>Ga0335080_10001423_pt1 | contig 23355 bp, 16 predicted proteins | sample Lox_Sample_34_FD_206720 | JGI IMG/M metagenome (GOLD analysis project Ga0335080, IMG submission 206720) | Soil microbial communities from Loxahatchee National Wildlife Refuge, Florida, United States - Lox_Sample_3.4 | ecosystem: Environmental > Terrestrial > Soil > Wetlands | place: USA...
TACATTCTCGAAAAAATGGATGAGGTTCTCACTTCCGGTCGCGTCAAGGTCTCTGCCTATGCGCCCCGCATTTACACGCTGCAGATTCCTGTCGATAAGATTCGCGACGTGATTGGGCCCGGTGGCAAGATGATCCGCAGCATCATCGAGCAGACCGGCGTGAAGATCGACGTCGAGGATTCCGGCAAGGTCAACGTGGCCTCGAACGACGAGGTTTCCGCCAACAAGGCTCTGCAAATCATCAAGGACCTGACAGCGTCGGCCGAAGTAGGGAAGACTTACCTGGGCAAAGTGAGCCGCCTTGCAGACTTCGGAGCGTTTGTCGAAATCCTGCCGGGGTTGGACGGCCTGCTCCACATCAGCGAAGTGGCTGAACACCGGATCAAGGATGTTCGCGACGAACTGAAAGAAGGCGACCAGGTGCTGGTAAAGGTTCTGGCCGTCGAAGGCAATCGCATCAAGCTATCGCGAAAAGCCATCCTCAAAGAGCAGCGCGCCAAGATGGGTGGCGGCGCTCCTGCCCCGGAAGCGGAAGGTTCATCGGAAGTTTCGCCGGCACCCGCGCCTGTTGGCGAACCCACCGCCGTCATTGAGGGCGGCGCAGATTTTGGCGCCGATGACGAGCCCAATTTTAACCGTGTCGACGCTCCGGTTGCTGCCGAACCCAGTGCCGGTCGCCAGGAGGGCGGCCGCGACGGGCGCGGCGACCGTAATCGCCGTCGTCGCCCCGGTGGACGCGGTCCCGGAGGCCATGGAGGTCGCGGAGGCCACGGTGGCCACGGACGTGGCCGAAGGTAATCTCGGTAAAACCGGGGTGGCTTTCCTTCTTTAGCTAATGATCGAAATCAGGGGTCGCAGGTATGCGACTCCTTTTTGTTTCCCTGTAATTGTCAGAACGACAAGCGTTTGAAGATCGTTTCCGGAATGTGCTCGACCGCGCTCATTACGTACCGCCAGATCTTCGGCGTGTAAACAACATCGGGAGCCCGCCGCTCGAGCGCTCGGACAATGTCGCGGGCGACCAGACCGGGTTCCGCGAAGTGGGCGGCGCCTGGCAGATGGTCGGTCATCTGTGTCTGGACCGGTCCCGGCTTGATCGTAATCACCTTCACTCCGGCAGGATGCAGCCGGCTCCGCAGTCCTTGCAAAAACAGCGCGAGTGCGCCTTTGGCTGACCCGTAAACATAATTTCTTCGCCGGCCCCGATCTCCTGCAACTGACGTGATTACCGCAATGCAACCACTTCGTCGTCGTTCCAGGTCGGCAGCAAAGAGCGTGAGCAGAGCGGCCGCGCTTACATAGTTGACGTGCAAGTCCTCGAGCAGCGTATCCACCGAGATTTCAGCGTCCTTTTGATCGTGCATCGCGCCGTATGCGAGCAGAACGGTGTCGTATTCGGGAAAGGACCAGCGGACATATTCACAAATCCCGGCATGATTTGCGACTACACCCAGATCGGCGGCGCAGGTAAGTACCTGCTTTGCGCCACGTGCCACAAGATCAGCTTGCATGGCGGCCAGGCGTTCGGAGGAGCGGGCCACCAGCAGCAATTCGCATCCTCGCCCTGCTAGTTGCCGCTCAACCTCGAGAGCGATGGCGGATGTCGCTCCCAGCACAACCACCCTTTTCGGCGCAGGTGGTACTCTGGCCCCTGACAACGATGCGGAGGGCGGTCTGTTCGTCATCGGCCCTCCGTGACTCGCCGCCAGAATGATGACGACATTTTCGGATCAATGTAAGGCTCAAACTCCCGCCATCGTGGAAAGGAAGCTTCAAACAGCTCTGGGCTCATGCGTGCGTCTTTGGCCGGATAGAGCGCGCCGCCGCTCTGCAACACTACGTCGTCGAGCGACCGCATCAGCTGCAAGGTCTTGTCGCCGCGCATGGGAAAGTCAAGAGCCAGCGTAAGCCCCGGACGCGGAAACGACAGCATGCCGGCAGGAGGCGCGGGTCCGAATTGTTTCAGAACTCCCAGAAACGACCCCATACCCGAACGAGCAATGCGGTCGAGGAGTTCCCCCAAAGCATCCACGTTCGATTCTGGAATTACACACTGATACTGAAGAAATCCTCGTTTCCCGTAAAGCCGGTTCCACTGGCGCACGGAGTCCAGCGGATAAAAGAACGAATCATAGCCCACGGACGCCGGCCTTTTTCTCGCCGCGTGCGCATGATAGTAGGCAGAATTGAATGCTCTTACGCTATAGCGGTTTAACATCCATTCCGGCAGATTGAAAGGCAGTTTCGGGCCCCGCCGGGAGCGAATCTGTTTCCTGTTGTCCGTCGAGTGATTCGCCCGAAAGAAAATTCCGCGCGCATTCCGTCCGGCAAAGCAATCGAGCCACGCTACGGTATATTCAAAGCGCCCATCGCTCGCCCGGCTCAGGTCCATGAAGCTGGAGAGCGACTGGAACGGTATCAGCTCGGCGTCCATCCACGGTCCGTCCACGCGGCGAAGTTGAATATCTGCCCATGCGATTACACCGGTTAGGCCAAGGCCGCCAATCGTTGCGCGCAGCATGTCGGCATTTTCTTCCCGGCTGCATATGACTAGCCCGTCATTCGACCGGTGCAACGCGATCTGATGCACGTGGGCTCCAAATGTTCCCGTTCGGTGGTGATTCTTGCCATGAACGTCATTGGCGATTGCACCGCCCACCGTCACGAATTGCGTACCCGGAGTAACGGGCAGAAACCATCCTTTGGGAAGAAACACCTTCAGAAGGTCCGCGAAGCTTATTCCACTCTCACACCGCACCGCGCCCGTCGCTTCATCGAATCCGAGAATGCGGTTAAGACGGTGGCAATCGATGAGTTCGCGACTGCTGTTGAGACACGAATCTCCATAACTGCGCCCTAGCCCATAGGGCAGCAATGACTCCGACTCTGCCGTTTGGAGAATCTCGGCGATTTCGTCATTCCATGCCGGACGGTGAACATAGCGATGCGTCGCCTTGGGGTATCCGCCCCAGGACGCAAAGCAGTTCGACGGCGCGGCGGCGCCAGACCGTTTCCGGGCGATTGTAAGTGCGGGAGTCGCCATTCGTTTAACCACCCAGCGTAGGTTCACTCGCGGCACTGGCAGCAGCGAACAAATTTCAGTGCAGCCCTACCATCTCAGGTTGCTCATGCTGGCGGCGATCACCATGCCTGCAGCCAGCGCCACCCCGTAACTGATACGGTCACGGATGGCAAGGGTAACCGGATCTTCCTTGAGCTCTCCGCGATGGGCAAGAAGCCAGTTGCGGCTGAGCCAGTAGAGAACAATCGGGCAGAGCAAAAACAAGAACTCGGGCGACGAGTAGAGTACTCGCACCTCCGGGCTGTGCACGTAAAGGCTCAGAATCACGACCGCGGAAAAAGTACTCCCAACGCCCAGGGAAAGCAGCACTTCCCGGTCTGCCACCTGATACCCGCGACCGGAATTTCCTGTGACCACCAGATCGTTCGCGTGAAGCAGTTCGGAATAGCGTTTTGCCATCGCGAGACTCAGGAAGAAGAACAGTGAAAAGGCCAGAAACCATTGGGACAACGGCGTCGAGGAAATCAGCGCTCCGGCGAGGATGCGAAAGCTATAGAAGCTCGAGAGCACAAAAACGTCCAGGAGTGCGATTTTCTTCAAATAAAGTGAATAGAGCATCGTTAAGGCGGCATAGCCAAACAACGCCAGGCCAAATTGACGGTCAAGCAGAAACCCAGCACCTAGGGCAGCACCCAGCAGCGCAAACGAGGCAGCTACGCCCTCGGGAATCGAAATGTCACCCGCTGCAAGAGGGCGCGTCCTCTTCCACGGGTGCTCCCGATCAGAGTGCAGGTCGAGGAGGTCGTTCAGTATGTACAGACCTGACGCACACAAACCGTAAAGAACAAAACCGCAAGTAATGCGGAGGACCGGCGCAATGGTCAGATTGTGTGACAAGGCAAGCGGCAAGAACAGCAGCAGGTTCTTAGCCCAATGATGTCCCCGCAGCGCGTCCACCCATGTTCGCCAGGACGTGGCCGCGGTGCCGATGGCAGTTTTGACCGCTGTTACGGATGCGGCCTGTCGTTGGCGAGCTGGAGTGCCAACTACATAAGCTGCGCGCGCGTATCGCCAGACCTCAAGGTCCGCCGCTGAGTCGCCCATGTAGTCAAAGCCGCAGTCCGCAAATCGCTCAGCCAGAAACGATCCCTTGGTTTTGCCCTTTAGGTTGAGTCGGCCATCGCTGGCATGAACTTCGTCGAAAAGCCCGAGATAACTGGCCACCGCATCGGCAAGCGCGCGGTCGGCCGCGGTCACCAGGACGATTCGCCGATTCTCAGCCTTTTCCTTTTTGATCAGCCTGAGAACCTGCTCCCGGTATAGGAGGCGAGCCGGGTCGAACCGGACCCGGGCCGCCAACTGGCGTTTCAGAAAAGATCTCCCCCGGATCAGCCACAACGGCAACAGAATCAACGTGCGCGGCTGGGTTTTCAAGAGTGCCAGAACGCACTCCCAGAGCACGTTCCCTTGGATCAGCGTGCCGTCCAGGTCTACGCACAGGACCGGCGCTGTTTCCGCTGCCAGCCGTGTTCCAGCCGATCCCATGCAAATAATGGTCGCAAATGGAGGTACGAAACAGGGAAATAACTGAGACACCTAGGTAACCTGGGTAACATGCGCAGCAGTTAAGCCGGAGATAGTATGAAGCAGTCTGGGAGGCCTTCATGCTGCTTCGGGCGGCCTCTCGGAACTTCAGCCTGCACCCCTGAAAATGAGCGAAATCAAGACGAGTCAAGAGCCGAGCGCGTGGGACGTGTTGGCGGGATACCTCAAGTGTCCGAGCCTGCTGTTGTCCTTGCTGGGCCTGAGCACCCTGGTGCTGTACAGCGGTGCGCTGTTCTTTGATTTTGTCTGGGACGACGAGCCGCAGATCGTGAACAGCCCGATTCTTCGCAGTTGGCATAATCTGCCCCGCGCCTTCAGCAGCGACCTTTGGTACCACGTAGCGCGTCACCAGGTGTACTACCGACCCTTTTTCGTGGCCTGGTCAATGCTGAACTACACATTGTTTGGCTTGCGGCCTTGGGGATGGCATCTCGGCGCGATTCTGGTCCATATCGCCGCCGTGATGGCGGTTTTCTGGCTCGCGCGAACACTCGGTCTCGAATATTGGACGGCCGCCCTCGCCACGTTGATCTTCTCTCTTCATCCCATCCACATCGAGCCCGTTGTCTGGATTTCTGCAGCCTCCGACTCCATGGTCATGGCCTTCGTGGCATTGGCCTTTGTTGGTTTCCTGAAGGGAAGAAATCCACGTCCTCGGAAAACGGCTTGGTGGGTGGCATCGCTATTCTTGCTGGCATGCGCACTTCTGGTCAAGGAAATGGCGGTTACGTTTGCCGCGTTGGTTGCCATATATGCGTGGATGCATCCGCGGCAGCCGAATCTGTCGATCACAAACAAGGCGGTTGCCGCCTCGAAGGAGGCTGCTCCTTATGCGGTCGTGACTGTCGCTTATGTTCTGCTCCGAAAGCATGCTCTTGTGCACGCTACCGGTCAGTTCGATCCCAATCACGGAACACTGGACGTTCTTCGAACGCTGCCGTTGGTCGTAAGCTGCTACATGAAGAAGTTGTTGTTTCCAACTGGATTAACTGGCATCTACTACACCCCCTATGTCACCTCCGAAATCGTAACGCAGGTCGTGTTGCCCATTCTCGCTCTGGCTGCGCTGCTCGCAGGCGTGTGGTGGTGGAATCGGAGGGAGGGGAACTCGACCGTCGCATTCGCGGGCTGGTGGTTCGTCATCGGGCTTGCGCCCGCGCTCTATCTTCGCAACTTCGGCAATGGGGATTTCGTCCGTGACCGCTATGTTTATCTGCCGTCCTTTGGTTTTGCTGTCTTGCTGGCGCTGGCATTCCGCCGTGTGCCAGCCATTCGGCAATGGCGCGCGCAGACAGTGCAGGCTTGTGCCGTCGTCGTTTTATGCCTTGGATACGTCAGCGCCTCGCTTGCTCAGCAGGTCTACTGGGCAAACGACCTGCTGCTTCTGAACCGGGGCCAGTCGCTTTATCCGGACAATCCGTTCACCATGGCTTGGTTGTCTTCTGTATATGGCCAGATGGGCGCGAATGACCGTGCCGTCGCACTGGCTGAAGAAGCCGCCGTCAAGCATCCGGAGTATCCCTACGGCTCGCTGGCTCTGGCGGAGGCTTATGTTCGAGCTGGCCGCTTCGACGAAGCCAGAGTCTGGCTCCAGAAAGTAAGCCCCGAATACGCGCAATCTGAGACCGGCATGGCGACCTTCGCCGGCCTCTATGGCCGCATGGGCGATAACGATAAAGCGCTCGCACTCTGTTCCCAGGTTCTGCAGAAGGAGCCCGACCTCTATTCCGCCATTTACAACTGCGGCAACATCCATCTCATGAATCGTCAGTTCCGGGATGCGGAACAGTTGCTCACCCAGGCGGTGAATCTGGCGCCGGAACAAGCCGCTCCAAGGCACTATTTGGGCCGCGCACTGTTCGAAGAGGGCCGCAATAGTCAGGCGCAGCCTTATTTACAGGAGGCCGCGGCTCTCGATGCCAAGGTATGGGACTACCACTATTGGCTTGGCCTTTCTCTGGAGAAAAGTGGCAACGTGTCGGCTGCCCGGCTCGAATATCAGCGGGCGCTCACGTTGAACAAGGACAGCGAGGAAGTCCGGCTCCGGCTGGCGGCAATGGAGGGCAAGTGAGTCAAAGCGACGCGGATTTTAACAGCCGCTCTGCCGGGGTGGCAGGTCGAGAGCATCTGAACGTCGACCTTCGGATCCGCGAAACAGTGGTCGATTCGAGCGGCGCATCTTCGGCTGTTGCCGATGTCGCTTCCGCCTCCATCCTGCGCCTGGCCGTGCTGGCAGCTGTGATGGCTCTGGTGGCGGTCTATGTCGGTCCCCGCCTGGGCGATGGATGGGTCCCAGCCGACGACGGCATCCTGGCTCAAGCCGCTGCCCGTGTCTTCGCTGGCCAACTTCCTCATCGAGACTTCTCGGAGATCTATACCGGAGGACTAAGCGTCATCCACGCCGCCGCATTCCGTGTCCTCGGCGTCTCTCTGATGTCTTTGCGCTACTGCGTCTTCGTGTTCTTCATGGCGTGGCTGCCGGCGGTCTATTACATCGCCCTTCGGTTTACCTCGGCGCCCGCCGCGGGTTTGGTTACTCTTCTTGCAGCCGCTTGGAGTTTTCCCAATTATCCGGCGGCAATGCCTTCCTGGTACAACCTGTTCTTCGCTACCTTTGGAGCTGCCGCTTTGCTTCGCTACCTCGAAACCCGCAAAGCGCGCTGGCTCTTCGTGGCCGGCCTCTGCGGAGGCATTTCGGTTCTCATCAAAGTCATCGGGGTTTACTCCATCGCTGCCGCCCTGCTGTTTCTGGCTTTTGTAGAGTCGGAACTCCACGGGGTTGCGGATTCTGCCCAGCCTTCGCGGCCCGCTATTTCATATCGCATCTTCCGTTCCGTTGCGCTCATGTCATTCTTGGCAACCGTGATCTTTCTATTTCATACGCGGCTTGGAAACGGCGAACTGGTCAATTTCATAGTGCCGGAGGCGGCTTTGGTCGGGCTGGTTCTCCTGCGCGATACCCCGCTTCGCTCCGCCAGTTCGGGGGCCAGATTTCGAAAACTACTTGCGCTGAACACTCCATTTCTCGCTGGCGTGCTCGCACCGATCGCCATATCTCTTGTGCCTTATGCCCGCTCAGGATCGCTGCACAGCTGTTTATCTGACATTACCGCGAGCATAGCTGAGCGCACGGCCGGTCTTTCCGTGATGCGCCCCCTTGGCCTCGAAAAAGCTCCCTACGCGCTCGGGCTGATGGGGCTTCTGGCTGCGGCCGCTTATTTGCGTGCCTTCCAGAGCAAAGTCGTCGCGGCTTGTGCCGGCGTGGGGTTGGCCGGAATGCTATACAAGCCCGGTCAGGCAATCGTTTCGGGAGTGTGGTGTTCCGTGGCGCTTTTTACGCCCTTGGTCGTGCTAGCCGGCGTCGCGGCCGTACTCAGTTCCTCCCGGAAAGAGGGCCTTAGCAGTATCCAGCGTCAGCGCATCGTTCTGCTGATCGCACTCGCCGGCATCTGCAGCTTCACGCAATATCCCTTTGCTGCGCCGATCTATCTCACCTATTCCATTCCCCTGACGCTTTTAGCGGCAGTGGCGGTTGTTAGCAGCGTAAGAAAATTTGCTGGCACGGCCTTGCTTGGATCCCTGATTGGCTTCTACCTCCTGTTTGGACTGACCACGCTCATTCCCGACCACATTTACGAGTTGACACACACTGTGGGTATGACGTCCGAACTGCAGGCGGAGCGCGGGCGTGGACTTCGAGTCGAATTTGCTCCGCAATGGGATGGTCTCATCCATTTTCTACAACAACATTCCTCAAACGGCTTAATGTACGCCGGCAATGATTGCCCTGAGCTTTACTTCCTGTCCGGCCTGAAGAATGTGACACGCGAGGACGGTGGCGCTCCGCCGACGGAGGTCTTGAAAGCGCTGCAATCACCCGATTTGAAGCTCGTCGTGATTAACGAGGCGCCATTTTTCCCAGATGCGCACATGGGTCCGGAAGTCCGCGCCGCGGTCGCGCGGCGCTTTCCCGAACAGCGTCAGATCGGAATCTTCCACGTGTTCTGGAGACAATAGAAGACTCGAAGGAATCCAATCCGGCGTGACGGAGATAGAACGGGCCGTGGGTTTACCGGGCCGACGGAGCCCGTTACCCCCACTTACCTCATCAGCGCTGAGACCTGGGGACCAGCCTGAACTGCCTGCGGTGGGCAAGTTGAACTCTTGACCGTCACCTCATAGATGTGGCCATCCTCGGTTGTATGGTCGTCGTAGGTTCCCAGAATGCGCAATTCGGCACCGTCCCGATCCAATTTCTTGAGCAGCCAGCCTTGAGCGTGGTTGTAGTCCCCAACCACCAGGAACTCATGGTGCTGGGCGATAAACGGGCAAAACGGATCGACACGGCCCCGAATAGGAAACACCTGCTTGAGCCGGGCGTAGTTCTCGAACACCGTGTCGTGCGTGATCTCGGTCGCCGCGCTGATGTCGTTGAGCAGGTAGAGACGTGTCGCCAGGGTGTCGTCAGCTTCCCGATCAAGTTCGAGGAACGTAAGTCCGGTGTTGGCGACGATTGGAATATCCGGTTCAACCGCATCCAGATCTCGCACCGGCCCCGCATTTGGGGCCGTCAAGATAGGGTGTATGGGTGCCGGCGGCGTCTTGGGCATTCCGACGACCGGCAACGACATGAGGTGGATTAACATTTCAGCAACTTTGGGCGGTGCAATGCTGACCTGCTCGATGAACCATGCCTTGCCCACAGTATTGAAGACAAGGACCGCGCCTAGCACGAGCGCGACCAGTGAAGCGGGTACCCGGTTGCATTGCGTGCGAAGTCCCAGCAGGAGGGCGGGCGTCGCGGCCATCGAGATGAGGAACACGATTCCGTAGCGATCGAAGAAGGCGACGCCGGTGCGCGCGAAGATTGCACCCACGCCCAGCGGGACCATCGCAAATGCAAAAAGCAGAAAACTCAGACTGCGCAAGGCCGTGGGTGTAATGCTCGGGACGGTGCCAGGCTTTGACTTCCCCGCCTTCGGCCAGAGAGCGGCCAGCAAGATAACGCATGCCAGCGGAATCGGCAGCCACGTGAGGTACGCCCAGTAGAGATGGAATAATCGTGCCGGTGTCGCGCGATATTTTTCCGTGAACAGGATCGTCGATCCGGAATGGATCAGCGGAAAATAGGTTAGAACCGAAGCGCAAGGGATGAGAAGCGCAATCCAGAGCATCCGGTCCTGTTTTCGGCGGATCAGAAACCGTACGAGTTCGGCACCGGCAAATGCGGCCACCGAAAAAACTCCCAGCACGTGCGAGAGCAGTAGCCCGAATTCGGCCGCCGCCAGTGCCGGCAGAGCGGCCCGGCGGCCTCCAGTGGATGATTCGCCGTGACTGATGCATCTATACCAGCTCAGCAGCATGACGCTGGTAAAACACAATACCAACGAGTAGGGCCGCGCCTCTGCCGCGAAATGCGTATACGGAACGCACCATAGGAACAGAACGGTAATCACGCCGTAGAGCGGAGACAATAGGCGCCGCACAAACACAAACAGCGCTGCCGTCGTGCACAGAAATGCCAGCAGGAACGGTAACCGGCACGCCCAGGTTGTTGGTCCGAATACCGTGAATGACAGCCGGATCAGCAGATACGACAACGGCGGGTGCAGATCCACCGTTTGCGTCAAGTAGAACAACTGCTTTAGAGAGGACGCCTGCGCAATGTAAAAGCTGTAGAGTTCGTCATGATCCAGAAAGCGCGTGGCAAAAGCGCCCACCCGAATCCAGCAACAACCCATAGTTACGAGCAGGTAAACGGTCCACGGGTAAGAATCGATCAACCGGGCGATCGCCCGCAGCATCCGAACAGAAAAGAACCGGCTCAGATCTCTCCGGTTTGCTGCGGAGCTCTGAACGGCGCGGTTTTGAACGAGAACACCCATCGCTTTCCTGTCAGGAGAGGCCCGATCCATCACCTTGGTGAAGCTCGACGCCTGGGTTTCTTTGCTTACGCCGCGGGGGATTGATCGGTGCGGCGCAACTTCGTCTTAGTGTCCCGCTGTTGCAGCCATTGCTTTATCCGCATGCGGATAAGGCTCGCCCGGTTCATACTCAAAATTCACTCGGTCGCGCTCCACAACCAGGGGACGATTATGCACCTGCGTATGAATGTTGCCGATGTATTCACCGAGGATGCCCATGAACAACAGTTGCAGCGAACCCAGAAAAAACATTCCAATCGCGATCGGTGCGATGCCAACCGTGAAATTTCGCCAGAACAGCAGCTTGTATCCGAAATAGACCGTTCCCCCCAGGAGCGAAGCCAGCGATCCGGTGAATCCCGCAAACGTGACCAGTCGCAACGGCACCTTCGAAAGCTTGGTGATCCCCAGCATGGCCAGATCGTAGAGCGTGTAGAAATTGTTCTTTGATTTGCCGTGCTTGCGTCGTTGCTGCTCGTACGTAACCTCGGCGTGCGGCAACCCGATTTCGGCGATCATCCCGCGGAAATATGGGTAGGGATCTCCAAACTGCCGCACGAGATCGATCACCTTGCGGTCATACAAGCCAAAACCCGTGAAGTTTTCGTAGGTTTCGATATCGTCCGATAGCCGGTTCACAAGCCGGTAGAAGAGCTTGCGCACAAGGAACATCGGCGCCGCCTCCCGGCTTTCCTGCTTGACGGCAATCACAATCGGAATTCCGTTTTCCCATTGTTCAATCAGTTGGCCCAGAATCTCGGGAGGGTCCTGTAGATCCGACATGAGGACGGCAATGGCATCTCCCCGCGCCTGGAAAAGTGCATGCATGGGCGAGCGCACGTGTCCGAAATTGCGCGCGTTCCGGATGACCCTCACATTGGAGTCAATCGCCGCGATTTTCGTGAGTACATGAAACGTCTGATCGCGGGATGCATTATCGATGAAGATGTGCTCGTAGCGGTAGCGGTCCAATTTCAACATAAGAGCGCGGACGCGCTCATACACTTCGAGCACATTGCCTTCTTCGTTGTAGCAAGGCGTAACGATGCTGATCGTCTTCTTCACGCTGCCTTTTCCCTCATTGGTGGCCGCCCGCTTTGGCGGCGCGGGCCGCTGGCTGCACCGGCAGGCCCCGGTGGTAAATCAGTTCGGTAAGTGATGGTATGTTCGCGTAAGGACTGTCAATCGCATCAATCATGAGGGCCTGATCTTTCGCCACCGGCTTCCGGATCACTTCGCCCCGCATCAATTCACGGCAGGAAATCTGTCCTTGCTGAAGCGGAATCGCCAGGTAAACATCCGCATCGTCCAGAACGTGCCCGGCTGGGAGGTCGTGCGTGGCATAAACCCCTCGCACCAGCGAATCCAGATAGGCAATCTCTTTCTGCGGGGGCAGACGCTTTTGCGTCCCCGGCGCTCCGCACATGCGCTTCGCCCGGTGAAAGGCCTTGAACCAGGTATCCACCTGCTCCGGAAGGGAACAGTAAGGCGAAACCTTCATGCCTTCCGTTTGGATATCGATGTGGCGCTCGTACGTGCGCGCGCCCTTGGCATACGCCATCAGCATCGATGAACTCCAATCATGGTATTCGTGTGTTGACAGGCCGATTGTGTGAGTCGGGTACCGATTACGGAGAAAGTCAATCTGGTTGAGTTCAATCTCGGAGTCTTCCGCGGGATAGAGCGAGACACAGTGATTAATGGCGAGCGGAATGTGCCGGTTGTCGAAGAATGTGACCAGATCGTCGATATCCTTGGATGAAGAGCCGCCCGTGGAAGCAATCACCGGCTTTTTCGTCTTTGCGATCTTTTCGATCAGCATCCAGTCGTTGCAGTCCGAGCTTGCGAGCTTGAGGATCTGAATCCCAAGTTCGCAACAGAAATCGACCGAGCCCTCGTCGAAAGGGGTTGCCATCGGAATGCATCCACCGCTCCGGATGGCCCGCACCATGGTGGCAAAATCTTGTGACCCCAGCCGCGTGTCGAGGGTCTTCCTGATGTAGCGAATATCGTCGCGATGACGAAAATCCTTATGGATAAAGGTGTCTACGTCGCGCAGTTGTAACTTGATGGCCGCGCGTACGTTGTTGAAGCGCACCACCTGAGCGTAATCGCCGATAATCCTAAGTCCGCGCTCCACATCGCCTAAGTGGTTGTTTGCCAGCTCAAGAACGAATAACTCGTCGAATATTTCGTTGCCTTTCATGCCAGCGGCCGCCCGCTACACTCCCCAATGACGCGCAAAACGCGGTCCATAAGTATGGTAATGTCCTTATTCCTCGATCCCGCTGTCCATTGGTGCAATCTGGTGCGGGAATGGGTACATGTCCTTAAGGGCCCTCCGCACTAGGATTGTCCTGCGGCCTCAGAAGTTTGCCGTAATTCGATAACGGGATTGTCTAGCCCGAGCCTGCGGATCTGCCCCGTGATGGCATCGGTGTGCAGTAATGTCCCGATCACGATGGGGTCGTCTGTGTCTCGCAGGTCTTTAGGGCTCATGACCACTGCATTTGCTATCCGCTTGCCCTGAAGAATCGGGTTATTGTCCACCAGTGCTCGTAGTTCGGTGCCCGCCAGTGAAGGCAGCGTCAGGAGTTTCATCGTCAGTTGCCCCGCCCCCCACAGAATGATCTTTTTTCTGCCGCGAAGGTCGACGGCAAGATGACGATCGATGGCTGCCATTTGTATCCCAGAACGCCGGATGTATTCGCCAATCTGCTCGGGCAAGCGTGTGTCTCGGCTGGCTGAGTGTTCATCCGGTGATAGCCCGGCATCGCGAAAGATCCCGAACACCGCCGGATAATCCATATCTTTTCCTGTTCGAACTACCTTTTGCTCCACCACGACCGCCTCATAGCCAAAGCGCCGCACAGCCGTCTTCATTGTCTGTGCCGAAAAATGATTGATGTGTTCCGTGTTGAATTCCTGGAAGGGGGCGTAAAGGTAGTCCGAGTAGCGAGCGGCGTCCGGCGTCTCGATATAAAGGTATCCGCCGGGAGACACCAATTTGCGAGCTGCATCGAAAAAAGCCGGGATATCATAAACGTGCTCCAGCACGTGGCTGAACACCACGCAATCGAACTTCGGCAGGTGAGGAGGGGCGGCCGAGATCGAGCCTACGTAGGCCTCAAATCCACGTTCGCGGCAGGCACTGGCACAACGCGGAGAGGGGTCAATTCCGGCTACGGCCGTAAACCCAACTTCATGTAAGGCTGTGAGCAGTCCGCCCGTTGCGCATCCCGCGTCGAGGATGCTTGCGGCCCGCGAAGGCAGAACTCGCGCAATGTCCGCAGCGGTTCGCGCGAGCCGGCCCGCATCGTACTCCGACAGTCCGCCTCCGGTGGCCGTCGTCGCATCGTCGTACTTCGACCACTCGCAATAGAACCGGTCATAGTCCTGCTGCGTGGCCCGCGGATCGGCATAAACGAAGCCGCAGCGCTGGCATACGACAACGTCATACGATGATGGCAGCGGATATCCCTCTGGAACAACGAAGCGCTGGTGATGGCACGCTTTGGCTCCGGTTGCTCCGCACGCGCCGCAGGCTCGACTTGGCAACTCCGTCGCGTTATGCATTGCGATCTCCCAAGGCAATCGGTGTTTTCTTTATCTTGTAAAAAGCTGCCATCATGTAATCGATCATCTTCCTGGTTTTTCCGCGTAGAAGCCGACCCCCAAAACATTGTTCATTACCGAGAGAGCGTTGAGCAAATGGTCGACGACGTGACATCGGGGCTCTCCATAGGCCTGATCCCCGCGTCTTTCGCCCAAATAGCAATTCCGGGCTCAGTGACACTGAGAGCTCGCACTCCAGTTATCCCATACGGGCTAGTCGAACGCAGGATTACTGAAGTTACCTGCATTGGGAGCCTTAGCAATGCTTTGTGAGCGAATTAGCCGCGAACCAGCAGTCGTACTCTGATGGAATACTCTGTTTGGAGAGTTACGTTCGTTACCCTGAAGGTTCGTATGCGCTATAAGCCTTGCGCCCGCCTCTTGGGAAGGATGTCTCCCACGCGCCGGATTTGGGCTCCTACGCCCTTCAGTTTCTCTTCGATGTTCTCGTACCCGCGGTCAATGTGATACACACGGTCAATAATTGTTTCGCCATCCGCTACCAGCGCGGCCAGCACCAGCGACGCGGAAGCCCGCAGATCCGAAGCCAGCACAGCGGCCGCGCTCAGTAGTGTCTTTCCGCGCACAATCGCCCGTCGTCCCTCGATCTTTACGTTGGCGCCCATCCGCACCAATTCCTGCGCGTGCATAAACCGGTTCTCAAAGATGTTTTCGACCACAACGGACGTTCCTTCCGCCTGTGTGGCCAGCGCCATGTATTGCGCCTGCATGTCCGTCGGGAAGCCGGGATATTCCTCGGTGTTCACGTCCGCCGCTTTCGGCGGAAGATCTCCCATCACGCGGACCGAGTCAGTCTGCACCGACGTCTTCACGCCCGTTTCCGCGAGCTTCTGCAGGACGGCGGTCAGGTGATGGGGGTCGCAGCCCGTCACGTTGAGGTCCCCGCCGGTAAGCGCGCCGGCAATAATGAAAGTCCCTGCCTCAATGCGATCGGGAATGATGCGGTGCCGCGCGCCGCGCAGTCTGCTTACCCCTTTGACGCGGATCGTCGACGTTCCCGCTCCCTGAATCTTTGCGCCCATCGCATTCAGAAGGGCGGCCAGGTCGGCAACCTCCGGCTCACGCGCGCAGTTTTGCATCACCGTCTCGCCCTCCGCGAGTGCGGCCGCCATCAGCAAGTCTTCGGTCCCGGTCACGGTGATCTTGTCGAAACTGATTTCCGCACCCGTCAGGCGGTCCGCCGTTGCTTCGATATATCCATGTTCCTGGGTAATCTTCGCGCCCAGCCTCTCCAGGCCCTTGATGTGCATATCGATCGGTCGTGCGCCGATCGCGCATCCGCCCGGAAGCGAAACGCGGGCCCGCCCACAGCGCGCGACCAGCGGCCCAAGCACCAGCGTCGATGCCCGCATGGTCTTCACTAGCTCGTAGGATGCCTCGGGCGTTACCAAACTCTTGGCGGAAATCGTTGTGCGATGCTGCGCGCGTCCATAGCCAAGCTCTACTTCCGCTCCCATAGCAGCCAACAGCTTGCGCGTGGTCTCGATGTCACGCACTTGCGGAATGTTTTCCAGAATGACGGGTTCATCGGTAAGCAGGGCTGCCGCCATGCAGGGCAGCGCCGCGTTCTTGGCGCCGCTGATGCGAATCGTGCCCAGCAGGGGATTGCCTCCGCGAATTACAAGCTTGTCCATATCTAACGACGTCTCAAAACAGGGCCAGTAGGCCCTAAGATCATTCTAGCGGCGGAAGGTCGCGGATGCTCGGGCCAGGGACAATCCCAACTGCTTGTTCTCCGGCAGTCATGACGCGCCTTTTCTTGCCATGCCGATTGTAATGGCCCTCCGCACGTGGCTCCGCGCTTCCTCGAGAAGCTGTTTGGCTCTTGCGCGCGTCACTCCCGCTTTCGCCATGACCAGCGCCACCGGCACGCTGTTGTGCGCCATCTTCAGGAATCGCCGGGCCTTTCCCCGGTCCAGCCTTGCAGCTTGCTCCAAAATAGTGATCCCGCGCTCTGTCAGCTTCTCATTCTTCAAATGCAAGTTCACCATCAGATTGCCATAGACATATCCGAGCCGCGTCATCGCCCCTGTCGTCAGAGTGTTCAGAATCATCTTCTGTGCTGTGCCGGCTTTCATCCGCGTGGAACCGGCAACCACTTCCGGTCCAACTTCGGCAACGATTCCAATATCGGCGGCCTTCTGCAGCGGCGAGTGGTGATTGCAAACGACCGCAACCGTTCGGGAGCCCTGCGACCGGGCGTATTCAATCGCAGCAATGGTAAATGGAGTCCTTCCGCTGGCCGCCACCCCGACCACTACGTCGTTCTTTCGCGGCTTCTTCTTCGACATTGCGAGCCGTCCCAGTTTGCGTGAGTCCTCGCTCGCCTCGCTCGCTTCCGCGAGTGCCTTCGTTCCACCCGCGATAATAAACTGCACCATTTTCGGGTCCGTATCGAACGTGGGTGGGCATTCGGTGGCATCCAACGCGGCAATTCGCCCGCTCGTGCCTGTCCCAACGTAGATAAGGCGCCCACCCTGCGCGAGCGCGGCTGCGGTCCAGTCGATCACCTGCGCAATCTGCGGAAGTGATCGCTTTATCGCTCCGGCAACTCGTGAGTCTTCCAGGTTGATGATGCGCGCAATCTCCAGCGAAGACCGGCAATCGAAATCGGTCGACGCTGAATTTGGCTGCTCGGTTTCGAGAATGCGCAACTTTGCATTCGTGGCGCCGGCATTCTTGACACGGACTTTCACGTTTGCTTCTCCAGTATTGCTTCGACAGCCGCATCGTGAAATGCCGGTCGCACTTGCTTGATTGTCTGGTTCTGGCAATCGGGCCACGTGCGGTTTGTCAGCATGGTAATCGAGAGCTGGCGTGCAGGATCAATCCAGAGCGAGGTTCCCGTGTAGCCCAGATGCCCGAAGGAGCGCGCCGACAAGTGTCTGCCCGATTGCGATGGCATTGAGGGAGTGTCCCAGCCCAGCGCGCGCGAAGTGCCTGCCGGTTCAATCTGGCGGCGTGTGAACAGTCGCACTGTTTCCGGGTGCAGAATCGGATAGCCATCATTCAGCATGCAGTAGGCGAAACGCGCCATATCTTCGGCACTCGAAAACAATCCCGCGTGCCCGGCCACTCCGCTCAACACCCAGGCGTTCTCATCCTGCACCTCGCCCTGAATGATCCGATGACGGAAGGTGCGGTCATCGGCCGTTGGCGGAATGCGTTCCCGCAAGAGTTTTGTCGTATTAAATGTCGTATGCGCCATTGCCAGCGGACCAAATACTTCGCGCTGGCAGAAGGAATCGAGCGCTTCATCGGCCAGCCGTTCGAGTGCCACGCCAAGAATGATGAATCCGATGTCGCTGTATTCGGTGTGGGCGCCGGGAACGGCCGCGAGTCTTGTGGAAAACGCCGCTTGCAGCAGTTGCTCGCCCGTTTGCGCGCTCAAGAAGAGCTTCTCATATGCTGGCAGCCCTGAACTGTGCGCAAGCAGCATACGCAGCGTGACTTCGGCCCGCCGATCATCACCGGCTCGAAATTCTGGCACAACCGCCGTAACCGGGGCTTCCAGATCAAGCACGCCCTGCTCGTAGAGAATCATTGCCATTGAGGTTGTCGCGACGACCTTCGTCACCGAGGCGAGATCGAAGAGACTCTCGGCCAAGACCACAGGAGAAGACGGCTCGTAGGTGAATTGCCCGAGAGCCTTGTGGGCGACAAGTTCGCCGCGGAGGGTTATGGAAATCGAGCACGCGGGAAAGGCGCGGGCTTCGATGGCCTCGGTCAGAATATTAAATGCGTTGTGAAAGCGCTCGTCCTGCGCAGCTGTGTTACGCACCAGGAAAGAAAAGCCGTCGTGCAGCGGGTTTGAACCAGAAATCAAGTCGAGTTCCAGTGTAGCGCGTCGACCCGTGTGTCTACCGGCGCTCTGGCCGGAGATGTTGCATTCCGGGGTGCCGCCGAACAGCCCCGAGCCGAGTTACCAAGGTTGGCACACCCCTTGAGGGCAGCCCTCGGGGAGTATAGAGTCACAACAACCGTGAGAGTAAAATGCGCAACATTCGTCTTTCTTGCTTGCGGCGCGATCGCGCTCGCGCAGCAGTCACTCGATTCTCGTCTTTCCGTTCTCGATCCCATCATCAATGACGCCATCGCCCGGAAACAAATTCCGGGAGCCGTCGTTATTGTGGGTCACAACGGGCAGGTGGTATATCGCAGAGCATATGGCAGCCGTGCGCTCGTTCCGCGGCGGGAACCTATGTTGCTCGACACGATGTTTGATTGCGCCTCGCTCACGAAAGTAGTCGTGACCACCACGGCCATCATGCAGCTTTGGGAGCAGGGAAAACTCCGCATGGCCGATCCGGTCGCGAAGTACTTGCCCGAGTTCGCCCGCAATGGCAAACAGGACATCACGGTTCGCGAATTGCTCGTGCATTTTTCCGGCCTCCCTGAAGATCTTGACTTGACGAAGAAGTGGGAAGGGAAAGACACCGCATATCGCATGGCATTTGAATTGGCGCCCGAACGGCCGCCCGGCTCCGGCCTTCTCTACAGCGACGTGAACTTCATCGTGCTTGGCGCGCTCGTAGAAACACTCTCCGGCGAGGCGCTCGATGAGTATGCAACCAGACATATTTTCACGCCCCTGGGGATAAGTGAAACCCGCTTTCTCCCGCCGGCCGCCTGGTTCCCGCGCATCGCGCCCACGGAAGACGAGAACCATCGCCCGCTCGAGGGTGTGGTCCACGATCCCACAGCCCGGCGCATGGGCGGGGTGGCCGGGCATGCCGGCATGTTCTCAACTGGCGATGACCTGGCTGTTTTCGCGCAAGCGCTACTCGATGGGGGGCGTGGCGTACTGACTTCGCCGACGATCGCGAAGATGACCGCGCCCCAGCAGCCCCCGGCGAGCACTTCTCTCCGGGGGTTCGGGTGGGATATCGATTCCCCCTTCTCCACCAACCGCGGAGAAATGCTGCCCGTCGGTAGTTTTGGCCACACTGGATTCACCGGTACTTCCTTGTGGATTGATCCTTCCACGAAAACCTATATCGTCCTTCTCACAAACGCCGTCCACATGGATGCGGTTCCCGGGCAAGAGAACGGGTCTGCAGTTTCGCTGCGCACCAAGGTTGCGACCGCCGTGGCGGCAACTCTGGCTCTTGATCCATCAGAGGCGGAGAAGATGCGGCTCGCTTCGATCACTGGCTATAACGAAATGCAGACAGCTGCGCGCAAGCTCGCCCTGCGCAATGCCACCGTTAAAACCGGAATCGATGTGCTCGAGGAGTCTCATTTTGCCGCCTTGCATCCGTCAAGAGATGGTCGAAAACCACGCGCGGTAGGAGTGTTGACGAATCATACCGGGGTCGACTCCGAGGGGCGCCGAACCATCGATGTGCTTGCCCACGCGCCCGGCATTTCTCTGGAGGCCATCTTTAGTCCCGAGCACGGCGTCACCGGTACCCTCGATACAACCGCTATCAAGAACGAAAAAGATGCCGCTACCGGAGTGAGCGTTTACAGCGTCTACGGAGGAAGCGATGCCGCGCGCCATGCTCCTTTTGACATCCTCAGGCGATTGGACGCCGTCGTGGTCGATCTCGCCGACGCCGGAGCGCGCTTCTACACCTACGAAACCACGGTCGGCTATTTTCTTGAGGCGGCATCGAAGGCCGGCCTTGAGTTAATTGTCCTCGATCGCCCCGACCCGGTCACAGGCTCGTTTGTCCAAGGACCGGTTTCGGACGCGGATCACGAAAGCTTTACGGACTATTTTCCCGAGCCACCGCGGCAGGGAATGACCCTTGGCGAACTCGCCAAGATGTTCAATGCCGAGCGCCATATCGGCGCGCATCTTGCGGTTGTTGAAATGCAAGGCTGGCAACGCGGTGACTGGTTCGATTCCACCGGCCTGCCCTGGGTGAATCCTTCCCCGAATCTGCGGAGCCTGAATGAAGCGACTCTTTACACCGGCGTCGCTCTCATCGAGGGTACCAACGTCTCGGTTGGTCGGGGAACCGATACCCCTTTTGAGGTCGTCGGCGCGCCCTGGGTCAAGGGCAGGGAACTGGCCGCGTACCTCAACGGACGCGCAATTCCGAGCATCCGTTTCGTTCCGGTGTCCTTTACTCCATCGTCGGGTACGGCGATGGGGGAGCACTGTGAAGGCGTGAACATCATTGTGCTCGATCGCAATTCGCTCGACGCGCCCGAACTGGGAATCGAACTTGCCTCGGCGCTCCACAAGCTCTATCCAACCGACTTCAAGATTGACCGCATGCTCGACTTGCTGGCGAATAAGGCTGCGTTCGAGGCCTTGCTAACGGGACAGGATCCGCGGCGCATCGCTCAGGATTGGGAAGACGGTCTCCAGCGTTTTGTCCAGGTGCGCAGCAAGTACCTTCTGTACTAGGGGCCACCCAACGTAGATGCGGGTCCATGGCGACGGTGCCTAAGCTACTGGTGACTCTCACCCGATGCTCAGCTACAATTTTCTTGTTATATGCCTGACCTGAAATCATTCTCTTCCAGTCCGTTTTATCGGTGCGCTGGACCGAATTGCGGAGTCTTAAAGGGCGCGAGCGACCGCTGGTGGATCATGTGGAGCTCATTCGGTGAGCATGACGTTCCGGTGATGCATATAGCTCCCTGGGACGAAAAGCTGGCTGAGCTGGAAGGAGCCATCCATGTTTGCGGAGAGGGCTGCGCCCAGAAGCTTCAGTCCCAGTTCATGGGAAACGTGATGGCAAACCGGTTGCGGAGAGTTCACACTTAGCCGTGCTCGCCTGTTCCGTCATTCCGGCCTGGAAAGTTCAGCCTCTCAGCTTACCGGCGGCCCGGGTGGGAGCATCTGAATTTAGAAGTACGGTTCCAGGAGAAGAGGAGAATCTTGATGAGAATCCGCGCCGCTTGTGCGCTGCTGGTGCTGTGGGCTGGCGTTGCCGCCGCACAATCAACTCTCGCCCCAAATCCGTCGACCCCATCGGTGGAGTCGGGAAAACCAGGTTTGGTTATTCCCGCTGGATCGCGGGTACCGCTTTCGCTGAAGCAAGCGATTTCAACCAAGTCGGCGAAAGATGGCGACCCCGTCTATGCGGAGACCGTTTTCCCCTTTGTGGTCAGCGACCGCATCGTGATCCCGGCAGGCACTTATATCCAGGGTAAGATCACGCACGTGGAGCGTGGCGGCCGCATCAAAGGTCGCGCCCAGCTTTTGATTCACTTTACTTCGATGATCTATCCGACCGGTTACACGGTCCTGCTCGGGGGTTCCGTGGAGAATGCCCCGGGAGCGGAGAAAACATCGATGAAAGACTCGGAAGGAACCATCAAGCAGGATAGCGATGCCGGGCGGAAAGCGCGGGATGTCGCTGGCGCAGCCACGACGGGAACGGTAATTGGCGCGATTGCTTCTGGCGCCAAGGGCGCAGGTATCGGTGCGGGAATCGGCGGCGCTGCCGGAATGGCTATCGCAATGCTCACGCGCGGTAGCGATGTCAGGCTTGATGTTGGTACCTCAATCGAAATGGAAGTCCAACGCGAAGTAGCCGTTGACGCGACCCGCATCGCGACGCTGGCCGGCCAGAACCAGGCTGAGCGTTAAGGCCCCACTCCCAGCCGAACCTGCTGGTATGTTTGGCGCCGGGATTCCGCGCCTGCTCAACACTCTCTCGGTTCGCAAGATCCTACTTCAGTACGAACATCGCGTTCACGTGCGCGGTTACCGTCACGTTCTGCGGGCTGAACTCCTCGGTGGGAGCCGGAACATTCGCCATCGCCTGCATCGCCTTGGCGCGCGGAACCGGCGCCATCACGCGGATATTTTCGAATGTATCCACGGAAGCATACGAGAGTTCGCCAAGCGTGCGTCCGCTGGCGGCAGCCAGCGCTTCCGCCGACCCGCGGGCTCGACGATAAGCGTCCGTGACCGCCTTTTTCTTCGCTTCCTCGGTTCCGTCCAGGGTGTAATTCAACGATTGGCTCTCGCCCACACTGGCATCGGCCAGTTGCTGGGTGACTGGCCCAAGCTTCGAGAAATCCTTGATCTTTACGCTGACGCTGGTTGTTACTTGATAACCGATGATCTTGCGCTTCACGTCTTTCCAGTTGTAGAGCGGGTTCAACGAGAAGAACCCGATCTCGGCTGACTTAGGATCGATTCCGTTGGCGCGCATGACCTGGCGAGTCGCCTCCGCCTGTTTTGAAGCTTGTTCATAAGCATCCTTGGCAGTGTCGCCCTGGCCGGAAATGTTGAACTGGATCAGAGCGGTGTCAGGCGCGGTTTCGAATCTTCCATCGGCTCCCACATAAATGGTGTTCGGCAGGGCCGCAACTGTAGGCGTCTGGGCGCTCAATGCGCTGCCGAGCATCAGGACGCTGCCCAGGGCCAGGACAGATAATTTCATCGGTTCTCTCCTTCGTGGAGATCGAATTCCAATCCGTTATACACCTGATGGTAGAACGCCCGAAATGGACTTTGTTGCGTGGAATCCATCAGTCGAAGGACACGGCGACTCATGGAATCTTGGTCACGAAAGGGAAATGCCCTACTTCACTTTCCCGGTCGCTTCTGCGTCATGGCAAGCGGAGTCGAATGTACAGAAACATCCGTCAAGCCTGGCCCTGCCGCGGATGCGAAGGAGCGCTGAGTTTCTGGCGCAAGGGGCGATGCGGTGCCGCTGATGTCTTTTCTTAAATCCTCCCAGAAGTTGATGGGGATCTCGCAGAACACTTCTACGATTTCGGGGTCAAACTGGGTCCCGGAAAAACGTCTGATCTCCTGCCGGGCCGCGTCAAAACTCTGCGCCGGTCGATACGGGCGGTCGGAAGTCATTGCGTCCAGCGTGTCCGCGATCGAGAAGATCCGCGCCCCAAGAGGGATCTCATTGGCCTTCAATTGTCGCGGATAACCGCTTCCGTCGTACCACTCCTGGTGGGAGTACACAATCTCGGCAGCCTCGGCGAGGAATGGAATCTTGTTGAGCATCTTGTACCCGGAGTAGGCATGCTCGCGCATGATCGCCATCTCCTCGGCGGTCAGTTTGCCGGGTTTCTTCAGGATGCCGTCTGGAATCGCTATCTTGCCGATATCGTGCAATAGGGCTCCGCGGGCGATGACGCGAAGCTTCTCATGTTGCAAACCCAGTTTTCGCGCAATCGCGATCGTATAAGCGGTGACCCGGTTGGTGTGCAACAAGGTTTCCGCGTCCTTCGCGTTCA
>Ga0335080_10001424_pt1 | contig 23342 bp, 17 predicted proteins | sample Lox_Sample_34_FD_206720 | JGI IMG/M metagenome (GOLD analysis project Ga0335080, IMG submission 206720) | Soil microbial communities from Loxahatchee National Wildlife Refuge, Florida, United States - Lox_Sample_3.4 | ecosystem: Environmental > Terrestrial > Soil > Wetlands | place: USA...
CGGCCGAGCTGCCCGAAGAGGGCTACCAGGGCGAGTATCTGGTGGAGATCGCGCGCGCGCTCGCGGCCGAGGTGGCCGACGCGTGGCGCGGAGCGGACGAGGCGCGCTTCAAGGCGCGCGCCACCGAGGCGATCTTCGCCGACATCGAGCGCACGCTCGCGAACCTGGGCGTGCGCTTCGACTCCTATTTCAACGAGCACACGCTGTTCGAGCGCAAGCTCGTCGATCGCACGCTCGCCGACTTGCGCGCGCGCGGCTTGGTGTTCGAGCAGGACGGGGCGGTCTGGCTGCGCTCGACCCAGTTCGGGCTGGAGCGCGACCGGGTGCTGGTGAAGTCGAGCGGCGAGGCGACGTACCTGTTGCCCGACATCGCCTACCACCGCGAATCACTCGGGCGCGGGCTGGCGCAGATCATCGACGTGCTCGGGCCCGACCACATCGCGCAGTTCCCGTACGTGCGCGCGGCGGTGGCGGCGCTGGGCTCCGAGGCCGACCGGGTCGAGCTCGTGATGTACCAGTGGGTGAACCTGCGCCGCGGCGGCGAGCTGGTGAAGATGTCGACGCGCAAGGCCTCGTTCGTGACCGTGGACGAGGTGCTGTCCGAGGTCGGCCGCGACGTCTTCCGCTACTTCATGGTGGAGCGCCGCGCCGACACACACCTCGATTTCGACGTCGAGCTCGCGGTCGAGCGCTCCGAGCGCAACCCGGTGTTCAAGATCCAGTACGCGCACGCGCGCCTGTGCAGCATCGCGCGCAAGGCCGCCGAGGCGGGGATCGAGCTGGGCGACGACCTGCGGGCCATCCGGCTGGAACGCATCGACGCCGCCGAGGAGATCGAGCTCGCGAAGCTGGTCGAGCGCTACCCCGACACCGTCCTGCGCGCCGCGCGCGCACGCGAGCCGCAGGAGCTGGCGCGCTACCTGCTCGAGCTCGCGAACGCCTTCAATGCCTACATCTCCGACGGGAAGCGACACCGGGTGGTGTCGGATGACCGGGAGCTGTCGCTGGCGCGGCTCGCGCTGGTCTCGGCCGTGCGCACCGCGCTGGCGAACGGACTCACGCTGCTCGGCGTCACGGCGCCGGATCGGATGTGACATGACGGAGCGGGAACCCGACTCACGCCGTTCCAACGCGCGCGGCCGAGGACCCGGTGCCGCGCGCTACCTGTACGGCGCGCTGCTGGTCGCGATCGGCGCCTGCATCGGGATCGTGATCGGCTCGGTCTCGGACACCCCGCGGATGCTGCTCGAGCGCATGCGCGGCCCGGTCGAGACGGTCGATCTCGAGACCCCCGCGCCAGCCGCCGCCCAGCCCGCGGCCGCTCCGGCCGAGCCGCCGCTCGAGGCGTTCAACGAGCTGCAGGGCGGCGAGAGGCCCAAGCCGGCGCCTGCGGCCAAGGCACCTGCCGCGGCGGCGCCACCGGCCGCGCCCAGGCCCGCGGTCGCGGCGCTGCCCAAGCCCGCCGCCGAGCCGCCGGTATCGAGCCCGCCGCCAGCGGCGGCCGGCAAGCCGACGGTGATCCAGGTGCTCTCGCTCGCGCAGCGCAGCCAGGCGGATGCGCTCGTCATCAAGCTCAAGGCCCAGGGCTTCGATCCCTACGTGACTGCCATGCCCGACAAGAGCGGGCGCTTCCGCGTGCGCGTGCGCAGCGGCGGGCAGGACCCGGTGGCGCTCGAGGCGAAGCTGCGCGCGCTCGGCCTCAAGACCTGGGCCACCACGGAGTGACACGCGTCGTGGCAGCGCCTCGCTGGCTCGTGACCGGTGCGGGCGGCCAACTGGGCCGCGCTGCGCTGGCGCTCGCCCCCGAGCTGGGAGTCACGGCCGTGGCCCTGACTCGCGCCGAGCTCGACGTGGCCGACGCCAGCGCCGTGAAGCGCGCGCTCGACGAGCTGCGGCCGGACGTGGTGCTGAACTGCGCCGCCTTCACGGCGGTCGACCGCTGCGAGAACGAGCCCGCCCTGGCCGAGCGCGGGAACGCGGAGGCGCCGGGCGTGCTCGCGCGTGCGTGCCGTGGTCAGGCGCTCCTGGTCCACCTCTCGACCGACTACGTCTTCGACGGCTCCGCCTCGCGGCCGATTCCCGAGGACGCGCCCGTCGGCCCGCTGTCGGTCTACGGACGCAGCAAGCTCGCCGGCGAAGAGAACGTGCGCGCCGCCGGCGGCCAGCACCTGATCGTGCGCACGCAGTGGGTGTTCGGCGCAGGGGCGAACTTCGTGCGCACCATCCTGCGCGCGGCAGCCAACGGCGCGCCGCTGCGGGTCGTGGAGGACCAGCTCGGCCGGCCCACCTGGACTCACTCGCTGGCGCGCGGAATCTTTGCCGCCGTGTCTGCCAACGCGCGCGGCGTCCTGCACCTCACGAACGAGGGCATCGCCTCGTTCTTCGAGCTGGCGCGCGAGGTCTGCGCCGAGGGCGCCCGCCGCGGGCTCTGTCCGAAGGTCGAGGTGACTCCCATCCCCACCAGCGAGATGCCCCGGCCGGCGACCCGGCCCGCCTACGGCGTGCTGGGGCTGGCGCGCGCGCGGGCGCTCGGCATCCGAGCGCCGCACTGGCGCGACGCGCTCGTGCAGTATCTCGACGCCGAGCGCGAGGGCCGCGATGCCTAGGGCGCTCATCACCGGCGGCTCCGGCTTCATCGGCTCGCACCTGTGCCGGCGCTTCCTGGCCGAGGGCTGGAGCGTGGTGTGCATGGACAACCTGCTCACCGGCCGGCTCGAGAACATCGAAGACCTGTTCGGCCGCAACGGCTTCCGCTTCGTGAAGCACGACGTGACGAACTTCATCCACGTGCCCGAGCCGCTCGATGCGGTGCTGCACTTCGCCTCGCCCGCGAGCCCGATCGACTTCGAGCGCCTGCCGATCCAGATCCTGAAGGTCGGAGCGCTCGGCACTCACAACGCGCTCGGCGTGGCCAAGGCGAAGAACGCGCGCTTTCTGCTGGCGTCGACCTCCGAGTGCTACGGCGATCCCGAGGTGAATCCACAGCCGGAGAGCTACTGGGGCAACGTCAATCCCGTGGGCATCCGCGGCGTGTACGACGAGGCCAAGCGCTTCGCCGAAGCCATGACCATGGCCTACCACCGCTACCACGGCGTCGACGTGCGCATCGTCCGCATCTTCAACACCTACGGACCCGGCATGCGCCCCGACGACGGTCGGATGATCCCCGCGTTCTTCAGCCAGGCGCTGCGCGGCGAGGACCTCACCGTGTTCGGCGACGGCGGGCAGACGCGCAGCATCCAATTCGTCTCCGATCTCGTCGAAGGCATCGTGCGGCTGCTCGGCTCCAGTCACGTGGGCCCGGTGAACCTGGGGAATCCCCAGGAGCTGACCGTGGTCGAGGTCGCGAAGCTGATCCTCGAAGTCACGGGGGGGAAGAGCAAGCTCGTCTACCGCGACCTGCCGCCCGACGATCCCAAGGTGCGCCGCCCCGACATCTCGCTGGCGCGACGCGTGCTCAGCTGGGAGCCGGCCGTCGGCCCCGAGGACGGGCTGCGCCGCACGCTGCCGTACTTCAAGGCGCAGCTGGAACGCGGTCGCTCGTGAGTGGCTTTCCGCGCGAACGCGTGCGCTGCTTCGCGATCATTGCGCACATCGACCATGGCAAGTCGACGCTCGCCGACCGGCTGATCGAGCTCACCGGCACGGTCAGTCAGCGCGAGCGCACCGACCAGATGCTCGACAACATGGATCTCGAGCGCGAGCGCGGCATCACGATCAAGGCCCAGACCGTGCGCATGGTGTACCGCGCCAAGGACGGCAACGACTATCTCCTGAATCTGATCGACACACCCGGTCACGTCGATTTCCACTACGAGGTGTCGCGTTCCCTGGCGGCGTGCGAGGGGGCGTTGCTCGTGGTGGACGCGGCGCAGGGCGTCGAGGCGCAGACCGTGGCGAACGCCGAGCTCGCCGTCGCCGGCGGGCTCGAGATCATCCCGGTGGTGAACAAGATCGACCTGCCCAGTGCCGATCCCGAGCGCGCGTTGCGCGAGGTCGAGGACATCGTCGGCATCTCGGCGGAGGGGGCGCTCTTGGTCTCGGCCAAGACCGGCCAGAACGTCGAGGCGATCCTCGAGGCGATCGTCGCGCGCGTGCCGGCGCCCAAGGGCGACCCCGAGGCGCCGCTGCGCGCGCTGATCTTCGACAGCTGGTACGACTCGTTCCTGGGCGCGACGATGCTGGTGCGCGTGGTCGACGGCCAGCTCGAGAAGCGCGCGCGCATCGAGCTCTTGTCCGACAAGAGTGAGTGGGACGTCACGCTGCTCGGCGTGCCGCAGCTGCGCGTGAAGCAGGTCGACGCGGTCTCGACCGGCGAGGTCGGCGTGGTCGCGGCCAGCATCCGCGACCCCAAGGCCGTGCGCATCGGCGATACGCTCACCGATGCCGCGCGCCCTGCCGAGCAGCCGCTGCCCGGCTTCAAGCCCATGCAGCCCATGGTCTGGAGCGGGCTGTACCCCGCCGATCCCGGCAGCTACGACCAGCTGCGCGGGGCGATCGAGAAGCTGCAGCTCAACGACTCCTCGTTCACCGCCGACCCCGAGACCAGCGGCGCGCTCGGCTTCGGCTTCCGCTGCGGGTATCTCGGGCTGCTGCACATGGAGATCGCGCAGGAGCGGCTGGAGCGCGAGTTCGGGCTCGATCTCATCATCACCGCGCCCACCGTCGTCTACCGCGTGAAGCTCACCACCGGGAAGACGATCGAGCTGCACCGGCCCAGTGACTTGCCCGACCTGAACGAGATCGAGGAGATCCAGGAGCCGCGCATCCTGGCGCAGATCCACATGCCTACGCCTTATCTCGGCGCGGTGCTGCAGCTGTGTCAGGACCGGCGCGGCGTGCAGCGCGACCTGGCCGTGCACAGCGACCGGCGCGCCGTCGTGCGCTACGACCTGCCGCTGGCCGAGGTGGCGGTCGACTTCTACGACCGGCTGAAGTCGGTGAGTCGCGGCTACGCGTCGATGAACTACGACCTGATCGGCTTCAAAGCCGAGAAGCTCGTGAAGCTCGACGTGTTGGTGAACGGCGATCCCGTCGACGCGCTCTCGATCATCACCCACGCCGACAACGCGCATCACCGCGGGCTGGCGCTGATCGGGCGCATGAAGGAGCACATCCCGCGCCAGATGTACGAGGTGGCGCTGCAGGCCGCGATCGGCTCGCGCGTGGTCGCGCGCGTGAACGTGAAGGCGCTGCGCAAGAACGTGACCGCCAAGTGCTACGGCGGCGACATCACGCGCAAGAAGAAGCTTCTCGAGAAGCAGAAGGAAGGCAAGAAGCGCATGAAGCAGATCGGGCGGGTCGAGATCCCACAGGCGGCCTTCCTGGCCGTGCTGTCCGGCGACGACTAGGAGGAGTCACTTGGCGAAGGCGGACGAAGCGAACGAGGGCGGCGAGGAGAAGGCGCCGCCGCGCTTCGAGACTCTGCGCGCGATCTTCTGGGCGGCGCTGATTGCCCTCGGCATCCGCTCATTCGTGGTCGAGCCGTTCAAGATCCCGTCGGGCTCGATGATCCCGACGCTCCTGGTCGGCGACTACGTGCTGGTGAACAAGTTCGCCTACGGCGTGCGGCTGCCGTTCACCGGTCAGCTCTTGATCCCCGTGGGCTCGCCCAAGCGCGGCGACGTGATGGTGTTCCGCTTCCCCGACGACCCGAGTCAGGACTTCATCAAGCGCGTGATCGGCATGCCGGGTGACCGGATCGAGATGCGCGACCGCCATCTCACCATCAACGGCAATCCCGTCGAAGACGCTCCGCAGGGCGTGTATCACTACCCGAAGAACGACCACAGCGAGCCGCCCGTGGGTGAGCGCTTCCTGGAGAAGAATCCCGAGGGCGTCGAGTACACGGTGCTGCAGTTCACGCCGGAGAACGCGCCGCGGGCCGAGCCGACCGGGCCGTGGATCGTGCCCGAAGGTCAGTATTTCATGATGGGCGACAACCGCGACAACTCCGCGGACAGCCGCCGCTGGCGACACTCTTTCGTGTCACCCGAGGCGATCAAGGGCAAGGCCTTCCTGATCCACTGGTCGTGGGTGGTGGCGTCGAACGACCACGAGCAGCGCAGCTTCGTCGGCGATCTCTTGTTCACGGTCTGGCGCGTGGTCACGTTCCAGGTCGAGGAGATCCGCTGGAGCCGCATCTTCCACCGCGTGTCGGGTCCGGCCGACTGAGGGGCCTCGCTCAGGGCGGCCTTCGCGCTTTTCATTGACGGGCGGCCCTGCCTCCGATAGTTTGCGCGCCGGCTCCTGACTCCTTTTAAGCCCATCCCGAGAGGTGGGCAAAGGCGCGCGATGGCTACACCGGACCTGCACCTCCGTGAACCCTCGGCGAGCGACGGCCGCGTCGTGCTCGACGCCCCGGGGATCCAGCGCGCCACGACCCGGATCGCCCACGAGATCCTGGAGCGGAATCCCGGCGCCGAAGACCTGTGTCTGGTCGCGATCGTGCGCGGCGGCGAGCCGGTCGCGGAGCTGATCGGTGCACAGCTGGGCACGCTGGTGCAGCGCGCCGTACCATCGGGCGCCCTCGACATCACGCTGTACCGCGACGACGTGGTCGCGCGCGGCGTGCGGCCGATGCCACGGCCGACGCGGATGCCCTTCTCCGTCGACAAGAAGCGGGTGGTGCTGGTCGACGACGTCATGTTCACGGGCCGCACCGTGCGCGCCGCGATGGACGCCGTGCTCGACTTCGGCCGGCCCGCCGCGATCCAGGTCGCGGTGCTGGTCGACCGCGGACACCGCGAGCTTCCGATCAAGGTCGATTTCGTGGGCAAGAACATCCCGACCTCGCGCGCGGAACGGGTGGTGCTGCGCGCGCGGGCGGACGGCGAGCTCGAGGTCGCGATCGTATGAGACACCTGCTCGGGATCGAAGAGATGACGCGCGCCGAGATCGAGCGCGTGCTCGACGCCTCGGAGGCGATGCTGGAGATCTCGCAGCGCGAGATCAAACGCGTGCCGACGCTGCGCGGCCGGACCGTGATCAACGTGTTTCTCGAGTCGTCGACGCGCACGCGCGTCTCGTTCGAGATCGCGGCCAAGCGGCTCTCGGCCGACGCGATCAACGTGTCGCGCCAGGGCTCGAGTCTCTCGAAGGCGGAGACCCTGGCCGACATGGCGCGCAACCTGGCCGCGATGAGCGCCGACGTCCTGGTGGTGCGCGACTCGGTGGCCGGCGTGCCGCACATGCTGGCCGAGCGCGTGCGCGTGCCGGTGGTGAACGCGGGCGATGGCTGTCACGAGCACCCGACCCAGGCGCTGCTCGACGCCTTCACGCTGCGCCAGTCGCTCGGCTCGCTCGAGAACCGCGTGATCGCGATCGTGGGCGACATCTCGCACAGCCGGGTCGCGCGCTCCGACATCCACTGCTTCACGAAGCTCGGCGCCGAGGTGCGCGTGGCGGGTCCGCCTACGATGATGCCGGCGGGGATCGAAGCGCTGGGCGTCAAGCCCTGCTTCTCGCTCGAGCAGGCGCTGGCGGGCGCGGACGTGATCGTGATGCTGCGCATCCAGCAGGAGCGGCTCGACGGCGCGCTCTTCCCGTCCGTACGAGAGTACTCTCGTACCTTCGGACTCACTCAAAGGACGTTGGCCCTCGCCAAGTCGGAGGCGATCGTGCTGCACCCCGGGCCGATCAACCGCGGCGTCGAGATCGCGAGCGACGTGGCCGACGCCGAGCCCTCGCGCATCCTCGAGCAGGTCACGAACGGCGTCGCGGTGCGCATGGCCGTGCTCTACCTCTTGACCGGAGGCGAATCGTGAGTCGAGTCCGCATCCAGGGCGCGCGCGTCCTCGACCCCGCGAGCGGCCGCGACGAGGTCGGCGTGGTCGACCTCGTGGACGGCCGGATCGAGTCGGTGGGCCGAGAGTCCGCGGGCGTGCCCGACGAGGTGATCGAGGCGCAGGGCCTGTGGCTCGCGCCGGGCTTCGTCGACCTGCACGCGCACCTGCGCGAGCCGGGCCAGGAGTACAAGGAAGACATCGAGAGCGGCACGCGCGCCGCGGCGGCCGGCGGCTACACCACGGTGTGTTGCATGGCGAACACCGACCCGGTGAACGACACGCCCGCGGTCACCGAGTACATCCAGCGCCGGGCGCGCGAGTCGGCGGCGGTGCGCGTGCGCGTGATCGCCGCCGCGACCCAGGGCCTGCGCGGCGAGATCATGTCCGAGATGGCGGGCCTCGCCGCCGCGGGCGCGATCGCGTTCTCGGACGACGGCGCGGTGATCATGAACGCCGCGGTCATGCGCCGCGTGCTCGAGTACGCGCGCGGCATCGGCCGGCCGGTGATCGCGCACTGCGAGGACCTGCACCTGCGCGGCTCGGGCGTGGTGCACGAGGGCGCGCACGCCACCTGCTGCGGGCTGCCGGGTTCCCCCGCGGAGGCCGAGACGGCGATGGTGGCGCGCGACCTCGAGCTCGCGCGACTCACGGGGGCCCACCTGCACGTGGCCCACGTCTCGGCGGCGCGCTCGGTCGAGCTGATCCGCGACGCCAAGGCCGCCGGCGTGCGCGTCACCACCGAAGTGACTCCGCACCATCTGGCGCTCACCGACGAGACGGTGCGCAGCTTCGACACCAACTACAAGATGGCGCCCCCGCTGCGCAGCGCGCGCGACCGCGAGGCGCTGCGCGAAGGGCTTGCCGACGGCACGCTCGACTGCATCGCCACCGACCACGCGCCGCACGCCCTGTACGAAAAGGACGTCGAGTTCACCGCCGCGCCGTTCGGCGTGGTGGGCTTCGAGACGGCGTTGCCGGTCGCGCTCGAGCTGTGCCGCGAGGAGCGCATGACTCCGCTCGAGCTCGTCGACCGACTCTCGACCCGGCCCGCGCGCGTGCTCGGCATTCCCGGTGGCACGCTCGAGCCTGGCGCCGCCGCCGACCTCGTGCTGCTCGATCCGGAGCGCGTCTGGAAGGTGGAGCAGCCGCGACTCAGCTCGCGCTCCAAGAACTCGGCCTTTCTCGGGCGCGAGCTGCGCGGGCGCGCGCTGCGCACCTGGGTGGGCGGCCGGCTCGCGTTCGCGCTGGGCGAGGGGGAGCTCGCGTGAGGAAGCCCGCCTACCTGGTGCTCGGCGACGGCACGCTCTACGCCGGCGTGGCCTTCGGCGCCGGACCCTCGGGTGACGGAGCAGGCGAGGGCGAGGTCGTCTTCCACACGGGCATGACCGGCTACCAGGAGATCCTCACCGACCCCTCCTACGCCGGTCAGATCGTGTGCATGACCTACCCCGAGATCGGCAACACCGGCTGCAATCCGGAAGACGAGGAGTCGCGCGGGATCTTCCTGCGCGGCTTCGTGGTGCGCAGCTACAACGAGCGGCCGTCGAATTGGCGCAGCCGCGAGACGCTCCACGAGTATCTCGTGCGGCACGGCATTCCCGGCATCAGCGGCATCGATACGCGCGCGCTGGTGAGACACCTGCGCACCGTCGGCGCCACCAACGGCGTGCTCGCGCACGGCGTGCACGATCTCGCGGCGCTGCGCGCGCGCGCGGCAGCGATCCCGTCGATGGCGGGCCTGAACCTGGTCGACGGAGTCACCGAGAACCGCCGCTACGACTGGAAGGACGGCAATGCCTGGCGGGGCAAGCCGCGCAGGGACGGCGCGCGGCGGCACCGGATCGTGGCCTACGACTACGGCGTGAAGCGGAACATCCTGCGCGAGCTGGTCGACGCCGGCTTCGACGTGACCGTCGTGCCGGCAGACACTCCGGCGCGAGACGCGCTGGCGATGAAGCCCGACGGCGTGTTCCTGAGCAACGGCCCCGGCGATCCGGCGGCGGTCAGCTACGCGATTCCGATCGTGCGCGAGCTGGTGTCCGCTCGGCTGCCGATCTTCGGCATCTGCCTGGGTCACCAGATCCTCGGTCTGGCGCTCGGCGGCACCACCAAGAAGCTGCGCTTCGGCCACCACGGCGCGAACCAGCCCGCGCGCGACGAGCAGTCGAAGCGCGTGATGATCGCGTCCGAGAACCACGGCTTCGCGGTCGACGCCGAGGCGCTGCGCCGCGCCGGCGACGTCGAGGTCACGCACGTGAACCTGAACGACGGCACGGTCGAGGGTCTGCGCCACAAGACGCTGCCCGTGTTCTCGGTCCAGTATCACCCCGAGGCGGCGCCCGGTCCGCACGACCTCGAGTATCTGTTCGACCGCTTCAAGGCGCTGATCGAGAGCCGACATGCCTAAGGATCCGACGCTGCGCCGCGTGCTGCTGATCGGTGCCGGCCCGATCGTGATCGGCCAGGCCTGTGAGTTCGACTATTCGGGCACACAGGCCTGCAAGGCGCTGCGCGAAGAGGGCATCGAGGTCGTACTGGTGAACTCGAACCCGGCCACGATCATGACCGACCCCGAGTTCGCGGCGCGGACCTACGTCGAGCCGATCACCCCCGACACCGTGGCGCGCATCCTCGAGCGCGAGCGCCCGGATGCCGTGCTGCCCACGCTGGGCGGGCAGACCGCGCTCAACTGCGCGATCGCGCTGGCCGAGAGCGGCGTGCTCGAGAAGCTCGGCATCCGCCTGATCGGCGCGCAGCTCGACTCGATCCTGATGGCCGAGGACCGGCTGCGCTTCCGCACCGCGATGCGCGAGATCGGGCTCGACGTGCCCAAGTCGGTGTACGTGACCGACTTCCGCCAGGCCAAGGAGACGCTCGCCGAGATCGGTCTGCCCGCGATCATCCGGCCGAGCTTCACGCTGGGTGGCTCGGGTGGCTCGATCGCTGAAACGGCGCAGGAGTTCGAGCAGAAGCTCCAGTGGGGCTTGCACTTGTCGCCGCGCGGCGAGGTGCTGGTCGAGCAGAGCGTCCTGGGCTGGAAAGAGTACGAGCTCGAGGTGATGCGCGACCGCGCGGACAACGTGGTCATCATCTGCTCGATCGAGAACTTCGACCCGATGGGCGTGCACACCGGTGACTCGATCACGGTCGCGCCCGCGCAGACGCTCACCGACAAGGAGTATCAGCGGATGCGCGACGCGGCGATCGCGATCATCCGCAAGATCGGCGTCGAGACCGGCGGCTCCAACATCCAGTTCGCCGTGCACCCCGAGACCGGCGCGATGACCGTGATCGAGATGAACCCGCGCGTCTCGCGCTCGTCGGCGCTGGCATCGAAGGCGACCGGCTTCCCGATCGCGAAGATCGCCGCCAAGCTGGCGATCGGCTACACGCTCGACGAGATCCCGAACGACATCACGCGCGAGACGCCGGCCAGCTTCGAGCCGACGATCGACTACGTGGTCACCAAGATCCCGCGCTTCACCTTCGAGAAGTTCCCGCAGGCCGATCCGCGCCTGGGCGTGCAGATGAAGTCGGTGGGCGAGGCGATGTCGATCGGCCGCACCTTCCGCGAGTCACTGCAGAAGGGCATCCGCTCGCTCGAGATCGATCACTTCGGCTTCGACGAGCTGGCCGTCGACGACGCCGCGCTGGAGAAGAAGCTGCGCGTGCCCGGGCCCGACCGGCTGTGGGCGATCGGTGAGTCGTTCCGGCGCGGCCGCACGCTCGAGTGGGTGAACGAGTGCACGGCGATCGACCCGTGGTTCCTGTGGCACGTGTCCGAGATCATCGCGCAAGAGGCGAGCTTCAGGGACCCGAAGACGCGCGACCTGCTCGCCGCCAAACGGGCCGGCTTCTCCGACCGCCGCCTGGCGAAGCTCTCGGGAGTGACCGAGGACGAGATCCGGCGCCAGCGCATCGCGCAGGGCATCGTGCCCGTGTACAAGCGGGTCGACACCTGCGGCGCCGAGTTCGAGGCGCACACGCCCTATCTCTACTCGACCTACGAGAGCGAGTGCGAGGCCGACCCGAGCACGCGGCAGAAGATCCTGATCCTGGGTGGCGGGCCGAACCGGATCGGGCAGGGCATCGAGTTCGACTACTGCTGCGTGCACGGCGTGCTCGGGCTCGAGAAAGACGGCTACGAGACCATCATGGTGAACTGCAACCCCGAGACGGTCTCGACCGACTACGACACCAGTGACCGGCTGTACTTCGAGCCACTCACGCTCGAGGACGTGCTCGCGATCGTGGCGCGCGAGAAGCCGCGCGGCGTGATCGTGCAGTTCGGCGGTCAGACTCCGCTGCGGCTGGCGGTGGCGCTCGAGAAGGCCGGCGTGCCGATCATCGGCACCAGCCCGGACGCGATCGATCGCGCCGAAGACCGCGAGCGCTTCGCGGAGCTCTTGAACACGCTCGGCCTGCGCCAGCCCGAGAACGGCACGGCGCGCAGCACCGCCGACGCGCTGCGCACGGCCGAGCGCATCGGCTACCCGGTGCTGGTGCGGCCGTCGTACGTGCTCGGCGGGCGCGCGATGCGAATCGTGCACGACGCGAGCGAGCTCGAGACCTACATGCGCGAGGCGGTCAACGTCTCGCCCGAGCACCCGGTGCTGGTCGACAGGTTCCTCGCCAACGCGATCGAGGTCGACGTCGACGCGCTGTGCGACGGCAAGGTCGCGGTGATCGCGGGCGTGATGGAGCACATCGAGGAGGCGGGCATCCACTCGGGTGACTCGGCCTGCTCGCTGCCGCCCTACAGCCTGCCGCGCTACTTGGTCGAGGAGATCGAGCGCGCCACGCGCGCGCTGGCGCTCGAGCTGGGCGTGGTCGGGCTGATGAACGTGCAGTTCGCGATCGCCGACGAGACCGTCTACGTGCTCGAGGTGAACCCGCGCGCGTCGCGCACGGCGCCGTTCGTGTCGAAGGCGATCGGCGTGCCGATCGCGCAGCTCGCCGCGCGCGTCATGGCCGGGAAGTCACTCGCCGAGCTCGGCTTCACCGCCGAGATCGTGCCCGCGCACGTGTCGGTGAAGGAGTCGGTCTTCCCGTTCGTGAAGTTCCCCGGCGTCGACACGCTGCTCGGCCCCGAGATGAAGAGCACCGGTGAAGTCATGGGCATCGACCGCGAGTTCGGCCGTGCCTACGCCAAGGCGCAGCGCGGCGCGGGCATGGACCTGCCGATCTCGGGCACCGTGCTGGTGTCCCTGCGCGACGAGGACAAGACGCCTGCGCTGTCGGCGCTGCGCACGCTGCAGGAAGAGGGCTTCTCGCTGGTGGCGACGCGCGGCACCGCGAGCTTCCTGTCCGAGCGGGGCCTCCTGGTCGACTCGATCAACAAGGTGCGCGAGGGCCCGCCCCACGTCGAAGACCTGATCCGCTCGGGCAAGGTGTCACTGGTGATCTCGACCACCCGCATCGGCGACGCCGTGGCGGTACAGGACTCGGCGTCGATGCGGCGCGCCGCGCTCGAGGCCGGCATTCCGTACTTCACCACGGTCGCCGGCGCGCGCGCGGCGGCCTCGGCGATTCGCGCGCTGCGCGCCGGCGAAGTCCAGCCGATCGCGTTGCAGGACCTGCACCGAGTCTGATGTGACTACGCTCGCCTTCGGCTCGCTGCGCGCGCCTTCGGCGCTTGCGGCCTCGCTCAGGGCGGCCTTCGCTCGGCCTCGCAGCCGATCGCGTTGCGGGACCTGCACCGAGTCTGATGTGACTACGCTCGCCTTCGGCTCGCTGCGCGCGCCTTCGGCGCTTGCGGCCTCGCTCAGGGCGGCCTTCGCTCGGCCTCGCACGTGGCGCGGGAGAAGGGCGGGCTGACCATGTCGCGCTGGCGCGACGCGGTCGCGGCCATTCGCGGACCTCTCGAGTTCGCACGGCGCGGGCCGGGCGCGGCGGAGCGCGTGCGCGATCTCGCCGGGACGCTGCGCGGCGCGCTCGAGCGCGCGGCCGAGCTCTGGATTCCGCCCGAGTTGCAGAAGCGCCTGCGCGATGCCGCGGCGCGGCTGGAGTCGGGCGCGGACGCCGAGACACTCGAGCAGGTGGCGAAGCTGCTGGCAGGGGTGCTGGCGCCGGACTTTCCCGCGCGCTGGCTGAGTGAGGCGGTCTCGCGCGTGCCCGGGGTCGGCCCGAAGACCGCGCAGGCGCTCGCGCGCAAGGAGATCTCCAGCGTCGAGGATCTGCTGTTCTTCCTGCCGCGCGCCTACGAGGACCGGCGCGAGATCACCCCGATCGAGAGACTCGAGGTCGGCCGCTCCGCGAGCTTCGCCGGCACGGTCACCCGCAGCGGGATCGTGCCGCTGCGCAACGGCCGGCGCTTCTTCCAGGCCGTGGTCAGCGACGGCACGGGAGCGGTGCAGCTCAAGTGGTTCCGCGGCATCCAGACGTTCCAGGATCGGCTGGCGCCGGGCACGCACGTGCTCGTCGCCGGCGAGGTGCGCCGCTACCGCTTCGCCAGGGAGCTCCACCACCCCGAGGTCGAGGTGCTGGCCGAGGCGACCGAGCCTGCCGAGCTGCCGCGGATCGTGCCCACTTACTCCGCGGTCGAGGGCCTGCCGCCGCGCAGCGCCCGGCGCATCGTCGAGAACGCCGTGCGCGCCGCCGCGGATCTCGTCGACGGCTGGCTGCCCGAGCCCACGGTCGCCGAGCTCGCGCTGGCCGAGATCGGCGACGCGCTGCGCGAGGTGCACCTGCCGAGCGTCGGCCTCGACCCTGCCAGCCTGCGCGAGCGCGCCACGCCGTATCACCTGCGGCTGGTGGCCGAGGAGCTGTTCCTCTTGCAGCTCGGGCTCGAGCTGCGCCGGCGCGACCTGCGCAAGCGAGTCACCGAGCCGCTCGTGCTGTCCGACGCCGCCGAGGCCAAGGCGCGCGAGTCACTCCCGTTCGTGCTGACCGGCGACCAGCAGCGCGTGTGGAAGGAGATCCGCGCCGACCTGGCGCGGCGCGCGCCGATGAATCGCCTGCTGGTCGGCGACGTGGGCACGGGCAAGACCGTGCTCGCCGTGCTCGCGGCCGCGGCGGCGCGCGCGGTGGGCCGTACCGCAGCGTTGCTCGCGCCGACCGAGATCCTGGCCGAGCAGCACTTCGAGAGCCTGCGCCGGCTGGCGCTCCCGCTGGGCGTGCGCGGCGCGCTGCTCACCGGCGCCACGCCGCCGCGCGAACGCGCGGAGCTGGCGCGCTGGCTCGAGCGCGGCGAGGTGAGTCTCGTGGTCGGCACGCACGCGCTGTTCTCGGAGTCGGTCGAGCTGCCGCGGCTGGGCCTGGTGGTGATCGACGAGCAGCACCGCTTCGGCGTCGCGCAGCGGCGCGCGCTCGCGCGCAAGGGCGAGAATCCCCACCTGCTGGCGATGTCGGCCACGCCGATCCCGCGCTCGCTGGCGCTGACCGTGTTCGGCGACCTCGATCACTCGGTGCTGCGCGAGCGGCCGCCCGGCCGCGCGCCGGTCGAGACGCGGATCGTATCGCCGACCGCCGGGCGCGCGGTGATGTCGCAGCTCCACGAGACACTCCGGCGCGGCGAGCAGGTGTTCGTGGTCTATCCGCTGGTCGAGGAGTCGGAGAAGGCCGACCTGAAAGACGCCACCCGCGGCTTCGAGCGGCTGCGCAAGGCGCTCCCGGGAGTCACTGCCGCGCTCGTGCACGGGCGCATGGAGCGCGCCGAGCGCGCGCGCGCGATGGCCGACTTCGCCGCGGGCCGCGTGCGCGTCCTGGTCGCGACCACCGTGATCGAGGTCGGCGTCGACGTGCCGAACGCGACGCTCCTGATCGTGCAGCACGCGGAACGCTTCGGCCTGGCGCAGCTCCACCAGCTGCGCGGCCGCGTCGGCCGCGGCGGCCGGCCGGGCCGTGCGCTGTTCATCGCCGATCCGACCACGCCCGAGAGCGTCGAGCGGCTGGGGATGCTCGAGCGCAGTGACTCCGGCTTCGAGATCGCCGAGGCCGACCTGCGCATCCGCGGCGCGGGCGAGTGGCTCGGCACGCGCCAGGCCGGTCACCTGCCGGAGCTGCGCCTGGCCGACCTGTGGCGCCACGGCGAGGTGCTCTCCGCAGCCCGGACCGCGGCCTCCCAGCTGCTCGCCCGGGACCCCGGGCTGACTGGCCAGCCGGGGCTGTTGGACGCGGTCACCCGCCGCTGGGGTGGCCGTCTGGAGCTCGCCGCCGCTTCTTAGCGAAGTCGGGCTGTTGGGATATCCTCGCCTTCCCATGTCCGATTCCGCTGTACCCGCGCGGACCTCCGCCGCTTTGCAACGCCTGCCGGCGCACTGCAAGAGCCCCGCCCGGCCGGGTCCGGCGGTGTTCGAGATGAAGCGCATGCTGCGCGGCCGCGGCCTGCACTCGGTGTGCGAGGAGGCGCGCTGCCCGAACCTGCCCGAGTGCTTCGCGCGCGGGACGGTCACGTTCATGCTCCTGGGCGACGTGTGCACGCGCGCCTGTCGCTTCTGTCACGTCGCGACCGGCTTGGGTCGGCCGGTCGACCCAAAGGAGCCCGAGCAGGTGGCCGCCGCGGCGGCCGAGCTCGGTCTCCGCCACGTGGTGCTCACCAGCGTGAATCGCGACGACCTCTTGGACCAGGGCTCGACTCAGTTCGTGCGCGCGATCGCCGCGCTGCGGCAGGCTGCGCCGCGCGCCACGGTCGAGGTGCTGACCCCTGACTTCCGCGGCGACGCCGAGTGCATCGACCGGGTCGCCGACGCGCGGCCCGAGATCTACAACCACAACCTCGAGACCGTGCCGCGGCTCTACCGCGAGGTGCGAATCGGCGCCCGCTACCCGCGCTCGCTGGCTCTGCTCGCGCGCGTGAAGGCGCGCCAGCCGGCGACGATCACGAAGTCGGGAGTCATGCTCGGCATGGGCGAGACGCGCGCCGAGCTCTTGGAGCTGTTCGGCGACTTGCGCGCCCGCGACGTCGACTGTCTGACGCTGGGCCAGTATCTGCGCCCGACGCTCGCGCACCGGCCGGTCACCCGCTATCTCGAGCCGGCCGAGTTCGCGGAGCTGGCCGACGCCGCGCGCGGCCTCGGCTTCCGCCACGTCGAGAGCGGCCCGCTCGTGCGCAGCTCCTTCCACGCCGATACGGTCGCGACGCTCCTCTCCCCCCTTCGAGGCGCCCCATGATGAAGTTCGAGAAGCTCGAGAGACTTCCCCCCTATGTGCTCGCGATCGTGAACGATCTCAAGGCACGGGCGCGCCGCGCCGGCGAGGACGTGGTCGACCTCGGCTTCGGCAACCCCAACCACCCGACGCCGCCACACGTGGTCGAGAAGCTGGTCGAGGCGGCGCGCGACCCGCGCAACCACCACTACTCGGCGTCGCGCGGCCTGCCCAACCTGCGCCGCGCGATGGCCCGCTGGTACGAGCGCCGCTATGCGGTGCGGCTCGATCCCGAGACCCAGGTCATGTCGACGATCGGCGCGAAGGAGGGCCTGTCCCACTTCGTGATCGCGGCGATCCAGCGCGGCGACACCGTGCTGTGTCCGGATCCCTGCTACCCCATCCACAGCTTCTCGGTGCTGATCGCGGGCGGCGACATCCGCCGCGTTCCGCTCCTGCCGCTCGACGGCCTGCTCGAGCGACTGGAAGAGGCCACTCTGGCGAGCTGGCCGCGGCCGAAGATGCTGATCGCCTCGTTCCCGCACAATCCGACCACGGCCACGGTCGACCTGGCCTATCTCACCCGGCTGGTCGACTTCTGCCGGCGCAACGAGCTCGTGCTCGTGCACGACCTGGCCTACGCCGAGATCTGCTACGACGGCTACGTGCCGCCGAGCGTCCTGCAGGTGCCGGACGCCATGGACTGCGCGATCGAGTTCACCTCGCTCTCGAAGTCACACGCGATGGCGGGCTGGCGCGTCGGCTTCGCCGCGGGCAACGCCGAGCTCGTGCGCATGCTCGGCCGCGTGAAGAGCTATCTCGACTACGGCACGTTCCAGCCGATCCAGATCGCGACCATCATCGCGCTCGACGGTCCGCAGGACTTCGTGGCCGAGATCGTCGAAGACTACCGCCAGCGCCGGAACGCGTTGTGCGAGGGGCTCGAGCAGGCGAGCTGGAAGATCGAGAAGCCGCTGGGCACGATGTTCGTGTGGGCGCCGGTGCCCGAGCGCTTCGCGAGCCTCGGGTCACTCGAGTTCTCGAAGCTCCTGCTCGAGCAGGCGCAGGTCGCCGTGGCGCCGGGCGTCGGCTTCGGACCGGCGGGCGAGGGCTTCGTGCGCTTCGCGCTGGTCGAGAACACGCACCGCATCCGCCAGGCCGTGCGCAGCATGCGCAAGCTGCTCCGCGATGGCTGAGCGCCCGCTTTCGATCGGCCTGGTCGGCTTCGGCACGATCGGCACGGGCCTGGTTCGCGCGCTCGCGAGTCACGGCGCGCTGGTCGCGGAGCGGCTGGGCTTCCCGCTGGCACTGACTCGCATCGCCGATGTGGACCTCGAGCGCGACCGGGGCGTGTCGCTCGCGGGCGTGCGGCTGGGGCGCGACTGGCGCGAGATCGTGAACGACCCCGAGATCGACCTGGTGGTGGAGCTCGTCGGCGGCACCAAGGTGGCGAAAGACGTGGTGCTGGCCGCGCTCGACGCGGGCAAGTCGGTGGTCACCGCCAACAAGGCGTTGCTCGCGACTCACGGCGCCGAGATCTACGCGCTGGCGGCGTCGAAGCGCACCGAGATCGCGTTCGAGGCCAGCGTGGGCGGGACGATCCCGGTCCTGCGCGCGCTGCGCGAGGGGCTGTGCGCCGACCGCGTGCGCGCGCTCCACGGCATCGTGAACGGCACCTGCAACTTCATCCTGACTCAGATGGAGGCGCAGGGCGAGCCGTACGAAGTGTGTCTCAAGCGCGCGCAGGAGCTTGGTTACGCCGAGCCCGACCCGAGCTTCGACGTCGACGGCGTCGACTCCGCGCACAAGCTCGCCATCCTGGTCGGTCTGGCCTTCGGCGCGCGCATCGCGCCCGACGCCTTCCCGATCGACGGCATCCGCCGGATCGTGCCCGCCGACATCGAGTACGCGCGCCGGATCGGGCTGCGCATCAAGCTGCTGGCCGTGGCCAAGCAGAGCGCCGCCGGAATCGAGGCGCGCGTCCAGCCGACCATGATCCCGCGCGAGAGCGTCCTGGCGGGCGTCGACGGCTCGATGAACGCGATCGAGGTGCGCGGCGAGCTCTCGGGCCCGACGCTCTACTACGGGGCGGGCGCGGGTGCGCTGCCGACCGCGAGCGCCGTGCTCTCCGATCTGATGGAGCTGGCGCGCGCGCGCCGGCTCGGCGTCGCGGGCCGCGTGCCGCCGCTCGGCACGCGCGAGCCCGCCGACGCGGTGCTATGTCCGCCGGGCGAGGAGCGCGGTGAGTGCTACGTCCGCTTCACCGCGCTCGACAAGCCGGGCGTGCTCTCGCGCATCACCGGCGCGCTCGGCGCGCGCGGCATCAGCATCGCGAGCGTCTTGCAGGAGGAGCGCCACGAGTCACGCGCGGTGCCGATCGTGCTGACCGTGCACGAGGCGCGGCAGGCCGACCTCGACGCCGCGCTCGCCGACGTGGCGCGCCTGCCCGAGGTGGTCGCGCCGGCGCAGAAGATCCGAATCGAACGGGAGCTGTGAGTCATGACCCCCAACCGCACTCCGAAGTACGATGCCTGGTTCGAGTGCGCTCATGGCTGCGAGGGCCGCTGGGAGCTGACCGAGGTGATCTACCGCTGCCCGCACTGCGAGGGCCTGCTCACCGTCCAGCACGACATGGAGCGGTTGAAGCGCACCCCGCCACAGAAGTGGATGAAGATCTTCGAGTCACGCGCGCACTCGACCGAATGGCCGTACGGCTCGGGCGTGTGGGGCAAGCGCGAGCTGGTCTGTCCCGTGGTCGCCGAGGACAACGTGGTCTCCATGTTCGAGGGCCACACCAACTTGTTCTGGGCCAAGCGCCTGGGTCAGATGTGGGGCATCGACGATCTGTGGGTGAAGCAGTGCGGCAACTCGCACACCGGTAGCTTCAAGGACCTCGGCATGACCGTGCTCGTGTCGGTGGTGAACGAGATCCGCAAGCGCACGCCGGACAAGATCCGCGCCGTGGCCTGCGCCTCGACGGGAGACACCTCCGCGGCGCTCGCGGCCTACGCCGCCTATGCGGGCATTCCGGCCGTGGTGCTCCTGCCGCGCGACAAGGTCTCACTCGCGCAGCTGCTGCAGCCGGTCGCGAACGGGGCGATCACGCTGTCACTCGAGACCGACTTCGACGGCTGCATGGCGATCGTGCAGAAGATCGCCGAGCGCGACGGGATCTATCTCGCCAACTCGATGAACAGCCTGCGCATCGAGGGCCAGAAGACGGTCGGCATGGAGATCGTGCAGCAGTTCGATTGGGAGGTGCCGGACTGGATCGTGATCCCAGGCGGCAACCTCGGCAACGTGTCGGCGCTCGGCAAAGGTCTGCTCGAGTGGCTCGAGCTCGGCATCATCGACCGGCTGCCGCGCATCTGCTGCGCACAGGCGGCCAACGCCAACCCGCTGTTCAAGAGCTATCTCACCGGCTACGAGAAGTACGAGCCCGTGATGGCGCTGCCCACGCTGGCGTCGGCGATCCAGATCGGGAACCCGGTCTCGATCGACCGCGCGATCGCGACGTTGAAGCGCTTCGACGGCATCGTCGAGCAGGCCACCGAGGACGAGCTCGCCGAGGCCTCGGCCGCGGGCGACCGCACCGGGCTCTTCAACTGTCCGCACACCGGCGTGGCGCTGGCCGCGTTGCACAAGCTGGTCCGGCGCGGCGAGGTGAAGCGCGACCAGCGCGTGGTCGTGATCTCGACCGCGCACGGGCTCAAGTTCACCGACTTCAAGCGCAGCTACCACGCGGGTCAGCTGGAGGGGATCGAGTCGCGGCACGCGAACCCGCCGATCGCCCTGGCTGCGCGCTACGAGGACGTGCGCAGCGAGATCTTCCGGCAGATCGAGCTGCGTTTCGGAAGCCAATAGAGGAAGACAGAAGACATGGCGATGGATCGAAATCTGGCGCTCGAGCTCGTGCGCGCCACCGAAGCGGCGGCGCTGGCGTGTGCGCATCTGATGGGGCGCGGCGACGAGACGGCCGCCGACCAGGCGGCGGTCGACGCGATGCGCACCGCGCTCAACAAGATGGAGATGGATGGCACGATCGTGATCGGTGAGGGCGAGCGCGACGAGGCGCCCATGCTCTTCATCGGCGAGAAGGTCGGCACCGGCAGCGGCCCCAAGATCGAGATCGCGCTCGACCCGCTCGAGGGCACCACGATCTGCGCCACCGGCGGCCAGAACTCGCTGTCGGTGATCGCGGCGGCGGAAGAGGGCGGCTTCCTGCACGCCCCCGACACCTACATGGACAAGATCGCGGTCGGGCCCGCCGCGCGCGGCGCGATCGACATCGACAAGAGCCCGACTCACAATTTGAAGAGCATCTCGAAGGCCATGGGCGTGCCGGTGCAGGACCTGACCGTGGTCATTCTCGACCGGCCGCGACACGAGAAGCTGATCGAAGAGGTGCGCAAGGCCGGCTCGCGCATCCGTCTGATCAAGGACGGCGACGTCTCGGCCGCGATCGCCACCTGCAGCCGCGCGCACCAGGTCGACGTGCTGATGGGCACGGGCGGCGCGCCCGAGGGCGTGATCGCGGCCGCGGCGCTGCGCTGCCAGGGCGGTGATCTGCAGGGCCGGCTGCGCCCGCGCAACCAGGGCGAGGCCGACCGCGCGCGCGCCATGGGCATCAAGGACGTGAACCAGAAGCTCACGCTCGAGGAGCTGGCGCGCGGCGACGTGCTGTTCGCGGGCACGGGAGTCACCGAGGGCGACTTCCTGAAGGGCGTGCGCTTCCGGGCAGAGGGCGCGCTGACTCACTCGGTGGTCATGCGCAGTCACTCGATGACCACGCGCTGGATCGAGGCGGAGCACAACTTCCGCTTCAAGCCGCGCTGAGCCGTGTTCACCGGCATCGTCGAGCGGATCGCCCGGATCACCCGGCTGGAGCACGTGGCGGGACGGGTCGAGCTCGAGATCGAGGCCGGCGCCGACATCGCCAAGGACGTGCGCCTGGGCGACAGCATCGCGCTCTCGGGCACCTGCCTGACGGTGGTGGCGGTGCGCGGGGAGCGACTCGCATTCCAAGTCGTTCCCGAGTCTCTGCGCATGACGTCGCTGGGCGCGCGCAAGAGCGGCGAAGGCCTCAACCTGGAGCGCGCCATGCGGGTGGACGCGCGCTTGGACGGGCACATCGTGCAGGGTCACGTCGACGGCGTCGGCACCGTGCGGGAGGTGCGCGCAGACGGTGAAGACCGACTCATTCGCATCGACTGCGCGCCGGAGCTGGCCGAGCAGATCGTGCCCAAGGGCTCGATCGCGGTCGAAGGAGTCTCGCTGACTGCGGTCGATCCGGACGAGCGCGGCTTCGGGGTGGCGCTGATCCCCCACACGCGCGCCGTCACCACGCTGGGCGCGCTCACCCCGGGCCAAGCGGTCAATCTCGAGCTCGACGTGCTGGGAAAGTACGTGTTTCGGTACCTGGCGCGGATGCGCGAGGAGTGAATGGTTGACCCCCAGCAGGCGGGGTGAGACACTCGGCGCGAAATTCTCCGCGCTCTTCTCGGTATCTCGGTCCTGGACCTACGCCATCTGGACCTACGCCATCAGGAGTCTTCGATGAAGGATCTGGTCGAGATGATCGTGAAGGCTCTGGTCGACCAGCCCGAGCTCGTCGAGATCACCGAGATCAAGGGGAACCACGCCCACGTCATCGAGCTGAACGTCGCGAAGGAAGACCTCGGCAAGGTGATCGGGAAGGGTGGGGCGCATGCTTCCGCGATCCGCACCATACTGGCGGCCGCGAGCGGCAAGGAGAACAAACGGTACATCCTCGAGATCATCGAGCACTGAGTGAAGCGCCGCGCGCGACCGTGAGCGAGCGGGCGCTGCGCAGCGTTGAAGCGCTGCGCGGCGACGACGCTTGGGCGAGCCCGGTGGTTCCCGACGAGGAGCGCGCGCAGCGGGCGCTCTGGATCCAGCGCAGCGACTGGCTGGAGGCGCTGGCCCGGCGCGAGAACGCGTACACCGCCGGCGAGCGGCTCTGGCGCGCCAGCGAGCAGTGGATCCCGGCGCTCGCCGAGCTGGCCCAGGACCCGAGCGTGCTGCTCGCCGAGCTGCCGATCTGGGCGCGCTTCCTGGACCGACACTCGAGCGTGTCGGTCGCGCCGAGCGAGGACGACACGGCGGTGCTGTGGTCGAACGTGCCGGGATTTCCGCCGGACGCCGCCGAATGCGAGTTCCGGCTGGGCGCGCTGCGCGCGCTGCTCGCGCTCTGCTCCGGCGACGAGCCGGTGGTGGTGGCGCACGTGGAGTGCGCGGCCCGCGGCGGCGACTGCTGCCGCTTCGACGTGCTGGACTGGATCCCCTGCCGCGACAAGCGCCATGAGCGCGCGCTGCGCGAGGCGAGTCACTTGGCGGCCGACCTGGAGGGGCGCGAAGCCCTACACAGAAGGCTGTCGGAGCTGGCGCTGCGCTCGGTGCCGCTGCCCGATCTGCGCATGCTCGGCGCGGTGCGCCGCTTCCTGGAAG
>Ga0335080_10001425_pt1 | contig 23342 bp, 25 predicted proteins | sample Lox_Sample_34_FD_206720 | JGI IMG/M metagenome (GOLD analysis project Ga0335080, IMG submission 206720) | Soil microbial communities from Loxahatchee National Wildlife Refuge, Florida, United States - Lox_Sample_3.4 | ecosystem: Environmental > Terrestrial > Soil > Wetlands | place: USA...
CTGCCGGCGCCGGCGTTGCCGGCGACCCATCCCGAGCCGGGCAGGCCCGTGGTACCGCCCCTCCTGCCTCCCGGAATCGCGGCGGGATCCGCATGACGATCGGCGTGAGTACCGCCGTGCGCGCCCGCCCCGCCCTCCGGGCTAGGAACCGCGGTCCTGCCTCGCGGCCTCGAGCGCCGCCGGCGGGTCCATGCCGCCGCTCTGGCGTGCGAGCTCGAGGGCGCGATCGGCCAAGTCGGCCGCCTCGGCGCCACCGAGCGACTCGTCGCGCAGCGCGAGCGCCAGCAAAACCTGACGCAGCAGCTCGGGGCTCTGGAGGTCCGGAGGCGGGCCGGCGGGTGGGAGGCCGCGCACGGTCGTGAGCAGGCTCGCCGCGTTCGCCCCACCGCCGAACAGGCGCCCGGGCTGCTTGTCGGGGATCGTCGCGAGGATCGCCCCGGTGGCGGGGTTGACCAAGTTCACCTTGCTGCGCAGGCCGGCGCGCTCGAGGGCCAGGCGATAGCCCGACAGCCGCAGGTAACCGAGCTGCGCCGCGAGCTGGTTGAACGCGGAGGCCTCCCGCTCGTCCTTCAGGCGCGGCTGGTGCAGCGAGATCTGGGTGCCGGCGTCCGGTAAGGACGGGTCGGGTTCGGGCGCAACGAGGAGAAACGCGTGCGAGCCGAGCCGACCAGCGCCGACGCCGGCGACGTCGACGAGGAGCTGGTATCCGGTCAGGCCGAGCGCGCCGACGATCCCGGGAGGAAGCGGGTGCTCCGCGAGATGCCCCGGTGCGAAGCTCACGACGGTCTCCGTCAGCTAGTTGTCGAGAAGGCCACCGATGACATTGCCCAGAAGACCGCCCCCCTGGCGCTGAGCGTCGCTGCCGCCGCTCGCGTCCTGCACGGGCGGATGGAAGTACGCGCTCTGGAGGCCGACCCTGCCCGGGCCGCTGAAGCGATTGAACACCAGGTTGCCGGCGCCACCGCCGAGGAAGCCGGTCTTGAACCCGTACATCTCCTGCTCCATCTGCACCGAGTGGTCGCGGTACAGCCAGCCCCCGGGCTCGATGTCGATCGTCTCCCCCGGCTCGAGGTTCTTCTCGAACACGTTCCCGTAGCCGTGGACCCAGACGACGCCTTCGTGATCGCCGGCGAAGAACTCGTCGACCCAGAAGCCACCGCCGTAGAGCATGTTGGCGAAGCCCTGGATCCGGCTGTAGTCGTACTGGACGGCGCCGGTCGCGGCCAGGAACTGGTGCTCACGCACGATGATCCCCTGCCCCGGCTGGAGGTGCAGAGCGACGATGTGACCGGGTGCATCGCGGCTGAACGCGATCTCCCCGGGCGACTGCGCCTCGAGCATCAGGAGCGGCATCCCGCCGAACATGCGGCGCTTGAGTCCCTTGCCAAGCGGATGCAGGCCGATCTGAAGCTGCGGGTACTTCCACAGCAGTACGTGGTGCTCGAAGTACACCGGCACCCGCCCATCGAGGGCCATGTGCAGGACCGGGACCAGCTCGCCTTCGAGCCGGTAGTTGACCCCCGGGGCGGTTCCCTGCTGGATCTGGGTCGGAAGGATCTGGGGGGCAGACGGCATGTTGCTCTCTCCATTCGGGGACGTAGACCGGCAGCTGCAAGCCGCTGCCCTCGACTTCGCTCAGGACGGTATCGCGCCCGAGCGCGGGCGGGCAAGGCCCGCGCCGGCGGCAACGCCCGCCCCGGCGGGCAAGGACCCGCGCCGGCGCCGGCGCCACCGCGCCACCGTCCGGACCGCGCCACCGTCCGGACCACGCCACCACCCACGCCACCGCCACCACGGATCCGGGGCGCGTTGAGATCAATGACGACTTGCCGCGATAATCGGCCCCGTCATGGCGCCGATCTACGTCACCGGTCATCGCAACCCCGACGCCGACTCAATCGCGTCGGCGATGGGCTACGCCGAGCTGAAGCGGCGCCTGGATACGCGCAACACGTACCTCGCGGTTCGACTCGGCGAATGCAATGCCCAGACACGGTGGCTGCTCCAACTCAGCGGTGCGCCGCAGCCGCAGTTCCTTCCCCACGTGATGGTCCGCGCCTACGACGTGATGCGAGACGACTTTCCAATCGCGAGAGAGGATGCGCCGATCCGCGAAGCCGGACTGGCGATGGCTCGGGCCGAGCTCGAGCTCGTCCCGATCGTGGACGGTGACGGCGCCCTCGCCGGGGTCGTGACGGAACGTTCGCTGGCGCGCCGCTACATCCGCGAGACGCGCGACACCTCGACGTTGCAGGACGCTCCCACCCACATCGGCGCGATCGTCGACGTTCTCGACGGCAAGCTCCTCACCGGCGAGGACCGGTCGCTGTCCGGGCGCGTGTGGGTACAGGCGATGGACCTGACCCGCACGGGGATCTCCGCCGGCGACGTGGTCGTGGTCGGGAACCGCGCCGACGCCCAGCGAATGGCGATCGACAACGGCGCGAAGCTGATCGTGCTCTCCAACGACTCGACCCCGACGGACGAGATCCTCGAGTTGGCGCGCGAGCGCGGGACCGCCGTGATCGTGTCCCCGCTCGACAGCTACGTGTCGGGCCGGATGATCACGCTCGCCGCGCCGTGCAGCGCGCTGATGGAGCGCGAGCCTCTGACCGCCACCACCGAGTTCCTCGTCGCCGACATCTCCGAGCAGATCAAGGAGACCCATTACGGCGCCGCGGTGGTGATCGACCCTCAGCGCCGCCCGGTCGGCCTGGTGACACGGTCCGACCTGGTCTCCCCGCCCCGGCGGCGGGTGCTGCTCGTCGACCACGCCGAGCAGGCTCAGAGCGTGCCGGGCGTCGAGCAGGCCGAGATCGTGGAGATCCTCGACCACCACCACATCGGTTCGATCGAGACTCGGATCCCCGTCACCGCCACATTCGATCCCGTCGGATCGACGGCGACGCTCGTGATCGAGCGCTTCCGTCAGAACGGGATGGAGCCGAGCCCGCCGACCGCGCTGATGCTGCTCGGCGCGGTCATGTCCGACACGGTCATCCTCAACTCGGCCACCACGACCGAGCGCGATCGCCAGGTCGTCGAGTACCTCGAGCGGGTGCTCGCGATCGATGCCGCCGACTTCGGCCGGCAGATGTTCGAGGCCACCTCCGACGTTTCCGAGGTGAGCGCCGAGGAGATCATCTCGCGCGACGCCAAGCAGTACCACGCGAGCAGCGGGCAGCCGATCTGCATCGCCCAGATCGAGGTCGTCGGCAAGTCGCTCCTGGACCGCAGCGACGAGCTGATCGCGGCGATGCGCCAGGCGCGCGAGAGCCGGAAGCTCCAGCTGTACGCGCTGATGGTGACCGACGTGCTGACCAAGGGGACCGACCTGCTCGTCGCGGGTGACGTGGCGTCGGTGGCGCGGGCCTTCGGGGTGACGCCTGACGACGGCCAGGTCGCGCTTCCCGGCGTGATGAGCCGCAAGAAAGAGGTCGCGCCGCAGCTGCTGGCGACCATGTGACCCACGGCCAGCCTGCGGCCAGGGCCGACCCGGCCCCGACCGCCGGCACCTCCCCCGGCGGACCCGGGTCACAACGCCGGCCGCTAGGCCGACCCGGCCCCGACCGCCACCGCCGGCGCCTCGCCCCACAGCTGCTCCAGGCGGTAGTACTCGCGCGTCTCCGGCGTGAACACATGCACGACGACGTCGAGGTAGTCCATCAGGATCCAGCGGCCGCCGGGAAGCCCTTCGACACGCTGCGGCAGCCTGCCGTACGCCGATTTCAGCCCTTGGTGGATCCCGTCATGGATCGCCTTCGTCTGGCGCTCGCTCCGCCCCGTGCAGATCACGAAGTAGTCCGTGTAGCCGATCATCGCCCGCAGGTCCAGCTGGACGATGTCGAGCGCCTTGCGATCGGAGGCGTACTCGGCGATCGCGCCTGCCAGCTCTTCGGGGGTCATCGTATTCAGGCTACCCCGCGTACAGGCGATGACGATCGATGTAGTCCGCGACCGCGTCGGGGACGTAGTACTTGATCGGCTGACGGGCGCGGACGCGCCGGCGCAGGACCGTCGAGGACACGCCGATCGTGGGCATCTGGACGAATTGCGCTCGCTCGCCGCCGGCAAGGCCGCTCAGCGCCTCATCAACCTCGGCGCGCGCGGTGCCGCGCCGCCCCGCCACGGCGAGCGTCGCCAGCGACAGCACTCGCTCCGGCTCGCGCCACCCAGGCAGACCCGCGGCGATGTCGCCGCCGACGATCAGGAACAGCTCGCTTTCCGATTCACGAGAATGCAGCAGCTCCAGGGTATCGACCGTATAAGACGATCCCTCTCGCGCGATCTCGATATCCGAGACATCGAACCGGTCATCGCCGCCCACGGCGGCTCGGCACAACTCGAGCCGGTGCTCGGGACCCGGCTCCTCTTCGACGCGCTTGTGCGGTGGTATCCGTGCGGGGATCAGCGTCACTCGGTCGAGTTCGAGCTGAAGGTACGCCTCCTGAGCACATATGAGGTGACCAAGATGTGGCGGATTGAACGTCCCGCCGAGAATGCCGATCCGCACCGTTCTTCAGCGCCTCGGACCGCTCGTGGCGACCCCGGTCACGCTCGAACGTGGCCGGAACCCTCGACGAGGTACTTGAACGAGCACAGCTCGCGCAGCCCGATCGGCCCGCGCGCGTGGAGCTTCTGCGTCGAGTTGCCGATCTCCGCTCCCATCCCGAATTCCCCTCCATCGGTGAATCGGGTGGACGCGTTGACGTACACGCAGGCGGCGTCCACACCGAGCTGGAACGCGCGTGCGGCCTCGGTGTCCCGCGTGACGATCGCCTCGGAGTGACCCGAGCCGTAGCGGTTGATGTGCTCGATCGCCTCCTGCGCCGAGCCGACCACGCCAACCGCGAGCGTGAGCGCGTGGTACTCGGTCGCCCAGTCCTCCTCGGCGGCGGAGGCCACCGAGACGCCGTCCGCCCACGCCCGGGCCCGTTCGTCGACGCGCAATTCGACTCCGGCGGCCGACAAGGCGCCGAGCGCCGCCGGCAGGAACTCAGACACGACCGCTTCGTGCACGAGCAGCGTCTCGGCCGCATTACACACGCTCGGGCGCTGGACCTTCGCGTTCAACGTGATCGCCAGCGCATCCTCCAATGACGCGGTGGCATCGACGTACACGTGGCAGTTGCCGGACGCCGCGTACATGACCGGCACCGTGGCCACGGCCTTCAAGGCGGCCTTCAGGCCCTCGCCGCCGCGCGGGATGATCAGATCGACGATCCCCTCCTGCGTCGCGAGCTGCTCCAGGTCCTCGCGACCGCCGGCGACGAGCGCCATCGCCCCTTCCGGCATCCCCGCCGACAGGCCGGCTTCGATCGCCACGGCAGCCAGCGCCGCGTTGGAATGCGACGCCATCGACGAGCCGCGCAGCACGATCGCATTGCCGGACTTCAGGCACAGCGCCGCGGCGTCGATCGTGACGTTCGGCCGCGCCTCGTACACGACCGCGATCACGCCGAGTGGCACCCGCACCTTGCGGACGTCGAGCCCGTTCGCGAGCCGGAAGCCATCGATGACCTCGCCGACGGGATCCGGCAGCGCCACGATGTCCCGCACCTGGCCGGCGATCGCGGCGATCCGGCCGGTGTCGAGCGCGAGCCGGTCCATCAGCGCATCGGTCAGCCCGGCCTCGCGTCCGGCATCGAGGTCATGCGCATTGGCGTCGAGGATCTCCGGGGCCCGCTCGATCAGCTCGTCCGCGATCGCCTCGAGCGCCGCGTCCTTGACCCCCGAGGGGAGGCTCGCGAGCGTGCGCGCGGCTCGCTTGGCCGCGGCGCAGGTCTCGGCAGCGGAGGTGGCCGTCGTCGCCATCGTCCTTAAAGGTTACGCGAGCCGGTCCGAACTGCGGGCGACCGGTCTACGCGAGCACGAAGTAGTCGCGATGGACCGCCTCCTCGGTGGCCCGGGGCAGCCGCTCGCGCACGTCCGCCGATTTCAGGCCCCGTACGCGCCGCAGCTCGACTGCCGAGTAGTTGCAGATCCCCTTCCCGACGAGCTCGCCGTCGAATGCGACCTCGACCGCGTCGCCGGCATCGAAGTCGCCGGCGACGTCGACTATTCCGACCGGAAGGAGGCTGGTGCCGCCCTCGCGGAGCGCGCGGGCGGCGCCCGCGTCGATCTGCACCCGGCCGCGCGCCGGCTTGGCGTACCTCAACCACAGCTTGAAGCTCGAGTAGCGGCCCGCCCGGGCGGCGAACCGCGTTCCGACCGGCTCGCCGGCCGCCGCGGCCAGCAGCGCGCCCTGCCGGAGCCCGCTCGCGATCACGGTCGGGATCCCGGCCGCGGTGGCCATCTCGGCGGCGACGACCTTGGATCGCATGCCACCGGAGCCGAGCGGCGAGGTCGCGTGCCCGATCGCAAGGCTGTCCAGGTCCTCAAACGACGTCACTTCGGATACCAGCTGTGCGCCCGGATCGATGCGCGGGTCAGCGGTGAACAATCCGTCGGCGTCGGTCAGCAGCACCAGCCGCTCGGCCGCCAGCAGGATCGCGACCTGGGCGGCCAGGAAGTCGTTGTCGCCGAACGAGATCTCATCCGTGGTGGTCGTGTCGTTCTCGTTGATGACCGGAATCACGCGCCAGTCGAGCAGCTTGCGGAGCGTCTGTCGGGCGTTCAGGTAATGGGTGCGCGCGCTCATGTCGAAGAACGTGAGCAGCACCTGCGCGGTCTGCATCCCCCGCTCACGCAGCAGCTCGTCGTAGACCTGGTACAGCTTGCCCTGCCCGACCGCGCTCGCCGCCTGGAGCTCGTCCATCGCTCGCGGCCGCAGCGGCAGCGCCATCACGCCCATGCCGCGGGCGATCGCGCCGCTTGTGACCACGACCGGCTGACGGCCAGCGTGGTGGAGCTCGGCGATCTGCTCACAGATAGGGCCGAGGGCCTCGGTGCGAACCTCGCCGCGGTCGTCCGCGACGATGCTCGAGCCGAGCTTGACGACCACGGGTCCCATCGTGGTGGACAGGTTACGTTCTGGACAGGGGCCGCCCGGGGGCCGATCACCCGCACAGCGGGTTCTTGGGCACGCCCGCGCACGGCCGCGGCATCGCCGGCTGCGACGCCGGCGCCGCCTGCCCACGCGAGTGGCGCGCCCCCGACTGCGCGATCAGCGCGAACACCCCGTTGAACAGATCGGAGCCTCCGTTGGGCGTCGTCGCGTTCTGGCAGCCCCACGTCCCTTCGATGTTCGCCGGGATCGAGGTCGTGAAGGTGTTGCCCGAAAAGCAGTTGTCGACCGAGTCCATCGCTCCGAAGAGCCCGCCCTCGAGCCCGATGTCGGCGCCGCCGGAGGCCGTTCCGTCGTTGGCGAAGCGGTTGTCGGAGACGCGGTTGCCGGCGGCCTGGAAGTCGATCGTCTTCGCCGTCGGCGGGTACGGGTTGGGTTGCTCGAACACGAGCACGCCGAAGTTGGGGTTGCCGGTGATCGTGTTGTCCTCGACAAGGTCGGCGTAGTCGCCGGGGAGCATCACGCCCACGCCCGCGGGGGCGCTTAGCAGGGTCCCGTTCGCCGGCACGCTGAGATTGCCGTTGTCGGCGATCACGTTGTCGCGGAAGACCGTGCAGCGGCTGATGTTCGTCGAGGTGAACGTCGGAAGCGCCGACCGGTTCGACCCGGAGTCGCAGGCGCCGTCCTGCGGCGGCGGCAGGTCGTCGGTGGCCTCGGAATCGGGTGCGATGCCGAGACCGTTGTCGCGGAACGTCGAGTCCTCGATCACGAGATGGCCGCCGGCATTGGTGCTCGAGTAGCCGAGCCCGTTGCGCTCGACGAGCGCGTCCCGCACGAGCGCACGGCAGTCGCGGCACGCGCCGATGTACAGCCCCGAGTCGTTGAACCCCGACGCGTACACATGCTCGAGGAACCCTCCGACAGCATGGCTCGCGTACAGGCCGTAGCCGCCGAGCAGTCCGGTGTCATAGGCGGTCAGCCATCGGCCCCACCAGCCGTGAATGCCGATCCGGGCGCCCTCGGAGCCCGCCCCCTCCCACCACACCTCGTTCCCGTTGTCGTCGTCGCCCGGCGAGCGGCGGTCGAAGTTGCGCACGGTCAGGTTCTCGACCCAGACGCCGTCGGCGGTGATCACGATCCCGTTGCCGACGCGGTGGCGGCCATCGAGGATCACGCGATTGCGGTTCAGGCCGCGCACATGCAGATCCGGTGTCTTGATCCGCACGGAGCCGACGTACACACCCCGTCCGATCAGGATCCAGTCGCCGCGATGCGCCGCCCCGACCGCGGCTTGGATCGTCGTGTAGTGCGGAGACGACACGTGGCGCTGGGTCACGATCAGCACGCGCGCCGAGGCGGCCGCCGCGCCGGCCGCGAGCACGACGGTCACGGCGACCATCGCCGCCGCGAACCGCCGCAGCACGGTCATGGCTGTTTCGCCCAGCACCACGGATTGGAGGGTACGCCCGCGCACGGGTTCGGCATGGTCGCCAGATGCTTGGGCAGCCGGTGCATGACGACCTTCTTGCGTCGCGGGTAGTGTCGAACCCGTCCTCGTTGTTGTCGAAGCGCGAGTTCTCGATCAGCATCCTGGCAGGCGCCGATGTAGTAGCCCGAGTCGTTCAAGTTGCCGGCGTAGCTCTGATCCCAGGTGCCGCCCGTCCACTTGCTCGAGAAGATGCCGTACTCGGCTGCGCTCTCCTCACCCCCGAAGATCGTGCTGGTGGCGGTCAGGTAGGAGCCGTAGTAGCCGTGCCCGCCGATCTTCCCGCTGCCGTCGCCGCCGTTCCACCAGATCTCGTTGCCGACATCGCCGGAGCCGCCGGGGAAGTTGCACACGGTCAAGTTCTGAACCCACACGTCGGCGGCCTTCCACACCATGCCCGCCAGGCGCAGCTTGCGACGCTTGAGCATCCGCGCGGACCTCCTCCGATCGTTCTCGGCAGCGGTTCAGCGGCGGTGATGAACCGCTCCGAACCGGATCGTTTCGGCGGCGCGATCGTACCTTGATTCGCTCGTGGAACCGGCGCCGCTACTCCGGATCGAGGTCGAAAGCGATCCCCGCGATCTCGACCTCGTCGCCGGGCTCGAACCCTTCCGCCTCGAGCGCGCGGATGACGCCGATCCCGCGGAGCCGGCGCTCGAGGTACGCGAGCGCATCCTCGTTGTCGAGGTCGTAGCGCGCCACCAGCCGCTCGATCCCCTTCCCGGTGACGCGGTACTCGCCGTCGCCGACCTTCACGACCCTGTACGCCCGGTCCGCGGCCGGCCGGAACACGCGGTGCTCGGCGAGTTCGCCGGCCGGTTCGATCTCCCCCGGCTCGCCGGCGCCACCGTCCTCGCCGCCCGCGACCGCCTCCGGAACCAACCGCAGCAGCTTGGCGGCGAGCTCGGCAAGCCCGAGCCGGGTCGCCGACGAGGTCACGACCACCGGCGTGTCCGGGCCGAGCCGTGCCACCCACTCAGCCCGCGCCGCCTTGCGCGTCGCCTCGTCGACCAGATCCGCCTTGGACAGCGCGAGCACGCGCGGCAGCAGCGCCAGCCGCGGGTTGTGGAGCTCGAGCTCGCGCTCGACGGTCGCGTAGTTCGCCCCCGGGTCCGAGCCGTCGAGCGGCGCGAGGTCGAGCACATGAACGAGCACGCGTGTCCGCTCGATATGGGCCAGGAAGTCGTGGCCGAGCCCGGCGCCGGCGCTGGCGCCCTCGATCAGGCCGGGGATGTCCGCGATCACCAGCTGACGGTGGTCGGCCTCGAGCGTGCCGAGCGCCGGCTCGAGCGTCGTGAACGGATAGTCGGCGACCTTGGGGTGCGCACGGGTCAGGCGGCCGAGCAGCGACGACTTGCCGGCGTTGGGCAGGCCGACCAACCCGACGTCGGCGAGCAGCTTGAGCTGCAGCGTGATCCAAGTCTCGTCGCCGGGCAGCCCGCGTTCGGCGAACCGCGGCGTCTGGTGGGTCGGTCCCGCGAACCGCTTGTTCCCCCGGCCGCCCGGACCGCCCCGCGCCACCACCGCCCGCTGTCCGGGCCGCACGAGGTCGTGCACCGTGCCGTCGCCTTCGATGCGAGCCTCGGTCCCGGGCGGCACAGCGATCGTCAGATCGGAACCCTCCTTGCCGTGGCGCAGCGACCCCTCCCCGTGACCGCCCCGGCGCGCCTTGAAGTGCGACCGGCGCCGGAAGCTCTCGAGATCGCGCAGTGAGTCGTCGCATACGAGCACCACGTCGCCACCGCGACCGCCGTCGCCGCCGTTCGGGCCGCCCTTGGGAACGTGCGCCTCGCGACGGAAGCTCAGGCAGCCGTCGCCACCGCCACCGGCCTGGACGTGGATTCGCGCGCGGTCCTGCATGGAATCATCCTGGCATGTCCGATCCCATGTGCTCGATCACCGGAGCGGGCGATGGTCGGCCGCTCGAGCGGTCCCGGTCAGGCCGGCTGCGCAGTCGAATTGAGCCGCCTGATCACATCGGTGGCCACCGGCGCCGGCTGCTCCTCGAGCTGGACCGTGCCGTAGCGCAGAACATCGAATCCGGCGGCGCGCAGGGTCAGCTCGTTGCTTCGGTCGCGAGCGCCGCGGCGTGGCTGAGCATCGCGCCCGGGCCGGCGTAGAGCACGGCAGCGGTCACGTCGGCCTCCACGCTCGGCGCCCGGTGGCCGACCGCGTAGACCCGGAGGAGCTCGGGGTGCAGGTACCGGCCTCTCTCCAGCGCACGATCGTCTTGTCGTCCACACCGACCGCCTTCAGCTGCGCCCGGCTCACGCGGCCCCACTGACGGTCCGCCAGCCACCGGACTTTGGCGCTCCACTCCCGCATATGTCAGGTGCATCGCCAAGGATCCATCGTGGGTCAAAGGATCTCCGGACCCGTCTGACGAAACAAGACGCAAACCAATGCCAAAACTGCTCACAGACTTCAAGCAGTTCCTGTTCCGCGGCAACGTCGTCGATCTCGCGGTGGCGGTCGTGATCGGCACCGCGTTCACCGCGGTCGTCAAGGCCCTCGTCGCCGACATCGTCACGCCGATCATCGCGGCGATCGTCGGCCAGCCGAACTTCGGCGCGCTGAAATTCACGATCAACGGCAGCCAGTTCGCCTACGGCGACTTCCTCAACAATGTGATCACGTTCGTCTCGATCGCGGCCGCGGTGTTCTTCCTGATCGTGGCGCCGATCAACGCGCTGATGTCGCGCCGGGCCAAGGAGGATCCGGACACCAAGGAGTGCCCGGAGTGCACGTCCGCGATCCCGGTCAAGGCCAGGCGCTGCCCGCTCTGCACCTCGGGGCTCGCGCCCGCTGCCGATTAGGGGCCGGCTTCGCCGGCGTCCATGGGGCCGTTCCGGCGGACGTCCATGTCCGCCGGCCGCGACCGACGGTGGCCGCCCGCCTGAGACCTAGGACTCTGAGTCGCCGGCGACGACCGAGATCACGCGACCGCGCCGGCCGCGCGTGAACTCCACGGTCCCGGCGGCCTGCGCGTAGATCGTGTCGTCCTTCCCGATCCCGGCGCCGTCGCCCGGCTTGAACTTCGTGCCGCGCTGGCGGACGATGATCTCGCCACCGGTGACGGCCTGGCCGGCGAACACCTTGACGCCGAGGCGCTTGGCCTGGGAGTCGCGCCCGTTGCGGGAGGAGCCAAGTCCTTTCTTATGCGCCATGCTTCACCTCCGTCACCTCGATCCGGGTCAATTCCTGGCGGTGGCCGGTGCGCCGCTTGTAGCCGCGCTTGGGCTTGAACTTGACGACGCGGAGCTTCGGGCCGCGCTCGTGGGCCACGACCCGGGCCGTAACCGACACGCCCGACAACCCGTCGCCGTCGACCACCGAAGAGCCGTCCACGAACAACAGCGGCTGCAAGGCGACCGATTCGCCGTCGCCGGCGGACAGCCGCTCGACGAGCAGCGACTGTCCCTGCTCGACGCGGTACTGCTTTCCACCTGTCTTGATGATCGCGTAGGTCATTCGGATGGGCTCACGGACTCGGCCTTAGCGCCGGAACGGCGCCGTCCGCCTCTGCGGCCACGACGCCGAGGCTTCGATTCTAGTTCATCCTCCGACCCCTCCCCGTCACCGTCGCCGTTGGACGAGGCCGTCACCGACGCCGGCGCGTCGACGAGCGAGGCGACCGCAGACGTCCGCCCCGCCTCCTCGATCCGCACCAGGTGCTTCTCGCCGACGTAGTCGCCGCCACCGGTGATCGAGATTATGTAGCCGTCGACCTTCGCCACCGCGTCCCCGGGGCTGTACATGTGCGGCTCGACGATCTCGACGTGCACCTCCTCGCCGGCGCGAAACGGAACGGCTCGCTCCACGACCCGCTTCAGATCGTCCTCGAGCACGACCGCGAAGTGATCGAGCGGCAGGCCCTCGGAGCCCTCGAAGTGGAACCACTTGCCGGTCTCGTCCTCGATCTGGCGCAGCACGCGCGCCTCGTCGCGGGTGAACTCTGCGCTCACGCGCGGGTTCATCTGGATCAGCAGGGCCTCGTCCTTGGTCTCCTTGGCCAGGTCGCGCATCCGCCGCTCGAACTCGATCGCGAGCGTCTCCTCGGACTTGATCACCCCGTCGCCGTGGCACGTCGGGCACGGACGGGTCATGATCTCGCGCACCCCGTCGGTCACGTTCTGGCGCGTCATCTCGACCAGCCCGAGCGGCGAGATCTCGACCACGAACGTCTTCGTCCGGTCCTCGTCGAGCGCGCCCCGCAGGGCCTTCAACACCGCGTCCCGGTTCCGAGCCCGCGCCATGTCGATGAAGTCGATGACGATGATCCCGCCGATGTCCCGGAGCCGGAGTTGCCGGACCACCTCGTCGGCGGCCTCCAGATTGGTCTTGGTGATCGTGTCCTCGAGCCGCGCCGACTTGCCCCGGCCCACGAACGAGCCTGAGTTGACGTCGATCACGGTCAGCGCCTCGGCGTAGTCGATCATCAGGTAGCCGCCGCTGGGCAGATCGACCCGGCGCGACAGCGTCGAGTCGAGCACCCGCTCGACCCCGAACGCCTCGAACAGCGGCTGGTCCTCCTCCCACAGCTCGACGTGGTCGACCAGCTCGGGCGCGGTGCGCGAGAAGAACGACACCAGCCGGTGGTGCTGCTTGGGGTCGTCCACGATCGCCCGCTCGAACGCCGAGGAGAAGATGTCGCGCACGACCCGCACCGACAGGTCGGCCTCCTGGAAGACCAGCGCCGGCGCCGGCGTCTCGGCCACCCGCTTCTGCAGGACCTCGTTCAGCTTGAACAGGTACAGCAGCTCGCGCTCGAGGTCGGCCCGCGTGGCACCCTGGGCAGCGGTGCGGACGATCGCGCCCGCCCCCTTCAAAGTCAATTTCGCGGCCTCCTTTCGCAGCCGCTCGCGCTCGGCGTCATCGAGCCGGCGCGACACGCCGACGCCCTCGCCGTAGGGCGCGTACACCATGTAGCGGCCGGCGATCGTGAGATCCATCGTCAACCGGGCGCCCTTGGTCTTCAGCGGGTCCTTGACGACCTGCACGACGATCTCCTGGCCCGGCTTCAGCATGTCCGTGATCTGGCGGCTTTCCCGCCCGGAGCCACGGCCCCGGCGGGGCGCGTCGACCCCCGGCAGCACGATCTCGTCGACGTGCAGGAAGCCGTTCTTCTCAAGCCCGATGTCGACGAACGCCGCCTCGAGCCCGCCGAGCACGTTGTCGACGCGTCCCTTGTAGATGTTCCCGACGATCGAGCGCGCGCCGCGGCGCTCGAGGTACAGCTCGGCTACGTGGTAGCCGGCGGCCGGCTTGGATGTCTTGCGGCGCCGGCGAGTGGTGCCGGACTTCGGCGCGCTCTTACGGGCGCTGACCGATCCGGCAGCCTCCAGCAGCGCGACCCGGGTTTCGCCCCGGTCGACGCTGACCAACACTTGCTTCTTCAATGCTCATTCAGTCCTTTTTGAAAGTTTTTAGCCACGTTTGCGAAGACAGCCCGAGCCTTGGGCTGGATCTCCGGATGGTCGTGGACTCACGGTTGGCGCCGCGCCCGCTTGGCTGGGGCCGCAGCTCACTTACGAAACCAATCCTCGGCTCTTCGTGGCAGCCGTCATGCGTGCTTGCACACATATTGACTGTAGAAGGCCGATCGCGATGAACGTCACCAGGACGGAGGAGCCGCCGTAGCTCATCAGCGGCAGCGGGACTCCGGTGATCGGCATGATGCCGATCGTCATGCCCGCATTGACGAGCACCTGAAACATCAGCATGGCCAGGACCCCGCCGGCGATCACCGTGCCGTAGAGGTTCTTGGACATGGTCAGGATCCGCAGCGCGCGCCAGATCATCAGCGCGTACAGCGACAGCACGATCGCCGCGCCGACGAATCCGTAGGTCTCCCCCACCACGGAGAAGATGAAGTCCGTGTCGGACGCGGGGAGGAAGTGCAGGTTGACCTGGGTGGCGCCCGCCACGCCGAGCCCGGTCTTACCGCCGGAGCCGATCGCGGTGAGCGACTCGGTGATGTTGTACGTCTGGTTGCTTGGGTCGTGCGAGGGGTGCAGGAATCCGGTCAGGCGCTGCACCTGGTAAGGCTTGAGAATGTGGTGCCCGGTGGCCGGCGCGACGATCAGGACGACCGCGATCGCGAGCACGAACAGCACCACGATCGCCGTCAAGTGCTTCCACGACGTTCCCGCGAAGAACAGGATCGCGAACCCCACCGCGATATACACCAGCGAGGTGCCGAGGTCTGGCTGGGGGATGACCATCAGCGCCGGCAGGATCGCCAGCAACATGATCCGCGCGGTGGTCCGCCACTCGTGCAGACGGCGCGAGCGGTCGACGGTGAACGCCGCCACGGAGACGATCAGCAGCACCTTGCCGAACTCCGACGGCTGCAGCTGGAAGAAGGGCAGCGGGATCCAGCGCGCCGCGCCCTGCACCTTCGGCATCCCGAGAACGACCAGGTTGAGCGCAATCATCACGGCGTACAGGCCGTACTTGAACTCGCGCAGACGCGAGTAGTCGATCCGCGCGAGCACGACCGCCACCGCCAGGCCGATCCCGAAGTAGATCCCCTGGCGCTCCATGTAGTAGAGCGGGTGGCTCGGGTCCAGCGACCTGCCGACGCCCTTCAAAGTGATCAGCGAGCAGGCCGCCAGCCCGAGCGCCGCCAGAAGGAGCAGCGGGTCCATCTTGATCAGCACGCGCTCGCGCGGAGCCGCCGCCACCTCGTCGGCCGGCCGAATCGCGTTGGCTCGGACCACGCTCACAGCGTCTTCGAGCTCCCGGCCACGTAGGAGCCCTTGTTGCCAAAGAACCACTGGGAGAGGATCTGCCGCGCCACCGGCGCCGCGCCGACGGCACCGAAGCCGCCCTGCTCCACCGTCACGACGACGACGATCGGCTTGCTCGTCGCCGACGAGGGAACGAAGCACGCGTACCAGGCGTAGTCCTGCTGGCCGTTGTACTGGGCGGTGCCGGTCTTCCCGTACACCTGCTCGGGGAAGTTCTGGAAGACGTCCGCCGAGGTCCCGCCGGGCTGCGAGGCGGCGGCCCGCAGGCCCGCCCGAATCGTCTCCAGGTACAGCGGATCGATGTTCAGATGGCGCTCCTTCGGCGGGTTGAACGCCCGGAGCACGGTGCCGTCGGGCGCCTGGACGTCGAGCCCCAGGTGGGGGCGGACGATCGCGCCGCCGTTCGCGATCGCGGAGTACGCGACCGCGAGCTGCAGCGGGCTGACCTGCACGTCGCCCTGGCCCACCGCGAGGTTCTCGTTATCGCCCGCCGACCACGGACGCCCATCCGCGATCCCGCAGCTGACATTGGGCTGGAAGTACTCCGACGGGGGCACGTGGTGCTTCTTCTCGCAGTTCAGCTCGACCTGGTCGATCGCCGTGCGCCACTTCGGCGAGGGTAGATTTCCCGGGAGCTCGTCCGCGAGGTCGATGCCCGTCTTGCGGCCGATCCCGTACAGGTGCGCCCAGTGCTGAAGGGCGCCGCCATCGGGCGCGGGATTGTTCGTCAACACGCCAAGGTTGTAGAAGAAGTCGTCGGAGGACACCTTGAGCGCGTTCTCCAGGTCCAGCGCGCCGTCCACCGCCATGCCGGCGTTGTGCCGGCACTGGCCGCTGAAGCAGTACTGGCCGGTGTCGTCGAAGACGTCGCTCACGGTCCAGGCGCCGCTCTCGAGCGCCGCCGTCGACGTGATCGGCTTGAACGTCGAGCCGGTCGGCCCGACGCTCTGGATCGCGCGGTTGATCAACGGGTAGTTGCTCGCCGCGTTGTTGAGCTGCTCGTAGGTCGACTCGGAGATCGGGCCGCCGTTGAAAATGTTGGCGTTGTAGGTCGGCAGCGACCCCATCGCGTAGACCTCGCCGTTGTCGGGGTTCATGGCCAGGAACGCGCCGCCGTTGGCCGGATAGTTGGAGTTGATCGACTCCTGTAGCGCCTGCTGGCCGACGTTTTGAAGGTTCGTGTCGAGCGATATCTTCAGGTTGTCGCCGGCCACGGGCGGCTTCTGCGCCAGGTAGCCCACGAAGTTCCCGAGCGCGTCGACCTTCACGTGGTTGGCGCCGTCGATGCCCTGCAGGTAGCGGTTGTAGGACGCCTCGAGGCCCGACTGACCGACGATGTCGTTCTGGTTGATGCCGCGGTACTCGGGCTCCTTGACCTCGGTTCCGTTGATTCTCCCCACGCTCCCCAGCACCTGGGCGGCGATGTCGTTCAGCGGATACGTCCGCTGGTAGATCTTCTGCACGCTGACTCCGGGGAGCTCCGCCTGGCGCTCGGAGAGGTAGAACAGCTGCGGCGGGGTGATGTCGGTCGCCACGGTCGCGGTGGCGTACGGCAGCTGCACGTACTCCTTGACCACGTCACAGGCGATCTGAGAGATGTGGAACACGTAGTGCTGAACGTGGCCCGCCGAGGTCATGATCCCCACCGGGCACTTCTGCCGTCTGGTCGATATGCCGAGCACGCCGGCGAGCCGGTTGTACAGCCCCGCGTCGGCCTGCGGCGGATGAGCCAGGTTGCTGGAGGTGAGCGGCACGGGCAGGCTCGGAGGCGAGATCTCGACGGCATACGCGGGCTGGCTCGAGGCGAGGATCTTGCCGCTCGAGTCGAGGATCTCCCCGCGGGCCGACGCGACCTCGACGTTGCGCACGAAGTTCTTGCTCGCTGCGTTGGCGTACTGGTCGCTCGAGAGCACCTGCAGGAACCACAGCCGGAAGAACAGGATCGCGAAGATCGCCAGCGTGAGCGTCCCCACGATCGCCACTCGCCTCGCGAGCTGCGGGCTCATCGAAGGCCGCTCCTCCTGCTTGACGAACCGCAGGCGCTTGTCTTCGGGCAGAGGGCTCATCGCGATTGCGGGCGGGGGACGTGACCGCGGCGGGCGGCGCCTTGCTGAAGCGGGCTGAGGCCGCCGGTCGTGTATGCGCGCCGGCGCCGGCGGCGGGGATCCTCGGGCAGCACCGGCCGGACGATCCGCCGCACGAGCGCGTACACCGGCAGCGCCAGCAGCGTGTCGACCAGGACCACGATGAAGATCTGCTGGAGCAGCAACAGGCTGACCGGCGCATCGACGCCGAGCAGGAACTGGATCACCGCCATGCCCAGCCCGGCGAACGCCGCGGCCAGCGCGCCGGCGGCGAGCGGCACGAGCTCGTGCGACGGGTCGCGCAGCTCGTGCAGGCGCCCGGCCCAGTAGCCGATCACGATGTACAGCAGCGACGTAACTCCCAGCGTCTGGACGAGCACGAGGTCGATCAGCAGACCGGTGGCGAACCCGAACACCGCCCCGGTGAGCGAGCCGCACAGCAGGCCGACCGACATCACGACCAGCGGGGTCAGATCCGCGCTCACCCCGAAGATCGACACCTGCGAGACCGCCGACTCCTGGATCACCACGGCGAAGAAGCCGAGCAGGACCAGGCGGATCGGGAGCTTGACGGCGTTGCTCACGATCACGGCACCTGCGCACGCTCGGTGCCGGGCGAAGGACGGGTGAGGATCTGGACGACGTCGACCCCCCGCAGGTCGGCCTGCGGCGAGACCTGGATCGTCCCGTTGTTCAGCAGCTGGTTCTCGTCGACGGGGAGCACGTTCCCGATCGGGATGTTGGCCGGGAAGTACGACTCGAGCGGGCCCGACTTGAAGCCGGCGGTGACGACCAGCTGGCCCTGCTGCGGGCCGTTCTGGACCTGTCCAGGATTCGGCGGGTTGAGGTACTGCATCACGAGCTCGTCGGGGTTGCCGACCGCCGGCACCAGCTCGCCGGTGTCGCCGTTGGCATCGAGCACGCGCGCGGTCACCGACACCGTGTGGTCGGTGATCAGCGTCACGAACGAGGCCGTCGCCGACACCTCGCTGACCTCGCCGACCAGCGCGCCGTCACCGATCACCGGGTCGTGCAGGCCGACGCCGTCGTCGGCGCCCTTGTCGACGCTGATCGTCTGGTACCACAGCGTCGGGTCGCGCAGGATCACCTGCGCGGTCACCGGGTGGTACGAGCTCAGATCGAGGCTGTTGTCGAGGTGGAGCTCGGCTTCGAGCTGCGTGTTCAGCAGCTTCGCGCCCTTGGCCTGCGCGAGCTCGTTGTTGAGCCGCGCGACCGTCTGCTGCAGCTGCTTGACCTGGGTCTTGGCGTGGAACGTGCTCGAGAACCAGCCGGCCACCGAGCGGACCGGCGCCAGCACCTTGCTCGCGCCGTCCTCGACCGGCGAGAGCACCTCGACCACGCCGCGCTGGACGTTGTGCAGCGGGCTGTTCGGCGTCTCGCCGAAGTAGGCCGTGAGCAGGATCAGGGAGACGGCGACGAGCAGCGCCAGGACCGCCCGCCGTCGCCGAACTTGCTTGTCATGCACGGATTTCGTGTCTCCAGGCGGTGGGGGAGGGTGGGTGGGACTCCCGGTCCTTGGCTTGGCGCCACGTCGGCACTCTCCCCAACCTAGTACCGACGACGCCTGTTACGTGAATTCTTGCTCGAACGGTGGATCGCTTCGAACTCCTCCAACGACCTCCCCGAGCCGACCGCGACGCACGTCAACGGCGACTCGGCCAGATGCGCGGGCATCTGCGTCTCGTGACGCAGACGCTCATCGAGCCCCTGTAGCAGCGAGCCGCCTCCGGCCAGCATGATGCCACGATCCATGATGTCGGAGGCGAGCTCGGGCGGGGTGCGGTCGAGCGTCTCCTTGACCGCGTCGATGATCTGCACGACCGGCTCTTCGAGCGCCCCGCGGATCTCCTCGCTGGTCAGAACGACCGTCTTGGGAAGCCCCGAGACCATGTCGCGGCCGCGGATCTCGGCCTGCACCTCCTCCCCGAGCGGGTAGGCCGAGCCGATCTCGAGCTTGACTTCCTCGGCCGTCTGCTGGCCGATCAGGAGCTTGTACTCCCGCTTGACGTAGTTCATGATCGACTCGTCGAGCTCGTCGCCGCCGACCCGGATCGACTGCGACACGACGATCCCGCCGAGCGAGATCACCGCGACCTCGCTCGTGCCGCCGCCGATGTCGACGACCATCGAGCCGGTGGGCTCGCCGACCGGCAGGCCGGCGCCGATCGCCGCCGCCATCGGCTCCTCGATCAGGTAGGCCTGGCGGGCACCGGCGCTCAAGCATGCCTCCTCCACGGCCCGCTTCTCGACGCCCGTGACCCCGGAGGGCACGCACACCACGACCCGCGGGTGCGCCCAGCGGTTCTGGTGGACCTTCTGGATGAAGTGCCTGAGCATCTCCTCGGTGACCTCGAAGTCGGCGATCACCCCGTCCTTCAGCGGCCGGATCGCCTGGATCGTGCCGGGCGTCCTCCCCAGCATCCGCTTGGCCTCGATCCCGACAGCGTGGACCTCTCCGGTCCGGGAATCGACCGCGACCACGCTCGGTTCAGACAGCACGATTCCCCGCCCGCGGACGTACACGAGCGTGTTCGCGGTGCCGAGATCGACCGCCATGTCGCGACCGCCGAAACCGGTCAGGTACGTGAAAAAGCCCATAGGTAAGCGAGGTAGGGGGACGCAGCGGACGGGCTGCTGAGCGCCGGAGGCCACGCCACGCTGCCAGCGCCGTCCGACCTCGATTGTACGGGCTCGTCTCTCCGGAGGCTGGTCCGCGGCGCGCGTTTCGCCCGCTCAGCGCGAGCTGCGGATAAGCGCTTCACCCGCTGAGCAGCCTCGGCGCCAGTGCCAGCAACGTGGTCACCGGCAGTCCCACGACGTTCAGGAAGTCGCCCTCGATCCCCGCCACCAGCGCGGCGCCGCGCCCCTGGATCGCGTAGGCCCCCGCCCGCTCGTGCCATTCGCCACTGGCCAGGTACCAGTCGATCAAGGCCTCGTCGAACGCCCTGAATTCCACGATCGTGCTCGTCGCGGCCGTTCGCGGGCGGCCGTCCTCGATCAGGCACAACCCGCTGACCACGGTATGCCGGCGGCCCGCGAGCGCGGTCAGCATCGTTCGCGCGTCGGCCTCGTCGGCGGGCTTGCCGTACACGCGAGCGCCGAGGCTGACCAGCGTGTCGACTCCGAGAACGACCGCTCCCGACACCCGAGCCGCCACCGCCGAGGCCTTGCGGAACGCGTTCTCGAGCGCGACCTCGTGCGGGGGGCCGCACTCGAGCTCCTCCACGTCCGGCACCTCGACCTCGTAGGCGACGCCGATCTGGTCGAGGATCGCCCGCCGTTGCGGCGAGCGGGAGGCGAGCACGACGCGGCTCACGCAAACCGCCAGGGGAACGCGCTCAGCCCAGGTCCGGGAAGAACAGCGCGACCTCGCGGGCCCCGGACTCGGGCGAGTCGGACCCGTGCACCATGTTCTGACCCACCTCGATCGCGAAGTCGCCGCGGATCGACCCGGTCGTCGCCTGGAGCGGGTCGGTGGCGCCGATCACCTGGCGTGCCGCCCCCACGGCCTGCTCGCCCTCGAGCACCATCGCCACCAGCGGTCCCGATGTGATGAACGTCACAAGCTCGTCGTAGAAGCCCTTGCCCTCGTGCTCGGCGTAGTGCTTGGCGGCCAGCTCGCGGCTCATCGTCATCAGCGTCATCGCCGCAAGTCGCAGGCCCTTGCGCTCGAACCGCGCGATGATCTCGCCCGAGAGGTTTCGGGAAAAGGCATCGGGCTTGATCAGGATCAGCGTTCGCTCCATAGGTCTCCTTGGCGGGCGCGCCGGGCGCCGGTCTGGGTCGGTTTGCGGCCGGAGACTTTAGGGCGTCAGGATCCGGCGGGGCCGCCGCGCTCGGCCGGCGCGGGGGTCGGGGTCGGAGCGGCGCTCCGCTCGGCGCGCACGGTCGCGCCTGCGACCGGCTGCTCGGCGGTGCCGTCGCGGCGCCGGCGCGCGCGACGAGGCTGCGGCGCCGCGCCGGCGACCTCGGCCTCGCAGAACGGGCAGATCTTCCACATCGGGTCAAGCGGCTTGCCGCATGCCGCGCACGGGTCCTTGAGCTTGCGCATGCAGTTGGGGCAGCGCAGGAAGTCCTTTTCGACCTCGTAGTCGCAGTACGGGCAGACCTGGTAGCCGAACTCGGCGAGACGCGCCTCGGCGGCCTGGATCTCGAGCTCGCGCTCGCGCACGTCGTCGAGGTACTCGGGTGGCCGGACGATCATGTAGACGATCGTCCCCACGAACGGGAACAGCGAGGCCGCGGTCGCGCAGCCCACGAGCAGCGAGTCGGCGATCCGCCGCCGGGCGTCCGCGTACGTCCAGTAGATGAGCGCCAGCCACACCACCACCAGGAACAGGATGATGAGCTCGACGACAGCGCTGATCGTGCCGTTCTTGATGCCAAAGACCGTCAGGAAGGGCATTGGGCGTGCGAGTTTAGTGGTCGGTGGCGTTGAAGCGTCGCAGCGGGCACAGGTCGTACATGTGGATCCTCATACGAGAATGCGCCCTGGGCCAACAACTTCGCCGGGTCAGAGGTATGTCCTGCCAAACAGGTAGCCGATTCCGAAGAACACGAGGATTACGACCGCGACGACGAACGCTACGAGCGCGACCATCGCCAGCAACCGCGGCTGCCTCTCCTCCTCATCGCCCATAGTATCGACCGCGGCCGCTTCGCTCACAGCATCGAGACGCGGCCTGTGCCCGCCGGGCGGAGCAGGTCCGCGACCAGATAGATCGAGCCGGTGGCCACGACCAGCCCGTCGGGCCCGGCCAGGTCACGGGCGCGCCCGAGTGCGGCGCGAGGATCGCGAATGACCTCCGACGGCGGCCCGCCCAGCTGGCCGGCGAGCGATTGCAGGGTCGGCGGCGGCAGCGCCCGCGGGTTCTGGCTCGCGGTCAGAATGAGCGCGCCGCACATCGGCAACAGGCCGGCTAGCATCGCCGCCGCGTCCTTGTCGTCGAGCACCGAGATGACCGCGACGACGCGCTCGTGCCCCGCTGCCCACGGCTCGGCGAGCGCCTCCGCGAGGGCGGCGATTCCGTCGGGGTTGTGCGCGCCGTCGAGCAGCGTCAGCGGCTGCTCGTCGATCACCTGAAGCCGGCCGGGCACGAGGATCTCGGCCGCGGCCGTGGCGACCGCACCCGGGTCGGGAGTCCCGAGATACGCCTCCGCGGCCGCGCGCGCCAGCGCGAAGTTCCGCCGCTGATAGGAGCCGAGCGCGATCAGCGGGACGCCGGGATCGGCGCCGGCGTGCACGATCGTCGCCCCGCGCTCCGCGGCGACCTGCTCGGCCACGGCTTCGGCGTCGGGGTGCAGGCCGTAGCCCAGGACCAGCGTCGCGTTAGGTTGCACCACGTCGAGCTTCTCGGTCGCGATCGCGGTGATCGTCGGCCCGAGCCACCGGGTGTGCTCCAACCCCACGCTGGTCAGAACCTGAGCGCGCGAGGGGATTACGTTGGTGGCGTCGTAGCGGCCGCCGAGCCCCGCCTCGATCACCGCCACCTCAACCCCCTGGCGAGCCAGCTCCGAGTACGCCGCCGCGGTCAGGAGCTCGAACTGGGTCACGCGGTCATCGCCCACCAGCGAGCGGTCGACGAGCTCGGCGGCGTGCGCCGCGCGCTGGATCGCGGCGGCGAACTCGCCCGGCTCGAGGTCGGCGTCGTCGATCCGGATCCGCTCGGCGAACGACACCAGGTGCGGAGACAGGTAGGCGCCGACCCTCAGGCCGTGGCGCCCCAGGATCGCGGCGGTCATCCGCACCGTCGAGGACTTGCCGTTCGTCCCGACCACATGGATCGACTCGAAGCGCTGGTGCGGGTTCCCGAGCGCGGTCATCAGGCGCCGCATGCGGTCCAGCCCGAACCGCATCCCGAACAGCTCACGGGACAGGACGTAGCGCTCGGCTTCCTGGGCCCTCATCGCAAGCGATCTACCCCCAAGCGAATGACGAAGTCATTTGCCAACGACGAAGTCATTCGCCCAGCTCCTCGCGGAGGCGGTCGAGCTTGTCGCGCTCGGCCTGGACGACGTCAGGCGGGGCCTTGGCCACGAAGCCGGTATTGCCG
>Ga0335080_10001426_pt1 | contig 23340 bp, 18 predicted proteins | sample Lox_Sample_34_FD_206720 | JGI IMG/M metagenome (GOLD analysis project Ga0335080, IMG submission 206720) | Soil microbial communities from Loxahatchee National Wildlife Refuge, Florida, United States - Lox_Sample_3.4 | ecosystem: Environmental > Terrestrial > Soil > Wetlands | place: USA...
TACCTTCCAGCATGACTCTTCGCAAGATGCGGTTCATTCGCGTCTGGTAGCCGGGGCCTTTGGACTTGAACCAGTCCACCACTTCCACATCTACGCGCAACGAGATTCTCCGCTTTCGCGGGCGGTTCCAGCGGCCTTCCGCGCCTGTCTCCTTGTCCGCCAGCGATAACAGGTCGTCTTCCACCGAGGCGTGCAGGTCGCCAACAAGTTTCCCCCGCCGGGTCCGCGCTTTTTGCCGTTTTCGTTTCTTGCTTTTGGCTGTCATGACGTTATCGTACACCCGGTTTCGTGATGACGTTGTATTTCCGCATGAATGTCACGCGCGACAAGCCCAGCCCTCCCTGAGCGCCCACGATGCCGGGCCGTCCCGCCGTTCACCAGCCCATCTGAACCATCCGTCTCAGGATGATCGCGCTGTAGCTGTTCATGCGCTCCGGACGCCGCTTGAGCGGAGCCGGCAGGATTGCAGCCAGCCTTGCCGCCTTCTCGCGCCCGATGCTCCGCGCAGCCGTTCCGTCGTAGTAACGGCAAGCCGACTCGGCGCCATACACACCCGGCCCCCACTCCACCACGTTGAGGTAGATCTCCAGAATGCGTCGCTTGCCGAGGACCATCTCCGCTACGGGTACCAGGGTGGCCTCCGCACCTTTGCGAACAAACGAATGGTTTATCCCGAAGAACAGGTTCTTCACCAGTTGCTGCGTAATCGTGGAGGCGCCGCGCGTGCGTTCGCCTTCCAGATCCTCCTGGGCGGCGATCTGGATTTCGTGCCAATCGAATCCATGATGCTGGTAGAAATGCGTGTCCTCGGCGGCGATCACGGCATGCTGAAGATCGGGCGAGATCTGGCTAAGTGGAATGAATTTGTAGCGTTCGTGATACGGCGTGCCGTGAATCCAGGCCTGCAGGCGCCGCTGCATGTGCACCGCGGTGGTAGGCGGGTCGATCCACCGGCAGGCCACAAGGATCAGCGCGGGAATCGACCAGAGCAGTGCCAGCGCAAGCACCACGCCGGCGACGAGTCGTCGAAAAGGAGTTCGAAGGAAGCTCGCCCGCATCGGCGGCTTTGCGGCCGTGTTCGTCAGCTCTGTCACGTACGAGAATAATAGCCGGGGGAGAAGCGTCAGGACTCGGATTCTCTGGCGGAGGATGCCTGCGGTTAACTGTTGAGATTGGTGCTGAGAATCAGAGAGTCCACCCCTTCGGCGCGCTTCGCTTGCTCAGGGCTCACCCTCCCGCAAAGAACGCGGGAAGGGTGGGGCAACCTCGTTTCGGGAATTTATGAAAGTGTGGACCAGCCCCCGACTCTCGCTCACTGTACAGGTGTACAATTTTTCGCGCTCGGTTATGGTCTTGCTGGTTGGGGCATAAACACAATTCGCGAGGGATGGATGAGGAAAGATCGGTTGTCCGCAGTGTCGCTCAGTATCGTTTGCCTGCTATGTACTTTCTGTCTTGCCCAACAGCCTGACTCGAACAAGCCGGCGGTCCAACGCAGGCAGCCGACAACGCCCCAGCCCGCGGAAAAGGCTGCGGAAAGCAGCTCCAAACCAGAGCAGCCTCCGGAGCCGAAACCGGCAATCCACGAAGCCGGCGGCGACAAGGAGAAAGACAAGGAAGAGCACTACGACATGACCGAGCAGCCGCCGGTGGTGACGCATCACCAGATCACCGTCGACGGCAAGGCGCTGAAATACACTGCGACCGCGGGGCGCCTGCCGATCAAGCGCGGTGACGGCAAGATCGAGGCGGAGATGTTCTATGTCGCGTACACGCTCGATGGACAGGATGCGGCGAGGCGTCCGCTGACGTTCGCGTTTAACGGCGGGCCGGGGTCGGCGTCGATCTGGCTGCACATGGGAGCGCTGGGTCCGCGCAAGGTCGTGCTGCAGCCCGACGGATTTATGCCTCCGTCGCCATACCGGATTGAAGACAATCCCTACACGCTGCTCGACAAGAGCGACCTGGTGTTGATTGACGCGATGGGCACAGGGTTCAGCCGCGCCGCCGACAATGAGATTTTCAAAAAGTTCTGGGGCGTGAGGGGAGACATCGAGGCGTTCAGCGAATTCATACGGCTGTACATCAGCCGCAATGAGCGCTGGTCGTCGCCGCTGTTCATTCTGGGCGAGAGCTATGGCACGACCCGGGCCGCGGGCATTGCCGGGTATCTGGCCGACCGCGGAATTTCGTTCAACGGCATCACGCTGCTGTCGACCGTGCTGAACTTCGAGACGCTCGAAGACAATCCGACGAATGATCAGCCCTACGTTTTCCTGATTCCGTCGTTCACGATGATTGCCGGATATCACCACAAGCTGTCGCAGGATCTTGCGCAGGATATGAATCGGGCACGCCAGCAGGCCGAGCAGTGGGCTTCGACCGAGTACGAGCGGGCGCTGGATAAAGGGGATGCAATGACCGCGCAGGAGCGGCAGAGCGTCATCGATCAGCTGGCGCGCTTCACGGGATTGAGCAAGGAAGTGATCGACGAGGCGAACCTGCGCATCAATGTGCAGAAGTTCACGCACTATCTTTTGATTGATCAGAAACTGCGCGTGGGACGGCTCGACGGACGCTATACCGGGCCCGATCCGAATGGATTGCTCGATACGCCGTTCTACGATCCTACGGGATCGGCGACGCAACCGCCGTTCACTTCGGTGTTCAACCACTATCTGCGGACAGAACTGAACTACAAGGTTGATATGCCATACAACGTGCGCGCGCCGCGCGGAGGCGGGCCGGGGGGCGACACTTGGGATTGGGGATCGGCAATCCAGGGATTTCCGGACACGGCCTCAGCGATGCGGCAGGCGATCGTGAAGAATCCGTACCTGAAGATTCTGGTGATGGAGGGCTACTACGACCTGGCGACGCCATACTATGCTGCGAACTACACCGTCGATCATCTAAACCTGCCGCAGAAATATCGCGACAATATTTCGTACGCGACATACGACGCGGGGCATATGGTGTATCTGCCGATGGATGGCTTGAAGAAGATGAAGGCGGACGAAGCGGCTTTCATGGAGAAGGCTGCAGGAGCACAATAGTCGAAAGACAAGGAGCGCTGACCATGAAGCGGTATTGCTTTGCAGTTGCCTGCCTGGTTGTGTTGCAGAGTGCGTCGCTGTTTGCGCAGGATGCGTGCGAACGTTTGAGCGCGGCGAAGATTCCTGACACGACCATCACGCTGGCGCAGACGGTTGCGGCTGGAGCATTCCAGGGACCTCCCGCGCCATTCAGCGGAGTGGATATCTCTGCGCTATACAAGACCCTGCCTGCTTTTTGCCGCGTGGTTGCGGAAGCCAAGCCGACTCCGGATTCCGACATCAAGATGGAAGTGTGGCTTCCTGCCTCGGGGTGGAACGGCAAGCTGCAAGGCATCGGCAATGGCGGATTCGCAGGGATCATCGACGACATGCAGATCGGGATGGCGGTGAAGGCCGGCTACGCGGCCACGGCAACGGACGCGGGGCATGCGGGATCGCCGATCGACGCGACTTGGGCGGTTGGGCATCCGGAAAAGGTGGTCGACTTTGGGCATCGCGGAATTCACGAGATGACGCTCGTGGCAAAGGCGCTGGTGCAGGCTTACTACGCGAAGGCTCCGCAGCGGTCGTATTTCGCCGGGTGTTCCGACGGTGGGCGCGAAGCGCTGATGGAGGCGCAGCGGTATCCCGAGGACTACGACGGAATTCTGGCGGGAGCTCCGGCGAATTACTGGACGGCTCTGCTCGCGACAGCGGCGTACGACACGCAAGCGCTGACGCAGGATGCGGCGAGTTTCATCCCGCAGGCAAAGATCGCGACGATTGGCGCAGCGGTGAACGCGGCTTGCGACAAACTGGATGGCGTGGAAGACGGTGTGCTGAACGATCCGCGGGAGTGTCACTTTGATCCCACGACGATTCAGTGCAAGGCAGAGGATTCGGAGAAGTGCCTGACCGCGCCGCAGGTCACGGCGCTGAAGAAACTCTACGAGGGCACGCTGGATTCGAAGAGCCACGTCGTGTACCCCGGATACTTGCCGGGCGCAGAAGCCGGGCAAGGCGGATGGGGCCTGTGGATTACGGGTCCAGCACCGGCGGCGAGCCTGATGGCATTTTTCGGCAAGGGATATTTCTCCGATTTCGTCTACGGAAAGTCGGACTGGAATTTCAAGACGTTCAACGTTGACGAAGATTTCAAGGTCGCAAGCGAGAAGACCGCACAGGCGCTGAATGCGACCGATCCGGACTTGAAGGCGTTCAAGGCTCGGGGCGGGAAGTTGATTCTGTATCACGGATGGAACGATCCGGCGATCACGGCACTGAATACCATCAACTATTACGGCAGTGTGATCGAGAAGATGGGGCAGAAGGATACGGATTCGTTCGTACGTCTGTACATGGCGCCCGGTGTGCAACATTGCGCCGGAGGTCCGGGGCCGGATTCGTTCGGGGCGGTGGGCTTTTTGAACTTTACCGATCCGCAGCACAGCCTGGATGCGGCGCTCGAACAATGGGTGGAGAAAGGGACGGCGCCCTCGACCATCATTGCGTCGATGTTTGAAGAGCAGGACCGCGCGCATGCGAAGATGACGCGACCGCTGTGTCCTTACCCGCAGGCGGCGAAGTACAAGGGTAGCGGCGATACCAACGATGCTGCGAACTTCAGTTGCATGGCGGGAAAGAAATAGATTCAAGAGTGGCTTGAACTCTGCTCGGCAACAGCGATCATAAAAGCAGCAGGCAGTGAAGGTTCAATCTGGCTGAATTGCCAGGCTTCGACGATTCCGCCCAGAGCTGCGGACTTGAGTTTCTGGTCGACACCACAGGCGGCAAAATCGCGAGCGAGCCAGAAGAGGCAGTTCAGATAGACCGCCTTTCGGTTTACAGAAATCTCCAGTACGAAATCCATACGGCTGTAGTCCCAACTTCCAGCCAGCGCGACGAACTGTTGATCGAGGTTCTTGCCTTTTAGGCCGGCCCGGTCAGGAATGAAACCAACGAAGGAGTCTCCAAAGAAAGCAGCATCGACCTGAATTGCCCCGCAGATCGCACGGTTGAAGTCGGGCAGATCCTTCGCGGGGATCCAATACTCTTCATGCACAGCCGAACCAACGATGTGGCGGTCAAACTTCGACAGGAAAATATCGTCCACATCAAAAGACGTGACGTAGCCCGCGAACGTTGACGACTTGGTGTTCCAATCGCGCGCGATCTGCGTGGCGTATTCGGCGGACGTCACGGGATAGAAGATGGGCTGGTCCGGCAGCCGCGGCGGAAACTCGCGACAGTCAGAATCCCAGATCAGCGCCAGTTCTGCGAGGCCAACTGGGCGATAGAGTTTCATCGTCGCTAGTGGCTCTCGCCGTAGTCGAACCAGTATCCGCGCTGCTCGTTCCCTGACATGTGACGTGTGTTGTATTCGAGCAGGTAATTGAGGTGCGCGTCGTCGAGCGGGAACGACTTCTTCGGCGAGTACGGATACTCCTCCATGTTCAGGAACGGCAGCGGCGCGACGTAGTTGCCTTCGGCGGCATAGAAGTCCATGTCTTTCTCGTAGCCGTTGGCGGCGAAGAAGTAGTCGCGCATCCAGCCCTTGGGAAGCGCGGGCAGGTTTGACGGATCGAAATCGAGACGGACTTCGTCGCCGGAGCCGAAGACGGCGAGCTTGTCGTCGGTGGCGGTGAGCAGCGGGAGCACGTCACCATAGCGCGTGTAGGTTCCCTGCGGACGCGTGTAGGGACCGGTGGAGCTGGTCTTTTCGTAGACGTAATGGACGTTGCCCGGCGGCAGGCCTTCGATCTTGTAGGGATAGCCGTGGAATTCGAGATCGGCCCGCAGGAGCGGGATGAGGGTCAGGTGATAGCCTTCACCGCTTTGCTGCCGGGCGCTGCCCGGCCGGACGGCTGAGGGCGGCCGTCCCCACACGGTTCCTGCCGATCTGGAGACAGCTAGCTGCGGTGTTCGGCTGATCAGGATGTTGTCCCAGTAGATTTGCAGATTGGTGGTGATGCGAATCTTCTGCGTGCCTTTCGGCAGCTTGCCGGTGAGATCGGCGGTCATAGTGCGAGGGCCGCCGGCGGGGAATCCCATGTCGTCCATGACTCGCTTCCAGCTTCCGTCTGCGGCTTGCGCCTCGACGTAGGGCGAGACGGGAGTGAGTCCCGACTGCGACGCGGCGTACATGCTGTTGGCGGTGAAGTATTCGATTTCGCCGTGAGCCAACAGCCAGAGCGGGCCTCCGTTGTAGGGCTCGCCGAGGTCGAGCGTGAGCGTGTGCGGGTTGGCGAAGCCGACGAATTGCGTCATTTCAAAATCGCCGAAGAAGCGGTGCGCTTCGAGATCGGCCAGGACATTGTGACCGTGCTCGTCCCACGCGCCGGCTGGTAGCTTCGCGTCACGGCTGACGACCACTTTGAATTCCGGATACGGCGGATTCGAGGCGAAATATTCGTTGGGATAGACGTTGAGATTGGCCGGGTGATCGACCGCTAAGAGACGCACTTGGTCGAGGTAGACGGCTTCTTCCAGTGGCTCCATAAAGCGAAACGACAACACCGTCGTTGGTCGTCGGTCGTTGGTCGTCGGTCCCGTTCGAACATTCTGCGAGGTCATCCTGAGCGGCGGCGCAGCCGGGGCGAGGGAGCCGACGTCAGCGGATGGGGCCGATGCTGTTATTGGGGAACTCGTCTGTTCCGTGCCGCTGCAACAATCTCCTCCGCGGCACGGGTGGCTGCCGGCCGTCGTACGGTCCTTCAGCGGGCTATCGCCCGCTTCAGGATGAGATGCCGTTTGAGAATATTTCTTCTCTTGAACCAAGCCGGTTGGAATCTTGATGAACTCGACTGGGCGTGGGATGTCGCGTTGGTTGGGGCCGATCCAGTGGCCGACGACTCCGGCGCCTAGCATGTCGGCGACGAACTCGTAGCGCTCGCCGTTCCACGCGAAGAGCGTGGGGCAGGAACTGCCGCGGCGGTCGATCTCGAGGAACTCGTGACGCGTATCGCCGGAAACCTGGCTTTCATCCACTTCGTCCTGCAGCACGCCTGCGGGCCAGAGCATGCGGACGATGTCGGCGTTCTTCGACTGGCCGAGGCCCACGACGATTTCGAGGGAGTTCTGGCCGAGGTAGCCGTTCGATCCGTAGATTTCGAACTTCTGGCGGTTGCCGCCGGAGAAGACTTCGAGCTTGGTACCGATGGCGGATTTGTTGTCGTTGAGCCCCTTGAGCGAGAGCTTGAGCCAGTGATTCTGCGTCGCGCCTACGTTGCGAAGAAGAACTGCGGGGCCATGGTTCTGGGTGATCAGCAGGTCGGTGGCGCCGTCGTTGTCGTAGTCGCCGGTGATGATGGCTCGCGGGCTTTCGAAATGAATCTTGTCGAGGCCGACGTCGCTGGTGACGTCTTTGAATCCGTCGGGGCCGAGATTACGGAAGAGGCGGACTTCGCCCTTGCCGTCTTTGGTCTCGCCGGCGGCAACGAGGTCAACCCAGCCGTCGTTGTCGTAGTCGAAGGCCGCGACGCCGAAGGCGCGGACCCAGTTGGTTTCGGGGAGTTTCACTTGCTCGAAGGACTTGCCGTGGTTGTTGCGCCACAACGTAAGTCCGGGTGCACCCGCGTGCGTGAAGGCAACGTCCATCCATCCATCGTGATCGAAGTCGAGCACAGCGACTCCGACGGTCGGCGCGGGAAACGCAACTGGCGCTTCCGAGACGAATTTTCCCTCTCTGGGATTCTTGAGAAACCACGGTGCGAAAAGAACGACTCCCCCGATACTGGCGACGGTCGGCTGACCGGTTACCACGAGATCAACTGCACGATCATTGTTGTAGTCAGTGCCGACCGCATTCGCGCCCAGCCCATTCACCGCTAAGCCCGTCGATTCAGTATCGTCAGTGAACGTGCCGTTTCCGTTATTGCGCCACATTACATTTGCGCCAACAAGCCGACCCGGTTTGCGCTGCACGTGCCCCAGGACGTGGGGATTGCTGGAGGGTTCGGGCGTGCTGTTTCCTTGGTCCAGAATCTCCGCTCGGTTGCGAATCACGTACAGGTCGATGTCACCGTCGTGGTCGTAGTCGACGAATGTGAGTCCGAGGTTTCGGCCGTCGCTCGTAATACCCGCAGCGTTGGTTACGTCTTTAAAGGTCCCGTCCTTTTCGTTGTGCAGCAGCTTAACGAGACCCGAGTTCAAAACAATATCGGTCGCGCCATCGTTGTCATAATCGCCGGCCGCGCAGCCGAATGCGTGGGCCGCCGGATCCAGCCCGGCCTTGCGGGTTGCATCCTCGAATTTGCCATCTCCGAGGTTGTGAAACAGGGCCATAAACCCCTGTGGACCTCCGTCTGTGAGAAGGAGGTCGATCTTGCCGTCGTTGTCGTAGTCGAGGAAGCATGCTCCCGGACCGGTCGCTTCAGTAGAAATATTTGCGGCCGCGCCTGTCGTGACAATCCCCGCTTCCTTTGTTACATCCACGAACTGCACCTTGATTTGCGACGGCGGCTTTAGCGGGAGCAGCGGCGACTCGACCGCGCGCGAGTATTGGCCCTGCTCGCCGTAGACCAGGCTCATGGGGGAACCGATTTTGTTTTGCGTGATGTACTGGAAGCGCTTCAGATGTTCGCGGGCATGGTCGGTGTCGGCGGATTGCTGGTACGCGCGGGAGAGGCCGAATTCGGCGGAAGCGTGCAGCGGGTTGATCTTGAGCGCATGCTCGAAGGCTTCGATCGCCGGCGGGAACTGCTTGGCCTGGGCGTAGGCGGTGCCGAGGAAATACCACGTGTCGGCGTCGGCGGGATCGATCTCAGTGACGTGCTTGAAGGCGTCGATGGCTCCGGCGGAATCGCCTGTGTTCTTCGAGAGCAGGCCGAGGCTGTACCAGGCGTTGGGATTCTTCGGGTCCTGCTTGAGCGCCTCATCGAGCGAGGCTTTGGCCTCGTCCACCTTCTGCAGGTTCAGGTAGGCGATGCTTTCGTTGAGGCGGGCGATGGCAAACCTGGGATCGGCGGCGACGGCGTCCTGAAATTTCTTGAGCGCCTTTTCGAAGAGTTGCTGGTTCATGTAGGCGACGCCGAGATTGTTCAGGCGGGACGCCTCGACGGGGTCGGGCTGGGACGCTGGCGTGAGGAGTCCGGCGGCCGCGAGGACGGTGGCGAATAGAATGGCGGAAATTTTCAGGTTCATGCCGATAACGATTTAATCACAGAGGGTGCTCTTCGGCCACGCTCAGTGGCCAGGGAACCTGTGCGCTTGTCGTCCTGAGCGTCGGCGTAGTCGCTGTGAGGGACCGCGCGACGGCCGACTCGATCGGTGCTGCGGGGAAGGACAGCCAAACTGTCGGCAGTCTGACGATTCCCGTTTGCGGCCATGCCACTGTCCACTTAGTTGAGGTCCCTCGGAGCGCTTGCCGCGCTCCTCAGGATGACATCGTTGTGAGGATGCGGTGGAGTGTACGGGCGATTGCTGCTGCCGGGACGGACAATCAAACTGCACACAGTCTGACGACTCTCGTTTGCAGCCATGCCGCAGTCCACTTATTTGAGGTCCCTCGGAGCGCTAGTCGCGCTCCTCAGGATGACATCGTTTTGGGGATGGGGTGGAGCGTACGGTCGATTCCCAGTGATTCCTTTCCCTTCCTGCACAGTCACGGTCTGGCCGGCGTTGACGTTCGCGAGTTTGTCGACCTGTCCGCTGGGCCACTGGATTTCGATCGCGTCGGCCTTGGTGTGCTGGCCCAGGCCGAAGGTCAGGACGAGTTCGCTCTGGGAAAGGTAACTCGAGCCGGCGCGGAGCATCTTCCACTGCTGGTCGTTGGCGGCGGTGACGCGGACAACGGCGCCGATGCCGTCGCGATTCGATTTTGTGCCGACCAGTTTCATTCGCAGGCTTTGGTTAGTGCCTCCCTCATTGTGATAGAGGTACGCGGGGCCGGCGTTGGTGGTGAGCAGAAGGTCGGGGAAGCCGTCGTTGTCGATGTCGGCGTAGGCGGCCGAGCGGGCGACTTTCGGCGCGGCGAAGGCTTTGCCCATCTGCGCGGTCACTTCGGTGAACTTGCCGCCGCCTAAATTGTGGAACAGGTGCGGGGGTTCGGCGTAGCTGACGCGCTTTTGGACTTTCTCGATTTCGTTTTCGATGTGGCCATCGGCAACGAAGATGTCGAGCCAGCCGTCATTGTCATAGTCGAAGAAGAAGCAGGCGAAGCCGAGCGTGACGAGCGTGTCGCGGCCGATCTCCGATTGCGGGGCCTCGTCGACGAACAGGCCGTTGCCCTCGTTGTGATAGAGCGAGACCATCTGGTTGGCGAAATTGCTGATGATGAGGCTGGCGTGGCCGCTGCGGTCGTAGTCGGCGGCGTCGGCTCCCATGCCGGCGCGAGCGACGCCGTCCTCGCTGAAGCCGATTCCGGCGGCGACGCCCTTTTCTTCGAACGTTCCGTTCTTCTTGTTGACGTAGAGCTTGTTGGGCTGCGTGTCGTTGGCGATCAGGATGTCGGGCCAGCCATCCATGTTGACGTCGAGAACGGCGATGCCGAGGCTCTTCGAAGTGGGGTCGCCGAGTCCGGCTTTCTGCGTGGCGTCTTCGAATTTTCCGCCGCCGAGATTGTGCCAGAGGCGAACGGCTGTGCCTTTGTACGATTCCGGCGTGCAGTAGGACTTGTGGGAGCCGTCGATGGTGCAGTAGAGATCACCCTGCTCGCTCCACTGAACGTAGTTGGCGACGACGAGGTCGAGTTTGCCGTCGCGATCGTAGTCGACCCAGGCGGCGCTGGTCGAGAACTCGTTTGGTCCCCAGAATCCGGCAGGCTTGGTGACGTCGGTGAAAGTGCCGTTGCCGTTGTTGTGGAAGAGATGGCTCTGGCCGAGGGCGGAGATGAAGAGGTCGTCGAAGCCGTCGTTATCGTAATCGCCGACGGCGACGCCGAATCCGAACACGGGGATCGCGAGGCCAGCCTTGCGGGTAACGTCGGTAAACGTGCCGTCGTGATTGTTGTGGTAGAGCTTCGGCGTGGTCGCGCCGGCGTGGGGATGTCCGGGAAAATCTTCGCCGTTGATCAGGAGGATGTCGGGATATCCGTCGTTGTCGTAGTCGATGAAAGCGCAGCCGGGGCCCATGGTTTCAGGCAACCACTTCTTGCCGAAGGCTCCGTTGTTGTGGGTGAAGTGGATGCCGGCAGGAGTAGTGATGTCGCGGAAGTGGAGCTGGGCTTGGGCTGGGAGCACCAGACAGAGCGCGACTAACCACGGAGACACGGAGGCACGGAGGAAACGTTGAAAACAGTTCATTGAGGTTCCTCTGTGTCTCTGTGACTCCGTGGCCAATCCGGTTTTAGACATTTAGCGGGAGGCTCCGGCGGAAGGCGCTGCCGGGCTTTGCCCGGCTGGGCGGACGGGGGCGTCCGCCCCTACACGAGTTGTGGTGAGTACGGGCAGCGGGACGGAGAAGTGTTCGTGGACCGACTGGCGCTCGTTGTTGTCTTCGGGATGCGACTGGCGGTAGGGGCCGGTGATTGCCTGGGCGGACTCGTCGGCTTTGAAGCGCATGTAGCGGGCCTGATGTTCCTTGGCCAGCTTCTCGTTGCCGAGGCCGTTGTAGCAGAGCATCAGGTTGTAGTGCGCCTGCAGGTCTTCGGGATCGATTTCGAGCACGGATTGCAGGACCTTCACCGCTTCGTCGTACTTGCGCTCGAGGAACAGAACGCGGCCGTAATCGTTGAGCGCGACGCGGTCGCGCGGATACTGCGCCAATACGCTCTTGAGCCGGGACACGGCACCGTCGTAGTTGCCGTCAGAGCGTAGGACTCTTGCGTAGAAGAAATTGGCGCGGGCGAGATTCGGAGAGAGAGCCAGCGCTTTTTCGAGGACGGTGCGGGCGCGCGCCATGTCGCCTTCCTGCACGGCACAGCGTCCGATGTTGACCCAGCCGTCAGGATTTGCAGGATCGGCTTCAGTTACCTTCTCAAAAGCCGCAGCGGCGCCCTTCAGATCACCTTGCAGGAAGAGGCCGATGCCGTAGTCGTTCCAGCGCTGCCACTCTTCCTTGCGAACGATCGTCTTAGGTTCGCCGGCAGGTGCGCTGTGCGCGAGAACGGGCAGTGTGACCTTGTCTTCGGCCACAGTCACGATCGGCAAGTCGGGAATCTTCTGTTCCTTCGCCGAGACTCCAACCAATGAGGCAGTGAATAAAGTCGGGCGGTCGTCGTAATCCGGGGCTACGGCGTTGGGCTTGCTGGGATCAGGCACGCCGGCAAAGGCTTCGTGCGTGCCGTACCAGGAAAACTTGCGGTAGCAGAGACGGGCGTGCAGCGTGATGTTGTTTCCGGCGTTCTCAGGAATGTGTACGCGGTAGTGGACGGTGTCGGCGGCGCCGGGAGGGATCAGGCGAACGTAGACCACGGCGCGCGTGGCCCACGCGTTGCGCTTGTTGATCGGATTGCCGTGAGCATCGATCTGCAACGAGCGATAGAAGTGCGCGCCTTTTTCGACAGGGCCATGGCCGTCGTCTTCCGCCATGCCGCTCCAGAAAATCGTCTGGCCCTTGTCGTCAGTGCCTTTGAGTTCGAGCCATGTGTCGTAGGCGTCGACGGTGCCACCGGGGAAGAAGTGGCCGACTTTCTTGGTGCGAACGACAACGTCAACGCGGACGGTGTCACCGCGGCGCAGCGCAGGTTGAACGCGATTCAGTGGAGCGGTGACGGGCGCGGCCTCGGCTCCGGCAGCGGAGACCTTGTTCTCGGCTTCTTCGCCGACGGCGAATGTGGTGTTCAGATCCGACTGTGTCGCTGCTCCGGCCTTCAACGGAGCCTGGGCGGGCGACATGGCAAAGATGTCGACGGTGAGTGCGCCGCTCTTCAGGAAATCTTCGGTCAGCTTTAGCTGTGCTGGATCTTCGTTGGCGGTTGGCAGTGCCGTATTCGCCGCGGGGAAGCGATGCGAGTGCACGAAGCCGTTGATGTTGCCCATGTCCTTTGAGGATTCCTGGGGCATGTGGCAATCGGCGCACTGCTGCGGCTTGGCCGGATAGTAGAAGGAGCGCGCTCCCTGACCGGAGACGCCGCTGGCCTGCCAGTTGTCGTACTCGTTGAATCCGCGGAACCAGCGGTAGTTGTTCACCGGCACATCGAGGTGAACTTTGTGACAGGACGAGCAGAACTCGGCCGTCTGGTCGCGCATGAAGGGCTTGAGGAAGACGCGGCGATGCGGCTCCGGATTGAGCTTGATCAGGAAATCGTGCAGTTCGCGCGCGAGAGGATTTTTCGTTGCAGCGAGTTCATGCAACTTTGGATATTCGAGGTAGAAATCGGCCTGACCCATCGTGCTTTTGACGTCAGCGATGGAGTGGCACATCATGCAACCCAATCCGGCTTGCGCTTCGGGGCGATGCACGATCTGCTTAATGGGCGTATCCATCATGCCGGCATAGAGCACGGCTGGATCGTGACAGCCGCCGCACCACTTGGAAGGTTTCGTGCCGACGGTGTCCTGCATGTACTCGATCGACTTGCGATACCACTGGTTGTTGAACGAAGAAAAGTGATGAGCGGAACTGAACCACTGGTTGTAGATGTCCTCGTGGCAGCGCTTGCAGGAGTCGGACTCCATGAAGAACTTGCTGGGAATCTTTTGCTTGCCGTAAACCTGCGCGGAACTGGGAAAGAATGAGCCCTCGGGGCCATCGCCCTCACCATTCATGTTATCGGGCGGCATGGTGGGATTCTGGATGCGGCTGCGAGTCTCCCAGCCTTGGCGGATGTAGCGTGCACCGTAGCCGATGCCGGCCAGCACGCCGAGGCAGAGGACGATCCGGATGGCACTCGAGGCGAGTCTCGAGCCAATCGGCGCAGCTTCAGAGGAGGTGCGTGCGTTCAGACGCGCGGCGATCAGGAGGCCCATACCCGCGAGCGAGAGCGCGATGTGGAGGTAGAGCTTGTTCCACTCAGTACGGAGGGTGCCGGTCTTGATCAGGACGAGGCCGACCGCGGCTCCTGCGGCGATCAGCAGCCATCCCAGACGGATGGAAAGGCTCCCGGTCCGCAGCAAACGAAACAGGGCGGGAATAAGGAAGACGGCGGCGAGAACTCCGCCGGCGGCGTGGAGAAGCACGATGCCAGCGTAGAAGATGGTCGCTTGGGGGAATGTGTAGAGGTAGGCGGCAGAAATGGCCAGAAACGCAAGCAGCCACGAAAGAATCTGATCGAGTCTTTTCCCCGGTTTTGGCATTTCCCGAATGGCGATTGCGAAGGAAGAGTTCCCCGACATCGGCCCACAGTGACCGAGTCTCGCGCCCCACTACCTTATACAGGCGCGGGAAGCCTTCGGAATACTACAAAGATACTAGGAAGGCGGCTTCAGCGCCTGGCAAGCAGGCGAAGGACTTACGAATGTGCGGCGGTAGCCGCCTTGCCGAAAACGCGATCGAGAGTTTCGCGGAGACGAGCGTCCTCGACCGGCTTGTGCAGGAAATCGAACGCACCGAGTTCCCTGGCAGTGGCCTCGGTCGCGGGCTTCTCGTCACCACTGACCACGACGACCGGAATGTGCTGAGTCTTGGTAGACAGACGCAGGCGCTTGAGCACTTCAATTCCCGTTCCGCCCGGCATATTGATGTCAAGAAGAATGACGTCGGGGCCATTGCGGAGAGCCATCATCCACGTCTGAAGGGCATCCACCGCAAAGATCACCTCGAAGCCCTTGGGGGTCAAGCAGGATGCGAGCACCTGCCGTTGAAAACGGGAATCGTCGGCGATAAGGACTTTGGGCATGATGACGCGACGCCTGGGCGAAGTTGGCTCGTCCTTACTCTCATCGGAAGAAGTCGGGGAAATCTTCAGTTACCGGCGGACCGGGTCTGCTAACCGGCGGCGATGATGGGTGGCACTGCGGCCGGGCCGATTTCGCTTTCGAGCGCCTCCGCCACCGACAGAACTTCTTCCTCAGCCCAGACGCGCCCCACGATTTGCACGCCGACCGGCAGACCGTCGGATGTCTGGCTCACCGGAACGACTGCGGCGGGATTGCCAAGCAGGTTGAACCATTCGGTGTAGCTCCAGGCGTCGAGGTATTCGACCGTTTTTCCGTCGATCGTCCATTTGCGCTCACGGTGACGGAAGGCAGGAATGGCGGCCGGCGGGCAGAGCAGAATCGGGTAACGGCGCATCTGTTCGAAGACACTGGCGCGCAGAGTGTCGCGGCGAGTCCAGACCTCGATCACATCGGATCCGGACAAGTTTGGTTCGGCCGCCGACCAATCGAGAAACTGCTGGAGGATCGGACTGATGTCCTGTTCACGGCCAGTGAACATCGGCCCGAGGAGCATCCCGGCCACTTTGACGAAGAACTTCTTCCAGAGTTGACGGGCTTCTTCGAGACCTTGGGGGCGGAAGGGCTCGACTTGAAATCCGGCGCGGCGCAAGGCATCGGCGGCGGCTTGAACAGCCTTGCGAATTTCCGGTGTGACCGGAGTGCGGCCGTCATCTTCGAAGTAGCCGATGCGGAGATGTTTGATTTCGTCCGGCTGCGGCCAACGGAGGGGAACGGGCGCGGCGCAGGTATCTCCGTCATCGGGACCTTGCATCACCTCGAACAGGATTTTCAGATCGGCCACGGTGCGGGCCATGGGACCGACCACGCCGAGTAGGGCGAAGGGTCCACCGGATGGCGGGAAGTGTCCCGTGCAAGGGATGCGGCCCGGAGTAGGTTTCAACCCGCAGATGCCGCTGAAGTGGGCGGGGACACGGATCGATCCTCCGCCGTCGCTGCCGACTCCGCCCGCTGATATGCCCGACGCGATGGCGGCGGATTCTCCTCCGCTTGATCCGCCCGGGGTGCGCTGCAAGTCCCACGGCGAGTTGGTGCGTCCGTAGAGAAGATTGTCGGTCTCCCAGGCCATCAGAAATTCAGGAGAGTTCGTCACGCCGAGGATCACGGCTCCGGCCCGGTGCAGGCGATCGACCAACGGGGCATCCTGGGTGGCGATGTAGCCGGCGCGCAGGCGCGTGCCCGCTTCACACTTCATTCCCGCCACGTCGATCGAACTTTTGATGCTGATGGGGACGCCGTGGAGCGGACCTGTCGCTTGGCCCGAGGGCAAGGCAGCTTCTGCGGCGCGGGCCTGCTGACGAACGCGTTCGGGATCGACGTGCACGAAAGCGTTCAGCAGAGGATTGAGGCGCTCGATCTTCTCGAGATGTGCTTCGGCCAGTGCGAGCGGAGAGATCTGTTTCTGCTGGATGCGGTGTGCCATTTCTACGGCGGAAAGGAAGGTGAGGTCTGTCATGCGGAGAAGTCAGATTATGTCACAGACGGCTGCCAGCTAGTTCGCATCAGGGTCGGCGGGGAGAGGAGTGCATCACTTGATCGAGATCGGCTTTTTCTTTTTCGCTTAAATGCCGGTACGTGCTTTTGGCAAGTGTGCCAAGCGGTAGCGGCCCGATCGACACGCGCACCAAACGCAGCACCTCGATGTCGAGAGCGGCGAGCATGCGGCGGATCTGACGGTACTTCCCTTCGTCGAGCGTAATCTCGAGCCAGCAATACTTCTCGCCGGATCGAAGGAGGTGACAGTCGAGAGCGTGCAAGTATTCGCCGTCTTCGGCTTGCACGCCACGCTGCATCTTCGCGAGCAGATCGTCGTTTGCACTCGCGCGGATTTGAACGTGGTAGGTCTTGGGCAAGTGTGTTTCTGGCGCGGCGATGCGGGCTCCCCACTCAGAGTCGTTCGTCAGCAGGAGCAGGCCCTCGCTCGCCTTGTCCAGCCGGCCAACCGGGGCAACCCATGGCAGCGGGCCTGACAGAATTGAGTAGATGGTGTCGCGGCCCTTCTCGTCGGAGGTCGTTGTGACCAAGCCGCGCGGCTTGTTCATCATGAGGTAGACGAAGTCCGCAGCCTTGACGGCGTGGCCTTTTACCACGATACGGTCTTTGCCGAGATGCACGGGCGTCTCGGGATCGCGGCGGACCGTCCCGTTGAGAGTTACTTCGTCGGCGCGAATTAGCGCTGCCGCTTGCGAGCGGGAGCAGTAGCCCAACTTCGAGAGGGCGCGGGCCAAGCCGATTTTGCGTTCTTGCCTGCCTTGCACAGGTGTCATGCTAACTGAAGGGAGTGGCCTGGCTCCACGCGCAGCGCAGGCTTGGTACGATACTTGGCAGCGCGCTTCGACGCCGAAAAGGAGATTCCATGGCTCATCAGCATCCGCCTCGCTTCCTGAAGATTGTGGACGACGCCAAGTCGCGGATTCGTGAAACCAATGTGGCCGAGGTGAAGAAGAGGATGGATCGCGGGGATAAATTCATCCTCGTCGATGTGCGGGAGGAGAGCGAGTACGCCAAGGACCATCTTCCCGGGGCGATTCATTTGGGCAAAGGCATCATCGAGCGCGACATTGAAGCGCGAGTGCCCGATCTAAATGCGGAGATGATCCTTTATTGTGGCGGCGGATTCCGCTCAGCGCTGGCTGCAGACAATCTGCAGAAGATGGGTTATACCAACGTGATTTCGATGGACGGCGGGATCCGGGATTGGCGGGAGAAAGCGTATCCATTGGTGAAGGACTGAGGCGCAGCCAGCGCCTTCTCCACTCTCACGTTTACCAACTCCTTCGGTCCATTCTGTGGTAAGCTGCGCCGTTCCCTATGAACGCTCGCATATTTTTCTGGTCGCTCACGTCGGCTCTCGCGGGATTTCTTTTCGGCTTCGATACGGTGGTCATCTCCGGCGCGGAGAAGACGATTCAGGCGCTGTGGGGATTGAGTGATAGCCTGCACGGCATCGCCATGGGGTCGGCCCTGTACGGCACAGTGGTTGGCTCGCTGGTTGGCGGCTGGCCGGCCGACCGGTTCGGGCGCAAGTCTACGCTGCTTTGGATCGGAGTTCTGTATCTGATCGGCGCTGCGGGTTCCGGGCTGGCTCCCAACGTGTGGGTCTTCATCGCCGCACGCGTAATTGGCGGGCTTGGGATCGGGATCTCGACTGTCGTTGCACCCATGTACATTTCGGAGATCGCTCCGCCGCAGCATCGTGGGCGCCTGGCCGGGATGTTCCAGTTCAATATCGTTTTCGGGATATTGATCGCGTTCGTTTCGAATGCGCTGCTGGCGGGCGTCGGAGAGAACGCGTGGCGGTGGATGCTGGGCGTGGCGGCATTCCCTTCCCTTCTTTATGCAGTGTTCTGCGTCGGACTTCCCGAGAGCCCCCGTTGGTTGCTGAGCAAAAAAGGCGATCGCGCCGCGGCGGTTGAAGTTTTGCAGCGGACGCAGCCCGACGTTTCGAAGGAGGAGATTGCGGCGGAGGCCGACGCTATCGCGGCCGCATCGAGCGAGCAGGTTTCGTCCGGACAATTCTGGACAAAGCGGCTCCGCAAGCCGATTCTCCTGGCGTTTCTGATCGCCTTCTTCAACCAGCTGTCGGGGATCAATGTGATCCTGTATTTCGCGCCGCGCATTTTTGAATTGGCGGGATTGGCGACGAAAGCGGCGCTGCTGCAGTCGATTGGAATCGGCGTCATGAACTTCGTTTTTACTTTCGTGGGACTTTGGCTGATCGATCGCCTGGGACGGCGCACGTTGCTCTATATCGGGTCATTCGGCTACATCGGTTCGCTGGGACTTGCGGCCTGGGCTTTCTCAAGCCAGCACTACTCGATGGTGCCGGTTTGCATCTTCGCCTTCATCGCTGCGCATGCGATCGGACAGGGAGCAGTCATCTGGGTGTTCATCTCGGAGATCTTCCCCAATCGCCACCGGGCCGAAGGACAAACTCTGGGCAGCTTCACGCATTGGGTGTTCGCGGCGATGCTCACGACCGTGGCGCCTCGAGTCTTCGCGGCCTTCCCGCCGGGCTACATCTTTACGTTCTTCGCCGGGATGATGATGCTGCAACTGCTGTGGGTGGCAACGACGGTTCCTGAAACCAAGGGCGTGCCGCTCGAGCAGATCCAGCAGCAACTGGGCATCGACTAGCCTATGGCAGACCGAACACCGCGAATCGCCGTGGAGGTCACAGCCGATTCGGTTGCGTCCGCGCTGGCGGCTGAACGCGGCGGCGCGTCGCGTGTTGAGCTGTGCAGCAGTCTCGTGGAAGGCGGCGTGACTCCGAGTGGCGGCCTGATCGAAGCAGCTCGGGCGGCGGTCAAGTTCCCTCTCCACGTGATGATCCGACCGCGTGCTGGTGACTTCTGCTACGACCCCGAAGAGTTCGACACCATGCGGCGGGATATCGCTCACGCCAAGAATCTGGGTGCAGATGGAGTGGTATTCGGAATTCTTCACCTTAACGGCGATGTGGATGTCCCCCGCGCTCGTGAGCTCGTGCAGCTGGCGCGGCCGCTCTCAGTCACATTCCATCGCGCGTTCGATATGACCGCTGATCTTTTCCGCGCATTGGAAGATGTGTGTGCTATCGGCGTGGATCGCGTGCTAACCTCCGGCGGCGAGGCGAATGCCCTGTTGGGAAGCGGCGTGATTGCCCGATTAGTAAAGGAAGCGGTGGGGCGCATCGTAGTGATGCCTGGCAGCGGTATCAAACCGGAGAACGCGCGCGCCCTTGTGGAGGAGACCGGCGCGCGCGAGATTCACGTTGGGCTGCGGAGTTCGGTTCCAAGTCCGATGATCCACCGAAATCCGAAAGTCTTCATGGGGGCGCTCCCTGAGCGGGAATACGAGCGTTTCGTGGTGCTCGAAGAGAATGTTCGCAGGCTGTGTGCAGCGCTGGCGGATGTCTCCTGAACTGCATGCATCGTGATCGGCCAAGTAGCGGGACTAAGGCCTACGCCACTAGCGGCAGATCAGGGTTTGCGTGAGGTGGAGTTCCGCGAAGGAGCGCATTGGATGTTATAATTTTTGTTCATTCTTTCCCGCCAATCCCCACCGTGGGCGCGTAGCTCAATTGGCAGAGCAACTGACTCTTAATCAGTAGGTTGAAGGTTCGATTCCTTCCGCGCTCACCACTTCCAAAGCACTTGCGGAATCTGCGATCCGAGGTGCAATCCGTTAAGATTGCGACAAGGCCAGACGTACGATCTTCCCGTGGGCTTCCACCATTTCGGCGGTCGCAGCATCGCCATACACGTTCATCGTAGTCCGGATGTCCGAATGCCGCATGAGTTTCTGCTGCACTCCGACCGGAGTTCCCACAGAATCTAGCCACGATCTGTAGGTGTGTCGAAGGCTGTGAGTCCCGAGTCCACCGATTCCAGCTTTCGTTGCTGCTTTCTGGTATTTGCGCCAGACTTGATCGTACGACCAAGGCAATCTACCAAGCTGAACAGGGGAGGCAAACAGCCAGTCCTCAGAAGCAGAGAACTTGGCCAACTGCTTCCAGGCTTTGAGTGCCTCAAGCAATTCGGAACTGATTGCCAGTTTCTTGCGTGACTCTGCGGTTTTAACGTCGTCAACTTGCTGGCAAACGATTCCGCGCTCCACTGTCAGCTTTCCATCGATCCAGTCAATATCGGACCATTTCAGCGCCAGGCATTCACTGATCCTCAGACCGAGACAGCAGCAGAGCAAAGCCATCGTGCGAAATGGTTCGTCCGTGTTAATGACGAACCTTCTAAATTCTTCCACTGTAAGGCTTCGCGGTTGCCGTGTGCGTTTTGTGGCACCCTTGACCGTAACCAGCTCCATCGGGTTTCGCTGGGTTGGCACGTCTCCCCGCCACATGGCGAAATCCCACAGAATACTAAGCACGCCACGGATATGAGCTTTGCTTTTGGGGGCGAGGAGCAAAGACTCCAACCACAGTTCAACCGGACGCGCTTGCAGTTCAGCCAGAGAGGAATCACCCCACCGTGGCAGGATGTGATTCTTCAACCAAACTTCGTAAGCTCGCCTGGTATCTGCTCGCTTCGGCATTTTCTCGACTCGGTAATGCTGGACTAAGGTTTCCACCGTTAAGCTGCTCGCAACGGACGCGATCCGGACATTCTGTGAATCCCGAAGTGCCGCTGCTGCTCGCCATGCGCTTGCCTTGGTGGGATGCTTGTCGGCGCTGCCGATCAGCCGGGATCGCCGTTTGCCGTCTTTCCACCATAGGAAGTTCCAAGTCTTCCGTCGTTTGTCGAACACTACACTTCCGGTTTTGTGCCGTGCTGCCCTTTTCATTTAACCCATCCTTTCTGCAGGGCGCACGGATGGCGATTGGGATGGTAGCACGGGAGATACCAGAAGAGCGGCGTCTAAGTCCTGCTTGCGAAAGCGCCAGACATGGCGCTTCGTGCCGGACAGAGCAAAAGCTTGCAGTTTGCCTTGCCGAACCCAGAGCAACAGAGTGCGAGGCTTCACCTTCAGGTACTTGGCGGCCTCTTGCGCCGTCAGCCATTCGGCGGTCGGCACGGTCTGGAGTTGTGGCTGGCAATCGCTCATAAATTCTCAGGCGGAAGGGTTGGGTTTGGATTCGGCGGAGGTGGTTCGTTCTTCTGAGATTTTTGCTGAAACTCATAAAGCACGTAACCAAGTAGGGCCACAACCGCGACAAAGCCGAAAACTCCCAAGAGTGTGACTCTCATTTCTTCTCCTTTTCTGTTTTCCAGGGAACGAAACCCTTACAGCCGCGTTCGGGACAGCGGTAGCCCTCAAAGCTGCCATCGACCCAACTGGTCTTGATCTGATCGGGAACAATCCAGAAGCTCTTGCCGCACTCCGGACACTTGCGCTGATACCGTGTCTGCAAGTCTTCCAACCGTTTCCACACGTTGCGCTGTTCAGCCGCTGAGACCAGTTGTTCGAACGAGCGCATTCCCGCCTTGCTGCGAATGAACAACTGAACTCCGCAGGGATCGCATATAACGTACGGCTTCTTTTTCTTGGTCGCTCGTGCGTCGAGAGGCTTTCCGCACAGGGGACATGGGAAAAGAGTCGGATTGGGATTCATGGCGAGAGGAGTCATAAATGTTTTCGTCTGTTAACGGTTTCTTACAATAGTGATTGTCTTGCACCACGACTATGGCTGTCAACATGGAAATACGACGATTCTTGCAGTTGTTAATTTCCTGCTATAATGGCCCTGCTATGGAAAGCTTCGGAAGCTACTTACACCGCTTACGGAAGTCCCGAGGGTTAACCCTGAAACAGGTGGAAGCCCAAGCCAAGGTGTCCAATGCCTACATTTCCCAGATTGAACGGGGATTGCGAAACCCACCTCACCCTGACATCTTGAAACGGTTAGCCAAAGCCTACGATGTCGAGCACCGCGAACTTCTGATTGCGGCTGGCTACTTGGAGGAAGACTCAGTCGTAGCAGAGCGGCGAGCGCTGGAAAAAGCGTTCGAGCATGTGCAGAGCGATCCCACGTTCAAACACGGAACCAGACTCAAGGGAACCCATGTCAGCCTGGATACCAAACGGTTCATTGTAGAGATGTATGAAAAGCTGACGAACCGCCCCCTGCTCAAGCGTGCATAAGGCCATGAATCTGCTAACGGACGGAACCGCCAACAACCCGATTCTGCGTTTTTGCCTAGATGTACTCGAACGACATGGCGAAAGCTGGCCACCGGCGGAAGACGTATTGGCGCGGGAGTTCGTGGAATGGTTTGGTTGCCGTGCCTTCGTTAGTAAAGAGCACATGAGGGAATTGTGCGAAGCGAAAGGCGTCAAGTTGACGTTCGTACCGCTTCCTAGTGAGATTCGCGGCTTTAATTGTTCGTTTGGCAATCAACGCGAGATTGTGGTTTGCGAAACTCAGATTTCTCCGTTTGATCTCCACACGTTGTTCCATGAATTCCGCGAAATGTTGGAACATGATTTCCGCGAACTGGGCCGTCCGATCATCGGTCCGAAAGGTTCCTTAGAAGTACAAGCCGAACAGTTTGCCATCCTTTGTCGAATGGAGACCGCGTCGCGTGAAATTCCCGGCTTCCTCGAAATGGCGCAAAACGTCCAGAACAAGTGGATGCGTTATCTCTCGTTTGGTCTCGTGATTGTTTTCGGCACTGCCTACCTTTTCCACTGCATTCTCACCCCACAGATGGAAGAAGTGCTCTCTGAAGCCCGCCGCCAACGTTACGTAAGTACGTAACGCACCGTGTCTTGAACAGCCGTTTGGCGAGCGAATCTGCTTCAAGTGGGCTCTTGGTGTAGTAGCTCACCCTTGAGTGAGCAAGTTTCCTCTCGTCAGTCTGTTTATCGGCTCGCCAAGAGGCTGAGAAACCGGGACAGATGCTCCTAATGCGATACACAGCAAGAGCACAACCATATAAGGTCGGCGCTAAGCAACTCGGTGGCAGAGTCCCGCCAACCCTATAGGACGTTTCCGATCACATTACTGTGTGACTATCGATACTGCAGGGCGCGCCTAGAATGACATAGAAGATTGGACATTTGTTTCGCCCTGAAACCCTGGACACATAACTCTG
>Ga0335080_10001427_pt1 | contig 23330 bp, 19 predicted proteins | sample Lox_Sample_34_FD_206720 | JGI IMG/M metagenome (GOLD analysis project Ga0335080, IMG submission 206720) | Soil microbial communities from Loxahatchee National Wildlife Refuge, Florida, United States - Lox_Sample_3.4 | ecosystem: Environmental > Terrestrial > Soil > Wetlands | place: USA...
GCAGTGTCGCCGGCGTGATAGACGGAATGCCTGCCTGAGCGCAACACAAAGCCGCCGTATCCACGATGCGAGTCTTTGATGACGCGCGCTCCCCAATGGCGGGCGGGCACGTGCGTAATCTCAAGCGGACCCTGCTGGTGCGAGTTCCACCATTCGAGTTCGACGATGTTCTTGAAACCGAGATCGGAAACGAGGTCGAAGACATGGTGCGGGACAACCAGCGTGGGGGCGCTGCCGGTCTGGAGGCGCGTCTGGCGCGCGATCGCGCGCAGGGAGTGACGGTGAAGATGATCGAAGTGAGCATGCGTCACCAGCACAAGGTCCATCGGGGGCAGGTCGCGCAAACGGAGGCCGGGGCGGCGCAGCCGCTTGAGTACAAAGAGCCAGCGGGCAAAGTTGGGATCGATGACGACATTCCGGCCTCCGATCTGGAGAAAGAAGCTCGAATGCCCTATGAACGTGACGCCGAGATAGCTCTTTGAAACCAGTTGGGGCGGGTAAGTCTTGCCGCTGAGGGGTGTGATTGCGGAATGCCGCACAAGACGAGTGAACTGGGTTGCGCGCTTGCGAAGCGCGGGATTTTTCAATGAAGACTTTAACATCGTTCCGCCGGAACACTCCTTGCTTGCGGGACTGGCCAAGTCATTATGACTACCCAATTCGATGCTGCAAAAGGCGCCCGGGACGCATGACTTCCAAACGAATGTGCCGCGCCGCGCTTCCCTCCACCAGTTAAGTTCCAGTTTATGACAAATGCCTTTTTCTTGACCGTTACTTTGGTGGTCATATCTAATTCGAAAGAACTTGAACGGGCGGACGAATTCGGAGTGCTGGGAAAAGGAGGAACGATGCGCGTTGCATTTATGGGGTTGGGAATCATGGGCCGTTCGATGGCCGCGAATCTGGTGAAGGCAGGTCACGAAGTCAGGGTCTGGAACCGTACAGCGGGGAGAGATGTGGAAGGCGCGCGAACGGCGGCAACGCCGGCAGAGGCCGCACAGGACGCGGAAGTGGTGTGGGTGTGCGTGTCGGACACGAAGGCGGTGGAGCGGGTGCTGTTCGGGGAAAACGGGGCTGAGGCGGTTCTGGCGGAGGGGATGATCATTGCCGATTCGAGCACGATCTCGCCTTCGGCGACGAAGCGATTTGCGGCGCAGGTAAAAAAGCGCGGGGCGGAGTACGTGGATGCGCCCGTGACCGGTTCAAAGATCGCGGCCGAGGCCGGCAGCCTGATCTTTATGGCGGGAGGCGACGAGGCTGCGCTGGCGCGGTTGCAACCGCTGTTCGATGCGATGGGAAAGCAAGTGTTTCACATGGGCGAGACGGGCAAGGGACAGGCGACGAAGCTGGTGATGAACCTGCAAATCGCGCTGATATTTGAGGGCTTCGCAGAGGCGCTGACGCTGGCCACCAAACTGGGTGTCGAACTGGACAGGCTATTGCCCCTGGTGCAGGCATCGATGGTGAAGTCGGGAGTGGTGGAGTACAAAGCCCCGTTTATTGTGAAGCGTGATTTTTCGCCGAATTTTCCGCTGCGGCTGATGCTGAAAGACATTCATCTGGCGCTCGAGGCGGCGCGGGAAGCGCGGGTACGTTTGCCCGGCCTGGAAGCGGTCGAAGAGGTATATGACGTCGCGGCGGAAGAAGGGCACCAGGATCTGGATTATGCGGCTACCCTGACGCTGCTGGAAAAGTGGGCAGGGGTTGAGGTGAAGAGCGCAGCGTAGGGCCGCAGGCCCAGATGCGACAGTGGCGTGGTTGCACAGATTCTATGCGCGCGTTCGCCCATTGTCGCGGGCTCTTCATCCAGAAATGCAGCGCGACATCACAGTTGCCGACCTTGTCGAACGAATGCGCGCCACGGCGCAGCACACCTCCAGCAGATTGAGGAATTGAAAGCGGCGTCGGGCAAAAGGACGTCTGCGAAAGGTTCCATGGCGGGGCAAGGTCGCGATCACACCCGCCAACCTGGAGTGCGCCCGGCGCTACTTCTTCGCTAACGAGCGGCAGTAGTTCACCAGATTCCAGATGTCGTCGTCGGACTTCGCGCGCGGTTCCTCGGGCGGCATGTCTCCCTTACCCTTCTTGACGATGTCGAACCACGCGGCATCGGAGCCTTTGGCCTGCACGTCAGGGCTGGTAAGGTCGGGGACGTTCTTCATGTCCATATCATTCTTGCCATCCCCGTTTTCTCCATGACACATGGCGCAATCGATCTTGTAGATCTTCTTGCCCTTGGCAATTGACTCGGGTGTGGGTTTCGCGCGGTCGTTTTTTTCCTGGCCATTGGCCGGCAACTGCGCAAAAGCGAAAGCGAGGAGGATCAGAGCAACGGATACGATTCTTGAACAGGGTTTTACGAACACGGCGACCTCCGCCTTGGGAGTACGCAGCAACAAAGACAGGGCAATTCTACGACCGGGCGACCCTGGACGGAAAGGTCCTTCATCACGTAGCCATGTATGTGGAATCACGCTTGATACGGAGGGAGACCTTGCGCGGGATCGGCGGCGGACGCGCGGTGCGCGAGGTGTGGTTTGACGTCCGCAAACACCCGGTAATTCGACTCGTCGCATGGGCCCCCTTCGCTCAGGATGAGAAGTGTCCATCCGGCGACTCATGGAACCCCGCGCCACATTACGGCGGTAACTTCCTCTGGCAGCGGATCTTACACAACTATTACAAAGCATTTCCGGAAGTCTTGCTATTGTCCTATGCGGGTCGTTGGCAGAAACGAGCGAAAAAATGAGGGTGGGCGAGAGCATGATCGAAAATCAGGGTGGGAATGAGATCGAAAGCCTGACTGTCTCCGGCAGCACTAACGGTATGGGGAAGGACGGCGCGGAGCGCGACGGCCTTAATTGGGGCACGGCAACGGCCATGTTTCTGTTTCATGCGGGTGCCGTGGCGGCGTTGTTTTTCTTTACGTGGAAGGCATTCTTCATTGCATGTTTTCTGTGGTGGATCTCGGGCAGTCTTGGGATCGGGATGGCTTATCACCGCTTGCTGACGCATCGTGGATACAAGACTCCGAGGTGGGTGGAATACTTTCTGACCTGGTGTGCCACGCTGGCTCTTGAGGGCGGGCCAATCTTCTGGGTGGCAACCCACCGCATCCATCATCAGTTTTCAGATGCAGAGGGCGACCCCCATTCTCCGGTCGACGGAACCTGGTGGGCGCACATGGGATGGATTCTTACCGGGCGGTCTATGCACCACGACACCACGACACTGGCGCGCTATGTGCCAGACTTGACGAAAGACAAAGTTCACGTGTGGCTGACCAAGTATCACTGGACCAGCAACATCATCGTGGGGATGGTCCTCTATGCGATTGGCGGGCTGCCGTGGCTATTGTGGGGGGTGTTTGCACGCGTCGTGGTGGGGTTGCATTCGACGTGGATGGTGAACTCGATCACACATATGTGGGGATCGCGGCGATTTGCAACGAAGGATTTGTCGACCAATAATTTTCTGGTTGCGTTGCTCACGTTCGGCGAAGGATGGCATAACAACCATCACGCGCATCCGGTTTCGGCTCGGCACGGCTTGACCTGGTGGGAGATCGACACCAACTGGTACGGCATCTGGCTGCTGAAGAAACTGGGATTGGCGCGTCACGTGTACAAGGTTTCTCTGGATCACCTGCCCCCGAAGCCGGAACTGACGCGGGATTTGAAGGCGGCGGGGCTGGTGGCGAGCGCCGCGGGGAACGACTAAGGACTGCAGGTCTCAGGAATATCAGAAGCGGCTCTTAAACCAGGCGGAACGAGCCTGGGTCAGGAGCCGTTTTTGCATGAATATTGGATTCCCAAGAATGGCGTTGGTGGGTTGCACTCTAGCCATCGCAGGTCTTCGCTCCTCAGCCCCGCGCGGAGATGCGATTGGCTCCCTGGGATCGGTCGGCGATGAGATTACCCGGTTCCATGCCGGCGACCGAAGGCGATACGGCGTGGAAGGAAAGTCCCCTTAGCAGTAACCGTGGTACCTGCCGCAGGTTTTGAAAATAGCGATATAATCGGGCAAATCCTCTCCCTCCGGCGTGTATCCATGGACAATGGTCCTGCGGTCTTGGTCGGTAATCCGACAGTACAGCGCCCCCGGCCAGCACCGCGGCTAAGGCTGCTGGTCGAATGGGAACCACGCCGTCGTGTGTTCATTGAGAACCTGGCGGACCTCGTGTTCTCACGGCAACCGCCGGCGATTCGACTGACCTCGCGGCCGGCGCCGTTCTGGCCCGACGTCTTCGTTCCCACGCGCGTGCCCTGGAACTCCTTTATGGAGGCCGTGCTCTGGCAGGTGCTGATGGTCATTCTGTTCATCTGGGGCCAATCGAGAGTATGGGTTCCGGTCAAGACATTCTCGGCCCGCGAGGGAATTCACCGGTCCATCACCTATTACCCTCCGACAACGTCATTTCCGGCGGCTGAGAGCCGGGCATCGGGAGGAAGGCCGCACTCGAAATTGAAGAGCAGGCCCTCGGGGCGGGCGGCGGCGCAGGAGGCGGCTCGGCAGACGGCAATGAGCGTGAGGCCGGAGCAGAAACCGGGTCTGGTGACACCGCCGGACATCAAAGCGGCTACAGCCAAGCTGCCGAATTTTTTGGGGTCGAGCGCCGTGACGCCGATGGTGCCGTTCTCGGAAACGAAGGGAGCGCGGCACAACGAGTGGGCAGGGGCATCCGGGGTAGTGGCACCGGCGCCCGAAGTGGAGCATACGACGGGCCGACGGTTGGTGGTTCCGCAGGGTTCGGCGGTGGCGCCCGCTCCCGATCTGGATGGGACCGGTGCCCGGACCATTATGCGAGGGCCGTACGCAGGCATGCGAATTGTACCGCCCCCTCCCTCCGTTTCGGATGTGGCCAAGACGGCGCGCGCCGGGCGGGGAAATGCGTTGACTGGTTCAGCAGCCACAGTAGTTCATCCTCCGCCGGCGGTTGACGGCAATCCGCGCGGTGTGTTGTCGGGCGCAATTGGCGACAGTGTGCATGTAGTTTCGCCTCCGCCAACAGTTGAAAACTCGGATGCTGCTCTTGCCGGCCGGTTGAATTCCCTGCCGGGGACAGGGCCCCACGTGGTCTCGCCGCCGCCGAGCATTGAGGGAGCCGGCAACACGGGGAATGCGCGTTTGGGGTCAACTATCGGCACAGGAGCGCAAGTAGTGCCGCCCGCTCCGTCGGTCGAGCGGGCCGGGAATCCGTCGGCCTCACGGCTTTCGGGCAGCGGATCGCAGGTCGTCCCTCCGCCGCCTTCTATCCAGGGTTCGCGCGGCGCAGCGGCCGGGGGAAAACGGGGCACGATGTTTGGAGAAGGTTCGGACGCGGTTGCGCCGCCGCCCTCGTTGCCGGGCGCGGGCAACGGCGGGCACCCTGGCCTGTCTGGGAACGGCACCCAGGCTGCGCTGCCGCCTCCGCCCACCGAGGTTGCTGGCAACTCGGGCGCGAGCGGGTCGGGAAGAGTATTGGATCCAGCGCCTGTGCTACCGTCTTCCCCAGCCGCGGCTGCGCCACCACCGGGTGACAATGAGAGCAAAGCTACGTTCGAAGAATTGCCGCTCGGCTTGATCGGGCTTGTGTTTGCGGCCCCCGGCAGTTCTTATTTTTCCAATTTCGAGGTGTTCGTTGCCAAGCGACGGATGGGCAAGGATCAGCTCCAGCTGATCAAGCTCGTCTATGAATTTCTCCCCTATCAGAAACGGCTATCTGAATATGACCTGAATAATCTGCCGGCGCGGGTGATCAAGCTCCGTGTTATACCGGATCCGAGTTGTAACGAATCGCTGGAACAGATCATTGAGCCGGCACCGGACCCGAATCGCGAGGTCACGGAGTATCCAAAACTGCCGGCTGCATTGAGAGCCTACGACATGAGTGCCGTACTGCCCTGCTATCGCACCACGGCGACCGATTTCGAGAAGGCGATGTTGCGCGGCAAGTAAGCTCTGATTCGGGTTGCCAGCCGATTTCCGCTGGCTGAAAAGCACCACCCTGGCCGACATCGGCCACCGCCGGCCTTCCTCCTGGCATAATCCAGCTTTTCTCAAGGCTCCATAACTACATAAAAATAAATGGGTTGCGGTTGACATGCGCGAGACGCTGGTATTGGCATGCGGCTTGCCTTTGTCTTTAGTGGTTTTCTGTGGAAGGTGGAGAATCCTCATGCGAAGCAAAAGCAAATTCAGCGCATTTATCGTGGTGGCAATCATGGCGACGCTGATGTTTACGGTGCCGGTGGCGATGGTCGCTCAGAACCCCGATTTGTCGCAAAACCCGGCGCCAGATCAGGCGATGGTTCCGGGGCAGGAGCAGGGTCAGAACATGACTCCGGACCAAGGGCAGTCCCTGAGCGAGGACATGGAGCAGGACATGGGGGCGCCCAGCACGCCGGACTCTTATGGTCAGTCGTCGCAGTCTCCCAACGATCAGAGTGACCGGCCTCCCATGAGCGAACTTCCGCCGAAGCCGAGCCCGAACGGGCCGAGCATGCAAGGGCCGCCGGAGGGCAGCTATCCCGGAAGCCAGGGTACTTACAACCAGGGTAATTACAACCAGACATCTTCGAACAACGGGGTGGCGCGCGTCAGCCTGATTCACGGCGATGTCTCCACGCGGCGTGGGGATGCCGGAGAGTGGTCGGCAGCGCAGCTGAATGCACCGCTGATGGCGGGCGACAGCGTATCAACGGGCGACAAGTCGCGCGTCGAGCTGCAGCTTGATTACGCGAATATTTTCAGGCTGGCTGAGCACACGCAGGCCAACATCACCAACCTGACACGTGCGCAAATTCAGATTCAGATGGGTCACGGCATGGCGAACTACACCGTGCTGCGCAACAGCGACGCGGATGCCGAAATTGATACGCCAAACGTGTCGATCCGCACGGAGCGGCGCGAGGCGAGCTTCAGAATTCTTGTGACGGCGGACGATCACACCGAGGTTCTGGTGCGGCGCGGCGAAATCGAGATTACGACTCCGCAGGGCGGAACGCGGGTGGGCGCAAACCAGTTCATCACCATCAAGGGGAGCGGCGCGGACACGCAGTATCGTATCGGCGAAGCGCCATCGCGGGATGACTGGGATCAGTGGAATACCGACCGCGACCGGATGATCAATGGTTCTGTCTCGCGCAAGAATACGAATGACTACTACACCGGCACTCAGGATCTGGACGCCAACGGCAGCTGGCAAAATGTTCCCGACTACGGCCAGGCCTGGTTCCCGAATGAGCCATCGGGTTGGGTTCCGTATAGCGCAGGCTCGTGGGTTTGGGAGCCCTATTGGGGATGGACCTGGGTTTCAAATGAACCGTGGGGCTGGGCTCCATATCACTATGGTCGCTGGTTCGAATATAACGGCGCGTGGGGATGGTGGCCCGGACCGGTGTACCCGTACTACCGTCCGTTGTGGGCGCCGGCGTACGTTAGTTTCTTTGGATTTGGCGGCGGGTTCGGATTTGGTGCGGGCTGGGGCTGGGGATCGATTGGCTGGTTCCCGATCGGCCCATGTGATTTCTTCCACCCCTGGTGGGGCGGCTGGGGCGGACGCTTTGGCTACACAGATTGGCACGGGTGGAACCGCGGGGGATTTGCTCCTTTGCACGGAGGCAGCCGCTTCTCCAATGTGAACCGGGCGATGTATGACCGGAATTTCCGCGGGGCAACTGGAGTTGCTGCAAACCGGTTTGGCCAGGGGCGCACGGGCTTCACGGCTGTGAATCATTCGATGTTGCAGGGCGCGCATTTTGCCACTGGTAATTTGCCGGTCGCGCCTACGCGAGCGAGTTTGAGCGCCAGCGGACGTCCGGCGGCTTCGAGCACACTGGTGAACCGCGGCGGAAGCCGTTTCTTCTCGCCGCATGGGACAAGTTCGCCGGCGACTGGAAGGTCATTCGAACGCGAGCAGTCGCAGATCTCGAATGCAATGCGGCAGAGCGGGGTTTCACCGGTGAATGGAACCGGAAATCGGGGCTTCGAGAGTAGAAGCAATGCGCGCAGCGGTGAAAGCGGTGTTCACGGAGAAATGGGCAACCGGGGGAATTCGGTTGCGGGTAGCCGGGAAACCCCGCGGTCCGGAAACAGCGGGAATGAAGCGCGCGGATTCGGGCAAACCAGCGAGAATGGGACACGCTCGGGCGGCGAGAGTCGTGGCAGTTCGAGCTGGGGTTCGGTGCCGCGGCCGGGTAACTCGGGCGCGGAGGCCGGACGGCAAGGCGGCACCGGCAACGGTGGCTGGCAGAAATTTTCGCCGATGCAACCGCGTTCCTCATCTCCATCTGAGGGACCAACGAGGGAGGGATCAGCGGGCCGCTCGTTTGGCAGTGGAAGCGAAAACCGCTCGTACGGTGGCTTGGAGAGTCGCGGATCTTATGGTGGGCCGCGGGGTAACGAAGAGCATGGCGCGTATGGGTCTCCCCGGCCTGGTGTGCAGGGTCGAACCTATGGCGGAGGTGGCAGCTACCGGCCGCCCCTCAACATGAGGCAGCCGATTGTCACGCCGCGCTCCTACGGCGGGGGATATCCAGGCGGACGCGCCCCGAGCCGCTCGATGCCGGGCTTTGGCGGTGGACGCGCCCCGAGTTCTGGCGGTGGACGCGCCCCGAGCTTCGGCGGAGGCCGCCCCTCGCCCGGCGGACATGGCGGCGGGTCATCGCACGGTGGCAGTTCCCACGGTGGCAGCTCGCATGGTGGCGGCGGGTCCCACGGCGGCGGGCACGGACGACGCTAACGATGTACGGGGCGCTCCTTCGGCGGGGCGCCTGAAACAGAGTCTCTCTTCCCAACGTGGGGCGCAAGAAGTTTCGCGTCCCACTTTTTTGTCTCAAGTGTATTTGAGCAGCTTGCGCTGTCATGGCAACGCCCGGGTGAGTTTCAGGTCGGCAAAGGGTGTCCATCGACCGTCTTTGTTTTTCTGTTCCATGAGCCATTGCCACGAACTTGTTTCCGGAGACCAGCGGAATGTCGTGTGAAACGGACCGTCCGGGTATTCGAAGACAAAACGAATGACGTTGCCGTCGCGGGTCCCGTAGCCGAGAGTTTCAGAAAAACGGGCACCAAAAACGTCCAGCAGGTGAAGAACGTAACGCTCGCTGACCGGATCGTAGCCCAGAAACCATGTGGTTTCGTACTTGTGTTCATTCGAGGGCGCGTCGGAGGCAGTTTTCTCGTGGATGTGGACAAACTGGTGATTGAGAACCCAGTCAGCATCTACCGAGTGGTGTGCTTCACGTCCCATAACTGCGCCCTGCACCTTCCAGACGCCGGTCATGTGCTCGGCCAGATCGTCGCTCCATTCAGCGGGAGTTTGGGCGGCCAGGGTGGAACACGAGGCAAGAAGGCCAGAAACAAGCAGCACATAGAAAGGGATTTTCATCAGCGCGTCCTTTGCAAATTCCATCGATAAGTTTCAGCTCGAATTTGAAGTCATGGAGGGCGGTTCCGGTCCCTAATCGCCCATCAGTTCAATTTCCGTGGAGTCGAGTTGGCCTTGCTCGGAGGTACTGAACCGAGCCAGGCCCAAACTCAGCAAGGAAGCGGCTGCGAGTACGGCAACGCAACCGGGCCACTCAAAACGGCGCCAGAACCAGTCGGTCACGGTGGCTCCGGCGCTGCCTCCCAGATAGTAGAAGGTGACATAAAGACCTGCGGCGGAAGAGCGGGCGCGTCCGGCGATAATGCCTGTTTGAACGGTAGCCGCGGCCTGAGCAACGAAAACACCGGAGGAGAAAATGGCGAGGCCGGTGACGACAACCGGCAGCGATTTCACAAGAGTCAGGAGCAGTCCGGCGATCATCATCGCGCAATAGGCAAGAGCCGTGTAAGGAAATCCGAAGCGATCAAGAAATCGGCCCGATTGCGGAGTAATCACGACCCCAAGCAGATAGACGAAAAAGATGCTGCCGAGCTGGGCTGAATTCAGATGAAAGGGAGCGGCCGCGAGGTAGAAGTTTGTATAAGTGAAACATCCCACCAGGGAGAAAAGGGCGGCGGCTCCCATGCCGTAATTGGCCAGCAAGCGGGGGTTCCGCAAGTGCTGTTTCGCGTGGAGCAGAACCTGCCGCATGTGCTCGGCGGGCACAAAATTCCTGGCCAGCGGCAGCCAGGCGCGCACGGCGAGAGCTCCGATCAAATTCAGTCCGGCGATTACGAGGAAGCTAGCCCGCCATTGCCAGCGCGTGGCAATGACGCCGGAGATGAAGCGGCCGAGAAATCCTCCGATGACCGTGCCGGTCACGTATGCGGACATGGCGCGGCCGACGCCACGTCCGGCCCATTCTTCATTCACGTAGGCGAGCATGACCGCGATGATTCCCGGAACGAACAGTCCCTGGGCGAAGCGCCAGAAGATGAGGGCGCGAAGGCTGGTGGAAGTTGCCGCGAGTGCGGTGGGAACGGTGAGCAGGAGGAGCGAGGGAACGATTACCTTCTTGCGGCCGCGGCGCTCGGCGATCATTCCGATAAAAGGAGCCGTCAGAGCCGTTGCCAGGATGGTTGCGCTCACCGTATTGCTGACTTCCAATTCGGACGCGCCAAATACCTGCCTTAGAAGAGGCAGGAGCGGCTGGGTGGAGTAAACGCTCAGAAACGTGCACATGCCGGCCAGCATGGTCGCAACTGTGGTTTTATCGAACCTGGACAAGAAGGACTGAGCTCCGCTCCGGTGTTTGATGATGTGACACGAGGATGATATGACACGAGCAGGCCAACTTGCGGGAATTCCGGAGTGGACGGCAGCGATTTGAGCGGAAGGGACGAGGCGATTCTACTCAAACTCGTCGTATCCAAAGCCATCGGGCAGGCGTAGAATGTCGCGCTATGACCGAGAGCCAGGATGTGACGCTCCTGTTGTCGGCCTTGACGCGTGGGGACGATGGGGCCGCCTCGAAGCTCATCCCGGTGGTATATAGCGAACTGCGAAGGCTGGCGGGCAGCTACATGCGGCGGGAGCGCGTGGATCACACGCTGCAGGCGACCGCGCTGGTGCATGAAGCGTACTTGAAACTAGTCGAGCAGCGATCTGTCAACTGGCAGGGAAGAGCTCATTTTTTCGGGGTGGCGGCGCAGTTGATGCGCCGTATTCTGATCGATCACGCGCGCGGACACAGGCGGGAAAAACGCGGCGGAGAACAGAAGAGAGTATCGCTGGAGGATGCGTTCGTTTTCTCCGAACAGCAGGCCGACGAACTGCTGGCCGTGGACGATTCTCTGAATCGCCTAGCTGAGATTGATCCCAGGCAGGCCCGTGTGGTCGAATTGCGTTTCTTCGGCGGCTTAAGTGTCGAAGAAGCGGCGGAAGTGCTTGGCGTCTCCCCCAAGACCATCAAGCGAGACTGGAGTGTTGCCAAGGCCTGGCTCTATGCCGACCTGAAAGAGCGCCATGGGATTGACGCCGCAGCAATGGGAGAACGTCAAAGCGCTGTTTGAAAGCGCGCTCGAGAAAGCTCCTGCCGATCGGAGTGCGTTTCTGGCCGGTGCTGCCACGGATTCTGTGGTGCGGTATGAGGTCGAGCGCCTGCTCGCCCATCATGTCGAATCAGGCGGCTTCCTTTCCCACCTCGCAGTCACCAGTAACGATGCGCCGGGGCCGTCCTCGAGCCAGGCGTTTGCCGCGGGCGATCTGGTCGCGGAACGTTTCCGAATCACGCGCTTCCTTGCCCGTGGCGGCATGGGCGAAGTTTACGAGGCAGAAGATGTTGAGCTGCACGAGCGGGTCGCTCTGAAGTCCATCCGCAGCGAACTGCTGCACGATGGGAAGGCGCTCGATCGCTTCAAACGAGAGGTTCAACTCGCCCGCAAGGTCACCCATCCCAATGTATGCCGGATCTTCGATTTATTCCGGCAGGCCGGCAGCGCGCCCGGTGGCGGCTCAGTCGCGCTGGTCGCGATGGAGCTGCTGGAGGGTGAAACGCTTGCCGAGTTTCTGCGCCGGGACCCGCGTCCGACGGTCGAGACGGCACGTCCCATCGCTCTCCAGATGGCGGCTGGCCTCGGCGCCGCGCACGCCGCCGGGGTTCTGCACCGCGATTTCAAGCCCGGAAATGTGTTGCTGGTCCATGGGGCAAAGAACGTGCGGGCCGTGATTACGGATTTCGGGCTCGCGCTGCGTTCGGGGCGGGACGTCAATCACGCAAATTCAATTACCGGCAGTTCGGTGACCGGCACCGGAGAGTTACTCGGCACTCCGGCCTATATGTCGCCGGAGCAGGTCGAAGGCAAGGACCTGACGCCGGCCTCCGATGTCTACTCGCTCGGGCTGGTTCTGTACCAGATGATGACTGGAACGCGGGCTTTCGAGGATGCGACGCCGCTCTCGATGGCCGTCAAGCGGATCAAGGAGGATCCGGTCCCGCCGCGCGCGCTGGTTCCGGATATCGACGGTCAATGGGAGTCGGTGATTCTGAAATGCCTGGCGCGGGAACCGAAGGCCCGTTATCAAACCGGCGATGAAGTTGCCGAGGCCTTGCGAGGCGAGAGCAAGAATCACGGACTGTGGAGCTTCGAGCCTCGCACGGTAGTTGCAGCGCTCGCCGTCATGTTGCTGATCGCCGTGGGAGTGGCCGTCCTACCGAAGATGCGCCGCGGCGTACCCGCCTCCGGCGATGCCGCCGCAACCCCGTCCATAGTTTCCCGGCCGTCACTTGCCGTGCTGCCATTCCAGAACCTTTCGGGGCGGGCGGATACGGCATGGGTTTCAACCGCATTGCCGGAAATGTTGACCGCGGAACTGACAGCGGGAGGAAAGTTGCGCACCTTTCCCGGGGAGAACATCGCCCGTGCCACCGCAGACCTTAAATTGACAGGCAAGCAGACATTGGCCGGCGACACGCTGAAACATTTTCGGAAATATCTGGGAAGCGATTATGTGGTGCTGGGTTCATACCTGGATCAGGGAAGCGAATCCGAAGGGCAGGTGAGGATCGATCTGTGGCTGCAGGACGCAAGAACGGGCGAAATCACGGCGACGGTCTCGGAAAAAGGCAGCGAGCGCGACCTGGACAATCTGGCAACACGCATCGGAGCAGATTTGCGGCAAAAGCTGGGTGTGGGAGAAATCACGGCGAGCGAAGCCGCAGTGGTCCGAGCCTCGTTGCCATCGAACTCGGAAGCGGTGCGGCCATATTCCGAGGGATTGGCCAGACTGCGGCTAGGAGATGCTCGAACGGCACGCGATCTGCTGCAGCGTACGGTAGATGCCGATCCCAATTATGCGCTTGGCCACTCTGCCCTGGCCGATGCGTGGGAGGCCATGGGATATGACGACAAAGCGCAGGAAGAATCGAAGAAGGCGCGCGACCTGTCGGCCAGCCTTTCGCACGAAGAACAATTGTGGATCGAAGGCAAGGACTGGGAGCTGAACCGGAAATGGGACAAAGCAGTGGAAATCTACCGCACACTGGTGGAGTTCTATCCGGATAACATTGAGTACGGTCTACATCTGGCAGCAGCACAAAAACAGGGAAAGACGGCGGATGAGGCGCTAGCGACACTGGCGGCGTTGCAAAAATTGCCGGCACCGGATCGCGATGATCCGCGTATCGACCTGCAGCGGGCCGATGTTTTCGACATTAAAGGAGCCTATAAGGAGCAAGAGGCCGCCGCCGAGGCGGCCGCTGGCCGCGCCCGCGATCTGGGTGCGACGCTGCTGCTGGCACGGGCTCTGATGCTGAAGGCGCGCGCTCTTGAAAAGCAAGGAAAGCTGGAGGAGGCGATCCACAGCGCTCAGGAAGCGGCTAACATTTTCGATACCGCAGGTGAGCGAGGGGAAGTGGCACGGGCGCTGACACTGACCGGCATCGTTCATTTTGATCAGGGCAATTTTCCGGATGCGGCCGAAGCCTACACACGTGCCCTGGGCATTCAGCGCGAAATTGGAGACAAGCGCGCGGCGGCAACCACGCTCAACAATCTTGCCAACGCGTTGGGCGAACAAGGAGATCTTGCCGGCTCCATCAAGATGCTGAACGAAGCCCTCGCGGTGTTCCGACAAGTAGGCGACAGCCACAGCGCGGCGGCGGTGCTGGGCAGCATTGCCGCGCGCACGCTTCAGCAAGGCAACCTGACCGAGGGCAAGAAGATGCTGGAGCAAGCGCTGGCGGCGTCGCAGCAAATCGGCGATCAGGAGCGCGCCAGCACCGCTCTGTACAACCTTGGAGAAGTCCTTCGCTGGCAAGGCGATCTGAAGGGCGCGCGAAAAATGTATGAGCAGGCAGAAGCGCTGTCAAAACAACTTGGCGACCAGAGTGGCGTCGCATACGCACTCTACAGTCTGGGAGACGTATCTGTGGCGGAAGGCAATTTGACCGCCGCACTTGATTCTTACAACCAGTCAATTGCCTTGCGCACGCAAATCGGGGAAAAAGGCAATGTGGCCGAGACGCAGATGGGTTTGGCCCAGTTGCTGTTCGAGGACGGCGATGCGATCGAAGCGGAAAGTACACTGCGCAAGGCGCGGGAGGAATTTCGAAAAGAGGGAATTGGAGACGATGAGATTCTGGCCGACATCGCGCTCGTGCGCATCCTGCTCTCGGAGGGAAAACTGGAAGACGCACAGAAAGAGAGTGCCGGGGTTCATGATCTGCTCGCCAAGAGCCAGGATTTCTCGGTTCGCCTGAGGGCTGCCATCGCAGAGGCTCAGCTCACAGCCGCGGCCGGAAAACCGGCGGACGCAGTGCGCAGTCTACAGACCACGGTTGCGAGCGCAAGAAAGTTCGGCTATCTGGGATATCAATTCGAGGCGCAGCTCGGCCTCGGGGAAGTCTGGATGACATCGGGCAGGAGTGCGGCTGGGGCGAGCCTTCTGGACGAGGTCCGAAGACAGGCGCAACAGAAAGGCTTCCGCTTGATTATGTACAAAGCGTGGCAGGCCAAATCGAAACCGGGCAGCGCACAACTTAAGTAGCCGCAGGACGGGAACGACGCAGGCGTGAGGTGCGAGACGCGCGGCTATACCTGACACGCACCATTCGGGCCGCTACAATCTCTTCGTGCGGATTTCAAGCCGGCGCAAAGCGATTGCATTCTTTCTCACCTTCGGCGTGTGCCTGGCGGCGGTGGCGTTTGCAGTCGGCAGCGGCTGGATCATCCTGAACTGGCGCGAGGGGATCAAGGTTTTTCTGGGCGTCATTTTTTTTGGAGCGATCATCGCCGGCCTCGTTCTCAACACCATCTTTCTGGTTCGTGAGATCCGGCGCAATGAACAACACGACAGTTTCATCAACGCCGTCACGCACGAACTCAAGACGCCCATCGCCTCCATCCGTCTTTATCTGGAAACTCTACAACGCCGCGAAGTAGATGAAGCGCGGCGGCGCGAGTTTTATCAGCTGATGCTGGTGGATACCGAGCGACTGATGGGCACCGTGGAACAGGTGCTGAAGGCGGGGGCGGTGGCGCAGAAAAAGGGTTCCGGCCAGCGCATGCCGGTGGATTTCGAATCCCTGGTGCGCGAATGCGTCGCGCTGGCGCGCGCTCGCCATCACCTCCTTCCCGAGCAACTCGACTACCGGGAGTCCCGTTCGCGAAAGGACAGCAGCGTAATGGGCGATCCCGAGGAACTCCACACGGCGGTAACGAACCTCCTGGATAACGCGGTGAAGTATTCGCCCGACGGCGTGCAGATCGGTGTCGAGCTTGAGGTGTCCGATGAGGAACGGGTGGTTTTGCGGGTGCGGGATCGCGGGGTGGGAATTGCTCAGAACGAGCTGAAGAGGATTTTTAAACGGTTTTACCGCGTGCGGCAGAGAGGACGTTTGCGGGTGAAGGGAACGGGGTTGGGACTATTCATCGTGCGGTCGATCGCGAAGAATCATGGCGGCCGCGTGTTTGCCGAAAGTGAAGGAGCGGGGAAGGGGACTACTGTGACGCTGGAATTGCCGCGGAGAAAAGCATGAGCCGTGTCCTGATCGTAGAGGATGAGGCGCACCTGGCACAGGGATTGCGCTTCAACCTGCAGGCGGAAGGTCATGAGGTCGAGGTTTCGGGGGATGGTGAAGAAGCGCTTGCGCGATTGCTCGAACGAAAGGAGCATTTCGACGTGGTTGTACTGGATGTGATGCTGCCCGGCAAAAGCGGATTTGAAGTTGCGGCGCTGCTTCGGGAAAAACAGAACTACGTGCCGGTTTTAATGCTGACAGCGCGTGGGCGGGCTGAAGACGTGCTAAAAGGGTTTGCTTCGGGAGCGGACGATTATCTCGCCAAGCCGTTCGAACTGGCGATCCTGATTGCGCGCCTGGACGGGCTTTTGCGGCGCGGGGTCTGGATGAAGCAAAGCGCGGCCAATGGTGACCAACGGAGCTCCCAACAGAAGGGCGCGGACCAGGGACAAGTGTCGAGAGCGGCTGGGCCGGAGGATGTATTCCTGTTTGCGGGTAAGTCGATAGACTTTGCGGAGCTCGAACTGGAGAGCCTGGGCAATACGATCCACCTCACAGTGATGGAAGCGGAATTTCTCCGCTACCTGGTGAGCAGCGCGGGACGGATTGTGTCACGCAAGGCCCTGCTCGAAGATGTGTGGGGACTGCACGAGGACACAGATACCCGAGCGATCGACAATTTTGTGGTACGGCTGCGGCGCTATATAGAGGAAGATCCTGGGCGTCCCAAGCATCTGCTGACGGTGCGAGGAGTGGGATACCGGTTCGTGGCCGAGCCCGAGTAGGGAGCTGGGGATGCGGGAGTCAACCGGGGATCTCGAGCTACAAACGACAAGCAGCGGCGGTCTCTCTCAGTGCTGCTTAGCCGATGAGCTCGCGGCCAGTTCGCGGAACAGTCCAAGTAGAGCAATGGCAGATTTCTGATCGGAAAGAGCGTCGAGTCCGACGGTGGCGGTAAAGTGCGGCGCGGTTTCATTAAAGCGGACGTTGACAAAATCCTTGTTGCGGCAATTGGTAAGCGCATTCACCACCGGGGTCAGTTCGACAGGCCAATCTTCTTTTGTGGTGAGGACGACTGGGCCGGGACGGGTTACCATCCACTTGCGAACGGCTTTTTGGGGGCCGGTCTGGCCGGTCCAGCGGTGGCGGACGACATCGAGATGAAAGCCCGGCGGGAACCCCATATCGGCTTCGAAGGTAAGCGTTTCCTGCTGCCGGCGTAACCTGGAAAGAGCCCATTGCACGGGTAGGGGACGGGGCAGCAGACGAATGGTCACGGACGCATCGTCAAACCAGCGCGTGGCGAGATGCAGACCCGCGTGAAGGCGGGAACTGTTGGCTTGCCATTCGAGATTGCTCAGCCGCCCTTTGCCGGCGCAAGCACCGAGAATCCATTCGAGCACACTCGCCGCCCGGCGCCGGTTGTAGCCGACAAACCAGGTGTACCAGAGCAGGGCGAAGACTGCCGCGACGCCGACGTCAATTAGAACCCAACGCCCCACAGAGCTGCCTCTGGAGAAATCGTACTTCCGGCGGATGTGGATGCGCAAGTGGACGAGGACGAAAAAAATGGCGGTGCAGACAGGGCCGCTGAGGGGTGACACTTTCGCGCTTTTTGCGGTCTTTGCGCGGTGCCAATCCCGCTAAAATGACCGCGTGCCGTTTCGAATCCGACAATTCGAGAAGCGCGACTTCGAATTGCTCTGGCAGATTGACCAAGTGTGCTTCGATCCGCATCTGGCCTACTCGCGTCCGGAACTGGCGTATTACATGCGTCGTCCCTCGGCCTTCACGCTGGTGGCGGAAAGCGAGGCAAGCGGAACAGTCAAAGAGCCAATGAAGTATCAACATAGCCCGGCTCGCCCTTCGCGAATCCTGGGATTCATTGTTGCGGAAAACCGCAAACAGGCAGGCCATATCATTACGATCGATGTGATTGAGGAGGCGCGGCGGCTGGGCGTTGGTTCGGCACTGCTGGGCGCGGCGGAGAGGCAGTTGCAGGACAGCGGGGCGGTCGCGGTTGAGCTTGAGACGGCGGTCAACAATGACGCAGCCATTCGCTTCTACAAACAGAGAGGATATTTCGTCGAGGGCACGGTTCGCGGGTACTATTCGAACCAACTAGACGCACTGGTGATGCGGAAGGCTCTGACTGAGTAGAGGCAGAACTGCCTCGTCTCCCTAGAGAGGAAGGAACGAGAGATCTGATGAAGATTGCAATTCAAGGAGAGCTCGGTTCGTTCAGCCATGAGGCGGCAGAGGCCATGGCGCCGCGGGCGGGGATTGTACCGTGCGCCCGTTCGGCAGAAGTATTTGATCGCCTAAAGCGAGGGTTGGTAGATGGAGCTGTGATCCCGATCGAAAATTCGCTAGCCGGTTCGGTGGCGGAGCATTTCGATCTCCTCCTGAGCCGCGACGTGCATATTGTCAAAGAGTTGCAGCTGCGCATTGTCCATCACTTGATTGCGCCGCCGGGAGTGAAGCTGACAAGTGTCCGGCGGGTGTTATCGCATCCGGTGGCGCTCGATCAGTGCCGGGAATTTTTCGCCAGAAATCGCCGCCTCAAGGGCGAGCCGTTTTACGATACGGCCGGCAGCGTGAAGCACGTGATCGCTGAGCAACTGGGCGATGCGGCGGGCATTGCCAGCCGGCGGGCGGCCGAGGTTTATGGGGGGAAGATTTTGAAAGTCGGGATTGAAGACGACAAAAGGAATTTCACCCGGTTCTTTTTGATCCATCGTGGAAAGGCGCGTGCCGCGCGAAAGGCGGACAAGACTTCACTGGCGTTCAGCGTGCGAAATACTCCGGGGGCTTTGTTCAAAGCGCTGAGCGTGTTTGCCCTGCGCGACATCAGCCTCAGCAAAATCGAGTCGCGTCCCGTGCGGGGACGTCCCTGGGAATATGTGTTCTTCGTCGATCTGCTGCGCGGCGACGATCAGGATTCATGGAACGCGTTGCGTCATCTCGGCGAGGTGGCGGAACGGCTGAAAGTGCTGGGAATCTATCGCCGGGCGTGATCGTTTCGAGCCGAATACCTCGAAAGACCCCCTTAGACTTAATGGGACTCTAACCAGTACTGAGGCAAGGCCACCCATATCAACCAGAAGGCCAGCATCTTTCGTCACAATCGCCTGTGATGTGCTGCGTTGCAGCATAAGCATCTGGAGGCGTAGGTTGAAGGCAAGGAGGTAGATTATGCGTTGGGCTAGGTCTATGTTTGTGATCGTGGTTCTGGTTAACTTCTTTAGTGTCATAGCGATTGCCGGTCAAGACCAACTGGGAATTGCCGATGTCTACAGGGTGAGTTTCGCAGAGAAAGTTCGGGTGGCGGATGCGCTCCTGCCTTCCGGAAGCTACGAGATCAGGCACGAGATGCAGGGTGGCGACCACATAATGGTGTTCGTGCAACTGGGGGTGAAAAAGCCGGCCGAGGTGCGGGCCAAGTGCACACTGGTCCCGCTGCCAGAAAAGGCGGTCGAGAACCAGAAGGTTTACGAGCTGAATGCGGCGAACGAACGAGTTTTGCACGAACTCGTGTTTAAGGGAGATCGTGCGAAACACGTGTTCTAGTGGCGATTCTGGCTGGTATTGACACATCGCAAGCGCGACAGTTGGGGGGCAGGGTTTCTGGCGAACTGGCTGGCGAACGAGGGAACAGTCCTGCGGTCTGAAGCGGAGAGACCCTAAGACAAATCGTTGTCCCAGGGATTACTGGCGGGGGTAGTAGGGCGATTCACACCTTGCAAATGCCGAAAAAAGGTCTAAAATTCAACGACCTAGCATATTAGTCTGCATCTTTTTGGCAGTTGGATTCATCAAAAGTTGAGCGAAAATGACTCAAGAAAAGACCATGAGCGATCTTAGTTCTCCTACGAATTACGAAACGTCGGGACGTTCGCTGCCAATATTGCCGGTTCGGGACACGGTGTTGTTTCCCCATGCTGTGCTTCCGTTGACGGTGGGACGCGAGAGTTCGGTGCAGTTGATCAACTCGCTCGGCGAAGACAAGACCATAGTGGTGGTCGCGCAACGCGAGGCACGGGTGGATGTGCCACAGCCAAGCGATCTTTATTCCGTTGGGACGCTTGCGGTTGTCCACAAAGTGGTCAAAATGCCCAACCAGAGCCTGTTCGTTTTTGCGGAAGGCTTAGAGCGGGTGCGGTTGGCGGATTTTGCGCAGCTAACGCCGTTCATGCGTGCGCAAGTGGTGACCGTTCCCGAAACGATTCCGCCAAAGGACTCGGAGATCGAGGCTCTGCAGCGCAACGTCCTTACGTTGTTTCAGCAGATTGTGGCCGGGTCTCCGACGCTGTCGGATGAACTTTCAACGGTCGCGATGAACATCGAAGAGCCGGGGCGGCTGGTGGACTTCATTGCCTCGTCCCTGCCATCTCTTTCGACGGCGGACAAACAGGACACACTCGAAACGACCGACGTACGGATCCGGCTGGAGAAGATCAACCAGCACCTGGCGAAAGAGCTGGAAGTGCAGCAACTGCGGAACAAGATTCAGTCGGAGGTCCAGGATCGCGTTCAGCAGACGCAGCGCGAGTACTATTTGCGCGAGCAGATGAAGGCGATTCAGAAGGAACTGGGCGAGCAGGACGAAGGGCAGCGCGACACCGAGGAACTGAAACAAAAAATCGAATCGGCCGGCATGCCCGACGAAGTCAAGAAGGAAGCGCTCAAGGAACTGGGGCGGCTTTCGCGCATGTCGCCGATGGCGGCCGATTATTCGGTGACGCGCAATTACATCGAATGGCTGGCGGTGCTGCCGTGGCAGAAGACATCCGGCGGAGAAATTGAGATTCCGAAAGCCAAGGAGATTCTCGATGCCGACCACTATGACTTGCAGAAAGTGAAGGACCGAATTCTCGATTACCTTTCGGTGCGGCGGCTGAAGCCGAACATGAAGGGGCCGATTCTGTGCTTTGTGGGGCCTCCCGGGGTGGGCAAGACGTCGCTGGGGAAATCAATTGCGCGGGCCTTGGGGCGCAAGTTTGTCCGGCTGTCGCTGGGCGGCGTGCACGACGAAGCGGAAATTCGTGGGCACCGGCGGACCTATATTGGGGCGCTTCCCGGGCAGATCATTCAGGGCATCCGGCGCGCGGAGACCAAGGATCCCGTCTTCATGCTCGACGAGATCGACAAGGTGGGGCGGGATTTCCGGGGAGACCCGGCGTCGGCACTGCTCGAAGCGCTCGATCCGGAGCAGAACGCGACCTTCCGCGACAATTATCTGGACGTGATGTTCGACCTGTCGAAGGTGTTGTTCATCACGACGGCGAACATGCTGGATCCGATTGCGGAACCTCTGCGTGACCGTATGGAAATCATCGAGCTGCAGGGATATACCGAGGAAGAGAAGATCCACATCGCGTTTCAATATCTGATTCCACGCCAGATCGATGAGAACGGCATCACCAGCGAACAGATTGAGTTCCCCACAGAAACCGTAAGCTACGTGATCCGGCACTATACGCGGGAAGCGGGCGTCCGCAATCTGGAGCGGACGATCGGCACTATCTGCCGCAAGCAGGCGCGGCGGCTGGCGGAAGGGAAGAGCGAGAAATTGGTGGTCAGTAAAGAGATCGTGCAGGAGTTCCTGGGGGGCATCAAGATTCGGAGTGAAGGCGAAATTGCGGAGCGCACCAAGCGCGCAGGCGTGGTGGTGGGACTGGCATGGACACCGTCCGGCGGCGATGTGCTGTTTGTGGAGGCCAACCAGATGAAGGGCAAGGGCGGCCTCACCATTACCGGGCAGATCCAGGATGTGATGAGAGAATCCATGCAGGCTGGGTTGAGCTGGGTACGCTCGAACGCGAAACTGTTGGGGGTGGACGAAGAGTTCTTCGCCAATCACGATATTCACATTCACGTCCCGGCCGGCGCCATTCCAAAGGATGGACCTTCGGCGGGAGTCACCATTGTCACCGCGCTGGTCTCGCTGCTGACGGGCAAGCAGGTGCGTCCGCTGACAGCGATGACGGGCGAAATCACGCTGAGCGGAAATGTGCTGCCGGTGGGTGGAATCAAGGAAAAAGTCCTGGCCGCGAAACGGGCGGGCGTTCACGATGTGATTCTTCCCGCCGACAACAAGACGAATGTGGAGGAAGATCTCACGCCGGAGCAGTTGCAAGGGCTGGCCACGCACTACGTAAAGACCATCGACGAGGTGCTGGAATTTGCCTTGCCGTCATCTCCCCGTGAGGAACGACAGGACGCGGAGGAACGCGAGAAGGTATTGAGCACATAAGAACGGGTGGAGTTGCGTTTAGTTGTTCGTCATATCACTCAAAGCCAGCCTGATCGGGCTGGCTTTTCTCTCTACGTCTTTCGGCAAGCTGCCATCCCATCTCATCGGTCCAGGGCGTCCGCATGTTTTCCTGACCCAGGTCGTGGAGGACGCGCTCGTCACGGGCTCTGTTCCCCTGGAACAATTGGCGCAAAGAGGCGACAATAGTCGCGCAAGAAAAGGAACCTGAGTGAGCGCCATTCCAGTCCTGAAGCCCCGCCCCAAGCCGGTCATCGAGAAGCCGAAACTCGGATTGCGCGCCTGGATGGAGCGGGTTCTCGAAGAGTGCGATCACGCTGCCGCGGGCTTTGATGCCGACGCGGTGCATGACCTTCGGGTGGCCCTGCGGCGTTGCAGGTCTCTTGGGGATGGATTGATGTCCATGGATTCAGACCCTCGATGGAAAGAAATGAAAAAAGCCGGCCGGAAGCTCTTTCGCGCGCTCGGCGACTTGCGCGATATGCAGGTGATGCAGGAGTGGATCGAGAAACTAAGCGAGACAACGGAAGGCGAGAGCAGCGGCGCCCAGGGCCAGGCCGATGCAGTCGCAGCCAAGTTGCTCAGCCACGTGCGCGCGCGGGAGGTGGAGTGCAAGCAGCTTGCATGGAAGGATCTCAATCAGTTTGACCGAAAAAGCTGGCAGGGATGGAGCCGCACGCTTTCCGGACGAGCATCGCGCCTGCGGCCCGGGAACGCTGTCTATCTGCACCTGGCGTTGGAGAAGTGGACGGCCGGGTACGAACTGCACAAGCGAGCCGTGCGCACGCGCTCGCAGATCGCGCTGCACGAACTCCGGATCGGCATCAAGCGGTTCCGCTACACGGTAGAAAATTTTCTGCCCGCCCAACATGCACTCTGGGGCCGCGACCTGAAAGAACTGCAGGACCTTCTGGGCGAGGTGCACGACCTGGATGTGCTGTGGGCGACGGCGCTCGAGATACAGGCGTTTCCGGATTCGGAGAGCCGGAACCGCTGGCGCGAGAAGATCAATCAGGAGCGTAACCGGAGGGTGGAACGCTATCGGGAGATGATGATCGGCAAGCAGTCGCGGTGGGGAGTTTGGCGGACGGCGTTGCCAGCAGGCGTGGAATTGCGGGCTGCGGCCATGAGACGGCTGCGCGCGTGGGCGGCATTTCTCGATCCCGATTTTGCGCATTCGCAACGGGTCG
>Ga0335080_10001428_pt1 | contig 23302 bp, 23 predicted proteins | sample Lox_Sample_34_FD_206720 | JGI IMG/M metagenome (GOLD analysis project Ga0335080, IMG submission 206720) | Soil microbial communities from Loxahatchee National Wildlife Refuge, Florida, United States - Lox_Sample_3.4 | ecosystem: Environmental > Terrestrial > Soil > Wetlands | place: USA...
CATGACCAAAAACGCATCGTCCAGCTACAAAGGCATCATCCTCGCCGGAGGTTCCGGCACGCGGCTTTATCCGGTGACGCACGCGGTTGCGAAAAGCCTGCTGCCGGTCTACGACAAGCCGATGATTTACTATCCGCTGTCCGCGCTGATGCTGGCCGGGATCCGGGAGATCCTGGTGATCTCGACGCCGGTCGACCTGCCGCGTTTTGAGCAACTGCTTGGCGACGGATCGCGCTACGGCGTGCACTTTCAGTACGCCATGCAAGCGAGGCCGGAAGGCATTGCGCAGGCGTTTCTGATCGGCCGGGAGTTCATCGGATCGAGCGGGTGCGCGCTGGTGCTGGGCGACAATATTTTTTATGGGCACGATCTTGTGAAGGAACTGCGGGCCGCCGCAGAGCAAAAAAAGGGAGCGCGCGTTTTTGCCTACCCGGTCAACGATCCGGAGCGTTATGGTGTGGTGGAATTTGACGCGCACGGCAAGGCGCTGAGCATTGAAGAAAAGCCGAGGCAGCCCAAATCGCGTTATGCGGTCACTGGACTTTATTTCTACGACCGGCAAGTTGTCGAAATCGCCGCCGGTCTGAGTCCATCGCGCCGCGGGGAACTCGAGATCACCGACGTGAACCGCGCCTATCTGGAACGTGGCGAGCTCAAGGTGTGTGTGATGGGGCGCGGCATGGCGTGGCTCGACACGGGTACCCACGAGGCTTTGATGGAAGCTTCCTTATTTATTCAGACACTGGAGAAACGGCAGGGCCTGATGGTCGCTTGCCCGGAAGAGATTGCGTTTCGTTCGGGCTACCTGACCGCGGAGCAACTGGAGACCCTGGCGCACCCCATGCGCAACAATGGATATGGAATGTACCTGCTCCAGTTGCTGAAGGACCGCGTGTTTTGACGAGGACGTGACGAAGAGTTTTCCTGCCAATGAAAAAACACGCGACGACGCTCTCCGGAATCTTTCTTCTTGAACCCCGCGTCTTTGGCGACGACCGCGGATTTTTTCTCGAGAGCTATAACCGGCGCACGTTCGCCGAGCTTGGAATCGCGGACGTTTTCGTGCAAGACAACCATTCTTACTCGGAAAAGAACGTGGTGCGCGGCTTGCATTATCAGCTCCGGCAGCCGCAGGGAAAGCTGTTGCGGGTGATCAGCGGCGAGATTCTCGATGTCGCGGTCGATGTGAGGCGCTCTTCGCCGACCTTTGGAAAATGGGAAGCTTTCACGCTATCGGGCGGGAACAAACTCATGCTTTGGCTTCCGCCGGGATTCGCGCACGGATTTCGAGTCGCATCCGCGAGCGCGCACGTTGTATACAAGACGACAGATTTTTACGCTCCCGAACACGAGCGCACGATTGCATGGAATGATCCTCACCTGCGCATTGACTGGAAGCTGGATGGCGAGCCGATCGTTTCGGAAAAAGACCGGCGCGGAGTGACGTTCGAAGAAGCAGAAAAATTCGACTAGTCGAGGCGCGGAATCGCGGCGGGGGCCATGCAGCTTCTCTTAGTTGAGGCGGAACTCAACCGCGATGGTAGTTTCCACGGCGACAGGGCGGCCGGATGACTGGTAGGGCTCGAACTTCCAGGAGCGCACGGCGTCGGCCGCCGATTTCACAAATTGTTCGTCGCCCATGACCGGACGCAACTTCGCGACGGTTCCATCCGGAGCCACGATGGCGTCCAGCACGGCCAATCCCTGCATGCCTTTCTGGCGCGCTTCTTCCGGATAGGCGGGATCGACCTTCGATACGATTCGCATCTCCATTACATCGGGGGAGACATGCAGAGGCGCTTCGTCTCCGGGTACGGTCGAGGCTTGCACTCCGATCTCGAGTTCCCGCCAGGAGCGCTGCCACTGCCACCAGCCGAGTCCCGCAACCAATAACATCCCCGAGAGGAGAAAATAGAAGCGCCAACGATGAACCTTGATGTGGGAGACGGAGACCGGTGGTTCAGGTTTCTGCGCCGGAGTCGGAGTTTCAACCGGTGCCGGGCTCGCCTGTTCGGCTTTTTCACCTTTCGGGTGCGGATTTTCATCAGCGTTGAACTGCGGGCTTTGAAGCCGATACGCCCAATAGCGAATCATCTCGCACTGTTCAACCGGCAAACCGAGAAACTCGAATCCACAGCGAAGGTTTCCCTGATACCGGACGAGCGCGCGGGCGCGCACGGGAACGCCGACCTTCGGAATGCGGAGTTCAACGGCCACGTGCTGGCCGACGGTAAGTTCGCCGGCAATCATTCCGCCCACGCCGCCTTCGCTCAAGTCAGTGCAACGCCCGGGCAGATTTTCGGGGACTCCGGAGCGTAGCAGGATCACGTCGAGCGGAACGCCGATGGGATGGCGCGGAGAATCTCGACGTTGCGACTTTTCGAGCGCGGGCGACGCAGCTGCACTCATGGGACTGCCTCCGCAAGATCGCAAATTCTTGCCATGCTGCTGGAATCAATAACAAAGCGGCGCGCTATCGTATTTCGTTCCCGAAAGTATAGCCGAAATTGCAGCTGGATTTTCCTCAAATGCGACCACCGGTGAGGAGCGCCCGTTTCCCAATTCCGGGTCTACTCCAGATCGCGCCAATTCGGGCCGACTCCAAGATCGATGCGCAACGGGACGGCGAGCTCGTGTACTTCTTCCATATGCTCGCGCACCAGTTTCTTCATGGTGTCGAGTTCTTTTTCCAACACTTCAAAGACGAGCTCGTCATGGACCTGAAGTGTCATGCGCGACTGAAGGTTGCGTTTGCGGATCTCATCGTCGATGCGAATCATCGCGATCTTGATCAGGTCCGCCGCCGTGCCCTGCAGCGGCGTGTTCACCGCGGTGCGCTCCGCAAACCCCCTCAGGTTGGAGTTTTTGCTGTTGATGTCCGGCATGGGGCGGATGCGGCCGAAGAGAGTTCTTACGCGCAGGGTGCGGCGCGCTTCGGCGAGCGTGGCATCGATGAAGGTGCGCACGCCGGAGTATTTTTCGAAGTAGGCATCAATGAATTTCCTGGCATCGCCCGGCTCAATTCCGAGCTGCTGGGAAAGGCCGAACGCAGAGAGGCCGTACACGATGCCGAAGTTCACGGCCTTCGCCTGGCGGCGATGATCGGAAGTGACCATGAGCGGCGGCACGCCGAATACTTGCGAGGCGGTGAGAGTGTGAATGTCGTCGCCGCGGCGAAATGCCTCGACCAACAACTGATCTTTCGAGAAGTGTGCGAGCAGGCGCAGTTCGATCTGCGAATAATCGGCCGCCAGCAGGACGTGGCCGGGCTCGGCGATGAAGGCGGCGCGAATCTCGCGGCCGAGTTCGGTGCGAATCGGAATGTTCTGGAGATTCGGATTCGTCGATGACAGCCTGCCGGTGGCCGTGCCCGTCTGTCCAAAAGTAGTGTGAACGCGGCCACTGCCGGTGCGAATCAGCGCGGGCAACGCGTCGACATAGGTGGACTTCAGCTTTGTAAGCTGGCGGTATTCGAGAACGAGACGGGGAACTTCGTGTTCTTCGGCGAGTCCTTCGAGCACATCGACGGCTGTCGATATTTTTTTCCCCTTGCCATATTTCACCGGAACCGGAAGTCCCAGTTTGTTAAAGAGGACGTCCCCGAGTTGCTTGGGCGAGTTGATGTTGAACTCCATGCCGCAGCGGGCATAGATATCGCGTGCTTTGGCGTCCGCCTCGCGCAGCAGCTTGATCGACATTTCGCCGAGGGCCGCGGGATCGATCTTTACGCCGGCTTGTTCCATGCGCGCCAGCACGGGCACGAGCGGCGCGTCGATCTGTTCGTAGACGGAGGTCAGTCCCTGCTCTTCGACTTCGGCGCGCATAGCATGCGCCAATCGGCCCGTAATGTCGGCCGCTTCCGCGAGGTTGCCGCTCAGCTTCAAGTTCAACCGACGCAGGGCAACTTCGGGCAGGGAATGCGATGAGTAGGTCGGGTCGAGCAGATAGGAATAGAGCATCGGATCATGCGTAACACCCTGGGGATCGACACCGAGTTCCGGAAAATGATGCAGCGCTGCCTTGTAGTCGTGAACGCTTTTTGGCTGCGCGGGATCTTCGAGAATGGTCTTGATGCGTGCCGAAACCATTTCGTCGGCCAGGGAGACAAGTGCGCCCTCGCCGGGCGATTTCGAAAACGCAATCTGCCACTGCCGAACGGGAGCCGCGTCCGCGACATCGGCGGGGCGCAAATCGAGAAGTCCGCTCTGCGGAGCCTCGGGCTCTTCGTCGGCCTCTTTCTCATTTTCTGCTTCGAGCGCACTGCCTGGCGCCTGAATGGCTAGGGCGAGCGCTGCGCCGGGAGCCAAGTCCTGCAAATACTCATCCAACTCGACTTTCGACTTGACGTCACGGTAGTGGCCTTCTTTTACCTCGACCACGGGCAGCAGTTCTTTCAACAGGGAGCTGAATTCGAGTTCGGCAAACAAGGCGCGCAAGGCTTCGACATCCGGCTCGCCGGCCTTCATCGCGGCGACGTCGAGGTCGACGGCCACATTGGTGTCAATGGTAACGAGCTGTTTGCTGAGCAGAATGTTGTCGCGATTATTTTGTAGAGATTCGCGGTAGGTTTTCTTTTCGACTTCGGCGGCGCGCTCGAGGGCCTGTTCCACGCTGCCAAAGCGGCGGATGATCTCGACCGACCCCTTGTCGCCGATGCCAGGCGCGCCGGGAATGTTGTCAACGGAGTCGCCGCGCAGCGCCATCACGTCGATAACCCTGGAGGGAGGCACACCCAGCAACTCTTCGACCTTGGCTGCGTCGCAAATCAGATTGTCTTTCGGGGGATTCAGCACGCACACCTGATCGTTCACGAGCTGCAACATGTCCTTGTCGCTGGAAACGACATAGACAGAATGCGACTCGGCAGCCGCCTTGCGGGCCAGGGTTCCAATCACGTCGTCGGCTTCGTAGCCGGCAAGTTGCAGGATGGGAATCCGATAGGCTTCGAGGGCGCGCCGGATGAAGGGGACCTGCTGGACGAGGTCAGGCGGCATCTCGGTGCGATTCGCTTTATAGCCGCCGTATTCGGATTCCTTGAAGGTCTGTGTCTTGATGTCAAACTTGCGGATGGTGGTGATTGCCTCGGCTTGCTGGTTGCGGACGGTGGGGGCTCCCACGTCAAAGACGGCAGCGAGGTATTCGGGGGAAAAGTCGTCGCGCAGCTTGCGCAGCATGTTGACGAAGACATAGGTGGCCGCGGTGGGGACGCCGGTCTTGGTCGACATGGGGCGCTGGCGCGCCATCGCGTGATAGGCGCGGAAGATGAACGACATGGTGTCGACGAGAAAAATGCGGCCCTTGCCGGAGTCAGGAACCAGTTGCGGTTTAGGCCTGGCAATCTGGGGCTGTACGGCCGGATCGGACGAGTTGTTGGGCGAGGATTTCTTTTTCGGGGGCAATGAGAAAAGTTTAGCAGTTCGGTGACGGTTGTGAGCGGGAGCGATGGGGCGCGCGCAGCCCCAAGTCGCAGCGACGGCATGGGCGCGACCATCACCGCGAAATTGGCCGAACCCGCGTATGATATGAGGTTTTCGGCCTTCAATCGCTTCATGCTTCCTTTCAAGCTCATTTACAGCGACGACTACTTTCTCCCCATCGGGTCCCACGTATTTCCCGCCGAAAAATATAAACGCGTGCACGATCGGCTGCTCACGACGAACGTCGCCGAGGCCTCGGACTTCGTGACGCCGCGTCCGGCCACCGACGAAGACATCCTGCTGGTGCACACTCCCCGTTACGTCGAGAAACTTAAGACCGGGACGCTGAGCGCGCGCGAGGAACTCGAAATGGAGATACCGTATTCGCCGGAGCTGGTACAGGCCTTCTGGCTGGCGGCGGGCGGATCGATGCTGGCCGCCGATTACGCGCTGAACGACGGCGTCGCAATCAGCATTGGCGGCGGCTTTCATCATGCCTTCCCGGATCATGGCGAAGGTTTCTGCATGATCAACGACATCGCGGTTGCGATCCGGCGAATGCAGCGTGACGAAAAGATTCGGACCGCCATGACTCTGGATTGCGATGTGCACCAGGGCAATGGGACGGCGGCCGTATTTGCGCCCGCATCTGTTCCGGACGTGACCCGCGCGCGGCGGACGCCCGATGTCTTCACGATCTCGCTGCATCAGGAGAACAATTACCCGGCGTTCAAACCGCCTTCGTCGCTGGACATGAATTTGCCGGATGGGATGAAAGATGCGGAATATCTCGCCTGTTTGGGGAGCGCGATCAGCCTGGGATTGAGTAAATTCAAACCGGAGCTGATCTGTTACGTGGCGGGGGCGGATCCATATTTCGACGATCAACTTGGGGGACTGTCACTGACGATTGAAGGACTGAAGCAAAGAGATACGCTGGTTTTTCAACTCGCCAAAGCCGAGGGCATTGCCGTGATGGTGACCTTCGCGGGCGGGTACGCGCACAAACTGGAAGATACGGTCAGTATCCACTCGAACACGATTGTGGCGGCGAAGGAAGTATTTGCGGGCAAGTGAGCGCCTGACTTTTGGCGTTACCGGGCCGGTCAGCGCTTTTCGTGTCCATGCGCGGCGCGCCAATACTGGACGTCCTGATCGGCCTGGGCAATTTCCTGCGGGTTCATGGATTTCTTCAGATTATTCAACGGCTCCAGGCTTTCTTTGATGGAATCACCCGCCAGCGTCAGCCACTTGTAGGCTGCAATGCGATCGCTGCCCGAAGCGCCTTTTGCAAGGAACAATCCGAAGCGGTATTGCGCTTTTGCCATGCCGCGATCTGCCGCCATTTGATAGTAGTGCGAAGCCAGATCGCGATCCGGCGGAGCTCCATTGCCTTGTTCGCAAATAATCGCGAGATCATATTGTGCTTCGATCTGTCCCTGATTGGCGGCGGCGGTAAGCCAGCGGCGCGCCAGAGCGTAGTCGACCGCGGCACCGTGGCCGAGCGCGTAGCTCACGCCGAGGGCAAACTCGCCGTCGGGTTCACCCTTATCGGCAGCTTTCTTGTACCATTCGATGGCTTGGGCGTAGTCGACTTTTCCTTGAAGGCCGCGACTGAAAATGGTTCCGAGCGTGACCTGCGCGGTCGCGCTTCCCTTGGCGGCCGCTTGCTCGTAGTACTGGATGGCTTTGCTGGTGTCGGCGGTCATGCTTGAATTGGGCGGTTGAAGAAAGAGCTCGGCGAGAGCCAGAAGCGGGGGTACCAAGCCCTGATCGGCAGCGGCGGTGAGCCACCGGACCGCTTCCTTGTAATCCTGCGGCACGCCCTCGCCGCGCTCATACATGAGAGCCAGGTTGTATTGCGCCGATCCATCGCCGCCGTCGGCGGCCTTGCGAAACCAGACGACGGCCTGCGCCGGATCTCTTGGAACGCCCTTTCCGTTGGCATAAAGCAAGGCAATGTCGGTGGCGGCATCCATGGAGCCTTGTTGCGCCGCTTTGTGATACCAGGCGAGGGCGTCGGCGAAGGCGGGCTGCCGTTGCTCGCGGCCTACGCCAGCCTCGGCAAACATGCCCAGCGACTCCTCGGCTGCCATATACCCGCGATCGGCGGCCTGGTGCAGCAGACGCATCGCCTCGTCGTCATCGACCTTGAGCAGGCTGCCCGAGTAATAGGCGAGCGCCAGCAAAGTCTGCGCTTCGGGATCGCCCGCGCGAGCTTTTTCTTCCAGCGGCTGAAGATCATCCAGCTTCAGGGCTTTCGCCTTGTCCATGAGGGCGTAAGCTCCGGGCGGGCCGGGGGCGGGCTTCGCCGGTCTTGTTCCCGCGCGCTCGACTGGAGCAAGTTCGAGTTGTACCGGCGGAGTTTCCGTCCGGTTCTGCGATTCAGCGGGCTGCGGTTTCTCCAGATTCAGCCGGGTTTCGGCCGGTGTCGGCGGCGGCGAGCCTGACTGCGGCCGCGTTTGCGCGCGGGTGACGGCGTCTGCCCCTTCCGCCGAGGGCGCATTCGATTGGCCGCTGTCGGGTCCAGGTTTGGCAAACGGAATTTCAATGACGACCGTACCATTTGCGACGCGCTTCATCCGGTAATCGAGAGCTTCGCTCGACTCGACCACCATGCGCGTGACCGGTGGGCGCACTCGGAACTGCGAAATGCGCAGTTCTTTGACCGGCCCACGATTGACGGGAATATGGCGGTTGTTGCCTTTGAGCTCGAATCCCGGAAAATCGAAGATAAGACGGTCGGGGTTCGAGGCTCGGCTGGGGCTGAGAGCGGCAACCGCACTGACGTCGATCGTGATCGTGACTCCGTCCGCGCGGGCGCTGACGTCCACGTTGCCAATGCTCGCACTCGCCGGCGCTGCGGAAGCGGTCTGCGTCCCGCCGCTCCGTGCCGAAACCGGTTTCGCCCAAAAGGCGGCACAGAAGAGAGCGCCGAAGCACGCGAGAATACGTATGACAACGACGGGGCGTCGCGCACTCACTGCCAGGGCTCCTCTCGGGAAAGCAGCATTGTAACGCTGAATTCAGAGCGCCTTCCGGGCATTCGGTCGGCCGTGCTACTGAGACCCGGCTGATAGAATGGTCCGGGTCATAGTCCTAAAATTAGTCCGACAATATGTTCGAGAATCTCCAGGAAAAATTACAGCGTGCGTTCAAGAGCCTGCGCGGGCAAGCCGTCCTCACGGAAGAGAATATTGCGGAGGCGCTTAAACAGATTCGGCTGGCGCTGCTTGAAGCGGACGTCAATTTCAAAGTCGTCAAAGATCTGATCGACCGGATTCAAGCGAAGGCGGTGGGGCAAGAGGTTTTGACCGCACTGTCGCCGGGCGAACAGGTTATCAAAATTGTCCGCGACGAACTCGTCGAGACGCTTGGGAAAGATACGGCCAAGCTGAAGTTCGCCTCGCAGCCGCCGACGGTGGTGCTGATGGCGGGGTTGCAGGGCTCAGGCAAGACGACGACCTCGGGCAAGCTGGCGAACTGGCTGAAGAATGGCGGTCATCGTCCACTGCTGGTCTCGGTTGACGTGTATCGTCCGGCAGCGCGCGAACAGTTGAAAGTTGTGGCGGGGGCGATCAAAGCGAACCTCTACGAGGGCGAAGTCGGCGAGGCGAACACGGCGACGGTCGAGCGGCTCGCCAAGGAAGCGCGACGCGAGGCGATCAACTCGGGGTGCGATGTGCTGATCGTCGATACCGCGGGCCGCCTCCATATCGACGACCAGCTCATGGACGAGATGCAGTCGTTGAAGCGCCTGCTCAATCCCCAGGAGATTCTTTTCGTCGCGGATTCGATGACCGGTCAGGATGCGGTGAAGTCGGCGGACGAGTTTCACAAGAAGCTGACGCTCACCGGCGTGGTGCTCACCAAGATGGATGGCGATGCGCGCGGCGGCGCGGCGCTTTCGATCCGGCAGGTCACCGGGCAGCCGATCAAGTTCATCGGCCTCGGCGAAAAGTACGACGCTCTCGAACCCTTTCATCCCGACCGGATTGTTTCCCGCATCCTCGGCATGGGCGACATTCTCTCGCTGATCGAGAAGGCCGAGGCGCAGATCGACAAAAAGAAAGCGCAGGAACTGGCTACCAAGGCATTGTCGGGCGACGGTTTTTCGCTGGAAGACTTCCGGGAGCAGCTGCGCTCGGTGAAAAAAATGGGATCGATGCAGAGCCTGATCGGCATGTTGCCGTCGATCGGCGCATTCCAGGGATTGCAAAAAGCTGCGGATAAAGTCGACGAAAAGCAGATCAACCGGGTTGAAGCCATCATCAACTCGATGACGAACTACGAGCGCAATCATCATGAATCGATCAACGGCAGCCGGCGCAAGCGAATCGCGCGGGGTTCCGGAACGACGGTGCAGGAAGTGAACAATCTGCTACGCCAATATGCGCAGATGAAAAAGATGTTCAAGCAGATGGGCAAGCCGAGCTTTGCGCGGAGATTGGCGGGGATGAAGTTGCCGGGAATGTAGAAGAGCCGTCCTTCGTCGTTGGTCCTTCGTCCTTTGGAGCGCCAAGCAGGCTTGCATCCTTGCAGAGTTCAGCGCGCGGAGGATGCGCGCGAAGCGAACCACGAACCGCGAAGGACGAACAGCGAAGGACCAAGGACGCTCATGAAATGGCGATCCCTTCAGGAATCCAGTTCTTATCGCGACGTCCGCCCACTGCGCGAAATCTTCGCGGAACGCAAAGAAACCATTGCCAGGTACGTGCCGGCGGAGGTGCAGGCGGTTCACGAACGCGCGGTCGCGGCGTTGAAGGCGCAGGAGCTGGCGGCGCGCGCGCTTGCCGCCGGCGCGAAGGCTCCAGCTTTCGAACTCTCCGATCACAACGGTGAGCGCGTCTCCTCGACCGATCTCCTAAGCAAGGGCCGCCTCATTGTCTGCTTCCTTCGCGGGCGGTGGTGCCCGTTCTGCGTCGGGCAGATGGAGGCGATGAACTACATCTCCTCGCAGATCGAGGCGGCGGACGCAGCGCTGGTCGCCATTTCGCCGCAGACCGAAAAGCAGGCTTTCTTCATGCACGATCAACACAAGCTGAGTTTTCCGCTGCTGGTGGATGCGCGCAATGAGGTGGCGCGTCAGTTCGGGCTGGTCTACCGCGTTCCGGAAGAACAGCAGAAACTCTATCGCACCACATTCGTAAATCTTCCGTTTGTGAATGGTGATTCGAGCTGGGAATTATCCATACCGGCAACGTACATCGTCGATCGCGACGGGACGATTCTTTTCGCGTCCGCCAACGAGGACTACACGGAGCGGCCGGAACCGCTGGAGATACTGAGCGTTCTCGAAGGCGCGGCCCGCTAAAGCAAGAGCGCCGGAGGAAGGCCCCGGCGCTCGTTGAAATTTCACAGATTGCCCACTCTACTTCAGTGACGCCATATCGATCACGAAGCGATATTTCACGTCGCTCTTCAGCATGCGTTCGAAGGCCTCGTTGATTTTCTGGATCGGAATCATCTCGATGTCGGAAGTGACGCCATGTTCGGCGCAGAAATCCAGCATCTCCTGGGTTTCGCGAATGCCGCCGATGATCGAACCAGCCAGGCTTCGGCGGCGGAAGAGCAGGCTGCCGACGCCCACGGGTAGCGGCTTGGGCGAGGCTCCCACCATGGTCAGGGTTCCGTCGAGCTTCAGCAGATCGAGATAGGCGGAGACATTGTGTTCCGCGGAAACGGTATCCAGGATGAAGTCGAAGGTGCCTGCATGCTTCAACATTTCGGCTTCATTCTTTGAGACCACGACTTCGTGCGCTCCGAGCTTCAGCGCGTCGGCCGTTTTGTTGGCCGAAGTGGTGAACAGAACCACGTGCGCGCCGAAGGCGTTGGCGAATTTCACGCCCATGTGGCCCAGCCCGCCAAGGCCGACGATGCCTACCTTCTGGTTCTTGCCGACCTTCCAGTGGCGGAGGGGAGAATAGGTGGTAATGCCCGCGCAAAGCAGGGGAGCCGCGGCGGCCAGGTTGAGCTTATCGGAGATGCGAAGCGCGAACGCCTCGTCGACCACGATGCTCTCGGAGTAGCCGCCGTAGGTGATGCCGCCGAGTTTCTTGTCCTCGGAATTGTACGTAAAGGTCGCCGGACCATTGCAGAACTGTTCGTTGCCGGCGCGACAGTTGGGGCAGGTGCGGTCGGAGTCGACCATGCAGCCGACGCCTGCGATATCGCCCTCCTTGAACTTCTTTACGGCGTTGCCCACGGCGACAACCCGGCCGACAATTTCATGCCCGGGCACGCAGGGGTAGACCGTTGGAGCCATGTTCTCCCATTCGCCGCGCGACTGATGCAGGTCGGAATGGCATACCCCGCAATAGAGAATGTCAATCTGGATATCCTGCGGCCCCGGGGTGCGCCGCTGGATTGAGGTTGCTGAAAGGCCGGAGGTCGCACTCTTGGCGCCAAAGGCTTTGGCGGTGAATGATTTTGCGGTTGAAGATGTTGTTTGCGCGGGAGGAGTAAGAGTTGCTTGACTCATAGAATGGAAATTCCTTTCTTGCTACCTTGTGAGATTGTGAGGCGCGGCTGTGAGATTCATAAATGATGTGTTTGAATTCCTCGAATGTGCGGGTGGAGAAGCGCGTGGAATCGAGCGGCAGCGCCTTGCGTTAACCGCTATCCTCCGGCATAATAATGGTTTGTCTCAATCCTGCCGGACTCATCCGGAACAAAGGAAACGAAGTCAGTGTTAATGATCCGACTGGCGCGGTTTGGCGCGCGCAAACAACCGTATTATCGAGTAGTGGTGATCGAGAAGGAGCGGGCGCGGAACGGGCGTCCGGTGGAAGTGGTGGGCACTTATAATCCGCGGACGAATCCGGCTACGGTCGACCTGAAGCGGGAGCGCGTCACGTATTGGGTTTCGAAGGGCGCCAAGTGCTCGGAGCGGGTGAGCAAGCTGCTGGCAATGCCTGCGCAGGCGGCGGCTGCCCCGCTAACGCCGGCTACGGTCGCTTAGTTTTTCTCTCTCTCGCCGAAGACTCTTTCCCGCCGCGTGCGTTCAGGGCCGGGAATGCTAATCGTGAAAGACAGACCCTTAGGAGATTGCATGACTGAGCCGGCTGCCAACGCGCGCGCCTTGATCGAGCACATCGCGAAAGCTCTGGTCGACGACAAAGCCGCCGTTTTTCTGGACGAGTACGAAGACGGCGATGAGACGGTGATCGAGCTGGAAGTAGCCGAAGCCGAGGTTGGCAAAATTATCGGAAGGTCGGGACGGATTGCGCGGGCCCTGCGCACCGTGCTGGCGGCGGCGGGCACAAAGAACGATACGCGTTATGCGCTGGAGATTCTCGAATAGCGGCGAAGAAGATTGAAAACGCGGGCGGCGAGTGGATCACGCTGGCGTTGGTAGTGAAAACGCAAGGACGCCGCGGAGAAGTTGCCGTCGAGCTGCACAGCGATGTTCCCGATCGTTTTCACCAGAACATGCAGCTTTGGGCGCTGCTCGGAAACGGCGAGCGGCGCGAAATCGAGATTGAAGAGCTCTGGCCGCATAAGAGCTGGCTGGTGCTGAAGTTTGCCGGCGTAGACACGATTGACGCCGCGGAGGCGCTGAAGGGCGCCGAGTTGCAGCTTCCGCGGAGCGAACGGGCCGAACTTGAGCCGGGCTGGACGTACTTGAGCGATCTGGTCGGGTGCGCCGTGTTCGACTGCGGGCGCGAAGTCGGCAAGATCGTGGATGTCGCGTTCGGAGCGGGAGAAGCGCCGCTGCTCGTGGTGCGGGGCGATGCACAGGCGGGGAAGTTGCCGTACGAGATTCCGTTCGCGGAAGAGTTTCTCGAGAGAGTGGATGTCGAGCGGAAGCAAGTTCGCATGAAGCTGCCGGAAGGCTTGCTGGATGTGAATGCGACGTTGAACAGGGAAGAGAAGAGTCGTTAGGCGCTGGCCGTTCGTTATTTCCATTCGGGACCGACTGATCTCGAACGACAGACGGCGAAGGACTGGGGATCAAGCACCGACGGCGAAGCAACAACGATGGGTTTCCGCGATGAAGATCGATATTCTAACGATCTTTCCCGATTTTTTTCGCGGGCCATTGGATTTTGGAATTATCCGCCGGGCTCGTGAAGCTGGGCTGGTGGAAGTCGGCGTTCACGACTTGCGGAGTTTTACGAAAGACAAGCACCGCACGGTAGATGACCGGCCGTTTGGCGGCGGCGAGGGGATGGTCCTGAAGCCGGAGCCGATTTTTGAATGCCTGGAATCGCTCGGCAGTTTGGCGCTGCGGGCGGAGCGTATGTCCGGGGCCGCGCGGCAATCGGTGATTTTGCTTTCGGCGCAGGGCCGGACGCTTGACCAGCCGCTGGCGGCGGAGCTTTCCGCGCTCGACCGCATTGTCTTGATCTGCGGTCGCTATGAGGGAGTAGACGAGCGCATCAGCGAGCACCTGGCGGACCGGGAGATTTCGGTCGGCGACTATGTGCTAAGCGGCGGCGAGTTGGGCGCGGCGGTCATCGTCGATACAGTGACGCGGCTCATTCCAGGTGCACTTGGGAATGAGGCGTCGACGCGGCAGGAGTCGTTCACGGCGCATGCAGAGCCTGCCCGCGAGAAATTCGGGCTGGGTTCGCGGCCGGCGCCGGGCGGAGCGGAGTCGCCAAGTTCGACCTGCGGCTCGGGAGGACTGCTGGACTATCCGCATTACACGCGGCCGGCGGAATTTCGAGGCTTGGCGGTTCCTGAAGTGCTGGTCAATGGGAACCACGAAGAGATTCGACGGTGGCGGCGGAAGACAGCGTTGGCGAAGACACTGCGCAACCGGCCGGACCTGTTGGAGCGGGTAACGCTGAGCGACGAAGACAGGGAATTGCTGGCGCGGATCGAAGCTGAGAATTCGGAAGAGAGTTGGAAGAGGAACTGAATCGAGATCAGGAAACGAGCGGGGAAGGAAGATTATGCGGAATCAAATTATCGAAAAACTACTTGCCAAGACGCGGCGCACGGATTTGCCGAAGTTCGGCCCGGGCGACACGATCCGGGTACAGGTCAAGATTCGCGAAGGCGAAAAAGAGCGTCTGCAGGCGTTCGAGGGCGTGGTGATTTCGCGCAGCCGGGGCGCGCAGCCGAGTTTTACTGTGCGCAAGATGAGCTTTGGCCAGGGCGTGGAGAGAATTTTTCCCGTGGACTCCAAGGTCATCGACAAGATTGAGCTGATCCGTTCGGCGAGAGTCCGGCGCGCCAAGCTGTATTATTTGCGCGAGCTGAGGGGCAAGGCGGCCCGGTTGAAGGAAGTCGAGTAGTCCGAGCCGGCTGTCGGGAGCGAAGTCGAAGAGGGGCGGCGTCTCGATGCCGATTCGAGCCCGCGCCGACCCCTCCAGCAGGTCTGGGGTTTTCACGCGGCTGGTTTCCTGTACGACGGTTTCCTGTACGACACTCGCAGTGGCTTGCGCACCGAGTGAGTTTTGTAGCAGTCCTGTCTCGCCGCCAGATCCTGCCCTGGGCCGTCACCGGTCCACAGGGTTTCCACACCCTCCGGCTTGTTTCGTTGCCGAATGTGGGCGAAGATGCTGATAAGCATCGGTGCCGAAATCCAAAAGAAAATCCGGACGCATTGCGAGAATCGCGGATGCCGAGGGCATTTCTCTCGCCTCCGCGAAACTGCGGCTGCTGAAAAAGCTACGCTGCACGCTCAAGTTTGAAAAGCTGGCGTGGGCCGCGGGGGCGACTCTGGTCGCGGGTGTGGATGAAGTGGGCCGCGGGTCGCTGTTCGGGCCGGTGGTGGCGGCGGCGGTGATCCTCGATCCGGCGCAGCGCATTCGCGGGCTGCGCGATTCGAAACTGGTGCCGGCTGAGCGCCGCGAAGAGCTGTCGGTTCAAATTCGCGAACGAGCGATTGGATGGGCGATTTGCTCCGTCGATTCGGCGCGCATCGATCAGATCAACATTTACCATGCCTCACGGCTGGCGATGCTGCGCGCCGTTGAACAGCTCGCGCCGGCCCCCGGTTACCTTCTGGTCGACGCCATGAAGATCGACTGCGAACTGCCCCAGCATGCAATTATTCACGGGGACGCACTTTCGGCATCGATCGCGGCGGCGTCGATCATCGCAAAGGTCGAGCGCGACCGCATGGTTGCGCTGTGGGATCCGGTCTTCCCGATGTATGGGTTCGCTTCGAATAAGGGATACAGCACGCCTCGCCACCTGGCGGCGTTGCGCGAACACGGGCCATCGCCGCTGCATCGGCTGTCGTTCGCCCCGGTGTGGAATGCGCCAGTTCCGCAAGAGGTGCTGAGCTTCATGCAGGAAGAGGCAGCCGAGGACATGCCGGCGATGGACGAGATTCTTGCCGACGAAGAAATCGCGGCCTCGTAGCGAATCAGGATTTTGCAGAGGCGCGCGCCCCCGCGTCTCCCGGCCGGACGCGCCTTCTGTTTGTCAGGGCTCCTGCTATCATCCCGACGTGGCAGCGCGCGGAAAATTTATTACCTTTGAAGGCCTTGACGGCAGCGGCAAGAGCACGCAGATCGAGAAACTGGCGCGAACCCTGCGCGGACACGGCGTTGCGGTGACGGTCACGCGAGAGCCGGGCGGAACTGCGGCCGGCGAGAAGATACGCGAAGTGTTGTTGCATTCGACGACCTCAGGAGTTTCCCCGCTGGCGGAGATGGCGCTGATGTTCGCCGCGCGCGCGCAGCATATCTACCAGGTCATACTGCCGGCTCTGGCGGAAGGGCGCGTGGTGTTATGCGACCGCTTCACGGATTCCACCGAGGCATACCAGGGAGGAGGACGCAAACTGGGCTCCAAGCCGGTGCTCGCGCTGCACGAGATCCTGTGCGGCGGGCTTGATCCGGACCTGACCATTCTGCTGGACAACGAAGTAGCGTTCAGTGTGGAGAGGGCGCGGCGACGGAACCGGCAAAGCAAGGCCGCGCGTCCGGAAAAGGACGAAAATCGTTTCGAGCAGGAAAGCCGGGCGTTCTTCGGGCGTGTGCGGAGTACGTACCTGGCCATTGCGGCCCGGGAGCCACAGCGCGTGCACGTAGTCAATGCACGCGGCACACCGAAGCAGACGCACGCGGCTATCCTGGAATTGGTGCGCAAGAAGTTGAAAATCAGCTACTAGCTACCCGCCGCCAGCTGCTGGCGTTGGACTGAGTTTCGCCGGGTTTGGCCCGGAACTGGAAGCTAGCCGTCTTTATGCCTTTTTCCGATTTCATCGGCAATACGGAAGTTGTTACGCGCCTGCGCGAGATGATCGCGCGCGATCACTTGCCGCACGCGGTCATCCTGGCGGGCGCCAAGGGGTCGGGCAAGTACACGCTTGCCCTGATGCTGGCGCGCGCCATGAATTGTCTGGAGCGGCCTGGTACCGATGGAGCGATTTCTGGCGGCCTGCCCGACTTCTGCGGGCGCTGCTCGAACTGCACCCGCATTGGACTCGCGCAGGATCTCGATGCCCGCTTTGCCGAAGCGGTCGAGGCGCGTGAGAATCTGCGCGAGACCGACAAAAAAGAGACACGGATTTTTGTGCAGACCCATCCCGACCTGCTTGTGATCCCTCCCGACCCGCCGCAGATGATGATCAAGGTGGACCAGGTTCGTCATGTGATTCAGCGCGTCTACTATCGTCCCGCCGAGGCGCGGGAAAGCGTCTACATCTTTACCGGCTCGGCCTTCATGAAAGAAGCGGCCAACTCTCTGCTCAAGGTTCTGGAAGAGCCGCCCGAATTCGCCACGATTTTCTTGCTCACGGAGAACGCCGGGGAATTGCTGCCGACGATCCGTTCCCGATCGGCGGTCTTCACGCTGGGCGCTCTGGCGGCGCCTGAGCTCGAAGCGCAGCTCGCCAAACGCCGCCCCGATTGGAATGCCCGGCAGCGTGCGCTGGTGGCGAGGCTGAGCGAAGGCGCCATGGGCCGCGCCTGCTCGTTCGACCTGGAAGGCTACGTTGCCGCGCGCAGCCGGGCGCTGGTGATGCTGAAGGCGGCCCTCGGGACGGGCGACCACAGCGAGCTCTTCAAGACCACCGAAAGCTACCGCCCGGGCGCGGAAGGCCGCCAGAAAATGGACGGCCTGCTGCGCACGCTTTATCTGCTCCTGGAGGACCTGATGTTCCTGCGGTCGGGAGCCGGTCAACTGGTGCGAAATACGGATATGCAGGGAGAACTGACAAAGATGTCAGAAACGGTCGATTTTGCCTGGCTGCAACGTGCCTCCGAGGGCCTGAGCGAGGTGGAACGCGGCCTGCGCCGCAACCTGCTGCGGTCACTTTCGCTCGATGCTTTTGCTGCCGCGCTCGAGTCGCGGGGCTGATTTCACGGACAAAACGCGCGACTTAGCCGCCCCACTTTGGTGGTATCGCCTCGTGATACAAGTCATTGTCATACTTAGTTCGCTGTGGTACCGTACCTCATAAGTTCCCTCAAGACCCACAATCACAGGCTTAGGTGTTGTGGCATTTTTGCCGCCCCCGTGCGCAGGTGGTGACATATGAAAGAAACCCTAGAACCGGTGCCAGCCGAACGTCCCGCCGACCAAATCGCCGATCAGGAAGGCTTTGCCAACCGCAAGCTAATCCGGCCTTCGCTGAGCCGGAACAACGACGGGCACAACAATCATGGTCACAACCATGGTTCGAACCACGGGTCGAACCATGCGAACCATGGCCCGGGTCACGCGGCTTCCGAGCGCCGCGAACCCCGCGAGCGGCCCGAGCGCTCCGGCGGCCCCGCCAAGAAAGTAGCTCCCTCCGAACAGACCAACGCCGAAAATTTCTATTATCAAAAGCAAATGCAAACCAAGACTCCGATGGTGGTCGTGCTGCGCGATGGTGAGGAGGTCCACGGCATCATCGAGTGGTACGACAAGACTTGCATCAAGCTCAACCGCTCCGGCGCCCCCAACCTCATGATCTACAAGCCCGCCATCAAGTACATGTTCAAGGAAGGGGAGATGCGGAGGTAGGTCTTGGCGCGGTCGCTTTGTCTCTCAGTCATTCTGGTTAGTTCCCTCCTCCTTCCCGTCTCACCAACGCTGTCACAAACTGTTCCAACAACTCCCAGTTACCTTTTGCCGGCAGTGAGCGTTACGGGGTCGAATCGCTTCAGCCAATCCGATCTCGTAAACGCAACCGGCCTACGCATCGGAAGCAACGTCACCGCCGACGATCTCCGCCTGGCGGCAGACCGACTTAACCAGTCTGGAGCCTTTACTCAGGTCACGTACCGCTTTGACCGCCAGGTTGCAACCTACGTGGTAGCAGACTCGGACCAGTTTGTACCTGCGAGCTTTGAGAATTTCGTCTGGCTTTCAGACAGTGAATTGACCCGGCGGATACACGATTCCGTTCCGCTTTTTTCGGGGAGTGTGCCGCTGGCCGGCAATCTCAAGGATCAAGTCGCGGGCGTACTGGACTCCCTCCTAAAAGAGAAAGAGGGGCGTGGTCAGACTGTTGTCGTGCCTTTTCCTCCCTCCGCGCCTGCCGTGTCCATGCAGTTTCGCGCGGAAGGCTTGAAAATTACGATTGCGCGTGTCGACTTTCCCGGGGCCGCACCGGAGCGACTCGCCCTCCTGCAACCGGCCATGAAGGGCATTATCGGTACCGGCTATTCGCGATCAGCAACGCCAGACGCGATCAGGAAGAATGCGACGCAGGTCTACGGCAAACTTGGTTATCTCAAAGCGCAGTTTAATGTTCCGAGGGTCTCCATCTTGAATGAGGATGCAGATGGCCCGCTGATCGCGTTGGAGGTTCCGGCGGATGAAGGCCCACAGTACACTTTCGCTGGCGCGGAATGGAACGGCAACCACGTGGTTTCCACTGCCGATCTCGCGAAGCTGATCGATCTAAAATTGGGCGCGCCCGCGGACACCAGCCAGCTTTCGGTCGCTATCGCGAGGGCAAGGAGCTTCTACGGCACAAAGGGTTTCATGTACGTGCAGGTGCGTGCTACAGCCACCCTCGACAACGAGAAACACACCTCGGTGATCCACCTCGACATTGACGAAGGGTCGCAGTACCACATGGGAAAACTTGAACTGTCGAACCTGCCGCCCCAGCAAATCGAAGTCGTACGCCGCGTGTGGGAGATCAAACCGGGTGATGTCTATGACTCGGACTATCCGAAGACCTTCCTCGAGAACCATCCCCGTGAGTTGGAATTTCTCGATGGCTGGGCTGCAACCTACACGCAAACCATTGACGATGACCGGCACATTGTGGACTTGAGCATGAAGTTCGTAAAGATGCAGCAGGCCCCCCAGTGAAAGCCGGTCGTTCGCACGGACTCTTTACGACTTCGGCGGTGCGTTCGCGTTGAAACCTAAATCCGGAGGTGCTCCGCCTCCTCTTGCCCTGCAAGATTTTCTTCCCGCACACGCTTCACTTCCCCCGCCATCGCAAACTTCAGCTTCTCGATGCCCTCGCCGGTCACCGCCGAGATTGGATAGAGCTTTAGCTTTTTCCGTGTGCACCACTGTTTCAGTTTCCTAAGTTTGTCGGGATTGGCGGCATCAATCTTAGACGCGACCATGATCGTTGGCTTTTTTTCCAGACTGGCGCCAAAATTTTTGAGTTCGCCGAGGATCACCTGCGCATCTTTCACCACATCCGGACGCCCGCTCGCATCCGAAACATCGACCAGATGGACCAGCAACCGCGTGCGCTCGATATGCCGCAAAAACTGCGTGCCGAGGCCCGCTCCTTCATGCGCGCCCTCGATCAGCCCGGGGATGTCGGCCACTACAAAGCTGATCTCTTCTTTCTTGTCGCCGACCACCACCACACCCAGATTCGGTTCGAGGGTTGTGAAGGGATAATCGGCAATCTTCGGCCGCGCCGCCGAGATACGGGAGATCAGAGTCGATTTGCCCACGTTCGGATAGCCGACCAGCCCGACATCGGCGAGGAGTTTGAGTTCCAGGCGGAAGGTGCGTTCCTCCCCGGGGCGGCCCTCCTCGTGCTCGCGGGGTGCCTGGTGCGTCGAGGTTGCAAACTGGGCGTTGCCGCGGCCGCCGCGGCCGCCGCGGGCAATGACCACGCGTTCGTCGGGCCGCGAAAAGTCATGAACTTGCTGGCCCGTCTCCTCGTCGTACACGATCGTGCCCACGGGCACTTTCAGAAGGATGTCTTCGCCATCGCGACCGGTTTTATTCGCGCCTTCGCCGTGCCGTCCGCGGCCCGCTTTGTATTCGGGGTTAAAGCGGAAATGTACGAGCGTGTTATGGCGCTCGCTCGACTCCATCCAGACGTCTCCGCCCTTGCCGCCGTCGCCGCCGGAAGGTCCTCCGCGCGGAACGAACTTCTCACGCCGGAACGCCATACAGCCATTGCCGCCGTCGCCGGCCTTTACGCGAATTGTGGTTTCATCGATAAACATAACGAAAGGTGAACCCGTCTCAGAGAAGCCTCACAGAAACGGCGCGCCACACTTCTCCGGACTGAAGCCCAGCCGTCAAATCAACCCTGAGTATAAAGGCCCATGCCCCTTTGCCCGCAGGGTTTGAGCTTAGGGAAATGCCGTTCCTGCCGATCTATTCTCAATACGGCGCCGACTAGGGCGAGCGTAATTGCATGACAATGCCGAGAGCCTCGCAAAAAGCCACGGACGAAGGTGCGCAACAATCCGCGCCGGAAGCGGGCTGCAAAGAACTGAGGCTGGACGGAAACGTTATGCCGCGTGCGGCATGGCCCGGGGTCTTGCGCGAGGCGACACTGGAAGTCTTCTCCACCATGGTGGGAGTAACGCTGAATGCTTCGCCCGCGGCCGAGGAACTGGTCGCTTCGCAAGCGGCAGATGCGTCCTTGGTGGCGCACGTGACTGGCATGATCGGGATTGCCGGAGCGGTGCGCGCTGTATTCAGTCTGCACTGCAGCGAGAACGCGGCCACCAGGATCGCTTCGCTGATGCTGGCGATTTCCGCCGAGGAGGCGGCCGCACAGAAATCCGATGCGATCGGCGAAATCTGCAACATGATTGCCGGACACTTCAAGCACAAGGCTGGATACGGCGACACTTGTACGCTGACCATCCCGACGGTAGTCGTCGGCGCAAAATACAGCATCCACTGTCTGGAAAAAGGGGAAAGACTCGCCTTCCCCATTGTTTATGAAGGCGAGGCGGTACTGGTCACATTGGATGTCCGCGACTGATGCCGGACGAAGCGACCTGGCTGCCGCGGCTGTAGTGCTTTGACCGGTTCGCTTAAGCCGCTTCACTCAAACCAGATTACCGCTGCTAGTTGACCTCGACCGGTTCGACCATCACGAACTTACCCATCGAGCCCTTATCAAGAAATTTGATCTTGCCCGTGACCTTGGCGAAGAGCGTGTCGTCTTTGCCGCGGCCGACGTTGAGGCCGGGCTTGACTCGCGTTCCACGTTGCCGCACGATGATCGTGCCGCCGGAAACGACCTGTCCGCCGAATGCCTTGAAGCCCAGCCGCTGCGCGTTTGAGTCGCGCCCGTTTCGTGAAGTACCTTGTCCTTTTTTATGCGCCATAGATAGTTCTCAGTTCTCGGTTGTCAGTTCTCAGCAAGAGCTTCCAGCTCTCAGCCATCGGCTAAGGCTGAGGTTTCTCGCGCTTTACTTCTTCTTCGAAGCGCTTTTTTTGGCGGGAGCTTTTTTCGCCGCTTTCTTCTTGGCTGGCTTCAACCCGGAAGCCTGCGCCGCGGTATGAGCTTCCTCGTGCGCCTCCACGGCCTTCTTCACCTTCTTTTCCTTTTTCGGAAGGTCGGGCGCCTTGAAGGACTGCCCGCCAAAGGCAATCTCGGTAATCCGCACCGCGCTGAAATCCTGGCGATGCCCGCGCAGCTTCTTATACTGCTTCTTCTTCTTGTAGTGGAAGACGAGCACCTTGGCGCCGCGCCCCTGCTCTACCACCTCTCCCGTGACGAGCGCCTCGCCCTCGGGCCGCCCGACCCGGCCCGCTTCGCCGGAAACTGCCAGCACATCGCTGAACTTTACCTGGCCATTGCCGTCGGCGCCATTGACCTTCTCGACCCGGATCACATCTCCCGGGGCGACTTTATATTGCTTACCACCAGCGCGGATCACCGCGTACATAAGCCCTCCAGAACTCTCATAAGGCAGGAAAATTCATCCGCCCGGCGGAGCGTGCTCCGCTCAAACTCGTTATGCTTGCTGTATTTCCCGCTGCGGCTTCTGACCGGAAACGCGGCGTGGCCCAGAACGGTCCACCGGCACAGGCAAACTCAACTATTTTAGCGTGCGCCGCGGAAATCGGTCAAACGAAATGGCTTGGCTACGTCCGAGGTCTAACCCTCGACGTCAAAATAAATCCGGGTGGTGGCGCGATACTGGCTCACCTTGCCGCCGTCGAGCAGCATGTCGAACGATTCGACGTGCGCCCACTTGATGTTGCGCACGGTCTTGGCCGCTTCTTTCACGGCGGCCTCCGCGGCCTTGGCAAAGCTCTGACTGGAAGTCCCAACTACGTCGATGATTTTTTGTGTCACGGCTCCCTCCTCGCGGGCGCGGCTTGAGTTGCTACAGCTTCGTATGACCGGTCAAGCGCAACTCGGGATTGTACTCCCAGCTTGCGATTCGAGGCGAACGGAGAATGCGTTCGACCATTGGGGGCAAAAAAAAATCCCACCCTCGCAAGTGGGACGATGCGAGGGTGGGGCGGCCCGATTCGCAGTTTCCTGGGAGGCCTACCGTTCGGAATCAGGAGCGGCATCCGCATCCGCTGTGGCCTGTTTCTGCGGGTCTTGTTTTTGCACGCCCAGCTTTTGCACGTCCGGCTTCGGCGCGTCCAGTTCCCGCGCGACTTGATCGCCGGCCGCTGGATGAATCTTTACCGAGGCCAGAATCTTTTCCAGTTGCCCGAAGACCAGGTCCCGGTCGACGGCCTGCACGCCCTCCTGGCCGAAGCCCGAGGTCGAGAGACCGAGCACATACTCGAAGCAGGCG
>Ga0335080_10001429_pt1 | contig 23297 bp, 19 predicted proteins | sample Lox_Sample_34_FD_206720 | JGI IMG/M metagenome (GOLD analysis project Ga0335080, IMG submission 206720) | Soil microbial communities from Loxahatchee National Wildlife Refuge, Florida, United States - Lox_Sample_3.4 | ecosystem: Environmental > Terrestrial > Soil > Wetlands | place: USA...
ACCGGTGTTCCGGTCCAGCCGAACAAAGCGATCACCGGCCGCAACGCATTCGCGCATGAAGCCGGCATCCATCAGGATGGCATGCTGAAGAATCCGCTCACCTACGAGATCATGACGCCACAATCGGTGGGCGTGCCGGATTCACGACTCATACTGGGCAAGCACTCGGGCCGTCACGCCCTGGCTCTGCGCTGCGAGCAACTCGGACACAAGTTCGAGCGGCGGGAACTGGACGATATCTATCGCAAGTTCGTTGTCCTTGCGGACCGCATCAAGCGCGTTCAAGACAACCATCTGATCGAGTTGATCCGGGCGGCGCAGAGCGACAGCATGGACGGCGATGCCGCAGCCTCCCGGAAAATAGGTCCGCAGTCCGCCCCTCTGATGCATTTCCCGCGGGCGGTGGCCGCAGTAGCCGCTGCGGCTGCGGCTCACGAAGCGTCGCCGTCGAGCCACGTTCCGGCAAACCCGGTCTCAATTTCCTTTCCCGATAAGCGCAGCGACCACGAAGATTATCTTTGGGGCGTCTAGGCGCCGGAGCATGTAGGTACGCGGGCTGATCGACGATACGTCATGTATCCTGTCAGGCGAGCCCGCATCGCATGGATCTTCGCATTACAACTCTCCCGGGCGACGGAATCGGCCCTGAAGTAACGGCGCAGGCCGTGCGCGTCCTCACAGAAGTGGCGGCTGGGTTTTCACACAGCCTCGAGATCGAGCAAAAAGAAATCGGCGGAGAGGCGCTCGCAAAGTTCGGCGACCCGCTTCCCGACGCGACCATTCAATCCTGCCTTCGTTCCCAGGCGGTGCTGCTCGGGGCGGTGGGCGCTCCGGCATTCGACCGAAACCCGCGCGAGCTTCGCCCCGAAGCCGGACTGTTGCGGCTTCGCAAAGAGCTGGGCGCCTTTGCCAATCTGCGGCCCGCCGTGTTTTATCCCGCGTTGGCCGCGTGCTCTCCGCTGCGCGAGGAATTGATTGGCGGGACCGACCTACTCATCGTCCGCGAACTGCTCGGCGGACTGTATTTCGGCGAGCCGCGCGCGATCGAAAACGCTACCAGGCCGCATCGTGCCTTCAATACCATGCGGTACAGCGAGCCGGAAGTCGAGCGCGTAGCGCATGTCGCTTTTACGCTGGCCCGCGGCCGCAGGCGGCGCGTGCTCTCCGTGGACAAGGCGAATGTCCTCGAATGCTCGCGGCTCTGGCGCGAGGTCGTCAGCCGCATCGCAGCCGACTATCCGGACGTGCAACTCTCGCACATGTATGTGGACTCGGCGGCAATGTCGCTGGTGCTCAACCCCGCGCAATTCGACGTGATTCTGACGGAAAACATGTTCGGCGACATCCTCTCCGACCAGGCGGGAGGCCTGGTGGGCGCCTTGGGCTTGCTCGCGTCCGCCAGCATCGGCGGCCCGGTGGGCCTTTATGAGCCTGTGCACGGCTCCGCGCCGGACATCGCAGGTAAAGGTATCGCCAATCCGCTGGGCGCGATTCTCTCGATCGCCATGATGCTTCGCCACACTTTTCAGCTTTCCCGGGAAGCGGAATGCGTGGAGGCAAGCGTGCGATCGGCTCTGGCGGCGGGCTTGCGAACGGCCGATCTGGCTCGTGGCGGAGAACGAGCCGTCACAACAAGCGAGATGGGCGAGAAAATCGCGGAGCTGGTGCGTTCCGCCTGCGCGACCCATGCAAGCGTCGCGCGATAGCAACAAGCTAGAGCTTGCCGGGGATGGAAACGGCCGGGGCCGAATAGGCGCCGACAATGGAGTTCCACCGGATTTTCAGGACTTCGCCGAACATGCGCACGCCGTCGCGAAAGGGATTCAGCCGGGTTCCCTCGCTGTGCGCCCACACGACGGGAATTTCCTGCACGCGGAAACTCAGGCGCCGCGCCAGAAACAGAATCTCCGGATCGAATCCCCAGCGTTCAATCCGCTGCAGAGGAAAGATGCGCTGCGCGGCCTCGCGGCGAAAAGCCTTGAAGCCACACTGTGTATCCACAAAATTGAGGTTCAGAAAAATCCGCAAAACCAGGTTGTAGATTCTTCCAAAAAGCTGCCGGTAGAGCGGCTGGCGCTCGGTTTGCAGATCGGCCCGCAGCCAGCGCGAGCCGATGGCAATGTCCGCTCCAGCCGCGATCGCGTCAAACAACTTCTGCGCCTCGATAATGGGAGAAGAAAGGTCCGCGTCCGTGAACAGGCAGATGTCGCCGCGGGCGTGCAGCATCCCGTTGCGCACGCTGTAACCTTTGCCGCGATTGCCGGGATTCTCGACGAGCAGGATCTGCGAGTGGGCCTTGCCGTATTCGCGGACAATTTCGCGCGTATCGTCGCGCGATCCGTCATCGACGACCAGAACCTCCACCTCCCACTGGCGCAACTCGACGTAGTGAAGCACTTCATCCAGCGTAGGCCGGAGGCGGCTGCTTTCGTTATAGGCGGGAATGACGATGGAATAGAGCAAGGCGATTAGGGCATTGAATCATCGATTCACTGAGGTATTGGATCATTGGAAAACGGATCTCTCAACGATCCAATGCCAACGATTCAATAATCTCACGCCACCTGGCGGCGCTTGTCGAGCATGGCGAAAAATTCGGCGACCAGATCTTCATCCCACAGCCCAGCCTGCGCTTCCTCGAGCATGGTAACCGCAGACTGCTCATGGGTGAGGGCCGGCTTATAGGGCCGCGCCGTGCGCAGCGCGTCGTAGATATCGACCACCTGCAAGATACGGGGCAGGAGCGGAATCTCGGCAGCCTTCAGGCCATCGGGATAGCCGCTGCCGTCGGAGTGCTCATGATGGTAACGAATGATGGGCAGCACCAGACGCAGCGATTTGAGGGGCCGGCAAATCGCTTCGCCGGTCAGTGGATGCCTCTTCATAATTTCCCACTCGCCCGGGGTCAGGTTGCTGCCTTTTTTCAGAATCTCGTCAGGCACGCCGATCTTGCCAAGGTCGTGGAGATATCCGCCTCGCCGCAGGGCGACAATACATTCTTCTTCGAGATTGAGATGACGCCCCAGGTCGCTGGCATCGCGAGCCAAGCGTTCACAATGGCCTTCGGTGTAGGGATCACGCGCCTCGACGCTCAGCCCAAGCGTGCACAAAACCGATTCCGCCGTCTCCAGTTCGTCGGTGAATTCCTTCAATTTCAACAGTGACTTGACGCGCGCAAACAATTCCTCGGGGCTGATCGGCTTGGTCAGGAAATCGTCAGCGCCCGCTTCGATCGCCTTCAACCGGTCCTCGTGCGCATTCAGACCTGTAATCATCACAATGGGAATCAATCGGGTCCGGGGATCGTCCTTCAACTCGCGGCAAAGTTCGTAGCCGGTTTTGCCCGGCATGATTACGTCGAGGAGGATCAGGTCAGGCGGGTCACGGCGAATCTGCTCTTCCGCGTCGGCGGCGTTTGAAACCACCGAAGCCTGATAGCCGCGCATGTTGAGCATCTCGCGGAGCAACTCAGCGTTCAACCGATGGTCGTCCACCACGAGGATCGATTGCTTGCGGCGGGCCGAAATTACTTCGATCATAAACAGGTAAGAACTGGAGGCACACACCAAAGGTTGTACAAGCCGAAAAAGGCCTCACCCGCCTTTACCAGCCGCGTGGCGCTTGCTCGCCAACCATCGAGCGGGCGGCTCGCCACCTGACCTTGATTCTATCCGATATCCAGGGATACGAAACCGAACATTTCCAATGTTCAGGGATCATGGCGCGCAACCGCCGAGATAGTGCAGTCTCAAGCGATGCCTCTCAAGTTTTCCCTGGCGCTGCTTCGCAAGCTGTCTCCGCTGGCGCTGCTTCTCGTCGTTCTTGCAATGGACTGCGCGATATGCGATGCCGCAAGCCGGGTGCACATCATCACCTTTGGTAAATGGACATCCGCCAAATGGCCGAATGCGACCGGAGAAAAGATGTTCGAGCTCAAAGTGCGTCCGCTGCTGGTTGACGCTCGCGTGAAGGAATACACCACCGGCAATCCGCACGAGGTTACGGATCGTCTCTTCGTCGTGCGGCGCGTGTTTCGCATCAATGACGCGCTGCCTGGCGAAAGCGCGGTACGCTGGCAATGGCAGCGCGGAGGCTGGCTGTTGATCGACCGGGTAAGCGGCCGTATCTCGCAGTTGAATCTGCCTGAGTTTGACTCGTTTTATTCGACCGCCAGCTGGTATCGCGATTACATCGCATATTGTGGCGTTTCGGACGACGGCAAAAAGCTGTCTGCGATCGTGGCCCAGGTTGGCCGCCACAAGCCAATCCTGAAGAAAGACGCAGGCGAAGCAGGCGGCGGGGCCAATCCCGATTCCGCATGTCCCGCCCCGGCCTGGGAGCGCAGCCCGCTGCGCGTGACATTTCAGCAGGACGACGGCCACAAAGTGGTGTTCTCGCTCCGCAACCGTATCGTGGATGTTGTGAACGATGCGGAAGAGCCGGAGGAATAGGGCCCGGAGAAAACCTCGTTCCGGGACTCTTTCTGAAGAACAGCCGGCTTGCGGGTTATGCCTGGCTGCGGAAAAGCGGCGCCTTCTCGATCAGCCGGTCGCAGACTTTGACGCAAATCTCGCGCGTGGCCTCAAGCACGCCATCGTCCGGCGCGGAGGCCAGCAGGGTCGACGCCCCATGACAGAGAAGAAATATCCCGTCATACACAGCGGCATATTCGTCAGGTTTGCCGCCCAGCCGCGTGGCCAACTGGGTCAGCATCCAGGTGCGAACCGGCCGCGGAGTCGAAAAGAATTGTCCCCAATAGGCGCCCAAGAGTTCATATTCCCGCGGATGTGATCGTACATAGGCGAGGTAGCGGCGGTGCCCCTCTTCGATGGTTGGAGAAGAAAGCAGGTCCGCGGTTAACTCTTCCCGGAAACGGTAGGCGAGCGCAAGGCGCAGGGCTTCTTTATTGCGAAATCGTTTGTAGAGGGTGGGGGTTGTGGTCTTAGCTTCCAAGGCAACCGCCCGCAGCGTGAGTCCGTCTTCACCGCGCTTCCGCCACAGACGCAGCGCGGCCTTGAGGATCCGTTCTTCGAGATGTTTGTCCGCTATTGGAGGCATTGCAACGAATACAAGCCCCAGTTATTAACATGACATTGTAGAACTGAATATCGTCCAGTAACAAGAACTTAATTGTAACTAAATTGTAAACAAACGCCGTCCAAGCCAGGTTTTACGGCACCTCGCTCGGTTAGAGCGGGAGGTCGAGCTTCAGATTGACATTGTTAAAGTAACAATGTTAAAGTAAAACGATTTTGGCGTTAGGGTGATCGTTTTTCTCTCGTTTGGTTAATTCTTAATTAGGAGCAGAGATGGCTTTGCTGGATGACACCGGCGACCACCTGGCCTCTGTGCAGATGAACGCGGAATTGAGGCACGCGCAACTCGAGATGTTAAGCGCACAGTGTGCCACGGATCGCCTCCGCTTGCATTACTCGGCGGAAGATCTGGCACGGCACGCGCAACGCGACATTCTGCGCAAGGCCTGGACGTCGGCCAATGCGCTGTTTGAGTATTACAACGCGATCATGAATCAGATTCCCGATCGCCAGCTGTTTGAGAAGGCTTCGACCCTGACGGTCGAAGAAGCCAAGGTGATCGATGCCAGCGACCGGCTGGCTCGCTATCTGCGTGGGCAGCGCGAGCACCTTCGCCTGATCGGTCAACCGTTGGAACCGTCCCGGCAAGATGCGATGGCGGTGTTTTTTTCGCCGGAAGTGCTAACCCAGGCAAGGATCGTGGTTCTGGACCGGGAACGCATTCCGAAAGCGCCTCTCGATGCGGAAGCGAAAGCGATGGGCATCGCGGGCCTTTCGGACCTTTCTCATCCATCATCGGCGACCTTTGAAGATGTTCTGGTTTTTTATGAAGAGGCCGCGAACCGGCACCTGTTTCATGCGCTGGTGCATTCGGTGCAGTTTGCGGTGCTCGGCCTGGATGGGTACGCCGAACGTTTTGTCCGGGGCTTCCTGCGAACGCGCGCGCATGCGAGCGTCCCGCTGGAAGTGCATGCCTCCATGCTCGAATCGGCATACGTCGAACATGGACAGCAATTTTCCGTCGAAGAAAAAGTTCGAATCTGGACAAATCAGGGCAGGTATTAAGGGCCGGACAGTTATAACACCGAGTTGCCGCGAATCCATGGCGGGCAGATGGTCGAGTTCACGCTCGCGATCGAGCAGCCTCTGGATTTCGTTGGCGAGAGCGCGGGCGGCGGTTTTGCAAGCCTTCCCCTACTGCCGCCGTTCGCGCTTAATGGAATCGTGAGCGATCAGTCCCCGACCGGTTCGGCGGCGGCGAGCTCCGCTTCGACCGGACGCCGGTGGATCTTGGCGCTCGTCACCATGACCACGGAAGCCACAATAATTGCGCTCCCCATCATGATGTAGCGATCGATTCTTTCGTGCAGAACGAGCCAGCCCAGAAATACCGCAACCACCGGGTTGACGTAGGCATAGGTCGATACCTTCGACGTAGGCACGTGCTGGAGCAGCCAGATGTATGCGGTGTAACCGATCCACGAACCGCACACGATCAGATACAAAATCGCGCCCAGCCCGCGCGCCGTCCACACCAGGTGAGATTTGCTCTCCACGGCAAGAGCGAAAACCAGATTGGCCAGGCCGGCAAATATCACCTGCCACGCCGTCGTGCTAAAAGGGTCGCCCGCGCCGGTCTGCCATTTTTTCGAGAGCACCGAACCGAGCGCCCAGCTCAACGATCCGCCCTGCAGGCCTAACGACCACCAGAACTCGCGGCGTCCAAAAGTCGTAGGATGCACCAAACTCGGCCAGATCAGAACAACCACCCCGAATACTCCAATGACCAGACCAATTTTGCCACGCCGTGAAATGTGGTGATCGCCGAGCAGAAGACTGTCCAGCACCAGAAACCAGAGTGGGCTTACCGCGATGAGGAGCGCCGCCAGCCCGGTGGGCACAATCCGTTCGGCATAGGAGAGCGTAAGGTTGCCGCCCATCAGCAACAGAATTCCAACCAGCGCGAGATGAAACAGATGCCGCGCGGAAAATCGAATCTGACGCCCCGTGGCGGCGCAGTAGGCAAGCATGACGAGACCCGCAATCGTGAAGCGAGTTGCGCACATGTACGCGGGAGGAATGTTTTCCACGGCGATGCCGATGCCAAGGTACGTCGAGCCCCAGAAGACATAGACGAGGCCGAACGCCAGAATAATCTTCCATTGGCTCGGCGGCGAAGAGGTCATAGAAAAGCGGAGATGACGTGGGAACGATCAGAATATCAGAGGAATGAAACAAGGCGGGATCGAGGCCGCGGCTATCCGCCGGGTGTCTTCGCCCGCCGTGGGAAAACTTGAGATCGTACGGACCGTCTAGTCTTCGTGCTGGTGCTGCCGGTCCACCGACCAGACCCGCGCCTCGTCCTTCTCGAGCGGATAGACATGCACCATCCAGTTGAAGACCACGGGATGGAACTTACCCCCGGCCGTGTCGCAGTCAGCCTGGGTCGTGATCGAGCCGTGCAGCCCGAACCGGGGATTCTTTGCGAGCGCCTCGTCCTTCCGCCCTTCGGGGGGCGCGCAATAGTTCACATGCTCGTGCCACTGCGCAATGCTGAGGGGAATGCGCTGATTGAGATCGTCTTCGGTGTAGCGCTTGGGAGCCGTATACATCACGCCCACCAGGCGGTAACTGTCGCCGTCTTTTTCGTAGAGCAGCGAGGTCGGATTATCGGGATCGAAGCGCCACGCAGCCGCAAACGCATTGCGGTAATTCGTGAAGTGATACTGTTTCTGCGGAATCTCGGGATGGAAGATTTTGAAATTGTCGTTCAGCGCCGTGTGGTAGTCCTTGTACTTTTCCATAACGGCCCGGGCGGCAACTACGACTTTTTGCGCCCGCTCCGAATCGCCGGCTTGCATGGGACGAAGCGCCGTCATCCTCATATGAGGCCCCATGTCCATGTGATGGCCCTCCATGGAATGCATGGCCCCGGCTTCGTCGCCCGCCTCGTCGCCCGGACTCTGGCTCGACATTTTGGACATATCGTGCCCGGGCATGTTCATGCCCTTCATATCGTGCATGTTGTCGGAAGAACTCGAAGGCGCGCTTTGCGGAGATTGCTGCGCGAGTGCAAGCGAAGGCACAAGACAGACAACGCCAACTAATAACAGATTCTTCATGCGATTCTCCCCACCCTATGGCGATGTTAACACCGCAAAAGTGCAGGAGTTTCGCAGGTAGCGAGCAGCGAAAATTACGTCAGTAACTGAGTAACAGGCAGCCGGGGAGCTAATCCGGAAGCGAGCGGCCGCGCCGGGCACAGAATTCGAGGAACCCCTAGGCCGCCGACCACACGCCCATCTGAGAAAGGACCTTAGTAGCAGCTTCCGTTCCCGAGCGAACGCAGTCCGGCACGCCGATCCCGGAAAAACCATTGCCGGCAAGAGCGAGCCCAGGCAAATTTTCGCAGAGCGCCTGAACGCGGGCGAGCCGCTCCAGATGACCAACGGAATACTGCGCCATGGCGGCTTTCCATTTATAGACGCGGGCGAAAAGAGGCTCGGCGTTCAAACCGATGATTTGTCGAAGCTCCCGGCGTACGATTTCAAGAATCTGTTCCTCGGGCACCGCAAGAATTCCCTCGTCGCGCGCCCCTCCAAGAAAGCATCGAACCAGCGCGCGATTTTCCGGGGCACGATGGGGAAACTTGTTATGCACGAAGGTGGCCGCAAGCATGCGGTATCCGGCGCTGTGTGGAACCAGAAAGCCAAAGCCGGGCGGCAGCGAGCGCCGCACGGATTCGTCATAGCCCAGCGTCACCGTCACCGAGGAGCTGTAGTTAATCCCGCCGAGCTCGCGCGCCAGGCCTGCATCGACTGACTCCAGCACCGTGGCTGCGGCCTGAGCGGGCGCGGCAATGATCACGGCATCGAAGTGATCGCTCTCGTATCCAGCCGAAACCGTCCAGCCCTGGTCTTGCGGCGAGACGGACTGCACAAGCGAAGAAGTGCGCAGCGCGGCAGAATTCAGGCGGGCAAGAAGCGCGTCGACCATCTGCTGCATTCCTTCTTTCAGCGAAGTAAACAGTGGACGTACGGGGCCTTTGGCAGCGGCCGCCATCTTCTTTCGCGAAGCCAGCATCGCTCGGCCCAGGCTTCCATGCTGGGCCTCCATGTCGGCAAAACGCGGCAGCACAGCCCGAACGCTAAGTTGCGTAGCCTCGCCGCCATAGACGCCGGAAAGCAGCGGATCGGCGAGCAAATCGACCATCTCCGCGCCGTAATGGCGCTCGACCAACTGCGCCACCGTCTCGTCGGCCGACGCTTTGCGCGGCGGATGAAACCATTCGGCAGCCATCCGCATTTTCGTGGTCAGCGAAAAAAGCGGCGACATCAAGGTCGGCAGAATTTTCGTCGGCACCATGAACATGAGCCCGTCCGGCATTACAATCAGCCGGTCGCGGCCATTCTTGCGGACCACAATATAAGTCTTGCGATCCACGTCGTTCGAGCCAATCAACTGATCGGCGAGGCCGATCTTGCGGCAGAGCTCGGCAGCCCACGGCTTTTCGCTGATAAAGGAATCGGGCCCCGCCTCGACGAGGCAGCCATCCACATGATCGGTGACAAGCACACCGCCCAGCCGAGGCGCAGCTTCGAACAGCACGTACTCAATCGGCACACCCGACTGGCGCTTTTCTTCAAGCGTAAACGCGGCCGAGAGGCCGGAAATCCCACCGCCGATGATGGCTATGCGCGCCATGCAAAAGTTTCTCAGTTCCCGGTTCTCAGTGGTCAGGCTTTGCGATTCGGCTTCGCACAAGCTGGGCCAATGCCTCAGTCAGGGTCTTCGATCCGTTCAGGGATTTCGCGCGCCATAACCGCATGCCCTCTTTTTCCGCGAATTGCTTGAAGAAGATGTCGATGTCATACAACACTTCCACGTGATCGCACAAAAATCCAACGGGTTGAACGAATACACCGCGATGGCCTTTGGCCTTCAGTCCTAATATGGTTTCCTCTACGGTCGGCCCGATCCATGCTCCCCCCGACATGCCCTGGCTCTGAAACGCAAAGGTCCAGTCGGAATCGGCCAAGCCCGCCTCTTTGGCCACGGACGCGGCCGTTTCCTTGGACTGCGTTTCATAGGGATCGCCGTCGGCGATGGTCCGCGCGGGAACGCTATGGGCGGTGAAGATGATGGGAAGCTTCGCTCCGTAGTCGGCGTTGGCCTCCTGCCAGCCGGCACGCAAATTTTCGGCGAACGCTTTGGCCAGCAGAGGCTGGTCGTGCCACTCGTCGATGAAGTCGAGAGCAAACGGCGTGCCGCCCGCGCCCTCCACGGCCTGGCGGTAGAGTCCAACGCTGGTGCGCGAATTCTGCGGCGCCAGACAGACGGCGATCACGCGCTCAAACCCGGCCGCCGCAATCGCGGCAACCGCATCCGCGATGAACGGCTTCCAATTGCGCATTCCAACAAACACCGGCAAGCCGAGCGACCGCGAAAGGTGATCCGCCTGCAGAAGAGTCCAGCATGACAAGGGCGAAAATCCGATCAGCGAATAGCGATGCCGGATTTCTACAATCACGTTCGCAGGCATCGGCCGCCCGCCGGTAACATAGCGCAGGAATTCCGGAATCTGATCGGGGTTCTCCGGGCTGCCGTGCGCAAGAAGCAGCACCGCGGTTCTTGATCTGACCCCGGGCGAGGGAGTTCTGAGCGTTTCCGGGGAAAGGGAACTGATTCCATTCGCGCAGTAGCAAACTCCGGCAACCTCCAGAGGACACGGCGTCATTTCTTGCGCTCCGAGTGGGGCTCGTGCGTCTTGAACCCGGCCGACCCTTCGCGTACCAACTCGCAAAGCGCCTTCACATTTTCCACCGGCGTCTCAGGTAAAATGCCGTGCCCAAGATTAAAAATGTGGCCCGCTCGCCCGCCGGCCTGGCGCAAAATACCTTCCGCGCGCAACTTGAGTTCCTTCCACTCCGCGAAAAGCAGCACCGGATCGAGGTTCCCCTGCACCGCCCCGCGGTAGTCCAGCGACTTCCAGCCCTCATCGAGCGGAACACGCCAGTCGAGCCCAATCACCTCCGCTCCCGTCTCCTGCATCGATCGCAAAAGAGTGGCGCTATCCGTACCAAAATAAATGATGGGCACGCCCGTCTTCTGCAAGCGCCGCACGAGCGCAGCGGCATGCGGCAAGACGTAGCGCCGGTAATCTTCCACGCTCAGGCAACCCACCCAGCTATCGAAGATCTGAATCGTATCCGCCCCGGCGCGCACCTGTTCGGCAGAGTAGTCGCCGGTCACCGCGACCAGCTTCGTCATCAGCTCGTTCCACGCCGCCGGCGCGGAGTACATCATCTTTTTCGTGTGGATGTAGTTGCGGGAGCCTCCGCCCTCGATCATGTAACTCGCCAGGGTAAAGGGCGCGCCGCAAAATCCGATCACCGGCAACCGGTCTCCGAAATGTTTGCAGACCAACTGGATCGCTTCGGAGACATAACCAAGTTCCGCGGCACGATCGGTCCGCAGCCGCGTGACGTCTTCGGCGGCTCGCACCGGCTTCTCGATGCGCGGCCCTTCCCCCGCCGCAAAGTGAAACGGCAAGCCCATCACCTCCAGCGGCAGGAGGAGGTCGGCAAAAATAATGGCCGCATCCACGCCCAGAATTTCGGCGGCTTCAATCGTCACCTGCGCGGCGACCTTGGGATTTTTGCAGATCTCGATCAGCGAATACTGCTTGCGGACGGCGCGATACTCCGCCATATAGCGCCCTGCCTGGCGCATGAGCCAGATGGGCGTGCGTTCGGTGGGCTGGGCCTTGGCGGCGCGTACAAAAAGAGAGTTGGGAGCTGACATGGACCTTCCAATTTAGCATCTTCGAGCGCCGGGGACCCCACAGTGGCGCTCGATGGAACGTCGACCATTGTCGCGTCCGCGCCAAACAATTTGATGTGATCGCCGTCACCCTGGAAAGAGACGGCGGCCGCACAGGTATAATGGCCGCCACCTCATGCAGCCACCTTATGAAACCGGGAGACCAATGCGAAACTGGGCCGCAATCACGCTGATCTTTGCTCTCATCCTTCCCAACTTGTCCTACGGCGCCGACGACGCCGCACTCGCGGGCTATTCGCCGCGCAGCAGCCAGACCGAACGCGACTGGGAAAGCAAGTTCAAAGCCATTCCCGAGCCCGCCAGGCTGCGCAACTATATGGAGATTCTCTCCGCGCGTCCCCATCACGTCGGCTCGCCCTATGACAGGCAAAACGCGGAGTGGATTCTGGCGCGCTTCCAGGAATGGGGACTCGATGCCCACATCGAAACCTTCGATGTCCTCTTCCCGACGCCGAAAGTGCGGGTAGTCGAAATGGTTGCGCCCACGAAGTTCACCGCGAAGCTCGATGAGCCGGCGCTGGCCATCGACCCGACATCCAACCAGAAGTCCGAGCAACTTCCCACCTACAACGCTTACTCGATCGACGGCGACGTGACCGCGCCACTGGTCTTCGTGAACTACGGGCTGCCCGAGGATTACGAAAAGCTCGACCGCCTGGGTATTTCCGTAAAGGGTGCGATCGTGATTGCCAAGTACTATCAGTCGTGGCGCGGGATAAAGCCGAAAGTCGCCGCCGAGCATGGCGCAATCGGATGCCTGATTTATTCCGAGCCGAAAGACGACGGCTATTCGGTCGACAAGGTATTTCCCGAGGGACCGATGCGCAATCCCAACGGCGTCCAGCGTGGCAGCGTGATGGACTTTGCTTCCTCCAATCCCGGGGATCCTCTGACGCCCGGCTGGGGCGCAACCAAAGATGCCAAGCGGCTGCCCATCCAGGAAGCAAAGAGCATCACGAAAATTCCGGTCATGCCGATTTCATACGGCGATGCGCAGCCTCTGCTGGCGGCCCTGGCCGGTCCGATGGCTCCCGAAGAGTGGCGCGGCGCTCTACCGATTTCCTATCACATCGGCCCCGGCCCGGCGAAAGTCCATTTGAAAGTCGAGTTTAATTGGGATCTCAAGCCGGTGAACGACGTCATTGCAAAAATCCCCGGCAGTGTCGCGCCCGATGAGTGGATCGTACGCGGCAATCATCACGACGCCTGGGTCAACGGCGCCGAGGATCCGGTCTCCGGTCAATCTTCCCTGCTCGAAGAAGCGCGCGCGCTCGGCCAGCTCGTAAAGCAGGGCTGGAAGCCACGGCGCACCATCCTTTACTGCGCGTGGGACGGTGAAGAGCCCATGCTTCTCGGTTCCACTGAATGGGCCGAGGCTCACGCCGATGACTTGCAGGCCCATGCGGCGGTCTACATCAACACCGACGGCAATGATCGCGGTCTCCTGGAAATGGGCGGGTCGCACAGCCTCGAGCAGTTCATCAACGGGGTGGCGCGCGACATCGAAGATCCTGAGACGCAGATGACCGTTTGGAAACGCGAGCAACTCAGCAAGATCGCGAGAGCAACGTCGGCCGAAGATCGTCAGGAATTGCGGCAGCGCCCCGATCTGCGCATCGATCCGGTAGGCTCGGGCACGGATTACACCGCTTTTATCGACCACCTGGGAATTGCCACGCTCAACCTGGGTTTCGAAGGAGAAGATGAGCAGGGAATCTATCACTCGATCTACGATGACTTTTATTGGTACACCCATTTTTCCGACCGGGATTTCGTCTACGGGCGGGCCCTGGCCCAAACCGTTGGGACAAGTGTCATGCGCCTCGCCGACGCTGAAGTGCTGCCCTTCGAGTTTGTCAATTTTGCCGACACGGTGGACCGGTACCGGAAAGATCTGGAGAAATTGCTGGCTACCAGGCAGGATGAGATTCGCGAACGAAATCAGGAATTGGAAGAAGGATTGTTCGCCGCGATCAACGATCCCAGGCGGCCTACGGTCGCTCCGGCCAAAGAAGAAGTTCCTCCCCATCTGAATTTTGCGCCGCTCCAGAATGCGGTCGAATCGCTAACCCGGAGCGCGAAGCACTATCACCAAGCGCTTGCGAACAAGCAAAGCAGTCTGGACGACGCGGCGATGGCGTCAGCACTCACGACCCTGAATCACAAGCTGATCGAAAGCGAGCGCCGCCTGACCAATGCCGATGGATTGCCGCGCCGCTCCTGGTACAGGCACCTGCTGTACGCTCCGGGCGTGTACGCGGGCTATGGCGTGAAGACGATACCGGGAGTGCGGGAAGGAATCGAATTGAAAAAATACGCGGAAGCGGATCAGGAAATCGTGCGCGTGGCGAAGGCGCTGGAAGATGAAGCGGCGCTGATCGACTCAGCGGCCGGTGAACTGGAGGGCACAAAATAGCGGCCCAAACCGAGTTGTCGTTCAAGATCGCGCAAGGGTTGAAGGTTCAACCGCAAGCCGAGAACCGATAACTCTACGCCGCGCGCTCCCCTCCGCTTTTAACAAACTCGTGTCCCTTGCGCTCAGGCCCCAGGCTCACGACGATCGCAAGCAGAGTGATCACAGCGATCTCAAACGCTGCCAATGCCCACGAATATCCCCACCGGTCGCGCAGGGCGTATTCGATCCGATTGACCGGAGAAGCCACGAAATTTCCCAACTGGTAGGCGAGTCCCGGAATCAATCCCCGCACCGCGGGAGGTGAAAGTTCATTGAGATGAGCGGGAATAATTCCCCACGCGCCCTGCACTCCCATCTGAATCACGAAGGCCCCCGCCGCCAAGGCGAGCAAGGTGCTGCCAAACGCCCACAGCGGAATCACGCACAAGGCCAACACGGTTGCCAGGACCAGCGTGCGCCGCCGGCCCAGGCGCTCCGAGAGCCGTCCGAACGAAAATGCTCCCACCAGCGCGCCCACGTTATAAAAGATGGCGACATTGGCCACCGTCGAGGTCGCAAATCCGCGCGACTCCAAAAAATGCGGGTACAGATCCTGCGTTCCGTGCGACAGGAAATTCATCAGCGCCATCATTCCGATCATGTAGACGAACAATGGCCAATTCGCAGCCGCCGCCTTCGCAATCGACTTGAATTCCGGCACGCGATGCTGCTTCCACGCCTCGGACTCCTTGACCTTCCACCGGATGTAAAACGCCAGAAGCGCCGGCAATCCGCCGGCCCAGAACATCGCGCGCCATCCCCAGAGCGGCAGCACGGTTTTGGCCGCAATCGCCGCCAGAATGTAGCCGCAGGAATATCCCGATTGCACAATGCCGGAAATTATTCCGCGCCGTTTCGGCGGAATGCTTTCCATGGCCAACGACGAGCCGAGTCCCCACTCGCCGCCCATGCCGACGCCGTAAATCGTGCGCAGCACAAGGAAGACGGTGTAAGTCGGGGCAAATCCGCAGAGCAGCTCGACGACGGAGAAAAAGACCACGTTCGCCATGAGCGGCCCGCGGCGTCCATAACGATCGGCCAGCATTCCAAAGATGACCGCCCCGACCGGCCGCATGGCCAGCGTCCACGCGGTCGTGGCGATGATGGCCGCCGCGGGCACCTGAAATCGCGCGGCCAGCGTGTTGATGAGAAAAATGACGACGAAGAAATCAAAAGCATCCAGCGTCCAGCCCAAAAAGGCGGCACTGCACGCGTGCCACTGCTCGGAATTGAGGAAGGGTTCTGAGGAACGCTCGGTCAAGGATGCCTCCGTCGAATGGGCGGTTACAAAATCAACGCATTCTAACGGAACCAGCCTCCTCTATGGCAATCCCAAACTGCCATAGGACCTTGGATAGGTGACGATTCCCCATGGCAGCTTGAATCCGTCGATCGTCTGAAGCGGCTTGTACGAACTGGCGTCGACTACGACCACATTGCCTGACCTGCCACACGCCAACAGGATCTTTGAATCGTCGGGTGTAAAGGTAAAGTGCCAGCACCGCTGCCCGGTAGGCACTTCGGCGAGCAAGTCGAGAGAATCCGCGGAAAACACTTGCAGCTTGCGGGCCATCGCCGCCGAAACAAAAATCCGCTTCCCCGCGCGATCGAACGAAAGCCCGTAGGGCTTGGCGCCCGTCGGCACGGATTTGATCACGTTAAGATTCGCATCCAACTTCAGCAAAGTGCCCGAGGTTTCCATCGTCACCGCGTAAGCGCTGCCATCGGGAGACACTCTGAGTCCGCGCGGCCGGATTCCATAGGCTTTGAGATCGACATCCCGAATATGCTGACCGGTAGCTTGGTCGAATACTCCGAGCGTATCCTGCGACTCGTTGGCCACCAGCATCTGTTTTCCATCGCGCGAGAATTCGATGCCTTCGGTCTCCTGCCCGGCGGTCGAAACCGGGCCCGCCGTCCAATTTGCGATAGCGAAGGACGCAATCTGCGCGGGCGGCCCGTTCTCGTCATCTTTGTCGGCGTCGTCCTTTTTCTCCGTGGCGGCCTTTTTGTTATCGCCACTCTTGGCGGCTCCCGGAGGGCCGCCCTCCGAACTCGGCTCAAACGTGGCAAAAAGGCGAGTGCCCGAGGGCTCGATCCTGAGAAATTCCGGGTTGTCGCCGATTCGGATTCGTTTTTCGAGGAGCAGGTGCGCGGTGTTGAAGACGCCCAGATCGCTGGTGTTTTTATCGGCGGTGACGACGTATCTACCATCGAATGTCACGGTGAGGCCGCGCGGCGCCAGTTCGCCCGTTTGCACGCGGCGAACCACCTTGAGGGTATCGAGGTCGATCATACTGATCGCGCCCTCTTCCTCGCTCACGTAGGCAACATTGGCGGGAATGACCAGATGATGCGTCCAGTAGATAAGCGCCGCCGCAACCACGATGAGAATTGCCACGAAACCAAAGATGAATTTTGTCAAAGCCACCGCTCCCGGCCTGAGTTTTTGGGCTTTCCCTGTGAGTCCACATTTGCCCCGTGGTTAACCGTTCGTTTGCCCAACTCCATCAAAGTCCCAGCCAAGTCCGAATGGGAATGCCCTGACTGATAGTACGACACCAGCCGCGTAGGGTTGGATGGATCAGGTCAGAAAGTAGTGCCGAGGCGCAGGCTGAAGCTGCGCGAAGGGCCAATGGCGTTGCCCGAGAACAGTCCGCCGAAATCGATCACATTCAAGACATTGGTCAGATTCTGTCCATCCACCTGAAAGTGCATCTTCACCCGATCCGACTTGTAAATATCGGCGCCCGCCGAGGCGTTGACCTGGAAGGCCGGCAGAATTCGCCCGCGGTCGAAGTTCAGACGATCAAACACGGCCTGCCCGTATTGCGCGAGCGCGGTGTCGGGGTCGCCGTCGAACTCGAAGGGAAGGCCGGTATCGTATTGAATTCCGCTCGCCACCCAGAATCGTGGATGCAGCTGGTAGCGGAGCCGCCCGCGCACGGTATGGCGCTGGTCCTGCGAGTCGGGAAAATGGCCGCTGGTTGGAATATCCTCTGCGTCGTCGCCCAGGAACAACCCTCCCGTCACCGGATACCAGAAGTTGCCGACCTGATAGGAATAGCTCAGGAAGCCGGAAAACCTGTGCCAGTTGGGCAGCTCGACTTTCGCCTCCGCGCCGTAGATAACGGACTTGGCGAAGGCAATGGGAAAACTGATGGCGGTGTTTTCGATCTGGTCGTCATCGGCGTAGTTGGCCACCAACCGCCGGAAATAATTCACATCGACCCTGGTCTTGCCATAGAAAACCTTGGTCAAACCCGCCTCGTAATAATTGCCTTCCGAGGGTTCGACCGCGTAGCGCAGGAAGTCGTCGCTCAAAGACTCGACGGCCGTGGAATTCGAAAGCAGGATATTTTCAAACGACGGAGTCTGAAACACGCGGTCATAGGAAAAATGCACCATCAGGTCCGCCGCCGGAAAATAGTGCGAAATGGCAAAGCGCGGATCGACCGCATGGCGGTTCAACAAGAGCTGGTAGTGATCCCAGCGCAGCCCCGCGCTGATGGTCCAGTTCTTCAGGTGAATCTGGTCCTGCACATAAAAAGACTGCTCCAGGTCCGGGCGGTTTCCGGCAAAGCTGAAATCGACGGGCGTATCGTCGTCGAACCGGGACTGATCGGTGATGTGATAGCGGAAGTTTTCATTCAGGAACATGTTGTCCGACTCGAACCCGAACTTCCATTCGTGCCGGCCGTGGCTGACGCTGGCACTGCCGTTGAAGTATGCCTCGCGAAAGTAGTTGTCCTGAAAGACCTCAATGGGCGTCGACTCGTCGTTGGAGTTGAAGCCAATCGCGTTGTCGCGCACCATTGTCCGGAAATTGGCCACCGCATTCGACGAAAATGTGTGCTGGTAAGAGGCGATGCCCATCGTCTCGATGTTGTCGGCCGTCTGCAGCTGTCCGTTCGCCTGCTGCAACTGCTCGTTCGGAATGTCGTAGCGTGAGAGTTCATGCCGGACGATGAATCGCAAACGGTCTTTGGGCGTCAGCTCGCGCTCGTAGTTGACCGAAAAATCCCCCACCGTCCCCGTGTTCGTGAAATTCTGCGGCACCACCGGATTCAGGTAGTGCTCCGTCATACCGCCGCTCGCGCCCGCGCCAAACGCGTTCTTTCCCCAAGCGTATTCACCCTCGGCGGAAACCGCTGCCGAGTCGAAACTGCCGCCCGAAAGCGCCACCTGCCCGTGGAACCCCTGCTGCAAGTCCTGGAGCGTGTTGACTTCGACCACGCCGCCCATCTTTCGTCCATATTCGGCGGGAATGCCGGCGGTGTAGACGCTCAGCGACTGCACATCATCGGCATCAATCGCCGGCCCAAAACTGGGCGAGCGATTGTCGGTGAGGGGAATTCCGTCCACCACAAACTGCGTCTGGTACTCCGAGCCACGCGGATGCAGAACCGCGTTTCCCTCATACAACCATCCCGGCTGAGAGTTAACCAGGTCCTGGATCGACCGGCCCGGAATCGACCCGACACGCGTTTCAATATCTTCCGATCCGATCTGATTGACCGCCCCAGCCTCATCCGGATCGATCAAAGTATCGGGCGCGGTCACGCTCACCGTCTGTTGCACGGTGGCAACCGCGAGCCGGACCGTCAAATCGATGGGGATCGAGGAATGGATTTCGACCGGCTGCGAAGTTTCGGCAAATCCGGCTTGCGCGATTTCGATCCGGTAAATGCCATAAGGCATCCGCTGCACGGTCAGGCCGCCCTGATCGCTGGTGGTCAGTGTGTTTCGATAATCGTTGGCCTCGCTGGTAATTCGAACCGTCGTCTTTACGCCCAGGCCCGCGGGATCGGTGACTCGCAACCGCAATTCGCCCCGGTTGCTCTGGCCGAAAGCGAGCTCGCCCAGGACGACCTGGAGCCACATGGTGTGCGCGCAAAGTGAGAGGAGGTAAAAGACGAAAATTCCGCTAGCTTTCCTCATAAGTGACGACGCCTTTTCAGTTTAGCTGCTGACTGGACACGGATTTGTGGCCCTCCCCAGTGCGTGGTTACCTTCGGGGAGGCAACTACCGCCTGGGTTTTGCCCGTCTATCGGAACATTCCTCCTGTCCCGATTCTGTTCACACTTTATTGACTGCCGTTGTAGTTCCGGTGGCGCCGCCAGTGCCGCTGAAAACCATGAACAAAACGTGGGGAATGGGAATATATATATGGGTGCGGAGGCGAAATCTCCGCAGACCAGACCATGGACCAAGCATCCAATTCCACCGCCGGCGTCCCGTTTGCAGCCGTGCCGGTCGCCTCTTCGCCAAAGCCATCGGAGAACGAGCGCCTGGTCATGGAGCTTTTCGAACAATTTCGCAATCCGCTGTTGCGTTACGCGCTCTCGTTGGGAATCCCGGTTCACGATGCCGAAGAAATCGTTCAGGAAGTTTTTCTCGCGCTCTTCCGGCATCTCCAATCCGGCGGATCGCAAAGAAGCCTTCGTGGCTGGATGTTTCGGGTTACGCATAATTTGGCGCTGAAGCGACGCTCGGCGAATCAGCGTTCGCAACTGCGAAGTGGGCCGGGCGAAATCACCCTCGAAGAAGCGTCCGACCCTTCGCCCAATCCGGAAGAACAGTTGTCGAGCGTCCAGAGGCGCCGGCTCCTGCTGGCGGTGGTCAAAGCACTCCCAACGGCGGATCAAAGTTGTCTGCGGTTGCGCGCGGAGGGTCTTCGCTATCGCGAAATTGCCGCCGTGCTGGGCATGTCTTTGGGAGCGGTGTCGATCTCGTTAACGCGATCGCTTGGGCGCTTGATCCGCGCGGACGCCAAAGCGTAAGCATTCGAGGCAGGGCGTAAGCGGCAAGGAGTACGAAAATGTTGAGCGACATACTGAATAAAGACCAGGGCGCCGTCAACGATCATTTGTCGGATCAGGAACTGCTCCGTGCCGCCGACGGCGAACTGCCGGCCAGGCGGGCCGATCAGGTTCACGCCCATCTCGCCGCCTGCTGGGACTGCCGCGCGCGCATGGCTGAAATGGAAGGAACAATCACGGACTTCGCGCGCGCGCTCCGCAACGATCTCGACCGTCAGTTGCCCCCAATCGAGGGGCCGCGCGCACTCTTGCGCGCTCAGTTAGCCGAACTTGCCTCTCAGCCTCCGGCTGACAGCTGGCGATGGTTGTTTCAATTCCATTCGGCGATGCGGACGGCAGCGGCTGGCGCCGTAGTGCTTCTGATTGCCGCCGTTGTAGGCGGAGTGTTGTTCATCCGGCATCAGTCCGCAGTCCGCCCTGATTCCGCATCGGCCCCCCTCGAACGCAGTGCCGAACCCGACCGCGCACTCACGCCGGGCGCCACGCGCATTGTCTCCCTTGGCGATGTCTGCTCGATGCCCCACGAGGAGGTCGTCAGCGACGTATCGCCCTCATTACGCCAGCAGGTCCTTCGCGAATACGGAATCGCAAATGCGAAGCCCGGCGACTTTGAAATCGATTACCTGATCGCTCCCGGATTAGGGGGAGTAGAAGACCTCCACAATCTCTGGCCTGAGCCCTCGACCTCCTCGACTTGGAATGCCCACGTCAAAGATGCGCTCGAGGAGCATCTGCACGAAATGGTATGCGCCGGTGAACTCGACCTGGCCACCGCCCAGCGCGACATTGCCACCGATTGGATTGCAGCCTACAAGAAATATTTCCACACCCAAACACCGCTCACGATGCGATCGAATCTGAGCCGCTCACGGCCACTCGCCGACTAGAACCACCCGACCCTGGCCGGCGGACTCGACCGCATCTCCGTCCGGAGCCAGGCACAGGCGCCACCAGCCCGGGTCCAACGGGCCACTGTCCAAAGTCCCCACCCCAAAACCCTCTCTGCAATTGACTTCCCGGGCATTTCGGGGGAAACTCGCGTGTATAGCCTGTCAGGAAAGTAGCGTCATCCAGGCTGCAGGAACGGTCCATGCTCCCGCATCCTTCGTCGAGGTCCGCATCCAGGTCCGCGCCGGGCGCCAACGGTCCCCCTCCCCTGCCGCTGCCCTTGCCCGATCTCGCGCTGCTGCTCGAGCAGCACGTCGTAGCCGGATTTCCGCCAGACCTCGCTCTCGATCTCGTTCTCAATGAACTGGTAGCCCGCGCCGCGGATGCCACCCACGCGACTGCCGCCGCTCTGGCTCTTCTGCGCGGTAAACAAATGGTCTGTCGCGCCGCCACCGGACTTCACGCCCCCGACCTCGGCATGCCTCTCGACACACGCGGCGGCCTCTCCGGAGCCTGCGTCCGCTCGCGCCTGCCGCAACTTTCCGCCGACACCGAATGCGACCCACGCATCGATCCGGTCATCACCCGGCGGCTCGGCATCCGCTCCATGCTGGTCGTTCCCGTCTTCGAGCACAAGAAGACACCTGCCGACAGCAACCCGCCGCTGACCGGAGTCCTGGAGGTTTTCTCTCCGCTTCCCGACGCCTTCACGGATCAGGCAAAGATTCTCTTGGCGGATTTTGCCGACGAGTGCGCGCGCATTCACAGCATGGCCACGACTCTGAAATCGCGCCCACCCGCCGAGATAGCCCACGACGACGATCTGATCCTGTCCGACGCCGAACCGGCGAACAGCAGCGCGGCCACTGTGCCGGAACTGGCCGGCGACGATGCGGGCACGCGCGATCCGGAGAGAAACAAGGCAGAATCAGTCGAAGCCTTGAACCCGTCCATTCAGGCAGCCGTTCAATCCGCCACCGACATTCGGCCACTCTTGCTCGACGAGGAGTTGGCCACGCACGTTTCCGAGCCGGAAATTCTCCCCGCCTCGGATTTAGAAGCCGACTCTCATTCCAGGCTGCCTCTACCCCTGGCGCGTGAACCTTATAAGATTTGGACTCTTGTATTGGGAGGCCTCGTAATTCTTGCCGCGGCCGCCTTCAGCTTCCTGATAGGGTCGCGCATCGGTTGGCTGCGCCCGGTGACGTCCCCCTCGACGGCGACCTCGCAGTCCGCTTCGAAGAGCGGCGCCGTTCCGCCCGCTGACCCTTCGCCGGCGGCAAGAGCGACGGCGAAATCGTCCGCGCGCAACTCCGAAAAAGCTTCGGCATCCTCCCAGCAGGATTCGTCAAAATTGAAGCCCCACGCCCCGTCGCCAGGCGCCTCCGACGAACTGGTCGTCTATGACAATGGCAAGGTCGTCTTCCGCATGAAGCCCACCCCCGTGTCGGCCGGCAAAACCGCGAGCCCGGATTCCGCCGAAGGAAGCGCGCAATCCACATCTTCACCGACTGTGGTCGCAAGGAATGGTGTTGCCCCAAAGAATGGTTCTGCCCCAAAGAATGGTCTTGCCCCAAGTGCGGCATCGCAAACCGTATGGCTCGCTCCTGCGCAAGCCGAGAGCCGCCTCGTCACTCGCACCGAACCGCAATATCCCGCCGACGCTCTTGCCGCGCAGCGCTCCGGTGATGTCACCCTGGAAGTCCACGTCGCCGAAGACGGGACCGTTTCATTCGTTCGCACTCTGGCGGGTGATCCCCAGTTGGCCGCGGCCGCAGCCCAGGCCGTCCGCAACTGGCGCTACCAGCCCTACCGCGCGAATAACCAGCCGTCCCCATTCCAGACCGACGTAACGCTGACCTTTTCCCATCCGAATTGAGCAACCCGGATTGAGCGCGGGATTGCGCCGGCCATCCGCGCAATCAGTTGACGCGGTTTTCATTTCTGCACGCTAACTTCTTCTTCAAAACGGTTCTGATCTCTACAATCCGGCCTCGGCAATCCAGCCTCGGCAGTGGTTACGAGTACGCCAGTTCCTTCGCCCGCTGCACCGCCTTCACCACCGCCTTGATCAGCGTCACGCGCAACTTCCCTTCCTCAAGCTCGAGGATTCCGTCAATCGTGCACCCCGCCGGAGTCGTTACGGCATCCTTGAGCAGCGCGGGATGGTCCCCTGTCTCGAGTACCACGCGCGCTGCGCCCATGGTGGTCTGCGCCGCCAGCAGCGTCGCGATGTCTCGCGGCAACCCAAC
>Ga0335080_10001431_pt1 | contig 23292 bp, 20 predicted proteins | sample Lox_Sample_34_FD_206720 | JGI IMG/M metagenome (GOLD analysis project Ga0335080, IMG submission 206720) | Soil microbial communities from Loxahatchee National Wildlife Refuge, Florida, United States - Lox_Sample_3.4 | ecosystem: Environmental > Terrestrial > Soil > Wetlands | place: USA...
CCGTCGCGCGAGACGGCGGCGAACGCCGGGACGCTCGCGAGTGCGAGGGACTCCGACGCGTTCCAGGGCGGCGGATCGTAGAGGACGGGAACCGTCAGCCCGAGCCGGGTCACGAAGGCTTCCGTCGTCGCCGGATCGTCCTGGGATACCGCGACGACGCGCAGCCCGCGTCCCTCGCCGATCTCCTGGAGGCGGTCGAGAAACGGGATGGTCATCTCGGAAGTCGGGCAGTCGGTGTGGAAGAAGGCGTAGAGAGTCTCCGCGTGGGGCGGCGGCGCCGGGGCGCCCGTCCCGGTGCGAAGCGATTGCAATGGGAAAATCGTTCCGCGTTCCGGGAAGGAGGCCACCGCCCGATTATAGACTCGCGCCCGGTTCGCCCCTCCGATGAGCGCGAGAAGAAAATCCGGCCGCGGTCTCTCCCGGCGCGAGTTCGTCTCCGGCGCCGCGGCGCTCGCGGCCGCGGCCCTGCCGGCCGCATGCCGACCCGCTCGCCCGGCGGCGAGCGCGGGCAAGACGTTGAAGATCCTTCAGTGGAGCCATTTCGTTCCCGGCTACGACCGATGGTTCGACGGCGTCTTCACCAAGGAATGGGGCGCCCGGAACGGAACGCAAGTGGTCGTCGATCACATGTCCGCGACCGAGGTCGCCGCCCGGGGCGCGGCGGAGGCGGCCGCCGGGAAGGGTCATGATCTCTTCCTGTTCCAGGCCCCGCCCGCGGCGTACGAGGCGCATGTGCTCGACCATCGGGACGTGGTGGAGGCGGTCGAGAAGAAGCACGGCAAAATGCTCCCGCTTGCGCTTCGGTCCACGTTCAATCCGAAGACCGGGAAATACTTCGCCTTCGCGGACTCCTACGTCGCCGATCCGGGCAACTATCGAATCGATCTCTGGGGAGAGGAGGGCCTGCCGGACGGGCCGCGGTCCTGGGACGAGCTCCGCGTCGTCGGGGCGCGAATCAAGGCGAAAAGAGGGATTCCCGTCGGAATCGGTCTCGCGCAGGAGACCGACTCGAACATGGCTCTCCGCGCGCTGCTCTGGTCCTTCGGTGGCGCGGAGCAGGACGCGCAGGGAAATCTGACGCTGAACTCCCGCGAGACGCTCGAGGCTCTCCGCTTCGCGCGTGCGCTCTACCGCGAAACGATGACCCCCGAGGTCTTCACCTGGGATCCTTCCTCGAACAACCGGATGATGCTCGCCGGGCGCGGCTCCTTCATCCTCAACGCGATCTCCGTGACGCGAACGGCGGAAAAAGAAAACCCGGAGATCGCGCGCAAGATCGGGTTGGCTCCGGCGCTCGCCGGGCCGGTGCGGAGTCTGACGTGCGAGCACGTGATGAACTGTTACGTCATCTGGAAGTTCGCCGAGAACCCCGACGGCGCGCGGCAGTTCCTCGTGGATCTGGCGGACAATCTGCCGTCCGTCTTTCGCCAAAGCGAGTTCTACAACCTTCCCTGCTATCCGCAGACGGTACCGGACCTGCCCGAAGAGCTCGCGCGGGACCCGAAGGCGGATCCTCCCGGGAAGTATCGGATCCTCGCGACGGCCGTCGACTGGTCCGCCAACGTCGGGTATCCGGGCTATGCCACGGCCGCCACCGACGAGATCTTCAACACCTTCCTGATCCCGACGCTCTTCGCGCGGGTGGCACGGGACGAGGCGTCCCCGGAGGAGGCGCTCCGGGCGGCCGAGGACGCGGCGCGGCGCGTCTTCGAGCGCCGGCGGTCGGCGTGATGCCGGATCCCGCGCCCTTTCCGGACCACTTCTCGGAGGTCGCGGGCGAGTATGCCGAGTTTCGCCCGGACTATCCCCCCGAGCTCTTCGCCTTCCTGGCGTCGGCCGCTCCGGGAAGACGCTGCGCCTGGGACTGCGCCACCGGCAGCGGGCAGGCGGCCGCCGGGCTTGCCGGGCACTTCGCGCGCGTCGTCGCCACCGACGCGAGCGCGCGCCAGATCGCGAGCGCCCGGCCCCATCCCCGCGTGGAGTATTCCGTGGCGCCGGCGGAGGCGAGCGGGCTGCCCGACCGTTCCGTCGAGCTCGTCACGGTCGCGCAGGCGGTCCACTGGTTCGATGGGCGGGAGTTCTGGGCCGAGGTCTCTCGGGTTCTCGTTCCGGGCGGCGTGGTCGCGGTCTGGTGCTACCACCTCTTCCACCTCGATGAGCCCGTGGACGGCGTGATCCGCCGCTTCTACGGCGACATCGTAGGCCCCGACTGGCCGCCCGAGCGAAAGATCGTCGAGCGCGGATACCGATTTCTGGATTTCCCGTTCGACGAGATCGCGGTACCCCGATTTCAGATGGTCAAGCACTGGACATTCGGCCAGATGGTGGGATACCTGCGGACCTGGTCCGCGGTCCGCGGGTACCTCCGTCGGGTCGGGGAAGACCCCGTGGCCATCGTGGCCGCGGACCTCGCCAGGGCCTGGGGAGACCCGGAACGCCGCCGGCCGCTCGTCTGGGACCTGGACCTGCGCGTCGGGAAGGTCCGGTCGCGGAACGCTTAGAATCCACGGAATGGCGCTCTCCGACGCCTTCGGGCGGCCGCTGCGCAACCTCCGGATCTCGGTCACGGACCGGTGCAACCTGCGCTGCCAGTACTGCATGCCGGAGGCGGACTACGCCTGGCTGCCTCGACGCGACATCCTCGACTTCGAGGAGATCGCGCAGCTCACGGACGTCTTCGCGGCGCTCGGGGTCGAGCGCGTGCGGCTGACGGGCGGCGAGCCCCTCGTGCGCCGCGACCTGACGCGCCTCGTGCGCCTTCTCGCCGCGAAGCCTGCCCTGAGTGACCTCGCGTTGACCACGAACGGCGTGCTTCTCGCCGAACAGGCGAAGGACCTGCGGGCCGCCGGCCTCCATCGCGTCTCCGTCAGCCTGGATACGCTTCGCCCCGATCGATTTCAGACGATGACGCGCCGCGATTCGCTCTCCCGCGTGCTCGACGGGATCGCGGAGGCCGTGAAGGTCGGCTTCTCTCCGGTCAAGATCGACTCCGTCGTGATCCGCGGCGTCAACGACGACGAGATCGAGGCGCTTCTCGATTTTGGCCGGAGCTCGGGGGTCGAGGTGCGCTTCATCGAGTACATGGACGTCGGCGGCGCGACGCGCTGGCGGCGCGAGGACGTGGTCTCGCGATCCGAAATCCTCGAGCGGCTCGCCCGTGCGCACGGCGTAGCGCAGGAGATGCCCGGGGACGAGAGCGCCCCGGCGGACCGTTTCCGCCTTCCCGATGGAACCGTTTTCGGAATCATCTCGTCCACCACGGCGCCCTTCTGCGGCTCCTGCGACCGAAGCCGCCTCACGGCGGACGGGCTCTGGTACCTGTGTCTCTATGCCCGGAACGGGATCGACCTTCGCGGGCCGCTTCGCTCCGACGCCGGTCCGGAGGAGCTCGCCGCGCGGATCGCATCGGCCTGGGCCGGGCGCGTCGACCGGGGAGCCGAGGATCGGCTCGCCTTGAGAAACCGAACGGCCCTCGCTCCCGTCGAGACGCTCCGCGACGACCCGCACCTGGAAATGCACACGCGAGGGGGCTAGTTGCCCGACACGGATGCCGCCGGAAAGGGAGCTCTCCCCGAGCTTCCCGGCGCGCGGGGCGTCGGGCTCGAGCGGATTCCCGTGCGGACACGCGAGGCCGGGATGACGCTCTCCGCCTGGCGCCTTCGCGTGGAATCGGACGGCGGACCGGGAGAGATCGTCGTCGTCGAGGCGGCGGGGCGGGAGCCGGTCTACCGCGGCGGAGGGATCCTGCTCGGATGGCCTCAGGACCGGCTGGCCGCGGCCTACGCGGCGCTGGGGCCCGTCTCGGACGAGCCCGACGTGGAAACAGTGCAGATGGGCTAGCGTGGGAAAAGGTGATCGAAAAGGGGAGAGAGGAGGGCCCATGATTCGAGTTCAGAGAACCCTGGCGGCCGTGCTTCTCGGTGCCTCCGTCGTCTTTCTCTGGGGATGCGCCGGGATGGAATACGTTCCCGGCGGGAGATTTTTCTTTTACCACAAGGAGCTACCGGAATCGCAGAGGGCCATCGACGCGGCCAGGAAAGCCGGCAAGGACAAGGAGTGCCCCGCCGACTTCCAGGCCGCCGAGAAGATGAAGAACGACGCCTACGCGCTCTACTACGCATGTCACACGAAGGAGGCGATTGCGAAGGCGAAGGAAGCGATGGCTCTGGCGGCTTCGCTCTGTCCGCGGCCCGTGGAAACGCCGAAGCCCGCGCCGGCTCCTCCGGCGGCGCGCCCCCGCATCCTCTCCTTCTCGGCGTCGCCGAGCTCGGTCCGAGCGGGCGATTGCTCGACCCTCAACTGGTCGACGACGGGTGCGACCGGCGCCTCGATCGACGCGGGCATCGGTTCCGTGGAAACGAGCGGATCGCGCCGCGTCTGTCCCGACGGCACGACACATTACACGCTCACGGCGAGCGCCGCAGGGGAGTCCGATTCCGAGTCCGCGACGATCGACGTGACGGCCGCGCCCGCGCCCGCTCCCATCGATCGGATGAGCGTCCACGTCAACTTCGACACCGACAAGTCGGAAATTCGGAAGGCCGACCACGACGAGCTCGAGAAGGCGCTGCACTTCGTCGAGAAGTATCCGGGTTGCAAGATTTCGGTGGAGGGTCACACGGATTCCACCGGCTCGGAGGCCTACAACCAGGCGCTTTCGGAGAGGCGGGCGGCCGCGGTGAAGAAGTTTCTCATCGACCACGGCGTGACGTCGGCCGACCGGATCGAGAGCGTCGGCTACGGCGAGACTCGGCCGATCGCCGACAACACGACGGCGAAGGGCCGGTCCGAGAACCGCCGCGTCGAGATCGTGATCGTTTCGCGCTAGGCCGACCGCGGCGGAGCCGCCTCCCTTTCACGGGGGAGGCGGCCCGGCGCGCGCCGGCTCCGGGGCTCAGTCGGGAGGCGCCTCTTCGCGGAGCCGTCGGAGATCCTCCGGACTGAGACGGTCCGCAGCGGCGGGGTAATAGACCGCTTCCATCTGCTCCTCGTGTGCCGCGAGCCGGCGGCCCAGGTTCTCGACGAGCCCGAGGACATCTCCCATCGCCGGGCTCCCGGAGAGCATCTCCAGGAGATAACGCGTCAGCTCCCGCAGCTGGACGTATTCGAGGCGGAGCTCCCGCCGCGAATCGCGGCCCGGCAGGTCGGCCGGCGTCAGCACCGGCACGAGGACTTCCTCCTCCCGTCGGGTCCACCGGCGCAGGCGCTCTTCGAAATCGCGCAACGCGAGCAATTGGGCCGCGCGGTCTCGTCGGTCGAGCGCCCGTCGGAAGTCCTCGAACCGCGCGCGGAGGCGCCGCTGCGGCCGGAGCAGGTCGGCGTCCCCGGCGGGGGTCACTTCGCGTTCAGAGTCCCGCGAGCCCGGGCTCGATCCGCTCGAAGCCCTCGGAGCGCGCCCAGAGGTCGAGCGACAGCGAAAGGAGGTCGTCCACCTCCGGAATCGGCCGCGCGTCCTGCGAGAGATCGAACGACTTGACGTAGCGGCGGCAGGTCTCGCACGCCTCGATTCGCACGAACGGATGCCGGTCGGCCTGGAACGACGGCAGGCGATGCGGGTCCTCCTCGAAGCACGCGGGACAGAGGATGCGCTGGAAGGGCCACTCTCCGCCGCAGAGGGAGCAGGCGAGCAGGCGCCTGGCTCCTTCCATGAGCGAGCCTTCGCGCCGGGCGCCGACGGCGGGCGCGCCTCCGCAGAACGGGCACTGTCCCCGGCGGTGGATCCGATCGGGCGCGATCGTGGCGCCGCGGAGGAACTCGACGTACGGCCGCAGGGCCGCGCGCGCCAGGTAGTCCTCGCCCGCCGAGGTCCCCCCGGTCCAATAGACGAGCAGGCGCGTTCGGGACGTCGCCGGAGAATCCTCCCGGCGGGCTCGCGCCGTCTCGGCGAGGTTCTCCGGGCCGTTCCTGGCGGCGTACTGCACGACGGCGGCGGCCCCGTCGAGAAAACGCTCCGCGTCCCGATCGAGATGCCCGGTCAGAGGTTCGCGGGCGTGGGCCGATTCGAGGTCCGCGGCGATTCGGCCTTGGACGCGGTACAGGCCCGCGGCAAACCTCAGGGCGTCCGGGGCGGCCGGTCCGTCGGCAAGGAGCGTCTCCGCGCGAGCGGCGCGGCGCTCGAACTCCTCGACGACGGACGAAGCTCTAGCCGCGGCGGGGCTCTTCACCCGTCACTTCGCGATACCAGCGCGGATGGTGAAGTCGCGCCCACGGTCGCGTGACGGTGCCCCGAGTCATCGAGCCGAACGTGCCGGGCTCGGCCGCCGTGCCCAGATAGATGTGGAAGACGAGGGACACGGCGAAGCAGATGAACGTGAAATCGTGGACGAGATAGGCGAGCTCCATGAGCGGCTTCGGGAAGGAAGTCGGGAACCACATCATGAGGCCGGACAGGAGGAGCCCCAGCGCGCCGAGCGAGACGGCCCAGAAGTAGAGCTTCTGGCCGCCGTTGTACTTGCCGGTCCGCGGATCGTCCGCCTCGTATCGCATGTAGCGAAAAACCCGGGGACCGATCCAATCCCGCTCCCAGCTCTCGAAGTGCATGTCGCCGATCCATTCGACGAACTGGATCCCCGCCGCGAGGAAGAACGCGACGCCCGCCCACGGGTGAATCACGCGGCAGACCGAGAGTCCGCCGAAAAGATGCGCCATCCATCCGAAGACGGGTGTCCAGATCGGCATGCCGGTCAGCAGGCACACGGCGAAAGTCAGGGCGACGATCCAGTGAGCCAGGCGGGACCAGAGGCGGTGCCGAACGATTTCCTTGCCGACGACGACGTCTTCTCGGGTGCGGCCGACGACGATTGCCGGGTCCATCGGCGCGTGCGGTGCGGCGGTGCTCATTTGCCCCCTCCCGTTTCGGCTCAGGCGTTCGGACGATTGCGGTCCGAATCGCTCGAGCCCTCGACCTCCTTGGGCCCGTACTTCGTGTAGTGAGCGAACGCTCCGATCACGGCGCCGAAGATTGCGGCGACCCCCAGGGGGCGCAGGACCTTCTTCCAGAGCTTGACGCCCCAGGGCACGTGCGGGTCGGCAGGCAGCGAATACCAGTCCGGATGGTCGCCGTGCGCGAGCACGGTCACGACGCTGGTTCCCCCGACGCCCTGCGGGTCGTAGAGGGAGGCGTTCGCGAAGCCGTTCGCCTTGAGCTGGGCGACCCGTGAATTTCCGAGCGCGACCATGTCCTCCTTCGTCCCGAAGTGGAGGCAGCCCGTGGGGCAGGCCTTGATGCAGGCGGGCTCGAGACCGACCGAAACGCGATCCACGCAGAGCGTGCACTTGGACATCTTTCCGGTGGTCGCCGAGAATCGGGGCACGTCGAAGGGACATCCCGTCTCGCAGTACTTGCATCCGATGCACTGATCGGGGTTCACGTCGACGATGCCGTTGCCGTACTGCACGATGGCGCCCGGCGCGGGGCACGCGGCGAGACACCCCGGCTCGTCGCAGTGCATGCACTGGTCCTTCCGCATGAGCCAGACGATGCCGCCGTCGAAATCCCGCTCGTTGAATCGGATCAGGTTCCAGTAGTCCGCGTGGAGCGTCGGAAGCGTCTGGTAGGTCCCGGTCTGTTCCGTGGGGACGATCCTGAGATCGTTCCACTCCTGGCAGGCGACCTCGCAGGCCTTGCAGCCGATGCACGTCGAGGTATCGATGTATTTGGCGACCGTCGTCGCCTTCCGAAGCCCGGACAGGCTTCCCAGAACGGAGGCCGAGGAGCGCCGGATTTCGAGAGTTTGCATGCTCATCGCGCGCCTCCTCTCAGGCCTTCTCGAGCTTCACGAGGAAGGTCTTGTATTCGGGCGTCCACGTGTTCGGGTCCATCGCCGAGGGCGTCAGGAAGTTGGCGAGAGGCCCGGTGTGATCGGCTGTCGCTTCGTAGCCCCAGTGGAGGGGGAACCCGATCTGCCAGTGCGGCTTGCCGTCGATCTGGAGGGCCCGCAGGCGCTTGGTGACCATCGCGACCCCTTCGATCGACCCGCGGGCCGACGTGACGCGCGCCTTGCCGCCGTTGGCGATTCCCTTCTCCCTGGCCAGATCCTCGGGAATCTCGATGAAGAACCCGGGCTGGAGCTGATTGAGTCGATTGATGTTCTTCGTCCAGTAGTGGTACATCTCGGTGAGCCGATACGTCATGCACACGATCGGATAGTCCGCGGCAGCGCCGTAGACGTCCTTGTCCGACTTGAACTTCTTGGTCGCCGGATTGGACGTCACCTTCGGGTGCAGGACGTTCGCGACGGGAGCCTCCACGGCCTCGTAGTGCTCGGGGAAGGGGCCGTCGTTCAAGGGAGCGAAGAGGCGGGCGCTCCCCTCGGGGAGCATGATGAAGGCGCCGAACGTTCCCGGCGGAGCGTCGGGCTTCATGTCGGGGACGTCGCCGACCCACTTTTCGCCGTTCCACTTGATGCCGGCGCGCGTCGGATCCCACGGCTTGCCGTCGGCGTCGGCGGAGGCCCGGTTGTACATGACGCGGCGGTTGGCCGGCCAGGAGAAGGTCCAGTTGTGGTACATGCCGAGGCCGCTCGGATCGTCCGCCGAGTTGCGGCGCTGCGTCAGGTTGCCCGCTTCGGTGTAGCAGCCGGACATCAGCCAATTGCCGCACATCGTCGAGCCGTCGTCCTGCAGCTGTCCGAACCCGTCGAGCTGCTGGCCGGCGGTCTTGAGCGTCTTGGTCTTGTCCTTGGGATCCGGGATGTCGGCCAGCGCCTTTCCGTTGAGCTCCTTCAGGCACTCGGACAGATCCGGCGCGGCCGGGTTGGTATAGGACCAGTCGACGTTGAGCACCGCCTCGGGAAAGGCGCCCCCCTCCTTCCGGTAGAGCTCCCGCACCGCGAGGAAGATGCGCGCCAGGATCTCCTGATCGGTCTTCGCCTGTCCGGGCGGATCCACGGCCTTCCACTTCCACTGGATCCAGCGCGCGGAGTTGGTGAAGGAGCCGTCCTTTTCGGCGAAGCAGGCGGCGGGGAGCTGGAAGACTTCCGTCTGGATCTTCGAGGGCTCGGGACCGCCGTACTGCTTGGGCGCCTTCCAGAATGTCGCGGTCTCGATCTCGTGGTTCTCGACGACGACGAGCCACTTGAGCTTCGCGTGCGCGGCGATCATCTTGGGCGAGTTCGGACCGATGCCGACCGGATTCATGCCGAAGGTCATCAGGCCTTCGGGGCCAGGCTCCTGTCCTCCGGCGCGCTGGGCGTTGCCGCGGTACATGTCGTCGAAGATGTACATCCAGGAGTAGTTGCCATCGACCTTGGGCAGCCACCCGTAGCCGAAATCGTTCTCCCTGGTGGCCGCCTTTCCGTAACACGCCTTGAGCACCGAGGCCATGAACTTCGGATAGTTCTGCCAGTAGTTCATGGAGGGCCCCAAGGCCTTGGGCACGTTGGCTTCGTTGTATTCCTTGAGAGTCTGCCACTGGGACTGCGGCGTCTTCAGATAGCCGGGAAGAATGTCGAAGACGCCGGCGGTGTCGGTCGCGCCCTGAATGTTCGAGTGGCCGCGCAACGCGTTGACTCCGCCGCCGGGCCGTCCGACGTTGCCGAGGAGCAGCTGCAGCATGGCGGCCGTTCGGATCATCTGCACGCCGATCGAGTGCTGTGTCCAGCCGAGCGCGTACATGATCGTGCCGACACGCTGGGCATTGCCGGTCGACGTCACGACTTCCGCAACCTTCAGGAACGTCGCCTTCGGCGTACCGCAGATTCGCTCGACCATTTCGGGCGTGTACCGGTCGACGTGTTTCTTCAGGAGCTGGAAGACGCAGTGCGGATCCTGGAGCGTCGCGTCGGTCTTCGCGAATCCGGTCTTGGGGTCGGTCTGATAGGCCCAGGTGTCGCGCTTGTAGCTTCCGGAAGCTTCGTCGAATCCGGAGAAGAGGCCTTCCTCGAACTGGAAGTCGGGGTTGATGAGCATGCCCGCGTTCGTGAAGAGCTTGACGTACTCCTCGTGGTACCGGTTGTTGGCGAGCGCGTAGCGGATGATGCCCAGCAGGTAGGCGATATCCGTGCCCGTCCGGATGGGCGAATAGAGGTCCGCCACGGCCGCGGTTCGTGTGAACCGGGGGTCGACCGCGACGATCTTGGCGTTACGGGTCTTCTTGGCCTCGATGGCCCATTTGAATCCGCAAGGATGGTTCTCTGCCGGATTGCCGCCCATGCACAGGACGACGTCGGCATTCTTGATGTCGACCCATCCGTTGGTCATCGCCCCCCGGCCGAACGTGGCGGCCAAACTGGCCACCGTTGGGCCGTGTCAAACCCGTGCCTGGGTATCGCGGTACGGCACCCCCCAGGCCGAAGCGCTCTTCCAGTAAAGCCAGTTGAATTCGGTCGTGTCCGTGCAGCCGCCGATCATTGCCATCCCGGGGTTGCGGTTGACGGCCTGACCCTTGGCGTTTTTGGCGACGAAGTTCTTGTCCCGCGTGTCCTTGATGTGGCGCGCGATCTTCGCGATGGCCTCGTCCCAGGTGATGTCCTCCCACGTGTCCGAGCCGGGCCGCCGGATCTTGGGCTTCGTGAGGCGATCCGGGTTGACGATGTCGTCCTTGACGGTCGTTCCCTTGGGGCAGAGCGTCCCGCGGTTGATCGGATGATCGGGGTCGCCTTCGACGTAGACGACCGAGGGAGTTGCGTTCTTGGCCTTGTCGCCGAGGGTGTGGATGATCATTCCGCACGAGACCGCGCAGTAGGGGCAAGTACTTCGGGTCTCCGTCGTGCGGGAGATCTTGAACTCCCGCATCTCCGCTTGCGCCTCCGAGACGTCGAAACCGAGCGCGATCGACGTTCCGAGACCGGTTGCCTTGAGGAATCCGCGCCGCGAGATCTGCATGCGACCTCCTCGAAGCGAAACCATTCCAGACCTTTCGACCGGCAATGTCAAGGGTCGGGTTTATACAGGACTACGATATTTTTTAAGGGGCGTGCACTCTCGCGACGCGGTCGCGATGCGTGTACACGTTGAACCGCCGCTCCCTCAGGAACCCGATGAGCGTGATGCCGGCGGACTCCGCGAGCTTGGCCGCGAGGCTCGAGGGCGCGGAGACGGCGGCGATGATCGGGATGCCCGCGTTGTACGCTTTTTGGACGATTTCGAAGCCGGCCCGGCCGGACACCATCAGGATCGATTCCCCAGCCGGCAGGCCGCCGTGAAGCAGGAGCCGCCCGACGAGCTTGTCGGTCGCGTTGTGACGCCCGATGTCCTCGCGAACGGCCTGGAGGACACCGTCCGGGCCGAAGAGCGCCGCCGCGTGCAGGCCGCCGGTCCGCGCGAATACCGACTGTTGCTCCCGCAGCCTGCCGGGAAGCGCGTACAACACATCGGCCGAGACACGGAGTCTCGATGGGACCGGAGGTCGTCCGGCGGGCAGGATCGAATCGATCGAGGTCCGCCCGCAGACCCCGCAGGCCGAGCCCATCACCGTCGAGCGCCGCAGCGCCCGGGCCCGCCGTGCGGCCTCCGGACGCACCGTCGCGATCAGCACGTTCTCCCTCATCTCGCGATCCATCCGGGGGTCGGAAGGGGCCTCGAGCGACCGGAGATCCTCGGGAGCGGAGAGGACGCCCTCGGCGTAGAGAAGGCCCGCGGCCAGCCCTTCGTCGTCCCCCGGCGTGCGCATGGTCACGACGAACGGCTCGGGAGCCGCCCCTCCTTCTTCTCGGAACCGGATCTCGAGCGGCTCCTCGACGGCGAGCGAATCTTCGCGTTCCTGCTCGGCTTCTCCCTCGCGAGAAATCACCCGGACGGGCTCGAAGGGCTGCACGCGGCGATCGTACCAAGCGGATGCGCCGGCGGGAGTAGAGTCGGAGGCCGCGAGGAGCGCCATGCAACTGATCAATCCCATCGTGCGCCGGTATCTGGACGAGGCGGCGGCGGATCCCGAGGCGTTCTGGTCGCGGGCGGCCGCCCGCCTCCACTGGTTTCGGCCCTGGAAGGAGACGTTCGTCTGGGAGCGCCCGGGCTTTCGATGGTTCGTCGGCGGCGAGACGAACCTCGCGTGGAATTGCCTCGACCGGCACGTCGCGCGGGGCAAGGCGGGGCACACGGCGCTCGTGGCGGTCAACGAGAGGGGGGAGCGGCGCCTCTACACGTATGCGCAGCTACTCCACGAGGTGGAACGAACCGCGGCGGCGCTGCGCGGGATGGGCATCGCAAAGGGAGACCGAATCACGATCTACATGCCCACGACACCGGAGGCGATCCTGCTGATGCTCGCCGCCGTCCGCATCGGCGCGATCCACATCGTGGTCTTCGCAGGATTCGGCTCCGGAGCTCTGGGCGACCGGGTTCGCGCGAGCGGCTCCCGGCTCATCTTCACCGCCGACGTCACGTATCGGAAGGGAAAGGCCGTACGCCTCAAGGAGATCGCCGACCAGGCGATCGCCGGTCCCGGCCACGCCGTCGAGCACGTCATCGTGTGGAGCCGCGCCGAACCGGGGTCTCCGATGAACCGCGGACGAGATCTGTCCTGGAGCGAGTTCCTCGAGAAGGCGGAGGGCCGAAGCGGCGCGCACGTGCCCCTCGAGTCGAACGAGCCGGCGTTCATCCTTGCGACATCGGGAACGACGGCCAAGCCGAAGCTCGCGGTTCACACCCATGGCGGCTACCAGGTGCACATCGCGTCCATGGGCCGCTGGTGCTTCGGTCTGCGGGCCCGGGACGTCTGGTGGTCCACGTCGGACATCGGGTGGATCGTCGGCCACAGCTACATCGTCTACGCGCCGCTCCTGGCGGGCTGTACGACGATTGCGTACGAGGGCGCGATCGACCATCCGGACCCGGAAACCGTCTGGAGGATCGTCGAGGAGTTTGGCGTGACCGGGATCTTCACCTCTCCGACAGCCGTCCGGCTCCTCATGCGCTACGGGGAGTCGCACGCCCACAAGCACGATCTGTCCTCCCTCGAGCGCGTGCTCTGCGCCGGGGAGGTGCTCAACGCTCCGGCTTGGGAGTGGCTGCAGAAGCGGGTCCTCGCCGATCATGTCCCCGTCATCGACCATATGTGGCAGACGGAGACCTCCGGTCCCGTCTTCGGCAACCCCTATGGCCTGGCGATGCTGCCGATCAAACCGGGCTCTTCCGGCATCCCGCTGCCCGGAATCGAATGCGGGGTCGTGGCGCCGGACGGGACGCCGTGCGGCGTCGGCGAGAAAGGGATCATGGTGATCCGGCGCCCGTTCCCGGGACTGACGCCGACGCTCTGGGGCGAGCCCGAGCGATATGGACAGGACTACTGGGAGAAGGTGCCCGGCGTCTACTCGACGGGCGATTCGGCCCACATCGACGAGGATGGCTACGTCTGGTTCGCAGGCCGGGCCGACGAGATCATCAAGATCGCGGGACATCGGATCGGCACGATCGAGGTCGAGACGGCGTGTCTCAAGCACTCCTCCGTCGCGGAGGCCGGCGTCACCGGGCGGCCCGACGCGATTCGCGGCGAGGTGATCTCCGCCTTCGTCGTGCTCAAGCAGGGCCATCTTCCGAGCGACGGTCTGCAGCAGGACCTCCTCGACACGATCCGGCGCGAGCTCGGTCCGGTCGCCGTCATCGGCGAGCTGAACTTCGTGGCGTCTCTTCCGAAGACGCGGAGCGGCAAGATCATGCGGCGCGTGCTGAAGGCGGTGACCCTGAACCTGGAGCCCGGGGACATCACCACGATCGAGGACGAGGGTTCCGTCGAGGAGGCGCGCCGGGCCTGGGAGGCGATGCGGAAGGAGATCGGCGCGCGGAAGTCCGAGAAGGCTCGGGACGGAGGCGCCGGGCCTCCGTCCCGAGAAGAAATCCCTAGAAGTTGAAGAGGGCCGAGAGCGCGAGCTGCCTGCCGTTCACGTTCTGATCGCCCGACGTCGTCGTCTTCAACGACGCGAGCATGTATTCGGCGCCGAGGGCGAAGGGGCCCGAGCGCCACCGCAACATCCCGGCATACATGGTGTTCTTGAGCCGCGTGTTTTTTGAAGCGATGACGTCCGAGTCCTTGGGATCATCGATGCCCCAGAAACCGAAGAGGCTCCAGTTCTTCGTGAAGTCGAATCCGACCTGGGCCCAGCCGCCCTGCCCCTGGATCTTTCCGAACTGGGTGAGCATGCCGAACTGCTGCCCGATCGAGTGCCCCGTGTAGCCGTTGCCCTGGATCATGACGGGCCCGATCTGGAATTTCGCGCCGATCTCGATCGCGGTTCCCTGCAGGCGATCGTTGGGAACGACTCCACCCGAGGCGCCGGGGCCGGAGAGGTCCTTCTCATCCACGTGCCCGACGACGTAGCTGCTCCAGGAGAAGGAATCCCCCGTTCCGCCGACGTTGAATCGCAGCTCGAACTCGGGCCACGTGGCGCTGCCCGCCGAATGGTTGTCGATGTTGTCGTTGTTGCAGGCCGTCGCGATGGGGGCGGTGCAGTTCCAGGAGCCCGCCATCACCGCAACCTGCGCCTCCGCCGTGACGGCGGCGTCTTTCGGCGTCAGCGTCTGGTACACGAAGACCCCCGGGAAGCGCCAGCCGACGTCGCCGGCCGCGCCATATCCGAGCGGGAACGCGATGTGGGCGAGCGAGACGGCCGTGTTGCCGAAGAGAGGAGACCACTGCTGTCCGATGCGGATCGTGGTCGAGCCATTCGTCAGATCCGCGAACCCGAGGCGCAGCCGCGGAAGCGGCTGTTGCCCGCTGAAGGCTCCGGTTCCGTTGTCGCCGCCGAAGAAGTCCATCTCGACGGTGCCGTTGACCTTCCAATCTCCGAAGACCTTGGGACCGTTGAAGACCATCGTGAGGCGTGTGTTGCGCACGTCGCCGCCGCCGAACCACCGATCGGTCGTCGTTTCGGGCGGCGTCGGATACTCGGCGTTCTGTCCGTTTCCGAAGGTGAAGCTCTGATCCTGGGCGAACGCCGTGGCGCTGATGAATCCTTTGAAGGTGAGGCTCGTGCCTGCTCCGAGCTGTACCGTCTGGGCTGGCGCCGACCGCGCCCACATTGCGGCACACGCCGCGAGAACCGTAAAGCCGACCCTGCGCTTCATCGAATCCTCCTTTCCTTCTCGAAAGAGGCGGCGGCCGCCCGTTCCTGGGCACCGATCCCCTTTCGAAAGCCCTCCGAAACTCATTTCACCGACCCCACCGTAAATCCGGCGATGAATCGGTCGAGAAAGAGGTTGTAGAGGATCCCGATCGGCAGGCTGGCGATGAGGCATGCGGCCATGAGCGAGCCCCAGTAGTAGACGTCTCCCCGCACCAGATAGATCGGGACACCGACGCCCACCGTCTGGTGAGCCGCCGAGGAGATGAACGTGAGCGCGTAAACGAACTCCTGAGTGACCAGGGTGAACGCGAAAATGACCACAGTCACAATACCGGAAAACGAGATCGGAACCACCATTCGTACGAAAGCCTGAAAGCGCGTGAGGCCGTCCACCATGGCGGCATCCTCGAGCTCCGGCGGGATCGCCTTGAAAAATCCCATCAGGAGCCAGGTGGCGAACGGAATGGTAAAACTAGGATAAACGACGACGATCGCCCAGATGGAGTCCTGAAGGCCCAGGTTCGCGACGATGCGCGAGAGCGGGATGAAAAGAAGCGTGGGCGGGACCAGGTACGTGAGGAAGATCGCGATGCCCAGCTGCTCGCCCCACCGGCCCGTCAGACGCGCGAGTGCGTAGGCAGCCGGCATCGCCAGCGCGAGCGTGATGACGGCGACGAGGAGCCCCGCGAAGCAGGTGTTCGCGAACCACCGCAGGAAAAGCGTTTCCCGGAGGAGCAGGCGCAAATGCTCGAGGGTCGGTGGCTCCGAAAAGAGAAACGGGTTGTTCTTCAGGTTGTAGAGGTCGGTGGTCCGTTTGAAGCTCGTGATGGCCATCCAGTAAAAGGGAAAGGCGAGAGCGACCGAGAACGCCAGAAGGATTCCCCTCTTGAGGACGCGCTCCAGGGCGCCTGCGGGGCGGCCGTCGGACATTACGTCACCTCGGCCCGGCGAGCGGTGCGCAGCATCAGCCAGGCGACCGCCGCGAGGAGAGGGACGAGGAAGAGCGATATCGCCGCGCCCTCGGCCAGATCGCTGCCGAGAATCCCCGTGAAGAAGGCGAGAGACGGGAGCACCTGCGTCGTGTCGTACGGCCCGCCCCGCGTCAGGATGTAGACGACGGTCATGTCGGTGAACGTGAAGATGATTCCGAAGAGCAGGGCCACGTTCACGATCGGCAGGAGCATCGGAAGCGTGATCTGGAAGAGGGTGCGAAAGTAGCCGGCGCCGTCCACGGCGGCGGCCTCGGGAATGTCCTTCGGAATCGCCGTCCATCCAGCGAGAAGGATCACGGTTGCGAACGGCATGATGTGCCAGGTGTGGACGAGGATCACGGAAATCATCGCGAGCGTCGGCTGGCCCAGCCACATCGGCACGTCGAGCGGCTTGACGAGATGCAACCGGACGAGCACCCAGTTGATGACGCTGTAGAGGGAATCCAGGATCCACTTCCAGCCGATCGAGCCGATGGAGACCGGTGCGACCCACGGCAGGAGGATGAGGAATCGGAGAAAGCGCCTTCCGCGGAACGCGTCCTTCAGTGTGAGGGCGAGCACGTTCGCGCCGACGAGCACGAGGATCTGAGACGAGATCGTGAACACGAACGAATTGCTCAGAGCGTGCCGGAAGGTCGGGTTCTCGAGCACCGAGCGGAAATTCGCGAGCCCCACGAAGTGCCAGCCGACCGAGCCCACCTTGACGTCGCCGAGGGCGTAGAAAAAGGAGAGCACGAACGGGACGCCCACGAGCCCGATCACATAGACGATCGCCGGAAGCAGCATGACCGGGCCCAGCCACCGCGGGCTGCCGGGGCTCATGACAGAGGAACGGGCGACGAGCGCGTGCCGCTCGCTCGGTCGAAGAACTTCAGATCGCGCATGGAAATTTCGAACTCCGCGACCTCGTCCGGCGCGAGCCGCCTGCCGTGCGTCGATGGCAGGCGGGCGACCGCCTTCTGTCCTTCGAAACGTCCGCCGCCGAGGGTCCCGTAGAGGATGCGCTCGGAGCCCAGGTACTCTTCGTGGCCGAGCCGGAACCGCAGCGACATCGACGGCCCGCCCGACGGAGCCGACCCGGCGGGACGCAGGTGCTCGGGACGGAATCCCACGACGGCTCCGTCGATCTCGACGAGATTCATCGGCGGCGAGCCGAGGAACGTGGCGACGAACGTGTCGGCCGGATCGTCGTAGACCTCGCTCGGTGTCCCGATCTGCCGGACCTTGCCATGGTTCATGACCGCGATGCGATCGCCCATCGCCATGGCCTCGATCTGGTCGTGCGTGACGTAAATCGTCGTCGTACCGATCTTCTTCTGGAACTGCTCGATCTCCTCCCGGGCGGAGGCGCGCAGCTTGGCGTCGAGATTCGACAGGGGCTCATCGAGCAGGAAGACGGAGGGCTCCCGGACGATCGCCCGCGCGAGCGCGACGCGCTGCCTCTCCCCGCCGGAGAGCTCCCGGGGTTTCCGTCCGAGAAGGTGGCCGATCCCGAGGAGACCCGAGGCCCACTGCGCTTTCTTTTCGCGCTCGGAGGCGGGCATTCCCTGTGCCTTGAGAGGGAAGACGATGTTTCCGAGAACGGTGAGATGGGGATAGAGCGCGTAGCTCTGGAATACCATCGCGATCCGGCGCTCGCGGGGAGAGAGCGCGTTGACGACGACGCCTCCAATCCGGATCTCTCCCGAAGTGGGTTCCTCGAGACCGGCGATCATCCGCAGGAGGGTCGTCTTGCCGGAACCCGAGGGCCCCAGGAGGACGAGGAATTCGCCTTCCCGACTCAGGAGATCGACACCGAGGACCGCGCCGACCTGTCCGCGCGCGAACACTTTGGTCAGGCCCCGGGTCTCGACGACGGCCACGGGGGGACTCTACTTCCATTTGTCGAAGATGCGCTTGATCTCCTTCTCGGCCGCGCGCGCCGACTCCTCCGGAGTCATCACGTCCTGCGCGGCCTTGGCGAACATCGTCGGCAGGACGAACGTGTTGAAGACCTCATCGATGGCTGCGGTCGCGTATCCCGGATACCCGACGTTGGTCGCCCAGTCGAGAACGTTCGCCAGAACCTTGTACTTGTCGGGAGGGACGGCCTTGGGGTCGTTGGCGAGCTGTTGCGCGAGATCCGGAACGGTCGACGGGAAGCAGGGGAAGTTGTAGAACTCGCTCGCCTTGAATGCCCCGCCGAAGGAGGCGAGATAGTCGATCAGGAACTGCTTGGCGCCGTCCTTGTTCTCGGCGAAATCCCAGATCGCATAGCAGCTCATGACGTGCTCGGAGGCAATGCGCCGCACGGGTCCCTTGAGCGCCGGCGTCAGCTGAATCGCCTTGGACATCTCCGGATTGTCTTTCTCGGCCGCCCGCGTGACGGAGATCGCGTTGTCCACGAAGGAGAGCTTGCCCGCCAGGATCCCGCGATTGTTTGAGGACGGGTCCCACGTGAACACTTCGGGCGTCATCGTCTCCTTGAAGAGCGCTTTCATGTACTTGATTGCTTCGATCGTTTCCTTGGAATAGATCGTGACGTTGCCGGCCGCATCCTGCTCGGCGCCGCCGAAGGACCACAGCAGCGCCCGAACCGCCATGTTGGTGTCGAGCTCCTGCGAGAGGCCGACGCCGACGGGATTGCCGAATTGCTCCTTGATCTTGCGGCCGCCGACGCGCAGGTCCTCCCACGAATCCGGCCCGTTGGGGAATCCGACCTTGGACCAGAGGTCCTGCCGGTAGTTGCCGGGGTCCGGGACGTAGGAATCGGAGAAGGCGAAATACTTCTTCGTCTTCGGGTTGAACGTCGAGCGCTCGGCGAGAGGAATCATCTTGCCGTGACGCTTCTGGACGGTGTCGTAGATCTCGCGATGATCGATGACCTGTTTCTCGTAAGCCGCCGGGGGCGAGAGGAACATGAAGAGATCGTGCCCCTTCCTCGCGGCGACTTCGGCGGCGGCGCGCGCGTTGATCTCGCCGATCGCGATGTGGTCGACGACGACTTCGGTCCCGTTCTTTTGCCCCCATTCCTTGGTGAAGACGCCGTCAAACCACTTGTCGTAGCCGGGCACGAAGTGGCTCCACTGGATGATCTTCAGCGTCTTCTGCTCGGCGGCGGCCCGTTCGGGAAAGAGAAAGGCCGGCGCGCCGGCGGCGAGCGCGCCCGCTCCCGCGAGCTTTCCGAACTGTCGCCGCGTCAGGCCTCTCGGACGTCCTCGAGCCATGCTGGCCTCCTTTCGGGCGGGGGCGAGGCGGCCTCGCCCCGGAGATCAAAAGTCGTGACCGATGTCCCGGTCCTTCGTTTCGCGGAGGAAGAGGCTGCCGATCACGAAGCTCATGAGCGCAACGACGATCGGGTACCAGAGACCCGCGTAGATGTTGCCTTTCGAGGCGACCATGGCCGTCGCGAGCAGCGGGAGCATTCCGCCGAACCACCCGTTTCCGATGTGGTACGGCAGCGACATCGACGTGTAGCGGATCCGCGTCGGGAACAACTCGACCAGGAAGGCGGCGATCGGACCGTAGACCATCGTGACGTAGATCACCATGATGACGAGGATCAGCAGGGTCATCCCCCAGTTGATCGCCGACTTGTCGATCGTGCTCGGATAATGGGTCGTCTTGAGGGCATCTTTGTACTTGTCCTCGTTCCAGCCTTTCAGCTCGATGTCGCCGATCTTCGTGACGACCGTCTCGCCCGACACCGCCGGCAGCTCTGTGAAGGAGAGGCCCCCCTTCGTGAGGAAGTCTTTCGCCTTGTCGCAATCGGAGTATCGGGTCTTCGGCGTCGGGAAGATGTGCATCGAGCAGTCGGAGGCCGCGACGCTGATCGGCGTGCTCTTGGCGTAGCTCTCGAGCGCGGGATTGACGTAGTGCGTCAGGGCGCGGAAAAGCGGGAAATAGGTGAGCGCCGCGATCAGACAGCCCGCCATGAGGATCCACTTGCGGCCGATTCGGTCCGAGAGCCATCCGAAGAAGATGAAGAAGGGCGTGCCGATGATGAGCGAGAGGCCGATCAGGTAATAGGTCGTCAGATAGTCGACCTTCAGATACAGCGTCAGGAAGAAGAGCGCGTAGAACTGGCCCGTGTACCAGACGACGCCCTGGCCGGCGGTCGCGCCGAGAAGCGCGAGCAGAACGATCTTCAGATTCGACCAGCGCGCGAAGCTGTCCGTCAGGGGAGCCTTGGAACCCTTCCCCTGAGACTTCATCGCGCGGAAGATCGGCGATTCCTGCAGCTTCAACCGGATGTAGACCGAGAAGGCGAGCAGAACGACCGAGAGGAGGAATGGGATTCGCCATCCCCAGCTCTTGAAGGTTTCGGCGGACATCTTGACCCGGAAGAAGCCGATGATGATGAGGGCAAGAAGCAGGCCCAGGGTCGCGGTCGTCTGGATCCAGCTCGTGTTGTATCCGCGCTTGCCATGGGGCGAGTGCTCCGCGACGTACGTCGCCGCTCCGCCGTACTCGCCGCCGAGGGCGAGACCCTGGAGAAGCCGCAGGAGCACGAGCAGGATCGGGGCGGCGAACCCGATCGAGGCGTACGTGGGAAGGAGGCCGACGGCGGCCGTCGACGACCCCATGACGATGATCGTCACGAGGAACGTGTACTTGCGGCCGACGAGGTCGCCAATCCGGCCAAAGACGAGGGCGCCGAACGGCCGCACCAGAAACCCCGCGGCGTAAGCGACGAACGATGAGAGCAGGGCGGCCGTCGCGTTGCCGGGCGGGAAGAAGAGCGCCGCGAAGAACGGTGCGAGCGTGGCGTAGAGATAGAAGTCGTACCATTCGAAGACCGTCCCGAGCGAGGACGCGAAGATGACACGCCGTTCCTCTTTGATCTCGATCGGCCCCATGGTCTCGGTGATTGCCGACGCCATCGATTCCTCCTTCCTTCAGGTCGCGTGAGAAGTGAAGACGCCGAGCGCTTGGCGCCGCGGGGAATCGGTCATGGGAGTGGCGAATCCGGAATCGGGCGTCGCGGCCGGGCGCCTGGCACGGTCGTCCGTGGCGCGCGCCCGCCGCCGGCGCCCGAATGCGCCCGCCGCATTGGCGATCGAAGAACCGGATCGCCGCTTCCGCAGGCAAGGTCCGAACGGCTGGTCACGCTCTCGGCCCCCGTTTGGGGCGAAGTGTTTTCGGTAGCCCGGCGGATGTCAAGAGAGATCAAGAGCCGGAGGCATCTTTTTTGGCGGTGGTCCGGTCCGCGGCGATCTCGGTCCGCGCTTTGACGACGGTAACTGTGCACTCGGAGGAGGCCACAACCTGCGAGGAAACGCTTCCCAGATACCTCCGAAGCGTCGAGCTTCCCCGGGATCCGATCAGGATCTGATCGGAATTGCTCGCGTTTGCGAAGTCCAGGATCGCCGAACCCGGGTCGGGAGCCTCGAGGACGTGATAGGTGACGCGCCCCTGGGGCAGGCGCAGAGGGCGAGCCCAGTGCTCGAGCCCGATGAGCCCCTGGACGTGCCGGTTTCGGCCTTCCTCATCGACGGGATCGTCCATGCCGAAGATCGACGTCTTCAAGACGGTCACGCAGGCCAGGCGCGCGCCCGTTGCGGCCTCGAGGATGCGCCGGGCGGCGTGCCGGAGCGCGTCGTTCAGCGCCTCGGAATCCTGCGCAAGATCGATCGCCACCACGACGATGGGGGCCCGGGAGAGCTGCCGGGCCGCCGACTGGCGGAGATCCGGCTCCACGCCGAGCGACCGGAGATACCTCCTGCCCACGGTCCACAGAGAGTCCCGGGAGGTTCTTTCCGCGCGGGCGGTCCGTCGCACGCCGTCCGGGTGCTGGAGCTCGAAGGCGAGCTGGGCCGCGGTCTCGTAGCGCCCGGCGGGATCCACCTCGAGGCATCGCAGGACGATTTCCTGGAGCCACGGCGGGTAGGCCGGGTCGAGAGATCGCGGCGGCACGGGGTCGCGGTAGAAGCGACGCCGGAGGCCGTGGAGGGTCGTCGGGTTGCCGAACGGGCGCTTCCCGGTCGAGAGATGGTACAGAACGACGCCGAGGCCGAAGAGGTCGCTGCGGGGATCGTTTCGCGTCCGACGGATCTGCTCCGGGGAGATGTAGGGTCCCGTCCCGACGGGCACGCGGAGCTCTTCGGCGTGCAGGTCGGGTAACCGATCGTGGCGCGCGAGGCCGAAATCGATGAGCACGGCCTCGCCGGAGGGGCGAAACATGACGTTGCTCGGCTTGACGTCGTGATGGATGACCCCCTGGCGGTGGACGTCGTGGAGGGCCGTGGCGACGCGCGCCCCGATGGCGGCGACCTCCGCGGGCTCGATCGGAAGCCGCTCGAGGCGGGCGCGCAGCGACGGGCAATCCAGGAACTCCATGACGAGATAGGGCTGTGACGAGAAGTCGGCGGCCGCGACGAAACGGGGAACGTGGGGTCCCGAAAGCGTCGGCAGGATCATGCTCTCGACCTCGAATCCGATGATCGGGGCGGGCGTTTCGTATTCGTCCAGCAGAGGGATCTTCATCGCGAGCGGGCCGCCGTCGGCGCCCGGCCGAGTCACGCGCCAGATGGTCGCCATGCTGCCGCGATGGATCCTTTCGTCGAGCCGGTATCCGTCGACCATCGATCCGGCCTTCAGCGGAGGGCCCGCCACGGTCAGGTTCCCGACACGAGGCGGGCGCCGAGTTCCGCCGGTAAGCCCGAGGCGCGAATCCGCCGCGCGGCGGCCTCGGTGTCGTACGGCACGCGGAGGAAGGTGAGATGCAACGTGTTCTCCTCGAGCAGCGCGACGCAGGCGGCCGGGTTGCCATCGCGCGGCTGCCCGACGGAGCCCGGAATCGCCAGCCACCGGCGGCGCCGACTGAGCGGGATCCGGACTCCGGGTGCCGGCGCGAAGGCGGTGGTCCGCCCGTCCTCGGTCATGTGGTAGAGGCCGGGCGTGTGGACGTGGCCGCAGAACGTCCACCGGCAGGGCGTCGCGCGCATGCTCCGGGCGGCGTCGTAGGCACTCGTAATGTATTCCCACTTCTCGGGAGCCCAGGCGTTCGCATGAACGTAGAGCCGGCCCGCCTCCTGGACCGTCAGGGGCATCCCGTCCAGGAAATCGCGGTGCCGCTTCTCCAGCTGGCGCTGCGTCCACTCGATCGCGAGGCGGGCGGAGTCGGTCATCCGGCCGCCGGGCACCTCGATCGCCGCGCGGTCGTGGTTGCCCGCCACGGCGATTCCTCCGCGCTCGACGCGCGCGGCGATCGTGTCCAGAACCTCCGCGGGGTCCGGGCCGTAGCCGACGTGGTCGCCGAGAAATACGTGCCTTCCGGCGCCGAGGGCGTCGGCCCGGGCCAGGCAGGCCGCCAGGGCTTC
>Ga0335080_10001433_pt1 | contig 23291 bp, 20 predicted proteins | sample Lox_Sample_34_FD_206720 | JGI IMG/M metagenome (GOLD analysis project Ga0335080, IMG submission 206720) | Soil microbial communities from Loxahatchee National Wildlife Refuge, Florida, United States - Lox_Sample_3.4 | ecosystem: Environmental > Terrestrial > Soil > Wetlands | place: USA...
AGCCTGCAGGACGCGCACGATCAATATATTGTCCCGTTCGATTTCGACGCTTATCTCGGTTTCTATGTCGACATTTACGATGGCAAGCTTCTGATCGATCAGATCGATCGCACCGTGCTTTCGTCTGCAACGTATCCGTTCCAGGTTGGAGACCAGCTCGTCAGCGTGGATGGGAAGAGCGGGTCGGATCTTCTAACACTCTTCTCGAAGTACCAGACGGGCGCTAATGCGCGAACGCAGCAGCGCTTCGCGGCCATGCTGATCACGGAGCGATACCAGGGATATTACCCGCATGCGCCCGAAGTAGGCGATATGGCGACGGTCGTCATCCAGCGGCAGAGCGGAGCGACGGAAACCTACAACATTCCATGGCAAAAGATCGGGACGCCGCTGACGACACTCGGCGCAAGCCCCGGGCCCACCACAGTGTCCGCGCAGGCGCAAGCGCGCCGCGTCGCCGCCAAGACTCCGATTTACCAAAAGCTGCTGGAACAGATGCATGACTACAGCACGCCGAAAATCGTGGCTGTGACGGGATTCGATGAGTTGGCGCCGACATTCTCGATGCCGTCCAATTTCGTCCAGCGGTTGGGCAAGCGCGTGACCGATTATTACTTCACCGGGACCTACACCGCTTCGGACGGGACACGCGTCGGCTTCCTGCGGATCCCTGACTTCCTCTACGCCTATACGCCCGACCTCGACCGCGAGATTAAGTATTTCCAGACCAACACGGACGTGCTGGTGGTGGACGTGATGCGCCATCCCGGCGGGTCGCCGTGCGACGCCGAGGACGCGATTGCACGCCTGACCACCAACCAATTCCAGGGCGCCGTGTCACAATTCCGCGTGACCTGGTCGGACGTCGTGTCATTCGCCGAGGGCCTCGATCAAGCCATTCAAGACGGTCTGGATGACGATACCATCGCGCAGTTCCAGCTCTATAGAGACAGTTTCAAAAACACCTATTTGAATAACCAGGGCGGCCTGACAGATCCACTGCCGGTGTGCGGCAGCACGACGACGCGCACTCCGGTTTCGACTGCATACACGAAGCCGGTTATGGTGCTCGTGGACGATATGACCTTTTCGGCTGGCGAGGTGTTCGCGGCGCTCGTCCAGGACAACCACATCGCAACTTTGTTTGGATACCGGACGCCCGGGGCTGGGGGAGTTCTATTCGGCCTGTCGGACACGCAGGTCGGGTTCTACAGCGAGGGTTCGACCTCGGTGACGCGCGGGTTGACCGTCCGTTCGCAAGCCGTGGTCACGTCGGACTACCCCACCACCAATTACATCGAAAATGTGGGTGTACGCCCCGACGTCACGTATGACTACATGACCGCCGACAACTTGGTGAATCACGGCGCGGCATTCGTCCAGGCGTTTACGGACGCAGCGGTGAAATTGGCGAAGGGCGGGAAATAGCGGCCGCTGTGTCCGGGTGTTCGTTCGGTGATTTCGGCCATCACGGACTCCGGCGCTTCCTCCGTGAACGCAGCGTCGTCCACGAACAGGTCGTCCATCCCGATCCCGTGAAGAGAGCGGGAGCATCGTTGAATCGCAAGCCGCCTGCCGATCGCGCGCGCTATGCTTTTCAGAGTGTTGGGTCGAAGTCGGCGCATGGCTCTCGCAATCTTACCAGCGCGGCGGGCGCAATTTGGGCGATGACCCAAACGTTTCTTTTGAAATTATTGAAAATAAATACTTTGCTCCTCAGATTTTGGGCGATCGCCCAAATTTCGTCTCCACGGCGCGCCATAAGAGATAATAGGGTCGGTCAGGCCGGGAAGGAGTGGCTTCATGGGAAACGAGAAAAACTCTCGCAGGAACTTTCTGAAAACGGTGGGCGCGACCGGAATCGCGCTGGGATCGGCCGGCGCGGCGCTCGCCGGCAAGAGCGGATCCAAGTCGGATGGCGGGCGTGTGATCGGCGCCAACGATCGCATCAATATCGGCGTGGTGGGTTATGGCGGCCGCGGAGAATATGTCGCGAACCAGTTCGCGAAGTTCGCCAGCGCGCATGAAAACGCCTGCCAGATTGTCGCCGTTTGCGACGTGTGGGAAAAGCGAAAGGTGGAGGGTGTGAAGAAGTATTAGTGTAAGGGTTATTTGGATTATAGGGAACTTCTCAACCAGTCCGATGTGGACGCCGTGATCGTGGCCACGCCTGACCACTGGCATGGCAAAATCGCGCTCGAGGCGATGGACAAGGGCAAGGATGTCTATCTCGAAAAGCCCATGACCCACACCAACGAGGAAGCGCACCAATTGGTGAATACCGTAAAGGAAACCAAGCGCGTCTTGCAGGTGGGGTCGCAGACCACATCGGCCGACATGTGGTGGAAGGCGAAGAAAGCCATCGCCGACGGCATGATCGGAAAGATGATCATGAGCCAGGGCTCGTACCATCGAAATTCTTTCGGCGGCGAATGGAACGACGGCTGGCCCAAGGATCCCGCCGCCGGGCCGGACGGCAAGGGTGAGAACTACATCGACTGGAACATGTTCCTGGGCTGGCAATGGAAACTCTCGCCCAAGCGTCCCTACGACGCCGACCGCTTCTTCCGGTTCCGCAAGTATTGGGACTATTCGGGCGGCATCGCAACCGACCTCTTTTATCACGTGGTCGCGCCCCTGAACATCTGCTGGGACGAGCCGCAGTTCCCTCAAAAGGTGATGGCGAGCGGGGGCATTTACGCGGTCAAGGACGAGCGTGAGGTGCCCGACACGTTCCACCTTTTGGCCGAGTACGCCAAAGGCCACTCGCTGGTGCTCAGCTCGAGTATGGGCAACTCGCGGCACATCCCGGGATTGATTCGCGGACACGCGGGAACTATCGAACTGGTCAGCCACGGGCAGTTCGAACGCATGGTTCCCTACATTACGGTGACGCCCGAAGTGAGGGGACGAAAGGGTGAGGAGAAGGCGATCGGCGGGCCGGAATACGAGAGCAAGTTCGGCCTGGAAGAAAAGAAGATCGAGATCGACCAGAAAGATATGATGCAGGCGCATATCGAGAATTTCCTGCAGTGCATGCGCACGCGCGAGAAGCCGCATCTCGATGTGGAGACCGGGGCCAAGGCCGTGGTGGTGATCAACCTGGCGGTGCAATCGTACCGCGAGGGTCGCACGCTGTACTGGGACGAGAAGCGTTGGAAGGCGTCGGACAAACCCGTCAAATCGTGAAATACGCCGCGCTGCTCTTGTTAGCGGTGGCGGCACACGCCGCGACCGTAAAGTACTGGGTGGAGCCTTGCACGCGTCCCGAAAGCGGTTGTCAGGCCGGCGATCCCGAGCTGGCGGTCTGGGCGGTAAAGGCATGGCAGTCTGCTTCCAATGGCCGCCTGAAATTCAAGCAGGCAAAGAATCGCGACGACGCCCAAGTCCGTATCTTTTGGGGCGGCTTTCGGGGCGATGTTTACGGGGAAGCTCGGCCGATTGAAATCGACGGTGTGAAACAGTTCGAATTGCACATCACGCCGCCGCTCGTAGAGGACGGTTTGATGCGTGACGCGATCGTGTACTTAACATGCCTTCACGAGCTGGGGCATGCGCTCGACCTGCCGCATACCGCCAACTTCGACGACATCATGTACACGTTCGAAATGGGCGGGCGCAGCCGGGAGTATTTCGACCGTTATCGGCGCCAGTTGAGGACGCGCGAGGATATCCGGAAACACTCGGGGATTTCGAAGGGCGACAGGAGTGCGCTGATTAACTCTTTAAAGTAGCGGCGGGAATCCTGCTGCACAAGACTCTTAAAGCCTGACTTATAATCCTCTGACGCCGTTTTCCAGAAACGTGCGGAGGCGGTGGCTGCGGCTGGGGTGGCGCAGTTTTCTGAGCGCTTTGGCTTCGATCTGGCGGATGCGCTCGCGGGTGACGGCGAAGTTCTGTCCGACTTCCTCCAGCGTGTGTTCGCTGCCGTCCTCGAGGCCGAAGCGCATCTTGATGATTTTCTCTTCGCGCGGCGTCAGCGTCTTCAGCACCTGAGCGGTCTGCTCGCGCAGGTTCAGGTTGATCACAGCGTCTGACGGCGAAATCCCGTTCTGGTCCACCAGGAAATCGCCCAGGTGCGACTCGTCCTCTTCGCCGATCGGCGTTTCGAGCGAGATCGGTTCCTGTGCGACGCGCAGCACTTTGCGCACTTTCGAGATGGGCAACTGCAGCCGCTTGGCCAGTTCCTCGTTGGTCGGCTCGCGGCCCAGTTCCTGCACCATCTGGCGCGATGTCCGGACCAGCTTGTTGATGGTCTCGATCATGTGCACCGGGATGCGAATGGTGCGAGCCTGGTCGGCTATAGCGCGAGTAATAGCTTGCCGCACCCACCACGTCGCGTAGGTCGAGAACTTATAGCCGCGGCGATATTCGAATTTCTCAACGGCCTTCATGAGGCCGATATTGCCTTCCTGGATGAGGTCGAGGAATTGCAGCCCGCGATTGGTGTACCGTTTGGCGATGCTCACCACAAGGCGCAGGTTGGCTTCGATAAGTTCCTTTTTCGCGCACTCGGCTTCGTGATGCGCCTTGGTGATGATCTCGAGGGTGCGGCGTAGCTCGGCGGCCGATGCTCCGACGCGTTCCTCAATCTGCTGCAAGCGTTGAGCGCAAGCCCGCTGCTCCTTGCGCACCTCTTTCAGGCTGTCCGCGCGTCCGCCGGGCCAGGTCTCCAGCTTGCGCTGCACGCGCGCAATTTCCTTCTCGACCGGCCGCATTTCATCGACCGCCGCCCGTACACACTCGATCAGGCGACGGATCACGAGGCTTTGAAAACGGATGGTCCGCACCAGGCGCGATGTCCGGACCGCCAGGCGCGCCAGTTCCCAGAGCTGACGGCGGTACAGCTTGGGCTTCATCGCCCGCGGGATGGCCAGCAGCTTCTGCCGGCATTGCAGGATTTTGCGGTAATGGCGCGCGAGTTCCTCCAGCGTGCGGAGAAACTCCTGGCGCTTTTCCTCCACCAGTTCGTCGGTGAGGATCGGATCGGAAATCTGAATTACGTCGCGTGCGGAGATCGAATTCTGGCTGACTTCTTCGCCCAGGCCGAGGATTTCCTGAATCACCAGCGGCGCGCGGGACAGGGATTTCAACACCGTGTTTTGGCCGCGCTCGATGCGGCGCGCGATTTCGACCTCGCCCTCGCGCGTGAGCAGCGGGACTGAGCCCATCTCGCGCAGATACATGCGGACGGGGTCGTTGAGCTTTTCGCCAACGCCAGCGGGCAGCTCGATATCGAGCAGATCCTCGGCGTCTTCGAGCTTCTTCTCGAGGTCCTTCGGGTCTTCCAGGATTTCGATGCCGGCGCCGTCGAGGCCCGCCAGCACGTCCTCGAGTTCTGCACCGCCTGCGAGATCGCCGGGCAGAACCTCGTTGACCTCGTCGTAAAGGACGTATCCCTTGTCCTTACCCATTTGGACGAGACGTTGCAGCCCGTCGAGTTTTTCGTCTATCGCCACTGAAGCCCCGTTACTCCCGGCGTAGGAGAATCCAGATCATTGTACAACTTGGCAATGACGATTGTAGGCTTCATCTGGCCCCCCGTTCGAGCTGTTGCAACTCCGCCATCAACCGCAGCGCTTCGCTCGCGGCGCCGGCCCGTTCGGCCTCTTTGATCCGTGTCTTCAGCCGGAGACGCAGATCCTGATGCTCGGATCGCTTCATACTTTCAATAGCGGCCAAAACCTCTTCGGGTGAAGCCTGAATGTCCTCCCGCATTAACGCATCGGCCAATAATCGCCGATCATTCTCTTCCAAGCGTGCGTGGATCTCGTCGAACGTCAATTGGCCGCCCGATGCATCCAACGCGAACGCTACCTGAAAAATCCGATTGGACGGCAGCCGGTCGATAGACTGAATCGATTTCAGCTGGCCAATCACCTCGGTCCGCATCGACGGTTCGCCCAGCAACGCTCCCAGCAGCACGCGCTCGTCGTGACGTAATCCACTCTGCGCAGTTTCGCGCACAGTTTCCTTCCGATCGGCGACCGCTTTCAGGACGCTGTCGAGCACCAGACCGCGATCCACGCCGATATATCCCGCTACTTCGTTCGCAACCGCCATCCGTTCCAGCCGGTCAGCAATCCGGTTCAGCGCCGGTACCAGCGACCGCAACACCGCGACTTTGCCCTCCGGCGTATGCATATCGTTCTTCGCGCGGGCGCGGTCGGCCAGCCAGAAGAAGTAGCCCTTGGCCCCAGCCAAACGTTCCCGGTAAGCGTCGGCGCCGCGTTCCTTGCAATACTCGTCCGGATCGAGGTCGCCATCCAGCTCCATAATGCGGACTTCCATCCCCTCGTCCAACAGAAGTGTGATGGAGCGTTCCGCGGCGTTAGCTCCTGGAGCATCGGGATCGAAATTGACCACGATTTTCTGTGAGTGGCGTTTCAATGCCTGGATTTGCTGCGTGGTCAGCGACGTACCGCAACTGGCCACCACGGCGCGGAATCCCGCCGCCGTGACGCCAACCGCATCCATATATCCTTCCACCAGCACTGACCGGTCTTCTTTTCCTATCGCCTCCTTGGCCCGATGCAGGTTGTAGAGCACATGGCTCTTTTTATATATCGGCGTTTCCGGCGAATTTAAATACTTCGGACTATCATCTTCCGCCAGCGCCCGCCCGCCAAAACCGATCGGTTTGCCGAACTCGCTGTGGATTGGAAACATCAGCCGGTTCCGGAAATAGTCGTAAAAACTGCCATCGTCACGCTTCCGCACCAGGCCCGACCGTTCCAGTTGGGCGGCCGAAAATCCCTGCTGCTCGAGAATCCGGAGCATCGCCCGGCCGGAGCCCAGCGAGTACCCGATTCCGAAGTGGGCGACGGTTTCCGGAGCGACACCGCGCCGCGCCAGATATCCCCGCGCCATTTCTCCCGCGGAGCCCTGCAGATTTGCGCGGAAATGTTCGACAGCCAGCTCGTGCATGCGGAAGATGGCCTCCCGCACCCGCGACTCTTCATCGGCCACCACCGAGCGCTTCGGCATAGGAATACCGTGGCGTTCGGCGAGCAGCTTGAGCGCCTCGTAGAAGCTGACGCCCTCGATGCGCATGACGAAATCCAGAACATCGCCGCCCGCGCCGCATGAGAAACACTTATAAAACTGGTGAACGGCGTGGACGGTGAATGAGGGAGTCTTTTCGTTGTGGAAGGGGCAAAGCCCCATGTAACGTTGCGTCCCGGATTTCTTCAGGCGGACATACTCGCCCACCACGGTCCAGATGTCGATGGCGGACTTGAGCTGCTCCTTGAAATCCATGACCCCTTGGGGCTATTATCCCGCAGCGCAGATGGCGAATCGGCGAAAATCAAGGGATATTTTGGAGTTGCAGGGTGGCGCCCGCACTCGTGCCGGCCTCCTCACGCAGATGGGGTAAGCATGGAGATACTCACTTTGGATAACTTGATCGTACAGAGCGCGGCGGGCGATAAAGTCCCTGTATGCTGCCCGGGATTTTTGAGACGCTTAGTCCGCACGCGCGAATCGCGACGGCCGTTCTTCCGGTCGTGCTCGCCATGGCAGCGCGGATCATCTGGGGATCAAATCGGATTACCAAAACGCTGCTGTCGCTGTGCACTATCTGGTTTGTGGTGAATGTCGTTATCGCACCGTATTCGGATGGGATGCGACAGGATATTCTGAACCTGACGTCCAAGTTCTAGCAATGGGCCGATAGATACACGCCCTAACGCTACTCCCTCGCTATACTGGGCTTGCCATGAAGCAAATCGGCTCAGCCATTGTGTTTCTGCTTCTCGTTTCGTGCGCGAAATCCCCTTCCCCGGCCGGAGGAGGCCAGCACGCCACGGTGACCATGCGCGACGGGTCCACAACAACGGGAACCGTGCTGGAGAGTTCGGCGCAGGAGATCAAGCTCAAAGGGGACGACCAGATCACGCGGGCGATTCCGATGTCCCAGGTGCGCTCCGTAGAATATGCAGACGCACCAGCGGCAGCGGCGGACGGATCACCGGCATCGCCGCCGCCATCAGCGCCCCCTCCGCAATCCGCCCCGCCGGGATCGGCTCCGCCCACGGCTCCCGCTGCCGCTTCGTCGTCTGCCGCGGCGCCGCCGCCCGAATCTGAGACGGCTCCGCCGCGGTATCACGCGCCCGAAACAGCCGTCACCACGAAGACGTATGTGGTCGGAGCGGGCTCGCGCATCTCGGTGCGCACCGAGGAGACGATCGACTCGGCGAAAGCTATTGAAGGCCAGACATTCGCGGCGGACGTGACCCGCGACGTGCACGACGCGGCAGGAGACGTCGTGATCCCGCACGGCGCACACGCGCGAATCATCATCCGTTCGGCCTCCGGCGGCGGCAAGTTCAAAGGCAAGGCCGACCTGGCGCTCGATCTGGCATCAGTCTCGATCGCCGGCAGACAGTACGCGCTGGATACCGTGGATATCCGCAAAGAAGGGCGCGAGGGCGTGGGCGTCAACAAGCGGACGGGAGTGTTTGCGGGAGGCGGCGCAGCCGTAGGCGCGATCATCGGCGCGATTGCCGGCGGCGGTAAGGGCGCGGCGATCGGGGCTGCATCGGGAGCGGGCGCCGGAACAGCCGGTGAAATCATCACCAAGGGCGGGTCGGTGAAAATTCCGGTGGAAACGGTGCTGACGTTCCAACTCGAAAGACCCCTGCGCGTGAAGGCTGCTGAGTAGTCGGCGACTGAGGAATCAGCCGCCGTACCACACCGAGCCGGAAACGCCTCTCTGGCGCTGTTCGAGATACGCCTGGCCGCGCTCGTAGCCGCGGCGAAACGCGTCGCAGTCGCGCCCTTCAGGACACACGGCGCGCAGTTTCGTTTTGCCGAGTGCACGAAATGGCATGCCGCGGAAGTCACGGCGAAGGGCGGCCTGGAATCCGGCGCGGTAGGAAGCCTGGTCTTGCTCGAAATCGCGGCCCTGGCTGCGGTAGTGCTCGGCTTCGGCGTCGCGCAATCCGATCCACCAGGCTTCGCGCGCGGCATCCAGGGTTTCTGCTCCGGACTGGGCGAGCGTCTGGCGAGCGCGACCCACTTCGGCGTCGCCGTCGGTCATAACGATCACGACGGAGCGGCCCTGGCGCAGCGCGTCTTCGTAGAAGAAGATTTCGTCGGCGGGTAATCCCGGCGTAGTGGTCTCTTCCGCCGCGGCGCCCAGGGCGGCGCCCGCAGCCGAGCCGCCGAGGCCAAGCAGCGCGGCTGCGGCGATTCCGGTGGCGAGGACGGGTCCAACACCCGGCACGACGACACTGGCAGCGACAGCGCCCAATTCGAAGCCGCCGGCCATGCCGATGGCGGCTCCCAAGATGCTGCCCATGGTTGCGCCCATGGTTGCGCCCATGCCTGGCTGTTCGCTCTCTGAGGTGGGAACGGAATGAATTTCGGTTTCGGTAGCGCCGGGTGCGAGCAGATTAATCCGGTCGTCTTTAGATTGCCGTATGCGTAGCGCGCGGTTTCGGCCGAACGGAATACTCCGGTGACGGGCTCCATGATGCCTCCAACCGCATTGTAGGGTCGGATGTGGCGGCGGAGCGGTTAGAGGCATCACAGCCCGTGAGCGCGGATGTGGTGGTTAGCCCCAGTGCTACACAACCGGCGGTGGTGGCGCGTCGGTTTTGGGCTCCTCGGGGGGCGCCGGGGGATTGGTGCGCTCGACGACGACGTCGAATTTTGAGACGATGGTGGCGATCGCGGCAACAGCCGCCAGCACCGGCGCCAGGATCACGCCAACGGCGGCGATCGTTAAAGGGATCTCCAGGAACGTGTGGCCGCGCTCATCCTTAATGATGATGCGGCGAACGTTGCCTTCATGAATCAGCTCTCGCACTTTGGCGGCGAGATCCTCGCTGGCCACTTTGAATTGTTCGTAAAATCCCATGAGTCTTCACCTCACCGTACCGTCGGATATTTGATCCCGAGTTGCTCGAGATAAGTGTCGTATTTCGACGGATCGTAATAATAGGAACGCATCCGGGGCCGATATTGTTCCATGGTCTTCTGATTCAGCCACACGGCCGGCTTATCGTCGGCGCGCAGGAAGCTGGTGTACTTGACTTCCTTGGTCTGCACGTTGCGGAAGTAATCCCACGCCTTGTCGACCAGCTCGGGGTGCACGAGGATATCGAGCATGGTCAGAGCCTGCACCTTGGCGCCGGCGATTACGCCCTTATGCGCGATGGGCGTGGCCATCGAGATGGCATTGGCCCAGTTGTGACCCGGGCCGCCGGGGATATTGGATGGGAAGCGCAGGGTGATGGTGGGGACGTTCCAGGAGACGTCGCCGATGTCGTCGGAACCGCCGCCGGTCGGCATCGATCCGGGCCCGCCTTCTTCGCCGGTTTCGTCGGCGTTCGGCGGCCGGCGGGGCTCGCGCATTTCCGTTAACTTCGTGGCCAGCCCGCGGACCGTAACCTTCAACTCCTTTTGGAGGCCCTTGGCCAACGTCTGGTCCGCCTCGGACCACTGTGGCAGTCCCACCTTCTTAATGTTTTCGTACATAGCTTCGGCAATCGGACGGTTGAAATGACCGGGCCATGCGGAGCCGAGTAATCGCGACGTATAAGTGGTGTCCGTCATCAGGGTAGCTGCTTTAGCCATGTTATCGCCGATGCGCCACATGTCCATGATGTGGGAATAGTCGGCTTCACGGAAGTAATACCAGACGGCGGCGTTGGGCGGCACGACGTTGGGCTGGTCGCCCCCATTGGTAATTACGTAATGGGAACGTTGCGCGAGCCGCAGGTGCTCGCGGCGGAAATTCCAGCCGACGTCCATGAGTTCGACGGCGTCGAGCGCGCTACGGCCGCGCCACGGCGCTCCGGCGGCGTGAGCGCTCTCGCCCTGGAACATGTACTCCACCGACACGAGGCCATTCTGCGTAGTGGGCCCCCAGGAGACCGCAAGGTTGTTGGCGACATGCGTGAAGAGGCAAACGTCGACATCTTTGAACAACCCGGCGCGCACGAAATACGCCTTGGCGCCGACAAGTTCTTCAGCGACTCCAGGCCAAAGCTGGATGGTCCCCTTCAGGTGTTCGCGCTCCATTACCTGCTTCACGGCAAGGGCGGCGAGAATATTCAGGGGCACACCAGAATTGTGTCCCTCGCCGTGACCGGGCGCGCCCTCGATGAGCGGTTCGTGCCAGCCCACTCCAGGCTTCTGCGACGCCTGCGGGATGTCGTCGATGTCGGAACCGAGGGAGATCACGGGCTTGCCTTCACCCCACGTCGCGACCCAGGAGGTCGGAACTCCGGCGATTCCACGCTGAATACGAAAGCCCGACTTCTCGAGAATACCGGCGAGATATTTACTGGTCTCAACCTCCTGGAAGCCGAGTTCGGCGAAGCTGAATACACTGTCGACCATGACCTGGGCCTGTTTGGCCATGTGATCGATCTGGCCGGCGAGGTCGGCCTTGATGGAAGCCTCCCGATCCGCAGGTAGTTTAGGCTGCGCGACGAGGGAGCCGGCGATCAAAAAGCAGAGTATCGGAGCGAATCTGGACATGTTTGAGTTTCCCTTATTGAGGGATAGTGTACGACAGGGTACGGGCGCGAGAGGATTTGCGGGTGCGGAGGCCGGGCGTCCGACAGGCTGAGCCGCGCGGACGGTCATCGGCGCAGGCTGAAAGCCGCGCCGATGTGCGCGAATGCCCGGAATTGACTTCATGTTTCCGATTTCACTAACTCAAATACCGGTTACAGGTTACTGGAATCGATTTTGACGGTGCGCGTTGAGACTAACTTTAAGCTATTAATCTTACGAACGTTATGTAGAAGAGTGAAACGGTGCGGGGGACCGCAGTACAGCGCTCGTGTTCATTGACAAGCTTGCGGGCTATGTTGCACGCTAAAAAACAAGGCTGCCAATCAAGAAAGGTGATTGGACGTTTCAGTCATCGGGCACGCAGCCTGATCCACGTAGCACAAGCTTCCGGCCCACTTAGCAAATGGTAGAAGCGGCTTAAAAGGGCGGTAGCCTGTCCCGCAGCGCACACAGCTTATGTTTCAAAATTCCTCCCCCAGGCTCCAATGGTTCGCTTTACGTGTCAAAAGTAACCGAGAGAAGATAACTTCCCAAGCTCTAACCGGCAAAGGTTATGAGGTGTTCCTGCCGACCTATCGCAACGGCGGCGGCCGTCGTTGTGTTCCGACCCCCTTGTTCCCCGGTTATCTGTTTTCCCGGTTCGACATAAACGATCGTCTTCCGATTCTGATCCTTCCCGGCGTCGTGCATGTCGTCGGTGTGGGAAAGTCGCCCGCGCCGATCGATGAAGCTGAGATTGAATCTCTGCGCATTGTTGTGGAAGCGGGGTTGCCGATCAATCCAGCCGAAAACTTCACCGTAGGACAGAAAGTGCGGATCGAAGAGGGGCCGCTCGCCAGCGCCTGCGGCGTTATCGCCGGAGTAAGAAGCCAGCGGCTGATTGTAAATATCACGCTGTTGCAGCGTTCGGTTTCGGTGGAGTTACAGCCCGAGTGGATAACTCCGGTGCGAAGGAGTGACGACAGACCAAGTGCAATTGTCTGTCCGGCCCCGGTCGCGCCATGGTTCCAGGCCGCCAAACTTTAGAACCGAATGCTTCTGCGCGCCATGAAGCGCTCTACGTGGGGTCAGGGATTCTGCCTTGACCGGCTTCCGCCCGGTTGCGCCCGCCAGAAGACCGGCTGGCTGAGAGCCTGCCCCCAAGTTCCCAGGAAGAGTCATCCATGAGACTTACAGGATATTTATGCGTATTGGCCGGGCTGAGCGTGACGCAGGCACAGATCACAACGCCCGAAACCACGGAGGCGCAACAGACCCGCGTCGCACGCGCGAGTTCCGGATATGTGCTGGGGCCGAATGATCAGATCACGGTCGATGTTGTGGAACTGCCGGAATTCAGCAATCGGACTTTCCGGGTTGACGCAGATGGCGCCGTGGGCCTTCCGTTTATCGGCCGCGTCTCGGCCGGCGGTCGCACCATCGCCGATTTCGAATCAGACGTGCGCACGCGGCTTCAGAGCCAGGTGCGCGTTCCCCACGTTTCGGTCGGCATCGTCGAGAGCCACAGCCAGCCAGTATCGGTGATCGGAGCGGTGAACACACCGGGTATCGTGCAGCTGCAAGGCGCGAAAACGCTATTCGACATGGTGGCGGCGGCGGGCGGGTTGAAGGTGGATGCCGGCGACACGATCCGTGTCACGAGGCAAAAGGACCAGGGGCCGTTGAACCTTCCGAACGCGACGGTGGATCCCGCGACTGGAATTTCCACCGCGGAGGTGAGAGTTCACCAACTCGTAGAGCAGCACGATCCCAAGTTGAACATCCAGGTCCGGCCGCACGACGAGATTTCGGTGGCGCGGGCACAAGTGGTTTACGTAGTCGGCAACGTGCATAAGGCGGGCGGGTTCACGCTGGTGCAACGGCGGTCCATTTCGGTTCTGGAAGCTTTGTCTTTGGCGGAGGGGCTGTCGCCAAATGCGTCTCCCGGACGCGCCAAGATTTTGCGCAAACCGGTGACTGAAACGGCTGCGCGCCAGCAAGTGCCCATCAACGTGAAAAAGGTTCTTCAAGGTAAGGGAGAAGATCTCCAGCTCTCGCCGGACGACATTTTGTTCATCCCGGACAACGGCATGCGTAAGGTGGCCGGCCGGGTGGCGGAGACGGGGCTAGCCACAGTCTCCGGCGTGGTCATCTGGCGAGGCTTATAGGAACACAGGAAGCCAATATGAACGATTACCCGTCATCGCGACCGAATCCCGGCGATATGGCCAGGGCCGAGTGGCGTCCATCCCACGGGGGGATGTCTCCCGGGCCCTACTATGGCGTTGTCGACAACGGTAGGCCGATTCCATATCTGAAGACCATAAGCGGCCGGAAATGGACGCTGGCGGCGTTGACGATTCTGGGTATTCTGCTGGCCACCCTGGCAGTATGGCGGCGGCCGTATGTGTACCAGGCCCGCGCGTATCTCGAAGTGCAGGGCATCAACGAGAACGTGCTGAACCGGCGTGAGGTGGACCTCACTGCGCCCAGCGACAACACGTCGCAGAGCTATATCAACACCGAAGCGCGGCTGCTGGAAAGCGGGCCATTCCTGGATTATGTGGCGGGCGTCATGAACCACGGCCAGAGTGGAGCGTGGCAGCCGCCGATCACGCGTCGGGAGATCGCAGGCGCAATGCGCGTGCGGACACACGAGATGGACCGCGTGGTCGAGGTATCGGCGGAGTCGACCGACCCCAAAAGGGCCGCCGGGATTGCGAACACGATCGCCACGGAATTCGTGCATCGCGACCTGGAAAGGCGCATGGCATCCAGCAAGAGCACGTCTGAATGGCTGAACCGCGAGCTGGACGGGTTGGGAAGCAAGGTTCGGTCATCGGAGTCCGCACTGCAGGACTACACACGCAGAAATAACCTACTCATCGACAGCGAACAGGGCAGCGTGGCGGAAATGCGTCTGCGAGAGGTGCAGGACGACCTGGCCAAGGCGCAAGCCGACCGGATCGCGAAGGAATCGCTGTACGAAAACCTGAAGGCGGAGATGCAAGGTCCGCATTCGGCGCCGCTCGGGGACAACACGCTGGACAATTACCAGCTCCAGCTCACGACTTTGCGCAAAGAGCTTGCCGAGATGGAAGCAACTTATGCTCCGGGGTATTACAAGATCGCACCGCTGAAGGCGCAGATCGCCGAGTTAGAGAAAGCTTCGTCGCAGCAGCGGTCGAACGCGCTGGCGAAAGTAGAGAACGATTATCGCACCGCCGCGCGCCGTGAGGCCATGCTGCAGCAGAAGTACTCGGCGCAATATCAGGACACCGCGTCGCAAACCAACAAGATGGTGCGGTACACGGCGCTCAAGAACGAAGCCGAACTGAACCGGAAAATCTATGCCGCGATGCTGGAGCGGGTCAAATCGTTCGATGTAGCGTCGGCGCTCCAGGCCAGCAACATCCAGGTGATCGAGGCGGCGGAGATTCCGACGTTCCCGATCCGGCCGAACAAGCCGATGATCGCGATTCTCACCGGACTGGCGTTTCTGTTCGCCGGAATTTTGTGGGTAGTGAGCCGGGCCACGGGAAATCGCAGTATCCGGGAGCCGGGCGAGGCGCAGCAATACCTGCGGTCACCGGAACTAGGCGTGATTCCCGCGGCCGCGAGCGACCGGTATGCGCCGGCGATGCGGCGGCGGTCAAAAGAAGCGGTTGCCGCGGCGGCGAACGGCGTCCGGCCAGGCGTTGAGACGATTACGTGGCACTGTAGCCCATCGTTTATGGCGGAGTCCTTCCGCTCGACGAGCGCGTCGCTGCTGATTCCGAAGCCGGGGAGGTCACGTCCGCGCGTGCTGCTCATCAGCAGCTTGAGCCCATCGGAGGGTAAGACGACCGTGGCGTCGAACATGGCGATCGCCTTGGCCGGTGCGGCGGGCCGGGTGCTGTTGATCGACGGCGACCGGCGGCGGGCGCGGCTGCACAGCGTGTTCGGCGTGCGGAACGAAAAAGGACTGACGGAGTTGCTGCAGAACGGCAGTGGCGCGGACGCGACGGACTATGTTTTGGACACCGCGATTCCCAATCTGCATTTGCTGCCGAGCGGTAAGGGCGCGCAGCAGACGTCGGACATGCTGTACTCCGAGCGGCTATCGGATTTGATCGAGCAGTTCCGACAGGAGTTCGAGGTGGTGCTGATCGACACCCCGCCGCTCATGCACCTGCCCGACGCACGGATTCTGGGCCGCGTCGCGGACGGGGTGATTCTCGTGCTTCGCGCGGGCCGGGTACGGTACGAGAGCGCCGTGGCGATTGAAGATCGGCTGCGAGAAGACGGGATCCCGGTAATCGGGACCGTGCTCAACGATTGGGATCCGAAGAAGAACGGGTACGGGATTTATCCAGAGGACAAACGGGCGTACGCGTATTTTGCGAGGTAATCAGTGGGACCAGGGCTTCTCGCAGGACAAACGGCGAATTGGGTGGCGGGGTCGGCCAGCGGGCGAATCTTCCGCATCGTGCGGGTGATTTGCGATTTGTGCGCGTTGGCGGCGGCCTGGCGGATTACGCTCGAGCTTCGGCTGCTGCTGAATCCGTACATGGCGGTGTACATTCCGCGGGAGCGCATGCATGTAGTGGCGCCGCCGTTGTGGGGGCTGCTGCTGCTGTGGCTCGCGGCGGCGTGGTGGCTGCGGACGTATCGCGACCTCGATGAACCATCGCTCGTCAGCGGGCTGTTGCGGGTTACCGAATCCGCGATGGTCGTAAGCACGCTCGCGATTGTTCTGATCTTCTTCTGGTGGCAGTTGGGCGCGGACCGGTCACGATCGTTCATCGTGTTGTTCGCACCGGTGGCATTCGTAATGCTGGTGGTCTCTTTCTTCGTGGCGATCGCGATCACGCGCCAAGTGCAGCTCCGGTGGAGGATTTCGAAGCGCATTGCGGTGCTGGGGTCCGGCCCGGAGGCGGAAAACCTGGCTGAAGCGATTAGTCGCCGCGCGGAGCGAGTGTCGGTGCGCGGGCTGATTCTGCCTGAGAACTCCGTGGCACTGGCGGCGTGCGGCCTACCTGTCCTGGGGACGACGAGCCAATTGGCGGAGTTGATCAATCGCGAATCGTTGGACCGCATCATTCTGGCCTGCGACACGCTCCCGGAGCCCGAAGTGGAGCATTGCGACAAGGTGACGCGCCGAATGGGCGTGACCGTCAGCCGGCCGATACGCACGATCGACGAAGGGATGCTGGTCCGGTATCAGAAAGCGTACGGGTTGCACTGGATCGATCTCGACGCTGCGCCATTCCGCCGTTGGGAAGAGGCGCTGAAGCGCGCTGTGGATGTGGTTGCGTCGCTGGCGCTGATCACCGCGCTGCTGCCATTGATCGCGGTGATCGCGGCGCTGGTGCGGTTCACATCGGAAGGGCCGGTGTTCTACCGCTCCACGCGCGTGGGCAAGGGCGGCCGGCATTTCACGTTCTGGAAGTTTCGGTCCATGTATACGAGTGGGCCGGATCGGCGAGCGCTGCTGGCGAAGAACGAAAAGGGCGGGCACATTTTTAAAATGCGGCAGGATCCGCGCATCACGCCCGTGGGACGCGTGCTGCGGCGGCTCAGCCTGGACGAACTGCCGCAATTGTTCAACGTGCTGGTGGGCGAGATGAGCCTGGTGGGGCCGCGACCGCTGCCGGCCGAGGACCTTGACCCGGACGGGATGAGTACAAAGTTCGCGCAATGGGCGGAACAACGGTCGATTGTGCGGCCGGGAATTACGGGGCTATGGCAAGTACGCGGACGCAGCGACCTGCCGTTCCACAGCATGGTGGAGCTGGATTTGGAATACATCCGGAACTGGTCGTTCGGTCGGGATTTAAGCATTTTGCTGGAGACGCCGCGGGCAGTATTGGCGGCGAGGGGAGCTTACTAGGTCAACTACATGTGTGCGCCACTGAAACGGAATGTTGCGGGAATTGAAATCAGCACTACCAGCTATGACGAAGTGGTGGCCTGCTGCGAACGATGGGTCGAGAATCGGCGGAACGGCGAGGTAACGCCGTCGCGCTACATCTGCGTGACGTCGGTACACGGCGTAATCACGGCGCGCGATGACGCGAGCGTGCGGCGCATCTTAAACGCCGCCGATATCGCCACGCCGGACGGCATGCCGCTGGTGTGGGCGCTGCGGTCGTTCGGCTTCAAGAATCAGCAGCGCGTCTACGGTCCCAGGTTGATGCTGCATCTCTGCGCGAACGCTGAGCGCAAGGGGCATCGCATCTTTCTTTATGGAGGCACGGACGAAAGACTGCTCCAACTGCGGGCGCGATTGCTGAGGCGGTTTCCAGACCTGCTGATAGCGGGATGGTATGCGCCACCTTTTCGAGATCTCACAGCCGAGGAGGCGTGCGACGTGGAGCGCCGCATTCTGGAGTCGGGCGCGGACCTGTGCTTTGTCGGCGTCAGCACGCCCAAGCAGGAGCATTTCATGTTCGAGCATCGCGAGCGACTGCCGGGCGTGATTATGATCGGCGTCGGCGCGGCCTTCGATTTCCACGCGGGGCGGGTCCGGCAGGCGCCGGATTGGATGCAGCGCGCCGGCCTGGAATGGTTTTTCCGGCTGGCCATGGAGCCCGCCCGGTTGTGGCGTCGCTACCTGTTGGTGACGCCTCGTTTTCTGCCTCTGTGGGGCTGGCAATTGTGGCGGGAGAGCCGGGCTTGGCCGGCCCCGGTACGGATTGAATCGAGACCTGTAGAGAATCCTGGATTGACTACGGAAGGAGCGCCAAATCAATGATGAAGCCAACCAAAGTCCTGGTGACCGGCGCGGGCGGGTTTATCGGCCATCACCTGGTGAAGTACCTGGTTAACCGCGGCTATCGTGTCCGCGGCGTCGACCTGAAAGAGCCCGAATACGAACCGACCGATGCGCACGAGTTCAAGATTCTCGACCTGCGTAAATGGAAGAACTGCGTAGCTGCCACTCGCGGGGTCGATGAAGTGTACGCGCTCGCGGCCAACATGGGCGGCATCGGATTTATCGAGACGCACAGGGCGGAGATCGTCCGCGACAACACGCTGATCAACCTGCATACGATCGAGGCGGCGCGTGTGAACGAGGTCCAGCGGCTTCTCTATACATCGAGCGCGTGCATTTATCCCGGCTACCTGCAGAAGTCGGAAGACGTCACGCCACTGCGCGAGGAGGATGCTTATCCTGCCGACGCGGAAGACGGTTATGGCTGGGAAAAGCTCTACATGGAGCGGACCTGCAAGCACTATCGCGAGGACTTCGGACTTGAGACGCGGGTGGTGCGATTCCACAATATCTTCGGACCGCTGGGGACCTATGACGGCGGGCGTGAGAAGAGCCCGGCGGCGATTTGTCGCAAGATTGCGCTGGCGGATGACGGTGATGCGATCGAAGTGTGGGGCGATGGCCAGCAGACGCGCTCGTACTGCTACATCGACGATTGCGTGGAAGGCATCTTCCGGCTGATGCAGAGCGACTATCCGCATCCGCTGAATCTCGGGCAGGACCGGCTGATTTCGATTAACCAATTGGTGGACATGGTCGCCACGATCGCGGGCAAGCGGATTCAGAGAATCCACGACCTCACTAAACCGCAGGGCGTGCGTGGCCGGAACAGCGACAACACGCGGCTGCGCGAAGTGCTCGGGTGGTCGCCGCAGGTGTCGCTCGAAGAGGGCCTGGAGCAGACTTACCGGTTCATCGTTGCTGAGCTTCGGAAAGAGGGGCGTCTGCCCGCCGTGGTCGCCGCCGCCTGATGCCGGTCAGTTGGACAAGAGCATCGACGGGGTTGGATCGCAGCGTGTTGCACAACGTGGCATCGTTGTACGGCGCGCACATGGTGAATTACGTCGTGCCGCTGGCGACGATTCCGTACCTGGTGCGAACGCTCGGGGTATCGGCGTGGGGCCTGGTGGCGATGGCGCAGGGGTTCGGCGCGTATCTTGGGCTGGTGGTCGAGTACGGGTTCAATTTCTCGGCGACGCGCGAGGTGGCGCGGCATTGGAACTCGCCCGAACGGATCAGAGAATTGTTGGCCGGCGTCACCGGAGCGAAGTTGTTTCTAGCCACGATCGGAATCGCACTCGCGGCGGCATTGCAGGGCGTTGTGCCCAACCTGCAGGACCACGCCGCCGTGTTGTGGGCCGGGGTGGCGTCGGGCGTGGCGCTGGGGATGAATCCGCTGTGGTACTTCCAGGGGCGCGAACGGATGCGTGTGGCGGCGGGGCTCGATATGGGCGCCAAGTTGGCCGCGGCGTGCGGGATTTTCGTGTTTGTGCATCGGCCGGAGGATGCGTGGCGGGTGCTGGCGCTGCAAGCGGCGGGTTCGATCCTTGCCACGGGGATGGGGCTGGTGCTGGCATATCGTGAGACGCCCTGGCTGCGTCCCACGGTCGCACTCGCGATGGATGCGTTGCGCACCGGCTGGACGATGTTTTTGTTTCGCAGTTCGGCGATGCTATACACCTCGGGAAATGCATTTCTGCTGGGGCTTTTTGCACCGGCGGAATCGGTTGGATACTTCGCCGGCGCGGAAAAGATCAGCAAAGCGTTCATGGGCATGCTGAATCCGTTCAACCAGGCGTTGTATCCGCGGATCAGCCGGCTGGTGAAGCAGAATTCCGGCGATGCTGCGCGGCTCTTTCGGACGAACGTGCTGGTGGTTGGCGCGGGTGGATTGGCGCTCGGAGCGGCCGTGTTGGTCGGCGCGCCAGTCCTGGTCCGCGTTCTCCTCGGCGCGGCGTTAATGCCCGCGGTTCCTGTGTTGCGACTGCTCGCGATTCTGCCGCCGTTGATCGGGCTCAACACCGTGGTCGCCAGCCAGTGGATGATGCCGCAGGGTATGGACCGCACGCTGAACACAGTGATTCTGAGCGCCGGGCTTCTGAATATCAGCCTTGCGGCGGCGCTCGCGCCCCGCTATCAGCACATGGGGATGGCAGGCGCCGTAGTGGGAGCTGAGCTGTTCGTTGGTTTGACTTGCTGGTATCTCGTAATCCGCCGCCGCACGCGCTCAGAATCGCCGGCGCGCGTCGACCTGGTGCTGCCCGATCTGGAGAATCCTGCATGAGTCCTAGCGCCGCTTCAGCACGCCTACCCCGGCAGCCGCTCCGCTTGGAACCGTTGCCGGCCGAACCTTTGGTATCGGTGCTGACGCCCAACTTCAACTATGGGCGATATCTGCCGGAAACCATCGAGAGCGTGCTGGCACAGACGTATTCGCGCTGGGAATTGATCTTCTGCGACGACGGGTCGACAGACGGCTCGTACGAGATCGTGGAGCGGTACGCGCGGCTGGACCCGCGGATCAAGCTGCTGCGGCAGGCCAATGCGGGGCAGGCGGCGGCGCTGAACACGGCATACCGGTCGTGCTCGGGCACGGTGCTGTGCATTCTGGATGCGGACGATCGCTTCCATCCGACGAAGCTGGCGCGTGTGGTCGAGCGGTTCACGGAGCGCAGCGACACTGGATTGCTGGTGCACGCGATGACGCTGGTGGATGGAGACGGCAAGGCGTTGTACCGGATACCGATTTTGGGCGCTTTTGAAGAGGGCTGGATCGCGGAACGGGTCCGGCAGCGCGGCGGGCGATGGCGCTATATGCCGTCGAGCGCGCTGGTGTTCCGGCGCGAGTTGGCGAAGATCGGGTTTCCGATTCCGGCGCGGCCTTTGCGTGTGGGGGCTGACGGGTTTCTGTTCACTCTGTTTCCGTTGTTTACGAAGACGACGTACCTGCCGGAAGAGCTTTCGGCGTACCGGATTCACGGATCGAATATTTGCGGGCGGTTGGGGGTCGACGCGGCGGCGGCTCGGAGCGGCGCCGCGTTGATGACGCAGATCGTGGAGGCGGTGAACGAACGGCTGGCGGAGATGGAGCTGACCGAGAGTCTGCGGGTGCGGGACAACTTGCATATTTCGCTGGAGCTGCTGGTGGCGCACCTGCTGGAAGGAAAGCCGCGAGGGGAGCTGGTGCGGTCGTATGCGAAAGCGGTGCGGGACATCGTGGCGGACGATTTGTATGGCGTGCGGCAGAAACTGCTGATGCCGGTTTTGTTCGGCTGCGCGACGGTGATGCCGCACCGATGGCGTCGTGGGTGGTTGAATTTGGCGATATCGGCGGGCGCGTTGAAGCGGGCGGTGGTGCGGCTGGTTACCGGGTGGACGGTCGAGAGGACCTGTGGGGCAGGCTGATAGCCTGCGGGCCGTTTGGCAATCGGCCCGGGCGGCGGTTGCCAACCGCCGCGCAGGTTGACAACCTGCCCCACAAAAACCATGAGAATCGCGGTCTTTGATTATCGGATTATTGCTACCAACCCCGTTGGTGGGTGTCACCTGCGCATGCTCAAAGGGCTCTGCGACCGGCACGACTTCACCGTCTTCGCGGTGGAATTCGAAAACCCGCGGCCGGACCGGATCCGTTGGGTGCGGATTCCGCTGCCAGTCCGGCCTTACGTGCTGCTCTACGTGCTGTTTCATGTGGCGGCGCCGCTGGCCTGCGGGTGGCAATGGCTGGTTCGTGGGGTGAGGTTCGACCTGGTGCAGATGGTGGAATCGAACCTTCTGTTTGGGGATGTGTCGTACTCGCAATTTTGCCACCGGCGCTATCTCAAGCGGCATTGGCGCGAAACGCGGGCGAGCGGGTTGCGCGGATTTGTCCGTGGCCTGGCGCATCGGGCGGCGGCGTGGTTCGAACCGCTAGTGTATCGGCGCGTGGGGCGGATTGTGGCGCCGTCGCGAGGGCTCATGGCCGAACTGGGGGAGGAATATCCGGGGCAGGAATCGAAAGTACACGTGCTGCCGAATCCCGTAGATGTGGATGCGCTCGCACCGCCCGATCCGGCGGACCGGCAGCAGATCCGCGAAATGCTGGGGTTTGAGCGCGACGAGGTGGTCCTGCTGTTCGCCGCCTTGGGGCATTTCGAACGGAAGGGGCTGCCGTTGGTGTTGGAGGCGCTCGCGCGGCTGGGTGATCCGAGGCTGCAATTGGTAGTCGTGGGCGGACAGCCGGACCTTGTGGCGGAATATCGGAATCGTGTGAATGCGATGGGCCTTGCAAGCGCCGTCCGCTTCGAAGGGATGCAGCGCGATTTGCAGCGGTACTACTGGTTGGCCGATGCGTTCGTATTTCCTACCTGCTACGAAACGTTCTGCCTGGTAGCCATGGAGGCCGCTGCGGCATCGGTGCCGCTGATCTCGACCCGAGTGAATGGGGTCGAGGACATCCTGCGCGACGGCGAAAACGGAATCGCGATCGAGCGCAGTGTGGACGCAGTGTGCGATGGCATCCGGCGATTTCTGGCGCTCTCGCTTGCGGAGCGGTGCGAGATGCGCCGTCGGGCTCGTGAATCGGTGATGCAATTCAGCAGCGAGAATTTTGTCGGCGCATGGCGGGAGTTCTATGAACAGGTGGCTTAAGCTGCTGGTGGTCCTGGTGGCGGGCTATCTGACCATGACGCGGTCGTTCGCGTACCTGGGATTTCCGCCCGCGCGCATCTTCATCGGCGAGTTGGCGATCGGGGCGTTCGTGCTGACGCGGCCGCGGGTGATTATCGACCGGTGGCTGTATGCGATCCAGCGGCCAACGCCTTACAGCGCATTCGCGACGGCGCTGGCTTTCTCCATCTTGTTCGGACTCGTGGAAGTGTTCCGCGGAATCGTGAACGGCTACAGCCCGGTTCTGGCGATCGAGGGCTTCGCGTTCCACTACTATCCGATCTGCTTCTTCATCGGTATGTGGGCGGGCAGGCAGGATTGGAACCTGCTGCGTCGAATGCTGCGGATCCTGGCCTGGGTGAACGGAATCTATGGT
>Ga0335080_10001434_pt1 | contig 23283 bp, 18 predicted proteins | sample Lox_Sample_34_FD_206720 | JGI IMG/M metagenome (GOLD analysis project Ga0335080, IMG submission 206720) | Soil microbial communities from Loxahatchee National Wildlife Refuge, Florida, United States - Lox_Sample_3.4 | ecosystem: Environmental > Terrestrial > Soil > Wetlands | place: USA...
CCAGCGGTTAGAATGTCCCTTCCGCATGCACTTTCTTTACAGCGCGATGCTGGCAGCCTGCCTGCTGCTGAGCTTGCCTTATTGGCTGCTGCAAATGACCCGCCACGGAAAGTATCGCGCCGGTCTGGGCGAAAGGCTGGGCAAGGTGCCGGCCCGGCTTCGCCAGCGGGACCCGTCCCGGCCCCTGATCTGGATTCACGCAGTTTCGGTGGGCGAAGTGCTGGCGGTCAGCGGCCTGGTCGCGGAATTGCGAGCCCGTCATCCAGAATATTGTGTGGTCGTTTCCACCACCACGGCGACTGGGCAGAAGCTCGCCGCTTCACGCTTCCGCGAAGAAAATGTCTTCTACTTCCCATTGGATTTTGCCTTTGCGATCCGGCCTTACTTAACCGCGTTGCGCCCCCGGCTTGTCGTGATCGCCGAAACCGAATTCTGGCCCAACTTCTTCCGCTTGACGCGTGCCAGTGGCGCACAACTGGCAGTGGTCAATGCCCGCATCTCCGACCGTTCCTGGCCCGGATACCGGCGCGTGCGGCCCTGGCTGCGACGAATCTTGCAGAATGCTCAACTCTTTCTGGCCCAGACTGACGAGGACCGCAAGCGATTGCTGGACATCGGCGCGCCCGCCGACCGGGTTTATGTCACTGGCAACTTGAAGTTCGATGTTCCACTTCCCGCCTCTCCCCCCATCGTCGCGAGCCTCCGGTCGGCGATCGCGCAAGCTGGAGCGGGACCCGTGCTGATTTGCGGCAGCACCGTGGACGACGAGGAACGGATGCTTATCCGAGCCTTCGAAAACGTGCTGGCCAGCTATCCCCAAGCGCTAATGATCCTGGCGCCGCGCCATCCCGAACGCTTTGCCGAGGTGGCTACTCTGCTGGAGCAGTTAGGAGTTCGGTTCTGGCGGCGCTCGCTGTGGAACGGCGACCCGGTCGCTGGCGGCGTGTTCCTGGTCGATACCATCGGCGAGCTGGCCTCGCTTTATGCCCTGGCTGACATTGCATTCGTAGGCGGAAGCCTGGTCCCGCGCGGCGGCCACAACATCATTGAGCCCGCACAGCAGGGGGTTCCGATCGTCCTCGGCACTCATACCGACAATTTTCGCGACATCGTTGCCTTGTTCCAGTCCCGGAATGCGTTGCGCATTGTGGGCCCGGCGGAACTTCCTCTTGTATTTATGGAATTGATCGCGGACCAGCCTCAACGCCGGGAATTGGGTCAAAAGGCGGCCGAGACATTGAAGTCGCAGACAGGAGCTACCCAGCGAACCGCAGCTGCACTGGACAGATTGCTGGACACCTAAACTTTCCCAAGCCATTTGGCCCCAATTTCCGGGAGATTATGAATCTTCTCAAAACCCCTTGACCTGTCTATAACTGTAGGGTTCATCCTGAGGTTGTTCGATGCTGAGCGTATCGCAAATCGCGCGCCGCTGCGGGCTGAGCCGCACCACGGTTCTGTATTACGAATCCTGTGGACTGCTCACGCCAGCGCTGCGCAGTGGGGCGAATTACCGTTACTACGGCGACAAAGAAGTGCGAATCCTGGAGCAGGTTCGCCTGTACCGGTCAGTCGGACTCAGCGTGCGGGATATTCGGCGCCTGCTGGACGGCGCCGGATCCGATGCTGCCTCGCTGCTGCAACGGCGACTGCGTCAGTTGGATGACGAGGTCAACCAGCTCCGCAGCCATCAGCGCGTGATTCTGCAATTACTGCGCAGCAAAACTATTCTGAGGAGAGACAAGAAAATGACCAAAGATAAGTGGGTAGCCATCATGAAGGCCGCAGGCTTCAAAGACGACGACATGCATCGCTGGCACCGTGAGTTCGAGAAGTCGGCTCCCGAGGATCACCAGGAATTTCTCAACTACCTGCACATCCCCGAGAACGAAATCCGCTCCATCCGCGAATGGAGCCGCAAGCCGGCCAAAGCCTGATCATCTTCACTGGGTCCGGCGCCTCGATGGGGCGCCGAACCTCGTTTTTCATCCTTTCACTGCCAGACGGTGCAATCCCCGGCGACCCGCCTGCCTGACCGGTTTGCCCTGGCCCATCGAGGTCTTTCGCCCGAATCGCCGCCAGACACGTAAAATCAACCGCTGTATGAATCCCCTGGCCTCACTGTTCGGATTGGGTGTGCGGGCGCGGAACGCGCTCTACGACCGGGGTGTGCTTCGTCCGCTCAAGCTTGAGGGGCCGGTAGTCAGCGTGGGCAATCTCTCCGTAGGCGGTGCGGGCAAGACTCCCTTTGTGATGTTGTTAGGCGAGTTGCTGAAAGCCCGTGGGATAAAGTTCGATATTCTTTCCCGCGGCTATGGCCGTCAAACCCAGGGAGTGCTGCGGGTAGACCCCGCAGGCTCGGCTCGCGACTTCGGCGACGAGCCACTCCTGATTGCGCGCCGGCTGGAAGTGCCGGTGATTCTGGGCGAAGAGCGATACCAGGCCGGCCTGTTCGCAGAAAAACAGTTCGGCCCACAACTTCATCTGCTGGACGACGGCTTCCAGCATCGCGAACTCGCTCGCGACTTCGACATCGTGCTGATCACGCCAGAAGATGCTCGCGACCGGATGCTGCCTGCTGGGCGCTTGCGGGAGCCGCTGTCGTCCCTGCGGCGCGCGGACGCAGTCGTACTTATCAGTGGCGCCTCGCACGAAAGCATTCCCTCCAGCGGTAAGCTGATTTGGCGCGTCCGCCGGGGAATTACACCGAAGAACATTCCTCCGCGTCCCATAGCGTTCTGCGGCATTGCCCGCCCGCAGAGTTTCTTCCTGCAACTTCGCTCCGCCGGGGTCGAGCCGGTAGCGGAGGCCGTCTACCGAGACCATCACGCCTATACCGGGCAGGACATCCACGAATTACTGAAAGCCGCGCACGAGAGCGAAGCTGGGGGCTTCGTCACCACCGAAAAAGATGCCATCAATCTGGGCGCTTACCTCTCCGCCCTGCAGCCCCTGGCGGTGGTTCCCGTAAGAATGGAACTGGTCGACGCAGCTAACGCCGTGGATACCATGCTGCGGGTCCTTGAAGAACGGAAGCGCGGAGCATGAGAGAATCGCTGTTACACCAATGAACAAGTACCCGAAAGAGACCGAGCGCCTGGCGAAGATTGTCTCTTCATTCCCCAAGGTGACCATTACCGTGGTGGGCGATCTGGTGGCCGACGAATTCGTGTTCGGCGAAATCTCGCGGGTCTCGCGCGAAGCTCCCGTACTCATTCTCCGACATCGCGGACGGAGCGTGGTTCCGGGTGGGGGCGCCAATGCGATCAACAATCTCGCTGACTTGGGCGTCAATGTTCTTCCGGTGGGCGTCGTCGGCGACGATGAACCAGGCCGGTTGCTCCTCAAATACTTCCGCCGTAAACACATTGCGCTCAGCGGCGTGCTCAAAGACAAAAGCTACACCACGGTGACCAAGACCCGCATCCTCGCCGGGATGACCCACACCGCTCGCCAGCAGGTGGTACGAGTGGATCGCGAGCCGGAGGAAGGTCCGAATGCCCACCTGCGCCGTGAGCTGGTCCTGGCGGCACGGGGATATGCCCGTGCCTCCGATGCGCTGCTAATTTCCGACTACGGTTACGGCGCGGCCACGCCGGCCATCTTGAATGCTATCCGCGAAAGGGACGGAATAGAGGACGTCCCGATCGTGCTCGATTCACGCTATCGCATGCTCGACTACTCCGGAGTCACGGCAGCTACCCCCAATGAACCCGAGGTCGAAGCCTTGATGGGAGTCAAGATCGGCGAGGACTGGGCGCGATTGCGGTTGGCCGGCGACCAGATCATCCATCGCATGAAACTCAAGGCGCTGTTAATCACTCGCGGCCGGGATGGCATGGTGGCGTTCGAACGGCGGCATCGGCCCGTCGATATTCCGATCTTTGGTTCCGACGAGGTCGCCGACGTAACCGGCGCCGGCGATACCGTCATCGCCACCTTCACCGCAGGCTTGGCCGCGGGTGCCAGCATCGAAGAGGCCGCTCATCTGGCCAACTATGCCGGCGGAATCGTGGTGATGAAGCGTGGTACCGCAACCGTTTCGCAGCAGGAATTACTGCAGGCGCTGGAAAAAGCTCCGCCTGTCACGCGACCGCATTGAACCCGCACCGACACAAGATTCTCGGCAGAGAGGAACTGCGCAAGCAGGTCGCGCAATGGCGCAACGCTGGCCAGAAGGTGACGCTTGCCAACGGCTGCTTCGATCTGCTGCATGTCGGCCATGTTCGTTATCTGCATGCCGCGAAACAATTGGGCGGACATCTGGTCGTGGCCATCAACTCCGATGAGTCCGTCCGCGCCCTCAAGGGAGAAGGCCGGCCCCTCATGCCCGCGGAGGAGAGGGCTGAGATTCTTGCTGCCCTCGCCGACGTCGACGCGGTCGTCATCTTTCCGGAGAGAGACGTGCGCGCGCTGATCCGCGAAATCCGCCCCGACGTGCACGCCAAGGGCACCGACTACACCACTGAAACCGTCCCCGAGCGCGACGTAGTGCTGGAGTACGGAGGACGCGTGGAAATTGTCGGTGATCCCAAAGATCACTCTGCCAGCGAAATCATCCGCTCGCGGCTCGGGCCGCGGCGTGCCTAAGCATGGAACCAGCGTCCACCGCGGCTCGCGAATTAGCCCAGCAGGCCGGTTTTCGGCGTTTGCTGATCGTGCGCCTGAGCGCCATGGGCGACATCATACATGCCCTCCCTGCCGCAACCGCTCTGCGCCAGGCTTTTCCCGACGCCACTCTCGGATGGGTAATCGAGGAACGCTGGGCCGAGTTGCTATGTACTCTATCGAATCCGCGTTCCGGTCCACGCTCGCCGCAGCGCCCGCTGGTCGACCGGATCCATACCGTGAAGACCGCCGCCTGGCGTTCCGCGTTGCTCTCTACTCAGACCTGGGAGCAAATCGCCGCCGGCCTGAGCGAACTGCGCGCCGTCAAGTATGAGGTCGCGGTCGACTTCCAGAGCGCTGTGCGCTCGGCGCTGGTGGCTCGCTGGTCGGGCGCTCCGGTCATTTACGGCGTCGCTCAAGCGCGTGAGAATGCCGCCAGCATGTTCTATACGCGCCAAGTGATCGCCCAAGGCGCGCACATCATTCAGCAAAATCTTTCGCTCGCGGAAGCCCTGGTCCGCCAACCCTTGCCGACACCGAAGGTGGAATTTCCGCGCGACCAAGCCGCCGAGCGGGAAATCGCATGCGGTCTGGAAAAACGGGGCCTGGACAGATTCGCGATTCTCAATCCCGGAGCCGGCTGGGGAGCCAAGCAGTGGCCTGCGGAGCGCTATGGCTCGGTGGCCAGGCACCTGGCAGAATCGGGGATAAGATCGTTGATCAACTTCGGGCCGGGAGAGGAGGATCTGGTGCGATCCGTAGAGGCCGGCAGTTCCGGCGCCGCAGAGGGCATAGCCTGCTCCCTCAGCGAATTGATCGCGCTTACGCGGCGGGCTAGTTTGTTCATTGGCGGCGACACAGGGCCCATGCATCTCGCGGCAGCGCTCGATATTCCCGTGATCGCGATTTTTGGTCCGACCAGCCCCGCTCGCAACGGTCCTTTCGGCACCCACAGCATCGTTCTTCGCAGTTCGTCGAGCACTACCACGCATGCCCGCCGCCGGCAGCCAGACGAAGGCTTGCTGGAAATCAGCGCTGAGCAGGTTGTCGCAGCGGCGCGGCGGCTACTGGGGCAGCCACATGGTTAGCTGGTCTGCGGTTGCGCGCAGAATCCGGGTTCCGTTGGGGTTCGCGTTCGCCATCTTGTATGTCGTCCTGGCGAAGCCGACCTGGAGATCTATTATTCTGGGTAGCCTGATCGCCTTCCCCGGACTCATTTTGCGTACGCTCGCTTCCGGACACCTGGAGAAGAACGAGCGCCTCGCGACCCACGGCCCCTACGCTTATACCCGCAATCCGCTCTATTTTGGATCGTTGATTCTGGCGGCCGGGTTCGCGGTTGCCGCGCGCAGTTGGTGGATTGCCATGCTTATGACGTTAATGTTCATGGCGATCTATCTGCCGGTCATTCGCGGTGAGGAAAAATATCTTCGCGAGCATTTTCCGGAATTCGACGCTTACGCCCGCCGGGTGCCTCGCCTGCTGCCGCGCTGGAGTGCCTCCGGGAGCACAGGCACATTTTCCCGTCAGCTGTACTGGAAGCATCGCGAGTACAATGCCGCACTGGGCGCTTTGGGCCTGATCGCTGTCCTGATAGCGAAAGCAATCTGGATGGCGAACTAATTTGCAGGGGATCCTGCTTCTCTGCGGACGCCCGCCGCCATGGTTGCATCAAAAGAATAGCGGATCCGTCTAACCGTCGATGAAATGCGTTGCGATATTGAGCTGCGTATTGATCGCAGCGCTCGGTCCCGGTGCAGAGTCTGCGCCGCTTCAGTCCAGCCCTCAGAAACAACCCCTGTCGTCCGTAAGTGCAGCGCCATCTTCGGAAATTGTTCCGCCGCCGCCCGGCTATCGGTTCCCCAACGGCAACACCTACGTCTATGGGGTGGAATGGCACTTGTTTAACGCGGGCACAACTTCGGTGAAGATGGATTCCTCCGGCGGCCTGCAGCACGTCAGCGCGACTGCCGATTCCTCTGGCGTCGCCAATGTTCTGTACGGCGTGCACGACCGTTTTCAGGCCTGGTTTGATCCCCACAATTTCTGCTCGCTGCGGGTTTCCAAGCACACCGAAGAGGGGTTTCACAAACGCGACACCGCTATCACCTTCGACTATTCCCGGCATAAGACGGTGCTGGACGAAAAAAACCTCAAGACCGGCGAACTGAAGCATGACGAAAACGATCTGCCCAGCTGCGTGACCGATGTCGTCTCCGGCTTCTACTATCTTGCCTCGCTGCCCTTGCAGGCCGGCAATTCCTACACCTTTGCCATGAGCGACGGGGGCAAGGGAGCAGACGTCAAAGCGCAAGTCGAAGCCCGCGAGCAGATCAAAGTCCCCGCCGGCACCTTTCAGACCATACGGGTCCAGGCGGAAGCGGTTTCAGGAGCCTTGAAAGGACGAGGCAGAGTCTGGGTCTGGTTCACCGACGATGCCAACCGGCTTCCCGTGCAAATGCGGTCCAAACTAGCCTGGGGAACTTTGTTGTTCCGACTGCAACGAGTGGAAAAGTAGCCACACGCCCGGGATGTCCGCCCCGCGGATACGGTTTCAGTTCTTCGCCAGGAGCGCCTTCGCCCTGCCCAGTTCAGGCCGGCCGGAATCTGATCCGGCACAGTTCTTCACCAGCTGCGCGTAGTAGGTGTTGGCTTGCTGCGACTTGCCAGCCGCTTCGGCAGCCTGGGCCGCGCCGCTCAGGCTGTTGAACCGATTCGGATTCGTCTTCAGGTCTGCTTCGTATTCCGCGAGTGCTTCTTGCGGACGTTTCATGTCCAGCAGCAAGTCTCCCAGCATCTGCCGTGCGGAGATCCATAACGACTCCTGCCCCAGGGCATCTTGCTTGTCAGCAAGCGCGCGCAGGGCCTTGACCGCACCGTCATTCTTACCTTCCGCGCGATCAGCCCAGGCATTCGCCTCTAGCAGATCGTTCTCCACCGCCTCAGTCGTGTACGGCATCTTGCTGGCGGCTAGCTCTTTGTGGATGGACTCGAGCTCGGCAATGTCTTTGCGTGCTTCGGCAGCATCGCCATCCCTCGCCGCGCCAATCGCACGTGCCCAATAGGTGATGGCGTGCTCACTCGCTGCCGCATCCGGCACCGGTGTCAGGGCCGCGGCTTCTCTCCAATGATGCAATTCCAGGGCATAGGTGGCGGGAAACGACGTCAACGCATCCTGATGGGCGTTGAACCGGTCGCCGAAGGACGACTTCACCGGCGGCATGGTGCGAACTTCTTCAATGATCCGCTTGGCATCCGCTTCCTGCCCGATCTGCAGATAGGCAAAGACCAGGAAATCCATGGCGTGGAATTGATGGTCTTCCCCTCCCATATGCATGGCGGCACTCTTTCGCGTGGCGGCTACCGAAGCGAGATTCGAATCAATGTCGTCCTGCCACAAGCCCAGTCGGGCGAAGATGTGAGACGGCATATGCAGCGCATGCGGAGCCGCGGGCGCGATCTGCGCGTAGCGTCGCGCCGCCGGCAAACCCAGTTCGGCCAACTGCGGCTTGTCGCAACTGTGAATCAGATAATGAGCAATCCCGGGATGGTTCGGCTCCTCCACAAATAGCTTGTTGAGTATCTCGATGGCCTTCTTGCGGTTGGCGAACGTCCTATCGTCATCCGGTTCCGACGCCAGCAGCGACAGGGCGTAGAAGGCCGCAGCTTCCTTGTCTTCGGGATAGCGTTGGTACATGTGTTCCATTGCCTTGGAGTAAGCAGCCGCCCGGGTGGCGTGATCGCGCTTCGTGGAGTCGGCATAGAACGTCTTTGCCGCGGCCAGGTAATCACGCTCGCGGCTGGTCTTGGGATGCAGCGACTGCCCGCGCTTCGCTTCTTCCAGGCCCTGGGTCAGTGTCGCTCCGTCCGGGCGATCCCACAGCTGGTGCCACAGGCTCATCGCGATACCCCAATGCGCCATGGCACAACCTGGGTCATCCTTCGCCACTTGCTGAAATGCCTTCTCCGCTTCCTCGTACCAGAAGGAGTGCATCAACGCGACCCCGCGTTCAAACGTCACCTGAACTGACGGCGCGCACGACACCGGGAAGTGCACCGTGCCCAGCTGTTCCATCGTCATTTCTTCGTGATGCTGGCCTTCATCGGCCAGAAGCGGAAACGCGAAAAACAGCAGGACAAACCCACAGGCAAGTCGCTTCATAGAATCCCCCACGCTGGACTGAGTCTAATCGGCTGAAAGTCCGAGGGTCAACGAGCTTCGGGATTCCCTTGAGTCCCCCTGTGCCCGCTGTGGCTTAGGGTTCTGGCTATTGCAATCGGAAGCGTTCGTTCATAAGCCGCTGCAGGCGAGGTCTATAGAGGATGTCGTAAGTAAATTCCTTATCCGGAAACATCGCCAGTGCCGCTCTCTTCGCGCCGGCAGCAAGTTCGGAGGCCTCTTCCAACGTGAGATCCGGATCCTGGCTGATCACCGACATCACCATGCTCATCATTAACTGGAGCCGGCGAATCTTGCGGGATTCCTCCTCAACCTCGTTGCTGTTCCCCGAAGAATTTGTCGCCTTCGAATAATTCATGCGCCCCCACGAATCATAGCGTCAGAGCTTCGAACCCAGGACCGCCATCCATGCAGTTTGGATGTTCCTGGCTGGCGCGGCGTTGCGCCTGCGTTATGTGCAACCATTTTCCCGGCGGAAGCGGCAGAGCGCAACTGCCCAGAGGTGCAGGGCTTGGGTTACGGAGGTGCCATGGACAAAACAACTTCGGCCGGCCCGCGCGATGACTGGCCGTCCAGGGGTAAAATCAAGTGGGTGCTCGGCGATTCTTGATCTTGATTCGCCCGGCTCCGACCGGATGGGGCAACCTTTTCGGTATTGCTGCTCTCGGAGGAACCATGGAAAAACCCGCTGCTGGTACCGGAGAAGCTGACCCTCGTCCCGACCCCAATGAGAACTTAGCCAAAGTGTTTGACACCGAACAGGAATCCGAAGCCATGGTGGTTCGCGGCCTGCTGGAATCGGCCGGCATCGACGCCGACATGAGAGCCCTGGACGCCCCGCAGGACGTTCTGCCGGGCGTGGGCGGTACCATCATTCTCGTGCGCGAAGAAGATGCCTCGGAAGCGCGCCGCATCATCGAAGAATATCGCCAGACCCCCGAATCCCTATCCGAGGAAACCGCAGAGATCGACGTCAGTACCGAGGAATCGCGCGAGGGATAACCGAACGGCCATCCAGGTAGAAGGTCACCGCTCCCTGAAGGTCGGTGCGGTACGTGGCAATGTGTAAAGCGGCCAGACGCTTCAGAACCTCCATGCGCGGATGTCCGAAGGTGTTTCCGGCGCCTACCGAAATAAACGCCACCCGAGGCTGCAGGGCTTGCAACAACTCCGGGGTCGTGGAGGTCGCGCTTCCGTTGTGGGCGACCTTGAGCAAGTCGGCCCTGGGATTCAGCTTCGCTACCTGAAGTTCAACTTTTCTCTCGGCATCGCCTTCCAGCAGAAAGGCTGACCGTCCAAAACCGAAGCGCATCACCAGAGAATCATTGTTGTGCGCCTTCGTATCCAGATCCACTTCTCGAGGCGGAGAAAGTATCTGCACGCTTACGCCACCGAAGTCGTAACCATCGCCAGCGCCGCGCTGGACGATCTCAATCCCCAGTCGCCTCGCCTGATCCAGCAGGTCGGTGAGTTCGCGGCTGGCGGGCATCAACCCAACCCAAAGTTCGCGCGGGCGAAAGTTGTTCAAAATCGCTGGCATTCCGCCGATGTGATCCGAGTGTCCGTGGGTGACTGCGACCGCATCCAGCCGCGAGATTCCCCGCGACCAGAGGTAACTCGAAACCACATCTTCCCCGACATCGAATTCGGAGTGAGACGAGCCGATCGGCCCGCCAGCGTCAATCAGCACGGTCTTGCCAAAAGGCGCAATCACCAGGGTCGAATCGCCCTGGCCGACGTCAATGCCGGTGACTTCCATCACCCCGGGTTGCCACTGCGGGCGCGGCGGCACGCGAGCGATCCATATCCCCGCGGCCACCAGCAACGCCAACCCCGCCGAACACAGTGCCCAGTTACGCTTGGCCAGGATCATGGCTAAAGCCAGGACGCCTGCCGACACCAGAACCAGCGCCAGCACCGGTGTCGGCACCCGTTCATCGGCCACCCGAAAGCGCCCGAGCCAATTCACCGTGCCAGCAATCACTTCGAGCGCCACTCCCGCAATTACCACCGGAATTTTGGCCAGTGCCGCGGAGAAGTAGCCAAACAACACCGCCACAATCGCCGCCGGCATCAGAACTTCTGTAAGCGGCACCACCACCATGTTCGCAGGCAAGCCCATCACCGTCGCGCGGTGGAAGTAATATGCCATCGGGAGAGCGAGCCCCACCTGCATTAACCCCGAGATGAACATCAACGCAAAAGCCCCTAGCGTGATTCGCGCCCCCCCGCTTACCATTCCCGCTGCGATGCGCGGGCCCATGAACTTTTCCAGCCGTTCGGCGATCAATCTCAGATCGAGCCGGAATTGAACAACCCGCGGCGGCAGCGACAAGTCATAGCCGGGACAATCCAGGTTGTGCAATCCACGGCTGAACGGCTGAGAAGTGCGCTCCAGGACCGGCAATCCAATCGCCGCGATGATCAGCACCGAGAGAAACGTTAGCTGGAAGCTGGCGCCGAACAGTTCCGTCGGATCCAGCATCAGCAATCCCAGGGCTGCTCCTCCGATGGCATTCAGCATCGAGCGCTCGCGATACAGCAGCCGGACGCCGAGATAAACAAACAGCATGAGGGCTGCGCGCCACACCGGCGCCCCCACATCTGTCAGGAATGCATAGGCGACGCACAGAACGACCGTGGCTATGCTCGCGACCGCGTCGTCCATGCGAAAGCGCCGCAACACCCAGAACGTCACGAAGGCCAGGATCCCTACGTTCATGCCTGAGACGACCAGAATGTGGTACGTGCCGGAACGTTGAAAGTCGGTGCGGGTTGGCCGATCGATAAACGCCGCATCGCCGATGACCATCGCGTCCACCAGCGCAGCTTCGGACGGAGGCCATAGCTGGTGGATCTTGTCGATGATGCTGCGGTGAATTCGCGTGCGCCACAGCTCGATTCGGCTGCCTTGAAAGCCCGCCAGCCTCTGGACACGCTCTGCCTTGGCCGACCCGAGGACCGCAATACCGTCGGCACTCAGGTATCCGCGATAGTCAAACGAGCCGGGATTGCGGAAATTTCGCGGCGCTCGCAATTTTGCGGCGATTCGCAGGCGCTCGCCATATTGAAAAAGACGCATGGACGTTCCCGGATCCGGCTCTTTGCCGTAGAGGCTGAGACGCACTCCGCCCGCAACATCAACCGGCCTCCCAGCAGCCACGATCTGCTCGGATTCAACATCCACGGTCTCGCGCACTCCGCCAAAACTCCCCGGACGAAGGGACCCTTCGCGCGTGACATAGCCGGTCAGTTGGATTTCCCGGCCATCGGCGAAAGACAGCAGGCCTGCACCCGAAAGATTCGTGCGGCGCACTTGCACGCTAAGCGCCCCCACCACCGCCAGGGCGGCCAATATCAGGGTCCGGGCCGCGAGTCCACGCCGCTTGCGTAAGTAGAGTACCGACGGGAAGAAGACCAGAAGTGCCGTCAACCACCACATCGGAGGCCGCCAGAGATATGGACCGGCAACGATGCCGGCAGAGTATGCCAGCACCGCCCACAGCAAGGGCTGGTGGCCGCCTGAAGCGGCCTTCCCGGCAGGAACAACGGCTAAATCGGATCGCTGGCTCATCAGCATCGAACCAGCGGGGGACTAACGAACCAGTTGAAAAACGCTTTCCAAGTGGTAGGTCTGCGGGAAAAGATCCACCAAATGCGCCTGCTGGACGCGGTAGCCGGCCGCCAGCAAGCCACCCAAGTCGCGAGCCAGGGTCGCTGGATCGCACGAAACATAAGTCAGCCGCGGCGCTCCCAGGCCTGCCAGGCTGCGGGTCACGCTTTGCCCCAATCCGCCGCGCGGCGGATCCACGACAACGAAATCGGGCCTCATTCTGCCCGCCACGTTGCTCAGATATTGCTCGACCGTGCTTCGCACCGTCTTCACCGTTGGGGGCGCGTTCTGTCCGAGATCGGTAAAGGAGCTTGCTGCCGACTCCACCGCGATCACCCGTTCAAACTGCCGGCTCAGGCTCACTGAGAACAATCCAACTCCGGCATATAGATCTAATGCCGTATGTCCGCCCTGGTTCGCAGTGACCAGCGTCACCAACTGGTTGGTCAGATGGCGGTTGACCTGGAAAAACGAGCCCGCGCTGACCCGAAAGGCTGCCCTATCTGTCTGATAAGTAAGCTGTGCAGCTCCAACGGTGGCCAGCGCCTTGGCTTCGGCAGTTGCGTATAATCCCGATTCCTGGGCGAGAACGACTACTCCCTCCACCTGGCTGACCGCCTTGGCAACACCTTCTGCCCACGCCGTCACTGCCTTGGCGGCATCTGCCCGGCAATAACCCTCGATCAGAAGGCGGGTGTCATCCGCGTTGGCGAACACCTCGATTTCCCGCAGCGTCTCCGGAGGGGCATCCTCCCGGCCCAAACGAATCAATTGCACCAGAGCCTGATTAATCAGTGGCGAGCTGATCGGGCATTGCTCGATCGGAAGCAGCGTATGCGATCCGAATTCGTAATATCCAAGCGCAAACGGCTGCGTTGCTCCCACTCTGAGCCGCGCCCGGTTACGGTAATTCCATGGCGGCGATGGATGAATGTGCAGTGGGGTCTCGAGCTCCAGCTTGGCGATCCGGCGAAGATTCTCCTGCAGAATGGCAGCTTTGATTTTGAGTTGCTCTTCGTAGCCGGCATGCTGGTAGTGACAGCCCCCGCAGCGAAGAAAGTACGGGCAATGCGGCTTCACCCTCTGCGGCGAAGGTTGCAGAATTGCTTCCGCCCGGGCGCGGGAAAATCCAGGCTTCTCTTCACTCAACGAAGCCTCGACTTCCTCGCCCGGTAACACGAACGGTACGAACACTGCCTTCCCGCGGCCATTTTCGTCAGCCGGAAGCCGGGCCAGCCCGTCACCGCCGTAAATGAGTTTTTCGATTCTTAGCAGCATTTCTGTTCTTTCGAGGCCGTGGTCATATCTCACAGAGTCCCGCCGGATCAGGCAACCGCTCGCCCATCACATGTAGAACAGGCTCAGCCGGGGAAGCCCGTACTTTTCCAGCAATCGCTTGTGGACGTATTGCTTATACAGTTGCTCGATCTGCGGACCGGGCATCTTGCGGCGATAGGGGGCCAGATCACGATCGGCCTCGGCACGAACCGCCTCGATCTCGGCATCCCCGGTTGCGGCCAGCAGCACCGCATGAAGCTTTTCCTCCAGCACCGTGAGCCGCCGTTCCAGGTCCTCCAGGCGCGGTGATGCGGTTGAATTCACCAGAGCCGCCAAATCCCGAAGGGTTCGCCCCGTTTCTTCGGCCACTGCGTTCGCTGAGATGCCCGCTCTTTCCGGCAACTTCGCCACGCCTACTTGTGCCGCATTTCGTTCCAGATAGGCGACGATTTCAGCTGTCTCAAATCCGCGATCCGGCTTCCCCTTGGCTGGCGCTACCCCCACCGCTGCTTCCTTCATGTCCTCGGCGGCGGACAACACTTCTTGCGCGCAGTAGGCGAGGCTGTTGATCTTCTTCGTCCGTGCCGGCCGCTCCGCATGGCGATCGAAGGTCTCATCAATCCCCCGCAACGCCGCCTCCAGCGGAATACCTGCGTCCTTCCAGGTTTCGATCAATGCCCAATCCAGAGTCGAAAGCAGCAGGGCTGTGCCGCGCCGCTTCTGGTAGCGTTCTTCAATTTCGGTGAAATAGTTGAAGTAGTTTTCCACGAACACTCAGCGAGCCGTGCGCTGCCTGGCGGCCAGCGGCTTCGCAACTCTGGCGGAGTCCTGCATCTTGCCGCCCGCTGACTCACGGACCGCTTTGCCGGACAAATTCCGCTCGTAGATGATGCGCAGTCCTTCGAGCGTCAGAAATTCATCGACATGCTTGATGTACTTCGAACCCGTCCCCATGAGAGAAGCCAAACCCCCGGTGGCCACCACCCCGGTCTCCTTGCCCAACTCCTTCAGCAGCAATTCCAGAATGCCGTCTACCAGACCGAGATAGCCGTAGTAGAGCCCCGATTGCATGCTGCCCACCGTGTTCGTGCCAATTACATTCGCCGGCCTGCGGATGTCCACCCGCTGCAGGCGCGCGGTGCGTCCGAACAGCGCCTCCGCGGAAATGCCGATGCCGGGACAGATCACGCCACCGATGTATTCGCCTTTGCCGGACACGCAGTCGAAGGTGGTTGCCGTGCCAAAATCCACCGAAACGCACGGCCCGCCGTATTTCTCGTATGCCGCCACGGAGTTAACGATCCGATCGGCGCCCACTTCGGCGGGGTTTTCGTACAGCACCGGCATCCCCGTCTTGATGCCCGGTTCGATGAACAATGGTTTAAGCCGGAAATAACGTTCACACACCTGCCGCAAAGTGGAATCGAGCGGAGGGACCACTGACGAGATCACGATGCCGTGGATGCCGCTCACATCCAGGCTATCCATGGAAAAAAGGTTCCGAAACAACACGCCGTACTCATCGACGGTCTGCGTCTGGGCAGTGGTGACTCGCCAATTGGCCACCAGCAGTCCATAACGCGGCGCCTTATCCCCGCCCTCGCCTTCGCCGGGATGCAGCTTCGCCACCCGCGCGAACACGCCCAGCACCGTGTTGGTATTTCCGACATCGAGGACAAGCAGCATAGATGCTTGTGTAGGCCGATTGTGTCGGCGGCGTCCCTATCGCGTCCGCACCGTCCCGCTCAAAACCGTCCGCAATCCGCGCCCGGTTCTTACCTGCAGAAAGCCGCGCGAGTCTAATCCTTCGCTCACACCTTCGAATCCGCCACTTTCATCGATTCGCACTGTCCTGCCGCGAACCATGGACGATCTCTCCTCGAACCGCCGCAGGATCGAATCCCGCGCTCCCGGTTTTTCCAGCAAATCGCTGTACTCCCGCTGCAACGATCTTAACAAACCCGCCACCAGCTCGACCCTGGACCATTCCGTACCCGAGACCAGACGCAACGACGTCGCTTCTTCCTGCAGCCCTGCGGGGAAAGTTGCGTGGTTTACGTTGACTCCGATTCCCACCACGATGTGCCGCACATGTGTAGCCTCAGCGCTCATTTCGGTCAGAATCCCGCAAAATTTCTTCCCTTCAAGCAGAAGATCGTTCGGCCACTTGAGATCGGGCTTGAGCTGCGGATCCAATTCCCTGACCGCGGCCTCGACCGCCAAACCCGCTGCCAGCGAGAGAACCAGCACCTCCGACGGCGGCAACGTTGGGCGCAGGATAAGCGAACAGTACAGCCCTGCCGACCGCGCCGAATGCCAGGCATGCGCGCCACGGCCTCGTCCCGCAGTCTGCTCCTCGGCCAGAAAAACGCTGCCCTCAGGAGCCCGGGCGGCTGCCGCTTCCATCGCCACCAGATTGGTCGAGCCGACCTTGTAGTAGTGATGAAGATGCCGGCTGAAGATCGTTCCTCGCAGCAGGGGCGCAAGAATTTCCGGCAAAAGCAGATCGGGAACCGACTTCAGACGATAGCCGGTGGCCGGATGCCCGGCAATCTCCACTCCCAGGCCGCGCAACTGCTGCACCAGGCGCCAGACTTCCGAGCGGCTGGTACCGATCTCCGACGCAACTTTCGTGCCGCTAACCACCACCGTGGCGTGGTTCATTAAGAGACAGACAATGCGCCCCAGACGGGCGTCCGTGGCTGCTAATGTCGCACCGCCTGCCCGCAATCGTCGCTTGCGAGATTTTGCCGGTGTCTTGATGAGGGGATTATACGCGGGGCGGCAGGCTACCGCCGGGACACCTCGGATGTCCAGAAAACCTTAATTCGCGGAACCTTGCCGCCCATCAGCCTGGACGGTCTTCTACCCCGCCGGCATCACCCGCAGGCTCATGTCCACCGCCTTGGCAGAGTGCGTCAGCGCGCCCACGGATATGAAATCAACCCCGGTTTCCGCGTAACCACGGACATTCTCCAGGTTGATTCCGCCCGAGCACTCCAGCGGCAACCGCCGGTCCGCGTGCGAACAGCGTTCGACCGCGCGCTTCACGTCTTCGACCGACATATTGTCGAGAAGAATCGCCTCCGCCTTGTGAGTGATCGCTTCTTCCATTTCCGCCAGGGAACGAACCTCGATTTCAATCGGCTGAGAGCCGCGCCGATTGTGGTGGGCGCGCTCCAGCGCCGAGGCAATCCCTCCGGCCAGCGCAATGTGATTGTTCTTGATGAGCACGCCGTCGGAGAGATCGAGCCGGTGATTCTGACCGCCCCCGCACCGTACCGCGAATTTGTCGAGCATGCGCAGACCGGGAACCGTCTTGCGCGTATCCAGAATCCGGGCCTTGGTGCCCGACACCGCATCCACAAACTGCCGCGTTAACGTCGCAATCCCGCTGAGCTGCTGCAGAAAGTTCAGGATCACCCGCTCGCAGGATAGAATCACCCGCGCGTTGTGCCGGATCACCGCCACCGACTGGCCAGGATGCAGGCGTATGCCATCGAAGATCTCAGGGTGCGTCGTTACCTCGTAGTGTGAGGTAACCGCTCCATCCAAAGCCGCATACACGTCGAGAATGCGGGCAATCACGCCAATGCCCGCCAGTATGCACTCCTGCTTGGCAATGACGGTCGCAGCCGCGCGCTGGTTCGGGTCGATGCACGCATAGCTGGTCGCGTCGCTGGTGGCGCGATCCTCCTGCAGCGCGTTTTCCAGTACCGCGGTAATGCGTCGGCTGTTCCAGTCCATAATAGTAGCTAGGAGCTTGCAGCTAGTAGCTAGTGATTTTCCCAACTACTAGCTACTAACTACCAACTACTTCAGTTCTTCCAGCTTACTCCGCGTCTTCTCCCGTAACCCCAACATTTCCTGATTCCGTTTGCGCAGTCCCTCAACCACCTGCGCGGGAGCCTTGGCCAGAAAATTCTCGTTGCCGAGTTGCCGCTGGCCGTTCGAGATTTCTTTTTCGATCTTCTCCAGCTCTTTGTTCAAGCGTTCGCGCTCGCCCGCAACGTCAATCTTCTTCTTATAGATTACACGCACGTCGAAGCTCGCGGTATGCCGTGCTCCGGCCAGCTTGGCGAGAGATTCTTCCGCGAAGCTTAGCGTCTCAACGTTCCCTAATCGCTCCAGCGCGCTGCGGTTCTCTTCCATCAACCGCCGCGTCTCCGCCTCGTAAACAAAAACCTCGATGGGCGTCTTCAATTTCTGCTCGACCTTCAGTTCCGCCCGCTGATTGCGTACGCTGACAATCAGATCTTGCAACACCGCCATCTTCGTTTCTGCGGCCAGATCGACTTGCCCCTCATCCGCCTGCGGATACGGTGCCAGCGCAATCGACTTTGTCTGCGGCTTGCCATCGTACACCGCCTGCCAGATTTCTTCCGTGATAAAGGGCATCACCGGATGCAGCAGGCGCAGAGACGCCTCGAACAAGCGCACCAGATTCCCGCAAGCGACCCGCGCCACCGCGGCGTCGCTCTCCGGCATCAACCGCGGCTTGATCAGCTCAAGATACCAGTCACAGAATTGGCCCCAGAAGAAGTCGTAAATGACGTTAGCGCCTTCATGAAAGCGAAAGCTATCCAACGCTTCATTCACTTCCTTCGCCACCCGGTTGAAGCGCGACAGAATCCACCGGTCTTCGAGCGTCACCGCATCGAAGCCGGATATACCACGAGACTGCGTCGCAGCCGGAGCCTCTCCACCCACTCGATCCACATTCATGAACATGAACCGCGCCGCATTCCAGATCTTATTCGCGAAGTTGCGATACCCCTCCGTCCGGCTCTCGCTGAAAGCAATGTCCGTGCCCGGCGCAGCCATCGCCGCCAACGTGAAGCGAGTCGCATCGGTACCGTATTTCGCGACCACCTCCAGCGGATCAATCACATTCCCCTTGGTCTTCGACATCTTCTGCCGCTCGGCGTCGCGCACCAGCGCATGAATGTAAACCTGGCGAAACGGCACGCTGTCGTTCTTCTTGTCGCCCCAGCCGCTGGCCGCCTTGATCGCCGGATCCTGCTTGTGCCCCTCCATGAAGTGGCAGCCAAACATGATCATGCGCGCCACCCAGAAGAACAGAATCTCGTACGCCGTAATCAAAAGCGTCGTCGGATAGAACACCTCCTGATCCCGCGTCTTCTCCGGCCATCCCAAAGTGGTAAACGGCAAAAGCCCCGAAGAAAACCAGGTGTCCAACACGTCAGTGTCCTGCGTCAGTTCCTTCGCCCCGCACTTCGGACACTGCGCCGGCGTTTCCCGCGCCACAATAATCTCCTTACACTTCCCGCAATGCCAAGCCGGAATCCGATGCCCCCACCAAAGCTGCCTCGACACGCACCAGTCATGAATCGAGTTCATCCAGTTCAGGTAGACCTGCTTGTGATTCTCGGGGACGATGGTGATCTCACCGGACTCGACCGCCTCAATCGCGGGTTTCGCCAGCGGAGCGATCTTCACGAACCACTGCGTCGAAAGTCGCGGCTCGGCGACCGTGGCGCAACGGTCGCATTTGCCGAGGGCGATGGTGTAATCTTTCTCTCCCACCAGAAATCCCTGCTTCTTCAAATCTTCGATCACCAGCTTGCGCGCGTCGTAGCGGTCGAGCCCGGCATACGGCCCGGCGTTCTCGTTCATGCGCGCCTGGTCATCCATGATGTCGATCTGCGGCAGGTTGTGGCGCAGCCCGGCCTGGAAGTCGTTGGGATCGTGCGCCGGCGTCACCTTCACCGCGCCGGTGCCGAACTCCGGATTCGCCAGCTCGTCGGTGATGATCGGGATTTCGCGCTTCATCAGCGGCAGCAGAACTTTCTTGCCGTGCAAGTGCAGGTAGCGCTCGTCTTTCTCGTTCACCGCCACCGCGGTATCGCCCAGGATGGTCTCCGGACGCGTCGTCGCCACGGTGATGAATTCATTGGTCCCAATCACCGGATAGCGAATCTCATACAGCTTCCCTACCACTTCTTCGTGTTTGACCTCAAGATCGGAAATCGCCGTGCCGCAGCGCGGACACCAATTCACAATGTACTTCCCGCGATAGATCAGCCCTTCTTCATACAGGCGGACGAAGACCTCGCGCACCGCGCGCGACAGATTCTCGTCCATGGTGAAGTACTCGCGGTCCCAGTCCACCGACGCGCCCAGCCGCCGCATCTGGTCGAGAATCGCGTTGCCGTAAAGCTGCTTCCACTCCCACACCCGCTCAATAAACTTCTCCCGCCCCATCTCCCGCCGGTTCTTGCCCTCTTTAGTCAGCTGGCGTTCGACCATCATCTGCGTCGCGATGCCGGCATGATCGGTGCCCGGCAGCCACAGCGTGAGGAAGCCGCGCATGCGATGCCAGCGCACAATGATGTCCATCTGCGTCTGGTTGAGCATGTGCCCCATGTGCAGCCGGCCAGTGACGTTCGGAGGCGGCAGAAGCAAAGTAAAGACTGGCTGAGTGTGGGACGGACACTCTTGTCCGTCAGGTTTTGTGTGAACTTGCCCCGGGTTGGACCCCTGTCCGCCAGCCGGAGACTCCGGAGAGGCAGCCTGAACCCGAGCAGGAGTCTTAACCGAGAACAGCTTCTCCTTGATCCAAAACTCGGCCCAGCGCGCCTCAATCGCGCCCGGCTCATAGGTTTTAGGCAAATCGTGGGGCATGGGAAATCCGCTGACCGCCATCCGCGCTCGGCATTTAGCCCGCTACGGCCCCTGCCGACACCAAGCCTCAACGGATGAGAGCTGAAGGCTAAGGGCAGAGCGCTGAATCAGATGAACTTTTGAGTTTACAGGCGCGCGGAAAGAGGGGTCAAACGGGGGCGGCCCCGGCCTGAACACCTTAACTTCGCCTCAGGGCACAACGCTTGGAGTGCAAACTTTTCCTCTTGACAACTCCTGGCGGCCGGAGACACACTCATGCCAGCTTGAGCTTTGGCAGTTTCTCTTCCCTCCTAAGCCTACTCAGGTCGAGACACCAATGATTCGTCTCAACTCCCACTTTGGGTGTCGAGTGAGTGTGTCGCCCGAAACTACGGGCAGGAGCCAGCTATGAAGCTCTTCCGCAATTTCATGAGTGTTGTTTTTCTCTCGCTGACCTGGATGCTTCTTGCCGGAGTTTCTTACTCTAGAACGGCTGCTGGGAATCAAGTGAACCCGATTCCCTTCGCGAACGCACCGTTGTTGCCGGACAGCGCCGCTCCTGGTGGGCCAGATTTTAAGCTGACGCTGAACGGGACTGGGTTTGTGGCCACCTCGGTCATCCAGTGGAACGGGAAGGCGCTGACAACGACGTTCGTTACTGGATCTCAACTATCAGCTGTCGTTCCAGCGGCAAATATAAGCGTTGCGGCGATGGCATCGGTTTCTGTTACAAGTCCGGGTCCGGGCGGCGGTACGTCCAATACATTGCTCTTTGATGTCAGAGAGCCTTTCTCCTCAGCATCTTTTGGGGCAGCTCCGCTTTCGGTCACAACAGGCCCTTCCTACCCCGTGTCTGCCGATTTCAACGGCGACCTCAAAACAGACCTAGCTTTTGTGGCTTCTGGTGACTCCGCAATCACGATTCTTCTCAACGCTGGAAACGGTACTTTTCAGTCGCCCGTTGAATATCCAATCGCTGCAAATCCAGAAGGCTTAGTTGTTGCCGATTTCAATAATGACGGTAACCTTGATCTTGCGGTTTCTGACCACGATGGTTTTGTGTCCGTTCTACTTGGCAATGGCGATGGCACATTCCAGGCGAAGAAAGACTCTAACAGCGCCCCTTTTGCTCTTGGCCTTGCAGCAGGCGACTTTAACGGCGACGGCAAGCTCGACCTTGCGGTTGCGATCTCCAATCCTAAAGCCCAAGTCTTGGTCCTTCTCGGCAATGGTGATGGTTCTTTCCAATCCCCTGTTTCATACGACGTTGGATCAAGCCGAGCTACTGATGTTGTGGTCGGTGATTTCAATGAAGACGGGAAGCTTGACCTAGCAGTGACCGTGTTCTTAGACAACGCGGTTTCCGTCCTTCTCGGGAAGGGCGACGGCACATTCGAAAATGGCATTCAGTACGCGACTCAGACCGGTCCGGGATCTGCGATCGCTGCGGATTTCAATAATGATGGAAAACTAGATCTAGCAGTTCAAACCGAACTAGGAGGTTGGGTTTCCATCCTTTTGGGGCACGGAGATGGGACATTTGCATCCCACGCGGACTTCCTTACCGGAGTAGGCATTTATGGTCTTCAAGCGATCGACCTGAACGCCGATGGACAACTCGACCTTGTCATGCCCAACTACTCAGCTCGTAAGCCATCTACTGTTTCTACATTTCTTGGCAAGGGAGACGGGACCTTTGTAAATCGCAGCGATTTTCCTGTCGGTAGAGGTTCAGAAGGAATAGCGGTCGGTGACTTTAACGATGACGGGAGAACTGACGTAGTAACTGCTAACAGCGTCGACAATACCATATCTATTTTGCCACAAGTGACCGCCGTGTTGTCTCAGACGTATCTTAAATTTGGCAAGATCAAACTTGGAGACTCTTCTCAGCGCAAAGTCGTTCTCACAAACATTGGACATGAGCGACTGAAGGTCAAGCATATTAAGCTCACCGGAAGTGGCAGCGAAGCTTTTAGTGAGACGGACAACTGTCCAACCGAGATTGCACCAGGGGTAGCATGCAAAATAGTAATTACGTTCAGGCCCACTTCTGCTGTGTCCTACCGTCATGTGCGCGCAAAGATTGACGACAGCGTCAGCATTCAGTTGCTATATCTTCACGGTACTGGAATTCGCTGAGGAGCAAGAACGCCTGTGTGCGGCGCTCGAACCAAGAATTACTTCAAATCGGTGATACGTCAATACTGAGTTGGGGATAACAGTTGCAACGGAAATCCTGGGGAAACGAATGGCGCAAAAATGACTGGCTTATTCCGGCCAGCAGTGTAGGTGTTCGCGAAGCCTACTGTATCAAAACCGGGAGGGGCACTGCCGGTTAATCGGTAGTTGTCGGCAGGGAATCCGGGGCTCTTGAAGAGCGGATCCTGGTACACAGACTTCCCTCCGCCGTCTACGGGATCGCTTCCATCCTCGCCAGGGTCGGATGATAAACTGTTGGCCTGCCACTTCGCAAGACCAACGAATACGGCACTTCCGGTTACATCTGTAGTTGCAAAGAGAGGACTTGGAAGGTTCGGTGACCAGTATGCATTGCTGTAGAAGGCAAAATAGGTCGTGCACGGCGCCGGGAAGCTACCATCTGCAAATAGACAACTCCAAGAGCCAGTATTATTTTTTAGCCACTGCGGACCCTTTGTACTATTGAAGTACACGATGTTGTGCGTGAAAGTGAAGGTACGAATAGTATCTCCCACTCCGGTATCGTTGGCCCCTCGCTTCACGGCACCGCCCCAATTGTTTGTGTTCAAGTAAGAGTAGGCAAGGATATTATTTGAAACGATATTCTTGCACCCGCCATCCGGCGCATAAGGATCGGGACAGCTATTCGAGCACGTTGACGGAGCGGTCTTTTTCGTGTTGTTGAAATATAACGCTCCGGACGCACGATAAACAAGATTGTACTTTACAGTGTCGCATTGACTGAGACCGTCAATATAAATGCCCGTGCCGCCTTGTT
>Ga0335080_10001437_pt1 | contig 23273 bp, 20 predicted proteins | sample Lox_Sample_34_FD_206720 | JGI IMG/M metagenome (GOLD analysis project Ga0335080, IMG submission 206720) | Soil microbial communities from Loxahatchee National Wildlife Refuge, Florida, United States - Lox_Sample_3.4 | ecosystem: Environmental > Terrestrial > Soil > Wetlands | place: USA...
CTCTCCAGGGCATGAACTCCTTCTACGGCCTCACGCCCCCGTTGCAGGGTCAGGAATGCTCCCGGTCCAAAATGTCAGACTTCCCCCCGGTCCGTACCGCATGCTTAGACCCCTCCCCCCCGGATATTTGGATGAGACGCGCGTGTTTTCAATGACTTAACCGGAGAGGGCCCTCGTAAATATTTGCTATCAAAAGACTTGCTTGCAAATATTTCTTTGCAAATGACTTAGATGTATTCGGCAAGAATCTCCTTTCTTCCGGGATGTGGAGATTCGAACCTTGATTGTGCACCGGAAGCGGTAAATTCTCTGCAAATGAGCGGAGGCAATTTTCGCTTTCCCATGAAGGGGATGGAAGGAGAGGCGGGCTGGCGATAGTTGACAATCATAGAGCGCTCCTTCAAGACGAAGAACTCGGGCATATCGGGGGTGGCAGAGGCGGCTCCCGGGGTTAGGGAGGCCAGAGACTTCCTTGACGGTCAGTATGGGAACGACGCCGAGGAGGCTCATTTTTGCTCCTGTCGAGGCAGCGCGATCTTGAGATTACTTGATTGGCGGAGTACGGATGCATTCCGCGGATGAGGATAGCATCGTGATGTGGAGGGAGGTCGAGGCTGGAAGCTGGGCCCCGCCCATCGCGATGAGCACGCGACAGGCGGGCAGGGGGAAGGCGGTTAGTTCTGGGGTTGCGGAGCTGAGCCGTCGGGAGGCGGAGGTGGTCCGCCGGGTCCGTTGCGACGCATTCGCTGCTGCATTGCGGCAAATTTCTGCTTTTGATCTTCGGTAAGCAGCGCCTTGATGCTGTTGTTGGTGCCCTCGGATATGGAGCGCATCTGAGCTCGGCGATCATCCTGGGTGACAGACTGGTCCTGCATAAGGGCCTGGATTTTCTGCTGGCGATCAACGAGCAGGGGCTTGATCTGGGACTGCTGGTCAGTGGTCAAGTTGAGCTCGTGGGTAAGCCGAGCGAGCTGATGGTCTGGATCCATGCGCATTCCGCGGCCGCCGGGTCCCTGCGGGGGAGGACCAGCCTGTGTTGGCGGGGGGGGGGGGGGAGGGTTGTCCTGGGAGAGTGCAGCGGCAGCGGCGCCAAGGGTGAGCAAGCCGCCGAGCGCCAGAGTAAAGAGCCTGGTTTGCATAAGTTGTTAATCCTCCGATTCTGCATGAGGAGCCGGCACTGTTTGCGGCCGATGTCCTCGTGTATTCCCTGTAGATGCGGCTACCGGGAATGTCGTACAGGAGGGTAGACGGGGAATCGGATTACAGGATGAGGAAGAGGCCCAGGTTTGGTGAAAAATTCGAAAAACTTGTCCAGAAACTAAGAGGCGGGCAAGCCGGTTGCGGGAGTGGAAGAATTCCCGGAACCGACCGCCCGCTGGACCCTGAACCGGGTCTAGGTGGTATGTTTAGTTTAGGCTTGTTGGAAGGGAAAGCAAGTTCTTTTTTGGTCTGAATTCCCTATTCGTGACAGCTGTCACAGGTCCCTCACCCATGACGCTGAGCGGCGTTGACCTTTAGGGATTTTCCCTGATACAAAAAGGTGTTCCACTCACTTCGATATTACCCGTCTGCCTGAGCTTAACCGGACAAAAACATGGAAGATATCGTTCAACAAGTTGGCGCTCTTTTTCTCGGCGCGGTTCCCACCATGCTGCTGTTTGTGGCGCTGGTGGGTGCCTACCAGATTCTGGTGCAGGGGCCGCTGAAGCGGGTGCTGGCTGAGCGCCGCGCGAGGACCGAAGGCGCGGTTGAGAATGCGCACAAGGCGATCGCGGAGGCTGAGGCCAAGGCAGCCGAGTATGCGGACAAGCTTCGCCAGGCGCGCGCCGAAGTCTTCAAAATGCGGGAACAACGGGCCAAGCAGTTGAATGGCGAGCGTGAGGCAGCGCTGGATGTTGCGCGGAAGACAGCCGGAGCCAAGGTGAACGCGGCGAAGGCGGAGATAGATGCGGAGACCGAGCGCGCCAGGCAGTCGATCCAGGGAGCGGCGGGGGAACTGGCGAATCAGGTGGTTCGGGCGGTATTACCGCTTCCTGCCGGGGGGATCCGTTGAAGCAGCGTTTGTACGAATCGCGAATATCCCTTCCACTGTGCAGGTTGGCGCTTCTGGGGGTGTTGGGTCTTGCGACTGCGGTTTGGCCGATTCATGTGATGGCTCTGCAGGATGCTCCGGCGCAGCCTTATGTTGAGTCTCCGAAGCAAGAGGCGAAGAATCCGCCGCACACTCAGGAGCAAAAGGCGGAAGAGAACGAGAACGATGAGTATCGTCATGCGCCGGTGGTGCAGTCGCTGGCGCGGCTGCTCCACATGGACGTGGAGACGGCGGCGCATACATTTGAAATTTTCAACGTCAGCATCGTGGTATTGGGAATAGTGATTCCACTGGTGCGGATCATGCCGCGACTGCTGCGCGGACGTTCGCAGAAGATCAAGGCGAATATCGATGACGCTCAAAGGACGACCGAGGACGCGAACAAGCGGTTGAGCGCGGTGGAGGCGAAACTGGCAAGTCTTGACGTGGAGATTGCGAAATTTCGCACCGAGGTCGAGCAGCAGATTGTGCAGGACGAGCAACGCGGCAAGGCTGCGCTCGAGGAAGAGAGTGCAAGGATTGTGGCTTCAGCCGAGCAGGAGATCAGTGTGGCTGCGGCGCAGGCCAAGCGTTCGCTGCGGCATTTTGCGGCTGATCTTGCGATTGAGCGGGCAGCGCAACAACTGGTGCTGACGCCGGATACAGATCGAGCGCTAATTGCTGAATTCGTGCGTGAAACGGGTATGGCGAATGGCGGAGGTAAGAACTGATGGCCGCGGCATTCGCAGTACGTTATGCAAGAGCTTTTGCCGACGTTGTGGCGTCGAACAGGCTCGACTCAATGGCATTGGACCGGCAGTTTCATGATTTCGTGGCGACGTGGGACGGAAGCAAGGAACTGAGAGACCTGTTTCAAAATCCAGGAGTGCCTGCGGCGCAAAAGGTTTCCATTCTCGACAAGCTCAACGCGAAGATGGGATTGCAGCGGGAGTTGCGCAATCTGCTCGCGGTGCTGATCAACAACGACCGCATTGGCCAGGTGCATGAAGTGGCCAACGCATGGCGCATGGAAATGCAGGATCGGCTGGGGGTTCGGCAGGCTGAGATTGTGACGGCGCGGGAGTTGAGTGAAGGAGAGCGCGCGGAACTTGTGGCCGGAGTGGGGAAACTGGCCGGGTCGCGCATTGAACCGACCTTCAAGCTGGATAAGTCGATTATCGGGGGAACGGTAGTGCGGATTGGATCGACGGTGTGGGACGGATCGGTTCGCGGGCGGCTGGAGAGGTTAAAGGAAGAGTTGATTGGCGGCTAGCGCCGCAGATGTCAGTGATCCGTTTTCAGTTGTCAGTAGTTAACGAACAGAATCAAGCAAATCAGTTTTTGGTGGTCAGTAAAGAAAGTTTCTCAAGCCGGGTTGGCAGGAGACGGACGGCGATAGAGAACTGAAAACTGAGAACTGCAAGGAACTTGCAAATGGCTCAGATCAAGGCAGACGAGATTACGCAAATACTTCGCGAGCAGATTGCGAACTACGACTCGAAGGTCCAGGTCGACGAAGTTGGGACGATTACGTCAGTTGGCGACGGCATCGCGCGCATCCACGGGCTGGACAAAGTCATGGCCGGAGAGTTGATCAGTTTTCCTCACGGGATCTCCGGACTGGCACTCAGTCTCGAAGAAGACTACGTGGGCGCCGTGATCATGGGCGACTATACCGAACTGAAGGAAGGCGAAGAGGTCAAGCGAACCGGCAAGATTCTTTCCGTCCCGGTTGGCGAGGCGATGATCGGGCGCGTGGTCGACGCTCTGGGCGCTCCGATTGATGACAAGGGGCCGATCGCGACGACGGAGACGAATCCAGTCGAGCGCATTGCGCCCGGAATCATTGACCGCCAGGGTGTGCGCGAACCCATGGCGACCGGTCTCAAGGCTATCGATTCGATGATACCGATTGGTCGTGGACAGCGTGAGTTGATTATCGGCGACCGGCAGACGGGCAAGACGGCCGTGCTGCTGGACACGATCATCAACAATGCAAAGAACGACCTGATTTGCATCTACTGCGCTATCGGTCAGAAGCGTTCTTCGATTGCGCAGGTTGTGCAGACGCTCACCGAGTATGGCGCAATGGGCCACACGGTGATTGTGGCCGCCTCGGCCTCGGAACCGGCGCCGATGCTGTATCTCGCACCCTACGCGGCATGCGCTATTGGTGAGTATTTCCGGGACAAGGGCAAGCATGCGCTGGTGATGTACGACGATCTATCGAAGCACGCGATGGCGTACCGTGAAATCTCGCTGCTGTTGCGGCGACCGCCGGGCCGTGAGGCCTATCCGGGCGATGTGTTCTACCTGCACTCGCGTCTGCTGGAGCGGGCCTCGAAGCTGAGCGACAAGCGGGGCGGTGGATCGCTTACTGCGCTCCCTGTGATCGAGACGCAGGCCGGCGATGTTTCGGCGTACATTCCGACGAACGTCATTTCGATTACGGACGGTCAGATCTTTCTCGAGACCGACCTTTTCAATTCCGGCGTACGTCCGGCGGTGAACGTGGGACTCTCGGTTTCGCGCGTGGGATTTTCGGCAGCGATCAAGGCTACGAAGCAGGTTGGTTCGACGCTGAAGCTGGACCTGGCGCAGTATCGAGAACTGGCGGCCTTTGCACAGTTCGGTTCGGATCTCGATCCGCTGACCCAGAAGCAGCTGAATCGCGGCCAGCGACTGACAGAATTGCTGAAGCAGCCCCAGTTCCACCCTCTGACGTGGCAGCAGCAGGTGACGATTCTGTTTGCCGGAACCCAGGGGTATCTCGACGATCTCGAGGTTGCGGATATTCGCGCGTTCGAAGATGGGCTGCACCAGTATTTTGGAAGCGCGCAGACCTCGTTGATCGACGACCTGACGAAGAAGAAATCGCTCGATGACGATCTCCGCAACCGTTTGCACTCAGCGATGAAGGAGTACAAGGCGAACTTCCAGGCAGAACTGCAAACTGCGAAGGCATGACCAAGGGCCTCCAGCTACTAGCTAGAGCAAGAGAAGCTAGGAGCTAGTGGCTAGGAGCTAGCAGCTTATCTATGGCGAACGTACTGGATTTACGGCGACGGATACGCAGCGTGAAGAACACGCGGCAGATCACCAAGGCCATGAAGATGGTCTCGGCGGCAAAGCTACGTCGTGCTCAGGAGCGCGCACTGGCGGCGCGGCCATACGCAAAGATGATCACGAGCGTGCTGGAGTCGCTGAAGCGGCGCGTGGATATCTACGATGAGGAGACCGGGAACCTGCGTCATCCTTTGTTTGCCACGCGGCCGGAGAAGCGCGTTCTGCTGGTGGTGATCAGCGGCGACAAAGGGTTTGCCGGCGCTTTTAACGCTAACATCACGAAGACGGCGTTCCAATTCATCCATGGAAATCCCGAAAGGGAGATTGATATCGAGGCGATCGGGCGTAAGGGGCGCGACCTGCTGAAGCGCAAGTTCCCGATTGCGACTTACGCGGAACAGACGGACGAAGACGGCATCAAGCGGCAGGTTCGGGATGCGCGCCAGGGGAGCGTCGAACTTACGGGCGATCATCCGGGGATGTTGCTGAAACTTGAGGCCGACCGGGTGTTCGAGCTGGCGCAGAACATCATCTCCCGTTACAAGCATGAGGAGATCGATGCCGCATACATCGTCTACAACGAGTTCAAGTCGGTGATCTCGCAGCGGCTGGTGGTTGAGAGACTCCTGCCTATTCTGGAGATTGGCAAGCCTGAGATCACGGGGGCGGTTGAACCGACGAAAGAGGAACGCGAACGCGCCGAGCACGCAGCAATCAGTGCGGGTATCTCACTGGAAGAGGCAGACACGCAGGAGGCCGACGAGGAAGCGAAGAAGTTCGGCACCGCAAACGTGGACTACATCTACGAGCAGTCGGCGGAGGAACTTTTCAACGGGCTATTACCGAAGTATGTTTCGGCGATGCTGTATCACGCGATGACGGAATCAGTGGCGGCGGAACATGCGGCGCGTATGACGGCGATGGATTCAGCAACGAACAATGCATCGGAGATGATCGACTCGTATACGTTGCAGATGAATCGTGTACGGCAGGCGGCGATTACGAAGGAAATTATTGAGATTGTGAGCGGCGCTGCAGCAGTTTAGAGGCAGGGAACGAGGGAACAAGGGGACCAGGGAACGAGGAATACCCGCTTGCCAGATCTCAGAATCGAGGCTTGGGGCACCCAGGATCCCGGCATTTGGAAGTTTGGAGTTTGAGAAGGCGAAGGAAATGGCACAAAACATTGGCAAAGTGATTCAGATTTCCGGTCCCGCGGTGGACGTGCAGTTTGAAGAGGCGACGATGCCGCCGATTTACCAGGCTCTGCGCGTGACCAGCGAAGGTTTCGACGTGCCGGTGCCCATTAGCGTGATTCTCGAGGTGCAGCAGCACCTGGGCGAGGGACGCGTGCGCACGGTTGCGATGGAAGCTACAGACGGCATGGTGCGCGGGATGAAGGCAATCGATCTGGGCGGGCCGATCCGGGTTCCGGTGGGCAAAGAGACGCTGGGCCGCGTGATCAACGTAATCGGCGAGCCGGTGGATGAGCTTGGCCCGGTAGGCGAGAAGGAGCGGAATCCGATTCACCGGCCCGCGCCGCTGTTCGACGAGCAGTCGACGCGGGAGGAGATGTTCGAGACAGGTATCAAGGTCGTTGACCTGATCCAGCCGTTTTTGAAGGGTGGCAAAATCGGCCTGTTTGGCGGCGCCGGCGTGGGCAAGACGGTGGTCATCATGGAGCTCATCAACAACGTGGCGAAGAACCACGGGGGCTACTCGGTTTTTGCAGGAGTGGGCGAACGCACGCGCGAGGGCAATGATCTGTGGACTGAAATGACAGAGTCTGGCGTCATCAAGCCGGGCAAGTGGCAGGAGTCGAAGTGCGCGCTTGTGTATGGGCAGATGACGGAGCCGCCGGGAGCACGTTTGCGGGTGGCGTTGACGGGTCTCACAGTTGCCGAGTACTTCCGCGACAAGGAAGGTGCGGACACGTTGCTCTTTATCGACAACATTTTCCGGTTTACGCAAGCGGGCTCCGAGGTATCGACGCTGCTGGGCCGCATGCCCTCGGCTGTGGGTTACCAGCCCAACCTGGCAACGGAGATGGGCGAATTGCAGGAGCGCATCACGTCCACGAGCAAGGGCTCGGTAACATCGGTGCAGGCAGTGTATGTGCCAGCTGACGACTTGACGGATCCGGCGCCGGCGACCACCTTTGCCCACCTGGACGCGACTACGGTGTTGAGCCGTCCATTGTCGGAGCTGGGTATTTATCCGGCAGTCGATCCGCTGGCATCGACGTCACGCATCCTGTCGGCGCGTGTTGTGGGCGATGAACACTACAACGTTGCGCAGGGCGTGAAGAGGATTCTGCAGCGGTACAAGGATCTGCAGGACATCATTGCGATCCTGGGTATTGACGAGCTCTCGGAAGAAGACAAGCTGACAGTGGCGCGCGCGCGCAAGGTGCAGAAGTTCCTATCGCAGCCGTTCCACGTTGCCGAGACCTTCACCGGTATTCCCGGCAAGTATGTAAAGATCGCGGATACGGTGCGCAGCTTCAAGGAGATCATCGAGGGCAAGCACGATGATGTGCCCGAGCAGGCCTTCTACATGAAGGGCGGCATCGAGGAAGTGCTGGAGACGGCCGAGAAGTTGAAGACGACGGCGTAGGAGCAGCTTCTAGCTTCTAGCCACTAGCTTCTAGTCTGGCTAGTAGCTAGCAGCTAGATGCTAGGAGCTAGTTTTGAATGGCTGATGAATCTAATTCGCTGCGGGTACGGCTGGTGACGCCGGAGCGCATTCTGTTTGAGACAACGGCGGACGCGGTCGAACTGCCGGCCAAGAACGGCTACATGGAAGTGCTGTATGGGCATGCTCCGCTCCTGGCTGAGCTGGGTGCGGGCGATGTGCGGCTGCACGGGGGGCGCGATGCCGAAGAACAGATCTACAACGTCTCGTGGGGGTTCGTCGAGGTGCTGCCGGATCGCGTGACCATTCTTGCGAACGATGCGCTGAAGCCGGAAGAGATCGCTGTGCAGCGTGCTCAGCAGCAGCGCGAGCGCGGTGAAAAGGAATGGCTGGAGGCAGGGGACAGCGAGGAGAAGTACGCGGAAGCGCTTCACCGGATCGAAGAAGCAGAAGCGAAGCTGGCTACAGCACAGGAGAAATAGAGGAGATTCTGCACCCGCGGAGCGAAGAAAGACGAAGGCCCTACTCAGAAGAGCAGGGCCTTTGCACATCCAGAAGAACTAATCCACTCCAAGGTCTTCGCCGAGTTTTTCACTGGGTAGATGTTCTTCAGCCTCTGCATCAGGAATTCCACAGCATTCGAGCCCATTGATCTGGTCTGTCAAGGCGAATTCTGCATCGCTTGAAGGAATTGAGGCCTGAGCCTTCCAGCCCGACTTCTCTTCGATGGGGCCGCGTTCTGGGGGTGTATATTGCGTTACCGCAGGCTGGCGGCGCAAAGCTATCCACGTCATGCGCCCGACATCATAGGCGCCGTAGATGATGTTGGCGCGCCAGATGTCGTTACGGAACGTGAGAATCTGCTTCCGGATATAGCGAAAAGCATAGTTGCCGGGTTTGAACCTGCCGCTGTCTGCCTGGAAAACGAACTCTGGATTGGCGGGCCGGCAATCCTGCAGGGTTATAACCGCGATCGAGCCGTCTGTGTGAATCGGGTCTCCGGTCGCGTTGTGCGTGTTGGTGGGCATTTCGGCGCGAGAGACATAGCTAATTGATTTCACGCAGCCATCAAAATTCAAATCACGAATGACCGTTGAACGCTCCTCGTCGATGTTGGGCGCAATGTGGTGCACAAAGCCCTTGTATTTGACGGCGAGCACGGCATGGGTGTCGTGAGTTGATGACGTGATCCACACGGGCTCGGCCATTTCGGCGGATTTCCATTGCCAGATGCGGAGATGATCGCGGCGGTCGTAGCTATTGAGGTCTTTCTCCCAATCCATGTCCTCAGGCTTGCCGTTTAGATGGAAGGTGGTCATCGGCTGGTGCGCATAGCCGCTGTTGTTGAGCAAAGCGTAAAAACTCTTCATCCAGGCATGTTTCGAGTGAGGGTCGGCATTGTGCCAACCTGCCTCGTGAAAAGCCGAAGAGACCTGACTCTCTGAACCGATGAACACGATGTTGAGGAGGTCGGCGTCGATGTTGGCAGTGGTTTTCGCTCGCACTGGGAGTTGCTCTACGAACTTGTCGAACTCTCCTGAATCGGCTTTAACGGGAAGGGATAGTCCGTGTTCGGCGGCGGAATTCGAGGCTGGGACTGAAATCTCAGTCGTGGTCCGAAGACGAATATCAGTTCCAGCCGGGTAGTAGATTTCCGGTTCCGGAAAAATGGGGAAGACAGCTTTATACACGATCAGGAAGGTGTCGGAGTAGGGATTCCAGGTGGGGAGATGAATGAGGCGGCTGTTGATGCTTCCCTGAAAGGTGTTTGTGCTGCGTATGCCGTGTATCACGCCGTTCCGAACCTGCTCGCGAGCATTCTCCACCTCTTCGACGCGCGCGGTGAAGACAACTTCTACGCCGGGTGAGACCGTGGCACTGTGGAATTCGAGTTCGAGAGCTGCCGTTTCGTGTCGAATACCCCAGCCGACCTTGTGTTTGCTGCGAACGCTTCCTTCGATCTTGGAGCCCATGGGGAGTACGACTTGATCTTCGCAAACAAGGTCCTGGCTGAGGACAGCGTGAATCGGGTCGCCAACTTTTGCGGTGTAGGTGGAAACAGGCTCAAGGAGGCGAATCGAGAGTGTTTGACCAGCGGTCAACTGGTTGCATCCAAGGGCCTTGGGTGCGGCGATCAGGACACACAAAAGTACCAACCAGCACGCAGGGCTGAGCCGAATTCTCATACAAAAGAGCACCTTCCCCGTTGCCTTCATGACCAGCAGGAACAAGTAGCGTTTTGGAAGAGTGACAGGGTCAGGTTCGGTCAACGCCGGGAAATCGTCAACTCATATTTTTGGCAGGGCATTGCACTCGAGGGAAACGCACCGCCGTCGGCGGGGTTTGCTTAATCTAGTTTGCGGTTCAGGGCTGGTTTTGGCTGATCGGTGTGGCTTCACTGACGATGCGGCTGGTCACGTGGGTTTTCTCGAAGTCGCGGTTTTCGGCATTAAGAATGACCTGGCGGTGGAAGAAGTAGAGGACGTGGATTTTGAATTCAGTGGAGAAGTCGACGGGGAACCAGATGCCGTCGGGCTGCGGAGCGTAGCGGATGGTGAAGCCGAGGCCGGGCACGTCGGTTCCGAGAAGCGTGCGGACGGCGAAGGGAATCTTGCGCGCCATGCCGGTGGTGACGAGGACGGGCTGGAATGCCTGGGTGTCGATGTAGGCGTCGCCGCTCCAGCCGAAGTCGTCTTTCTTTGTGGGGCGGAAGGTGATGTGGTAGACGTCACGATCGTTGAGGTGCTCGCGACCGATCATGTGGAAGGTATAGTTGGCCTGGTCCTTTGAGGTGAGAGGGAAGAGGTGCTGAGCGATGCCATCCTTCGATTTGTCGTGGAGGAGGTTCCAACGGACGTTTTCGACGAGGTCGCGATCGAGGGTTTCATCGCTGTTGGGATCGAAGACCGGGTCCTTGTCTTTCTCCTTGTCCTTTTTGTCTTTCCTGGCTTTCTTGTCGTTATCGTTTGTTGTTGATTGGCTCTTGTCTGGATCTTTCGCGGCGATTTTGTCTTTCTCTTTCTCCTTGTCCGCATCCTTGGGCTTGTCTTCGTCACGAGGAAGAAGTTTGTCGTAGCTGACGAATTTGTGGTTCTTTAGGAACCGGCCATCGACTTTGAGCAGTTCTTCATGAGTGTCATCGGCCGAAGGCGTAAAGCGATAGTCAGTGATCTCCTCGCACAGGATGGCGTTGCCCCGACGAGAGGTCATTTTGGCGTGCTGGACGTAGACGTAGTGGGCGCGCTCAGCCTCGGCCGTGTCCTGGTTGACCGCCACTCGGATCATGATGGAGTCGACGGAGGGCAGGTGCGGGGCCGGAACGGGCTTGCTTTGGGCCGAGCAGACGCCCGCAGAGAGCAAAATGACTGAAATCAGCCGAGAACGAAGGCTCATCATAAAGGGATCCTCGGGATAGTGCGAGACTTCGATTTCAGGTAGCATGCGCGGACCCACCGCATCCAGAGACACTCGAACACCCCAAATGTTGCTCGAGGCCTGCCAATATTATTGAGACGTATGAAACGCGGAAATATTAATGACACAGAATTTGGGGCGGGGGAATGGTATGGGGAACCGAAAGATTCAGGCGATTTGCGTATGCCTTGCCGTGTCGAGCGTGGCAGTGGCACAAGATATGCCGCCGACGCATGTCGATAACATCAGCGGAAAGCAACGGGTAGTGGTGATCAGCGATATCGGCAACGAACCGGACGACCAGATGTCGTTTGTGCGGCTGCTGATGTACTCGAATGAGTTTGATATTGAGGCGATGGTCGCGGCGACGTCGACATGGCAGCGGGAGAAGACCCATGCGGAGACCATGCTGGAGCTGATCGATACGTACGGGCAAGTGCGGAAAAACCTAATGCTGCATGCGAAGGGGTGGCCGGAGGCGGAGGATCTGCGGATCAGGGTCTCTAACGGGCAGGGTGCATATGGAATGGCGGCGGTAGGTGCGGGGAAGGCGACGGAGGGATCGCGCGCGATTGTGCGGGCGGCGGAGCGCGATGATTCGCGGCCGCTGTGGGTGTGCATCTGGGGCGGTGCGAACACGCTGGCCCAGGCGCTGATGGATTTGAAGGCTGCGCATTCGACGGATGAGACCGTAAAACTGGTGGGTCGACTGAGGGTGTACTCGATCAGTGACCAGGACGATGCGGGGCCGTGGATCCGTCGGGAATTTCCGGAGTTGTTCTACATTGTGTCGCCCTCGACAGCGACGAGTGGGGAGTATGCGTCGGCAACGTGGACGGGGATCAGCGGGGATCGCTATTACCGCAATGGCGACGGCGCGAACTTTACAACGGTCACGAATGAGTGGCTGGATGCGAATATTCGCAGCAAGGGGCCTTTGGGAAAGAAATATCCGAAGTTCATGTTCATCATGGAGGGAGACACTCCGTCATTTCTGGGGCTTATCGACAACGGGCTCAACGCGTACTGGAGACCAGACTGGGGAGGATGGGGCGGGCGGTACGTGTATCGGCAACCTTATGGCGAAACGCACGCGATCTGGACGCAGGGCGGGGATGAATTCAAACGCGTAGATTCGCGAGACACGGTGACGGGTGTCGATGGGAGGGAACGCACCTCAGACCAAGCGACGATATGGCGGTGGCGCGAGGCGTATCAGAACGACCTTGCGGCGCGCATGACGTGGACAGTGGCGGACTACGCGCACGCGAATCACAATCCGGTGGCTGTGGTGAATGGGAGGGGCGGGACGGCTCCCTTGGAGATAGATGTGCGGGTAGGGCAGACGGTCACGCTGGATGCCTCCGCGAGCAGCGATCCGGATGGACAGCCGATTCACTTCCACTGGTTTCACTATACGGAGGCGGGGCTGGCTGATGGGAATCTCGCCGCGCTGACACTAACGGGTGTGGATACGGCACGCCTGACGGTGCGGACAGACGGGGCATGCAGGCCGTTATGGCTTCCGGTGATTCCATGCAAGGGAGATGGCGTGGCGCATGTAATTCTGGCGGTGACGGATGAGGGGACACCGCGGCTGACTTCGTACAGACGCGTGATTCTGCATGTGAGAGGGGCCTCAGTCAGCCAGTGAAGAAAGGGCGCGACGGTGTCTCGCGCCCGCTTCTATCATGGTCAGATCCCCTGGGCCCTAGCTCTTCTTGAGGACGAGGGGGAGTTCGTTGCCCATCTGTGTGAATTTACCGTCGATAGCGGTGTGATCGGCGGAGATTTTTCCTTCGTAGGTTGCGCCGAAGGCTTTGAACACAACGGTGAGCTTGTCGCCTTCGCGAGTGATGGAGTTGGCCGGCGCCCAGTTCGGAGCCTGATCGGGGCTCTGTAGTTGGGCGGTTAGGCCCGTGTCCATGTTGGCAATCTTGAGATTGATCGTGAGCATGGCTGAGGGAGTTTCGAGCTTGCCGGTCCATGTGCCGTCGATGTCGGTGGGAGCGGCAGGTTTCGGAGTCTGCGCGGCAGCTTGAGGCTGTGCGCGTTTGAAGTTGAGATCAAGGGGTTGGCCCTGGGTCCAGGTCCCGGTGATCTCGTTTGCATCCTTGTTGAGTGTCCCGTCGTAGGTGCCGTTCACGGCAGCGACGTTAAGATTCAGTTTGCCGTCTTTGAAGGCGATGCTGCTGATGGGGATATCGTTTGCGCCCTGATCGAGGCTATCGAGTGTGCCGGTGAATGTGCCATTCGGATTCGCTTTGATGTGCAGCAGCAGGCGAAGTTGCGCGGGGCCAGCGTCGAGTGTGCCTGCCCAATCGCCGACAATGCCCGGTTGCGAAGCTGATGCTGGAGCGGTCTCTGCCTGTGCTGAGCGCTGGAACTCGATTGGCGCGGGAGGCTGTTCGGGCTCTGTTTGCGTCCATGTGCCTGAGACTTTGTTGCCGTCGGAACTCAGGGTTCCGATGAAGTTTCCGCGGATTGGAACGTCCTGGCCGTTGACGCCAATGGTGTCGTCGACGGACATGGTGAGATCAGCCCCTTTCAGGGACATCGATTTCACCTTGATTCCGTAGATGTTCTCGTCGATGTTATCGAAGGTGGAGGTCATGGTTCCATCTGGAGCGGCGACGGCATGCCACAAAACGTGCATGGTTGTTCCACCGATATCAACCTTGCCCTGCCACTCACCGGCAAGCTTCTCCTGCGCGGCGCAGAAGGTTGTGAAGGTCAAAGTGAGAAGGGCGAAGACCGAGAGCTTGAAGAGAGAGGCGACTTTCATGAATCTCCTTACCACGGGAAACCCCGCGTCTTACAGGACTGCGCTATCAGGAGGGAAAACATTCTGTGAAGTGTACGCCTGGAGCCAGGCCAAAGTTCCAGCTTGCACGCCGCCAGCGGTGGAGAAGGGGCAGTGGACGTGGCTTCCCTGGGAAGGCCTGAGAGCCTACAATTGGCCTGTTATGGGCAAAGTGAAGGCAGAGACGTTTCAGGTACCATGTCCCGATTGCGGAGCAATGATCCTGGTAGATGCGACCACTGGTCTTGTGATCAGCCACACCTCGGCACCGCGCAAGAGAATGTTTGAAGATCTCGAGACTGCGGCTAAGGCCATGCGCGAACATGATGAGCGTAAGGAGTCGATTTTCCGCCAGTCGATCGATGCGGAGAAGAACAAGGAAGATTTGTTTGACAAGAAGTTCGCCGAGGCGCTGAAGAAGGCGAAGGATGCGCCCGAGGGCAAGCCCCTGCGCGAGTTCGACTTGGACTGAGGTTCGGTGAGCGACGGGAGCGGTCTCTCTGGCAGTCGCATTGCGTCGGGGCTGCATCTGAATACAGAAGGAGAACTCATGGCCATTGCCACTTTTCCAGATCGGGAGAACAGAACTGCGAGGATCACCCAGATGCCACGAACCTCCAATGTGAATTGGGTTGAAGTTGCGGCATGCGGGTCACTGATTGCGGGTGGCCTGCTGCTGCTGTCGGGTCAGAAACGCGCTGGACTGGTACTGGCTGCGTCGGGCACAGCCCTAGCAATGCTGGAGCATGAGGACACGCTGCGGGGCTGGTGGGATGCCCTGCCGGGGTACGTTGATCGCGCGCAGTATATGTTCGAACAAGTGCAGGATGTCGTGGACAATCTTGCGGAAAAGGGAGAGTCGCTGCGGCAGGCTCTGTCGCGGGAGCCCCGGACTACGATTCCGGCATAACGGGGTCGCGGCTGATTGGGTTCGCCAAGAGGGGTCCTTCGCTTACCACTGACGATTCTAATGATCTAAACGACTAGATTCCGAGCTGCTTGCGGCCGGCTTCGCTGATGCGGTGAGGGGTCCACCTGGGTTCCCAGACCAGATTTACATCAACTTTGCTGATGTCAGGGATTGTGGCGAGGCGATTGTGTACCTGCTCGAGGATCAGCCCTGAAGCTGGGCAGTATTCCGTAGTGAGGGTCATGGTGACTTTGACCCATTGACGTGGCCAAGCGGGCGCGGAGTTGGGGTCTGGCCCCGTCTCGATGGAGTAGATGAGGCCGAGATCGACGAGGTTGAGCTTGACCTCGGGGTCGAAGCAATCGCGGAGAGCGGAGAGGATGTCGGATTCGGAAAACATTGGCTATTAGCTTATTCGTGCTGAACGAGCATTTGTGCTCTCCAAACCACGCGGAAACAGCTCCGCATGGATTGGGCGCCGCAGTTCTTCCTTACGCACAGACTAGTTTTTGCGTTCGACCAGGTAGCGGGCGACGGATTTGAGGCCGTCGGCGCGGGAGCCGTAAGGGGCGAGGGCGGCGAAGGCTTCTTCGATGAGAGCGGCTGCATCACGGCGGCTCTGCTCGATTCCGAAAACGGCGGGCCAGGTGGCCTTTTCGGTAGCGAGGTCCTTCCCGGCCGTTTTGCCAAGATGAGCCGAGTCGACGGTCATATCGAGAATGTCATCGACGATTTGAAATGCGAGGCCGGCTTTGCGACCGAAGGTATCTAGGTGGGCGACGTCTTCGGAACTTGCTCCGGCGTACACGCCGCCGGTGACTACACTGACGCGGATGAGTGCGCCGGTTTTGGCTCGGTGAATGGCTTCGACGAGCTCGGGCGTGGGCTTCTGGTGCTCGCTTTCGATGTCGAGTACCTGGCCGCCAATCATGCCGTCGACAGTACCGACAGCGTTTGCGACGAGGCCGATGATCTGCACCGTGGCGGCGGGTGGTGTATCGAGACCAGCGAGGATTTCGAATGCGCGGGTTTGTAGCGCGTCGCCGGCGAGGATGGCAATGGCTTCGCCGAAAGCGATATGGCAGGTTGGCTTGCCGCGGCGGAGGTCATCGTTGTCGAGAGCGGGAAGATCGTCGTGGATCAGCGAATAGGTGTGCAGCATCTCGATGGCAGCGCCGAGGCGCTCGATGCCGGGTGGCAACGATCCGGCGATGGTGACTGCTGCCTGCATCGCGAGGACCGGGCGAAGGCGCTTGCCGCCTGCGAAAACTGAGTGGCGCATGGCACCGTGAATTGAGGCCGGTACCGTTTGAACCGACGGGATGAGGGCCTCAAGTGCGCGATCTGTAAGGTCGGCGCCCTCCAGGATCAGAGATTTCACATCGGTTGGCATGCTTCTTCATGATAAATGAGGAGCAGGCGCTTCAGGCTGTGACGAACGGTTCGAAGTTGAGGACCCGCGCTCGACGAAATAGAGTGCAGCGAGAAAGATGAGAGCGACAGCAGTGATCCAACGGCCGGTGATCTCGTCGGGAGTGGTGGCCCAGTCTATGGCGATTTCATTGTGACCGGCGTGGACCGGTACAGTCATCAGCCCGTCTTCACGAGGTGGAAGCGGCGCCAGGAACGGATCGGCGCCAAAGGCGATGAGGTTTCGATCGACACGGACTCGCCACGCCGCGTAATTGCGCAGGCGAAGGACAAGGAAGCCGGCATGCGGGAGGTCGGCGGTGAGGCGACGATGTTCGGGGTTTCGCCCGGACCAGGAGTAAGTTGCGTCGCAATGGCTGTTGGCGGGTTCCCATTCGGGAGAGTTGCCATCCTCCGAGACGGCTAAAACTACGGCTGGATTCGTGGTGAGACATGCATCGGGGAGGCCAACAGCGACGAGCGAATTATCTGCGCGCGGAGGCGCGTATTCGTCTGTGCCTTCGAATCCCTGGCCAGTGCGATAGGCTCGGAGCATTCCTGCGACCTTATCCTCCAGGTCGCAGGGTTGATGGAACGTTAATAGTGACACGGCCGTGGTCGCGAGAAACATCGCGATGCAAAGGGCAACCACAAGGTTGCGCAACGATCGGCGCGCAGGCCAGATGGCTGCGGCGAAGAAAATGGCCATAGGTGCTTCGAGGACAACGAGCCAGCGCCACGGGAACTGAAGGAAACGCAGCTTCGGGAAAATGTTCCAGATGGGCAGTGAGATGGGGAACTGGAGAACGAGGACGGCGATAGGTATGAGAGCAAGGGGAATCCACCAGGAGCGATCATGCAGAAGGCGGCTCCGGCGCCAAGCCAGGAAGATGGAGAGGAAGGCGATGCCGAGCATGATGACGGCAATGATGGAGACGCGCAAGAGTTCTATATCGTGTAGTTCGAGATTGGGATCGGCGTGACGTGCGAAGAGGAAGCTGTTCTGGATGGCGAGGCCGGGATCGTCGATTGCCTGGCGAATCTGCACCCAGCGCTGTTGAACTGCGGCGGGAATAAGGTAGACGGCGGACAGGCCGAGGCTGAGCGTAACGGCCACGCCGGCGCGAAGGATTGGAGCCCAGGAACGACGAAGCGGCGCGACGACGAGTGCGACGGCAGCTAGAAGATAACTAGTCATAACGCCAAGGGGGGCGTTGCAGAGCCAGGAGCCTGCGATTACCAATGCGAGGAAAAGGGCAGAGCCATCAAAGGCACGACGCGAGGCCGGGGCTTGCGGATTGCGATCGCGGAGGATGAGCAAAAGGAGAAGGGGAATCCAGAAGCTACCAGCTAGTTCTCCGAAGGCGGAACGTTCGTAGGCCGTAAACATAGAGTAGCCGGAGAAAAGTGCAGTACATCCAGCGAGTGTGGCGGGGCCATCGGTTAGCCGCAGGTGACGAGCGAGCAGGCGTGTGGCAAGGCCTGCGGCGGCGAGGAAGGAACAGAGGATGACGAGTTGGACACCTTTCCATGGAAAGATGGCGCCGAGTGCCGCTCCGAGCATCCAGGTGAGCGGCGGGTAAAAGACAAAACGTGGTTCTCCTGCGCCCCAATTGGGGGTCGGCGCCCAATGTGGATAGAAGACGCCGTGACGCCACGCGGCTTGGGCATCAAGCCAGGAGGCGAGGTGAAAGTCGAAGTCGTGACCACAGGAGTTGCCCCAGATGAGGTCGGGGGTGGTGGCGATGAAGGCGGCGAGACAGATGATGGCGGGACCGAGAATCTTGCTTTCCCACCCTTGCGCGAGGAAACGCGCGGAAGGATTGGGCCCCCGAGGTCTTTCGGCCGATCCCTGATCGCTGATCTCTGATCCCTGTTCTCTCATGGCAGGAGGCGCAGGGTGTGTTGCGTGTTTGCGGCTACGACCGTTGGGGTGAAGGGGAGAGCGAAAGTTCGGCCATTGTAGTAGTCATCCCATTGATCTCGGAAGTAGGGGCTATAGGGGTTGCCACTTTCGCCGAGGACAATGTTCTCTGTCGAGCCGTTGATGTTGCTCCAATCCATGGTGAATCGCTGCGATGGGCCGAAGGTTTCTCCGACCTGTTTCACAGTGATTGTGTCACCGCTGAGTGCTTGTTTGCCGGTGCCAGCGATACGGCCGATGAAGGGGAGAAAACCGGCGAGTGGATGTTCAATGTCGACAAAATGCCAGCTGCCGTAGGTCCAGTTGCCGATGTCGGATGGGGCGCCGCTGTTCTTGGTGGTGCGGTGAACGGCGTCGGTGAGGAATGTGTCCCAGTCCTTGTAGGCAGGCGGGAGCCAGTCGGGGCTGGCGTGCATGATGATTTCTTCCTCGGCGAAATTGGATTCCGACCATTGGTAGGCCTTGCTCAGGTCTTTGCCGAGCTTGGGTTCGAGGAGCAACCTGCGGAGTTCGTAGCGCGTGTTGACTTCAATGGTTGCAGCGGCAGAGTCAATAGTAAGACGGCCGTCCCACTTGCGCATGAGTTCGGCGGCTTTGTGGAGTTGTTCGTCGGACCTTGCGGAGTGGTCGATCGCGTAGGCGAGGCGGTGCGCCATCTCCTGGTCCATTTCGCTATAGATGTCCGTCTGAGTGGCAAGCATGTCGGCGGGGGTGAGGTGATCACGGCCCTGGAGGAGCTTGTAGATGCGCTCGATGCGATAGGGGTCAGCCCACTCGTCGGTGAGCGGGTACTTGGATTTGTCTGTTGTGACGCGCGCGTTGGCGGTGGCGAGGAAACCAGAATGCGGATCGAGAACATTCGGCAGATCGTCGAAAGGGATGTAGTCCTGCCATTCGTGAGTGGTGTCGTGAATGGGAACGCTCGCGATTCCCGCGGGCCGCAGTGGCATGCGACCGACGGCATGATAGCCAATGTGGCCCTGATCGTCGGAGTAGACGACGTTTTGAGTAGGCCAGCACCATTGCGAAAGCGCGGCGGAGAACTCCGTCCAGTTCGACGCTGTGTTGATGGCGTATAGCGGTATGGAGTTCAGGGTTGTGTCGTAGAGCGTCCACTTAAGGGCAATGGCGCGCGAGTCCTTGGTAAAGATCGGGTCGAGGAGCGGGCCGTGATCCGTAAGACGCACATCGTAGTGAACGTCCTTGCGGCCGCGCACATGGATGACTTCGCGATCTATGGCAAGAGGGTGCCATTGAGCGCCATTGCCTTCGTAGTTATTGCCCTGTACCTTTTCGACGTAGAGGTCCTGAACGTCAGCGTAGAGGGCGGTGAATCCCCAGGCGACGTGGTCGTTGTGGCCAGCGATCACGAAAGGCATACCGGGGAGGGTGACGCCTGCGGCGTGAAAACCGGGTGCGCGCAGATCGGCGATGTACCAGATGTTCGGCTCGTTGAGGCCGAGATGCATGTCATTGGAGAGGAGCGGCTTTCCGCTGGCGGTGTGGGCGCCGGAGATAACCCAGTTGTTAGAGCCGGAGATGCAATCGGGGCAGGAGGGATGATTGGACGCTTCGGGAATCGTGAGCAGGTTGAGGATGATCGTATCCCACCCAAGCCGCAAGAAGCGCGGCCTGGATGGGGCACCTAAAAGGGTTTCGGTGCGGTCGTCGTCTTCATCGTCGGTTGGCGGCGGCTGCGGATGAGGCTGGTTCAGATTGGGGATTTCGCCGGTTGGCGGATGATCGCGCCATGATCCGACGGGATACAGGTCGGATTCGAGTTTAGGGTTGGTGAGCTTTGCGGCGATGCGCTCGCGGGCCAGCTTGGCATACCAGTGTGTATCGAGCATGTCGACCATCATCATTCCGATGCTCACGGAGTCAACGCCGGACCATGGTTGAGGCTTGTAGTGAAGGAGGCGGAACTCGGGAGGAAGGGAGTCCTGGTGTTGCGCGATGTAGAGATTAACCCCTCGCGCATAGGCTTCGATGCGCGCGCGGTCTTCGGGAGACAGGTTGGCGTAGATGCGGTGGGCGACGTTGCGGAACTGGAACATGCGTTGGGCCTTGTCGTGACGAAGCATTGATGGGCCCATGATTTCGGCGAGTTCACCGTTTGCGCTGCGGCGGAATGCATCCATTTGCCAGAGACGATCCTGGGCGGTGACATACCCCTGCGCAACGAAAAGGTCGTCTTGTGTGGCGGCTTCGATGTGAGGAACACCGTGCTGGTCTCGGCGAACGGTTACGGAAGCCGAAAGCGCCGGAGCGCCTTGCGCGGAGAGCAGGATTTCGCCGTCCAGTTGTGGAAGAGCCGCTTTCGCGGCGGAGCGAAGCCAGAGAACAAAGAATCCACTGAGAATGATGAGCGCAGCCAGAAGCCATATGCCGGAAAGAAGGATGAAGCGCGGCCATCGGCGACGGTGCACGCGGGACGTGGCAATATCGGCAAGTTTAGTTTCCGAGAGAGGGTCCGGCATCTCTGCATAACAGCATAACCCCGTATCAGTCACAGGCATTCAGCGGAGGTGAAGGATCGTGTGCGAATGGGCGACAGTCGGAGACCTGAGTCGAACGCCAATTCCATAGATGGGACCGCCATATGGAGGCGGTGAGTTGGGTTGCGGAAGAAAGACAAATGGGGCTCCGATAAGACCCACGACTGCGGCGCCAATCAGGCCGTCTTGCGCCGCTTTACCCGCATCTGTGTTTTGGGATGCAATCAGACCGACAACGAGGCCTCCGGCAATCATGCTGGAGACCCAGGCGGGATGATAATTGCGCTCCTGCTTCGGAGCTTGTGCCGTCGTCTTCAAGGACCGGTCGAGGTCGACGCTGACAATCTCTGCGCGGTCGAGGCGAAAGCCGACATCAGCAGGATTACCCGGCGGGTTGCAGAAGAGATAGGTGTCCGTCACGGTGCCGAAGAGACAGTGGACGCAGCGGTTGTCCGTTGTGGTGACAAGGACTGGCTGACCTGCAGGGAGACTCCGCAAGCGGTTCCATGAGGGGTCTGGCGGCGCGGCAGGCGTATCGGGCAGGATCTGCGTGTTGGCCGTGGGCGCTAATAGCAACAAGGCGAGAAGTGCGAGCGGAAGGTGTTTCATGCCTCGCGATGTTAGGGAATTCTGGGAGGTGGCGGTTGGGCGATGAGGACAGAAACGAAAGTGTGCTATTGAGCGGGCGGGGTGGTTAGTAATTCTCCTTCACGCTTGCGGAGGTCGGCGATGGAAGATTCGCCGAGGAGGCGAAAGACGATGGCATGCGCGCCGATGGGTAGGTCGTGTTCGATAACGGCGTCGCAGACGACGGCAGCCGCAGCGTCGAGTCCGCGCTGCCAATCAGGTTCAGCAGCGTCGCGGACGAGGAGGCACTCGGGCGCGAATCCGGCGGCGATGAGCATGGTCTGGGCGATGCGTTGGAATTCGGCCCAACGGGAGGCGATGCCGACGAGATCGTTGGAGTGCGCGGGCATGTAGCGTTGGAGGTAGGATTGCAACTCGGGCGAGACAGGATGGATCTGAAGCGTGATGAGTTCTGTACCAGGGGGCAACAGCTTGCGGACCGTAGCGGCTTTGCTGGGAAGCACAGCGGGAAAGGATCCTTCGAGCACGCCGGGGTTGCAGCATTCATCGATGCTGCAGCCGGCAACGGGCAACGAGAGCGACTGCTCCATCTCGCAGATGACGATGCGGCGGAGTTCGGGGTCGGGTTCGATCACGAGCCAGCGCGCGGGCGGCTCGAGCACGAGCCAACGGCGGAGGCGAGATTTCAAAAGGATATCGGAGGCGCCAAACTTGCGGGCTTTGGTGGCGAGATCGCCGATCATCTGGTCGACGGCCACTTCGGTTGAAAGCGGGGCGTCGGGCCTGGTAGAGCGCACGAAGACGCCGCTGCCGTGGCGCAATTCGACCCAGCCTTCATTTTCAAGCTGACGATAAGCGGCACTGGCGGTGTTGGCGTGAATACCGAAGCGGCGGGAGAGATCGCGCGTGCTGGGCAGGCGGTGTCCGGGAGGGAGTTCGTGACAGAGGATGCCGAGAACAACCTGGGTGATGAGCTGCTCACGCAGGGAGATCTCGCCGGTGCGGTTCAACCAGAGGCGCATAGATTCTCTCTTAGCCTGCCAATTGCTCCGTGCCCACGGGAGCTGGGAGTTCGACGAGACGTGGACGCCGGTAAACGACAACCAGCCACGCGAGTATGAGCAGCACGATTGGAATGACGAGCAGACTTCCTTCCGGGCCGTCAGCGCCGCCGCTCCAGAGCGGATTGCCGGCGGGTCTGGTGCTTAACAGGTGCCCGGGCGCGACCATTCCGCTGTCGGCTGTTCCGTAGAAATAGGTTTCGGCCCAATCCCAGGCCGCATGGCATCCGATGGCCCACCACGCCGATCCGGTGAGCCACACGCTGACGCAGAAGACGAAGCCGATGAAGGCGGCGGCGAAGATGCCGATCCAGTTTTCGCCGTTGTTGCCGGTATGGAGGGCGCCGAACCAGGTTGAGGTAATCCAGGATGCCTGCCAGAACCCGGAACTGGGAGCCTTATTCAGGTGCAGAAGCAGGCAGGGAGCGAGCCCCAAAAGTGCGATGACATACACTCCCCAATTGCCGTTGCTTCTGGGCCCGAGCAGAACCAGAACGCAGGTGCAGGCGACGGTACCGAGGGCCCACCAGAAGTTTGTGCCGCGTGTAAGGATGGAGAGGAGGCAGCAGCGCATCAGGCCTTCTTCCATGCATCCGACTAGCAAGAACATCGCTCCCCAGATGAGCGCGAATTTCAAGACGTTCGATCCGTGGAGAGCAACTGGTCCGAAGTGCAGCCAGCCTCCCCAAGCGAGGGAGCCGACTAGCGCGGAGAGCGCAGCGAAACCGACCACGACGCCGCTGAAGAAGTGGATGGTGCGTCTCGGGCCGCGGAGGTTGTAGTCGAGGATGCCGCGGTGCTCGAGGAAGGCCACAACGGATGCGGCCGCGATGAGTGCGAGGACCTGGAACAGTTCGCCGAAGAAGGCGTTCGACGGGGTGAAACCGCCTCTGG
>Ga0335080_10001438_pt1 | contig 23271 bp, 15 predicted proteins | sample Lox_Sample_34_FD_206720 | JGI IMG/M metagenome (GOLD analysis project Ga0335080, IMG submission 206720) | Soil microbial communities from Loxahatchee National Wildlife Refuge, Florida, United States - Lox_Sample_3.4 | ecosystem: Environmental > Terrestrial > Soil > Wetlands | place: USA...
GCCTGGCGCCGCGGTTCGCGGACTTCGGCGCGCTGGACCGCCTGGATTTCGAAGTCCGCGAGCAGACGCCCAATGGCGGGCTGGCAGAATTCCGCGCACTGCTGCTGGACGACGCGGGCCAGCTACGGCCGGGTGCGGACAAATTGGCGCGCAAGCTGGATTCGCTGGCGGCGCTGGAGGAATGGCGCGCTTATTCGCTGCCTCCCAAAGATTGGGCGGCGCGCTTCCAGACGCTGCGCGATCTGTTCCGTCCGGCGCGCCCCGTCGAGCCGGCGACGCACGAAATGGCGCTCGAATGGCGAGGCCAGGCGGCGGCGCTGGATGCGTTCGACGAGGCGCTGGACGAGGCCGCGCTATCGCTGGAGGCGGGGCGCGAAATCGCGATCGAGCCCTGGTGGAACGCGGCGAAGGGCGTGCTGCGGCTGAAGCGGCTGCGCGTCGGAGACGGGCGCCGCAATGTGGTCCACGTGCTGAGCGCGCACGAGGCGCGGCAGTGGTCGCTGCCGGTGATGTTCGTGTGCGGTCTGGTGGAGAAGGAGTTTCCCAAGTTCCACACGCAGGACCCGTTCTTTGGGGACGCCGCGCGCTGCCGGCTGAATGCGGCGGGAGTGCGCGTGCGCACCGCCGCTGAGTTCGAGCGCGAGGAGCGCGGCCTGTTCGAGAGCGCGCTAGACAGCGCCACCCTGCTGGTGACGCTCTCGTGGCCGGAGTTCGATGCGCGCGGCGAGACCAACCTGAAATCGCTGTTTCTGGAAGAGCTGATTCTGCCGGCCGTGGTGGATGCACGTGCGGTGCGGCCGATGCCGGGGGTGCGACGCGGGGCGGGGGTTACGCCCCCGGCGATCCGCGACGAAGCGCTGCTGGCGGTGGTTCGCGAGCGCACCGCGAAGGTTTCGCCGACGAGCCTGGAGAGCTTCCTGCAATGCCCGTTTCAACACTTCGCCAACCGCATTCTCAAACTGCGGCCGGCGCCGGCGCGTCCCGAGGACCGACTGACATTTCCAGTGCAGGGCGAGATCGTCCACGAGGTGCTGAGGGATTGGTGGAACCAGAGGGGGGACATCGCCGCGGTGTTCGAACGCGTGTTCAGCCGGGTGCTGGCCGAGAAGCACGTGCCGTTCGGCTATCACAGCGAGCGGCTGCGGTACCAGTTGCTGGACGACTTGCGCAGCTTCGCGACGGAGGACAGCTGGCAGCGCGGGTCATTTGAATCCCGGACGGAGGAGTCGTTCCAATTGCTGCTGGATGACGTGGTGGTCTCGGGGAAGATCGACCGGCTGGACACCGGGCCGGACGGGACGGCCTACGTGATCGATTACAAGTACAGCGCACCACAGCGTGTGAAGGCGCGGCTGAAGAACCAGAACCTGCTCCAGGCGCCCCTGTATCTTCTGGCGGCGCGGGAGTGCTTCGGCGCGCGGCCGGAGGGCATGTTTTATATCGGGTTGAAGAGCGAGATCGTGTACGCGGGGTGGAACGATGACGGGCTGCACGGCGCCCTGTCGCTGCCGGAGAACTGGCTGACGGACACGCGCGAGCGGGCACTGCGCATTGTCGGGGAGATCCGCTCGGGGCGGATCGAGGCGGTTCCGGCGGATCGGGAGAATTGCAGGTTCTGCGATTTCCGGGACGCATGCAGGGTGGATGTGGGGCAGGTTGCCGACCTGCTCAGGGAAGAAGGCTCGTGAACGAAATCCGCTTCACGCCGGCGCAGCTCGATGCGGTCAACGTGGACCTGCGGCACCTGGACGCGTGCGTGGTGGCGGGACCCGGGTCGGGCAAAACCACGGTGCTGGTGGAGTATTTCCGCCGGCTGGTGAAGGCCGGCGTGGACCCGCTGCGCATCCTGGCGATCACGTTCACCGAGAAGGCAGCGGCCAACATGCGCAAGAAGCTGGCGCAGACGTTTCAGAACGACTCGGAGATCCGCGGACGGCTGGAGCGGGCGTGGGTCTCCACGGTACACGGCTTTTGCGCGCGGGTGCTGAAGGAGAACGCGGTGTTCGCCGGCGTCGACCCGGATTTCCGGATCGCCGACGAACGGAGGAGCTGGCGCTTGCAGCAGGATTCCATCAAAGCTGTGATGGACGCGCTGCTGGCGGAACGGCTGGAGGCCATGCGGTCGCTGATTCGCGGGCTTTCCTCCAACGAGTTCGAGCGCGCGCTGCTCAACGCCTACGACACCATGCGCGGCGCCGGCGTGGGCGTGGAGGAACTGGCCGGTTTTGCGGCACCGGAAGGCGTGACGTTGGACGAGATCGAAGACATGCTGGATGCGCTGCGGCGCGAGACGCTGGACAGCACGTGGCGCTACGACCAGAAACAGGAGTTCGAAGCCGCGCTGGAGTCTGCGGAACGGATTGTTGCGGCGGATACGCCGGCGGCGGCCTTGCGCGCGGTGGAGGGCTTTACCTGCAATCTCCGGAAATGCAGAAAGGGCAATAACGCCTACAACCTGCTGAACCGGATGAAGACGCAGATCGAGGAATCCCGCTACGCGCTGATCACCGAGCTTTACGCGCCCGAGCGCGAGCTGCTGCTGGAGATTCTGCGGCGCTTCGACCGCGTCTATCGCGAACGCAAGCGCGCCGCAGGCCTGCTGGACTTCGCGGACCTGGAGGAGTGGGCCGTGCGGCTGCTGAAGCAGCATCCCGACGCGCGCGCTCGCGTGACGCGGCAATTCGACCACGTGCTGATGGACGAATTCCAGGACACCAACGGGCAGCAGGCGGAGCTGATGAAGTGGCTGCGGCCGGCCGACCGGTTTTACGCCGTGGGCGACATCAACCAATCGATCTACGGCTTCCGGCACGCGGAGCCGGACGGATTCCGGCAATACCGCGACGAGGTCCGGGAGCGGGGGCGGCACCTGGTAGAGCTGACGGAGAATTTCCGGAGCCGGGCGGACATCCTGAGCGCGGTGGAGACGATCACGGACGGCCTGCCGGGGATCGAGGCGAGGCCGCTGGTGGCGGCGCGCGAGTTCGACGACCGGCCGGAGTGCGCGGTGGAGGTGATCGCGGCGCCGGACCCGGCGATCGAGGCGCAGTGGGTGGCGCGGCGCATTCTGGAGATGCCGCAGTTCGCGTTCCAGGACTTCGCGGTGCTGGTGCGCAACACGGAGGTCATCGGCGAATTCACCGCGGCGTTCGAGGCGGCGGGCATTCCCTACCTGGTAAATCGCGGGCGCGGGTTCTACGAGAGCCGGGAAGTCAACGACCTGACGCACCTGCTGCGGGTGATTGCCAACCCGCGCGACGAGATCAGCCTGGCGGTGGTGCTGCGGTCGCCGCTGGTGGGCGCGTCGGACGAGGACCTGCTGCGGCTGAAGGCCGACGGAGGCAACCTGGGTGCGGCGCTGATGCGGTGCGAAGACGGCTCGGCGCTCGCCGGGTTTCGCGACCGGCTGCGGGAATGGCGGCTGCGGCGGGAAGCGGGGAGCTTCGACCGCCTGCTGCTGGCGGCGATCGACGACTCCGGTTACGCGGCGGCGCCGAACGTCGACAAGTTTCTGGCGCAGGCCCGCGACGCGGCGGCAGAGATGTCGCTGGACGAGTACATCGAGGAGCTGGCGCTGGTGCGCGCCGACGATCCGCGCGAGCCGGATGCTCCGCCCGAGGATTCGGCCAACGTGGTGAAGGTGATGACGGTGCATTCGGCGAAGGGGCTGGAGTTCCCGGTGGTGTTCGTGGCGGCGATGCACAAGGGGGTGGACACAAAGGCTCCGGTGATCGGGTTTTCGCGGCGGTTCGGGCTGGGGGCGCGCTGGCGGAATCCGGCCACCGGCGCGGATAAAAGCGACCTCTTTCTGCACGCGCTCAGCGAGGAGTTGAAGCGGCGCGAGGCGGACGAAGCCAACCGCCTGCTGTATGTGGCGATGACGCGGGCCGAGCGCCACCTGGTACTGAGCTTTGCGGCCACCAATCGCAAGCCGGCACAGTGGGACAAGACGGTGATCGAGCGGCTGCTGCTCGACACATCGACTCCGGGAGAGCGCGTGATGCGCCCCACGGGCACGTGGCAGCTTCGGGTGCTGGTGCCCGAGGGGGCGCCGGAACTGCTCAAGGGGGCGGCGTCGGACGAGATGCCCTCGGCGGTGGAGCTCGTGCCCCGGCCCGCGGTCTCGGGCCAGCAGGATACGAACGCGACGGTCACGGCCCTGGCTAGGTTCGCCAACTGCCCGCGCCAATACTACCTGGCGCATTACCTGGGCTACCAAGGCCGGCGGCGAAAGACGGATGAGCCCGAGGAGGATCGCGATCTTTCGGCGGGCGAGCTCGGCACGCAGGTTCACGCGCTGCTCGCGGGCAACGCGGTTCCCAGGCCGGACGCCGAGGCCGCGCGCCTGGCCGAGGTGTTCCGGCAGAGTCCCCTGGGACGGCGCGCGGAGCGGGCTGCCCGCGTCGAACGGGAGTTCGATTTTCTGATGGCGGTCGAGGACCTGGTGGTGCGGGGGCAGGTGGACTTGTGGTTCGAGGAGGGCGGCGAGCTGGCGGTGGTGGACTACAAGACCGACGGTGTCAACGCGGTCGAGGCTCGCGAGCGGGCGGGCGATTACGCGATGCAGTTGCGCCTGTACGCCATGGCGGTGGAGCGAATCGCGGGGCGGCCGCCGGCGCGGGCCTGGCTGCATTTTCTGCGGCCGAATGCGGCGGTCGAAGTGGATCTCAGCCCGTCGCTAATTGAAAGTCCCGAACAGGTGGTCCGGGACTTTCAGGAGTCGCAAGGGAAGATGGAGTTCCGGTTGAATGAAGGGGAGCGTTGCCGGAGGTGCCCCTTTTTCCGGGATCTCTGTCCGGCAACGTAGTAGGCGCAGGCCAGGAGGCCCTGCGCCACCAAAACTACTTGCCTTGACGGGGGCCGCGCGGCGAGCGGGTGGCGGGCGAGGCGCTCTTGTGGCCGGACTGGAGCATCTGGATGAAAGTGTCTTCCGGCAGGCTGGCCGAAACCTTGACCACGTTGCCGCTGTTGTTCACGGTGACGCTCTTAATCAGGGCGGCGGCGTTGGGGTCGGTGCCGGCCTGCATCTGGGCGAGATTGATCATCAGTTTGACCAGGTCGCCGAGCGTCTGCGCGTTTTGAGCGGTGTCGGTGGTGGCTTCGCCGCTGAAGACTACGATACCGCCGAACTTCACGCCGCCGGCCGCCTGCTGGACGTTCTGAGCGGCACCGGCGAACGGAACGTTCTGGCCACCATTCTTGATCGCATTCGGCGGCGCAAGGCTGGAAGGCGGCACGGTGGTGATGCCCCACGCGTCCTGGGAAGTGCTCCACTGGTTGATCTTCACCAGGATGGCGGCGGGCAGGGGCTGCGCCATCGTCTGGCGGTCGATGGCGCCTTTTACGCTGGTGATATCGCCGGCGGCTACGGTCGTCGAGTTGAGAAAGGCGATGCCGCCCTCCTGCTTGGGGTCTTCGATGATGGTGGTGGTGCCGTAGACCTCGGTCACCGCGCCGTGCTGCGTGGCGGCGGCGGTGATCATAGCCACGTCGAACGTGCCGCGCGCAAGCGCCAGGCCGCTATGACTTTGGGGAGCGCCATCGGAGGCCACCAGCAGCTCGTTGACGTCGCGTCGCGGGTCGAACCCGGTGAGCGCGATGAGAGCCTGCACTTGGGCGTCGCTGGTCTGCATCTGGTTCAGGATGAACTGGCCGAACGGGGTGCCTTTGGCCTGCTGCACGTTGACGCCAGCCACCACCTTGGCATCCGGCATGACCAGGTTGAGGAGTATGGGATCGGCGGCGAACAGCACGCCGGAAAAGCTGGTGAACAACGTCGCGGTAAGCAGTTGTGCCTTCATATTCATCAGGACGGAGGCTCCTGACTGATATTAACGGGGAACGGGGCGGAAAGTTCCACTGCCGCCTAACCGACCGGGACCTGGCCTACGATCTCAATGCCAAACCCTTCCAGTGCAACTATTTTGCGGGGGTGATTGGTGAGGAGGCGAATGGTGTGCAGGCCCAGGTCGCTGAGAATCTGGGCGCCGATGCCGTGTTCGTGCTGCAACAGACGCTGGCCGGCGTCGCCCTGGTAATGCATGAAGTCGCGCGAGTGGGAGACCATCCTGGCACCATCGGCGGGCGAGGCTTCCACGCGGAAACCGGGACCGGTTTCGTGCAGATAGACCAGGACGCCGCGGCCCTCGTCGGCGATGGCGCGGAGGGAACAGCGGACGAGGCGGGCGCAGTCGCAGGCGGAGGAGCCGAAGACGTCGCCGAAGACGCAGCGCGAGTGCATGCGGACCAGGACGCTTTCCTGTCCGGCGACATCGCCACGGACCAGGGCGAGGTGGTATTCGGGATTGAGATCGCTGGTGTAGGCGATGGCGGCGAACTCGCCGAATTCGGTCTGGATGGCCCCGGCGGCAGTGCGACGGATGTATTTTTCGTGCTTCAGCCGGTAGCGGATCAACTCGGCCACGGAGATCATCTTGAGGGCGTGGCGGCGGCAGAACTCCACGAGCTGCGGCACCCGGGCCATGGTGCCGTCGTCGTTCATGATTTCGCAGATGACGCCGGCGGGAGTAAGGCCGGCGAGGCGGGCGAGGTCGACGCTGGCCTCAGTCTGGCCCGCACGCACCAGGACGCCGCCTTCGCGGGCGCGAAGCGGAAACATGTGGCCGGGCCGGGCAAGATCGGCGGGGCGGCAGTTGGGATCGATGGCCTGAAGGATGGTGCGTGTGCGGTCGGCGGCGGAGATGCCGGTGCTGACGCCGTCGCGCGCGTCGATGGATTCGCAGAAGGCGGTGCCGAAGTTCGATGTATTGGTGGGGCTCATCAGGGGGAGGCGAAGGTAGTCGCAGCGCTCGGGCGTGAGGGCGAGGCAGATCAGGCCGCGGCCGTGGGCGGCCATGAAGTTGATGATCTCGGGAGTGACTTTCTCGGCGGCGATGGTGAGGTCGCCTTCGTTCTCGCGATCCTCGTCGTCGACCACGACCAGGATGCGCCCGGCGCGGATTTCCTGGATCGCCTCCGGCACCGTTACGAATGACATAATTCATTGTATCCATTGGGGCTAGCCCGCCTGCGATGTCCGCGGGTTAAGATGGGACCAGACTGCCCATGCTGGTCGCGCGCTTCATGCGATCGTTGCCCGCCTTTGACGTGGCAGCGATCATCGACATCCTGCTGGTGGCGTTCGTGGTGTACGAGGCCCTGATGGTGGTGCGGGGCACGCGCGCCGGACACATCCTGATCGGGATGCTGGCCATGCTGAGCATCTACGCCGTGGCGACGTGGGCGGGGCTGGAGGCGCTGCGGTCGGTGCTCAGCTTCATTGTGCCGTACCTCGGGCTGGCCGTGATCGTGCTGTTCCAGAGCGAGATCCGGCGCACGCTGGCGCGGATTGGCAGGAAGAACTGGTTCGGCTTCGGCCGCGGATTCCGGGAGCCGGAAGCGTTGAGTGAAATCCTGCTGGCGGTGGACCAGTTCTCGCGCGACAAGACCGGCGCGCTGATCGTGTTCGAGCGGGACATCGGGCTGCGTACGTTCATCGAGAGCGGCGTGGTGCTGGACGCGCAAATCTCACGGGACCTGCTGCTCTCGATCTTTCGGCCCGGTTTGCCCCTGCACGATGGAGCGGTGATTTTGCAGAAGGACCGGATCGCGGCGGCGGCCTGTTTTCTGCCACTCACCATCGGTCCCTCACTCAAGCTGGGAACGCGGCATCGCGCTGCCATCGGGATCACCGAAGAAACGGACTGCCTCTCGCTGGTAGTCTCCGAAGAGACAGGCCGGATTTCGATCGCGGCATACGGAGAGCTGATCCAGGGAATCCAGTTGCCCGAGGCGGAGGAGCGCATCAAGCGCCACTTCGGCGTCCGCCACCCGACCACCAGCGAGATCGGCGAGTTTCCCGCGGATATTCCGCTTACCGCCGACAACGGCGTGCGGCCGCCCGGAGAGCGGGTGAAGCCATGATTGCCTGGCTGAAGCGCGCGAGCGGAATGGTTTTTCAGAATGCCGGTTGGAAACTGCTGTCGCTCGCGGCTGCGTTCGTGATCTGGGCACTGGTAGCGAGTGAGCCCGAGGTGGCGACGTTCACTCCGGTGCGGCTGGAGTTCAATCACGTTCCGGGGAACCTGGAGATCTCGTCCGAACCGGTGGGAACGGTGGTGCTGGAGCTGGAGGGGCCTTCGGGCGAACTGCGGGGGGTGGGCGACGGTGTCCGGCCCGAAGTGGTGCTCGACGTGGGCAACATAGGTCCGGGGCTGCACACGTTCACGATCGGAGACGGCAACCTGCGGCTCGCGCGCGGCGTACACCTGGTGCGGGCGATCCCGTCGGAGGTGCGGATCCAGTTCGATAGCCATCTGGAGCGTTCGGTTCCGGTGCACGTGCGGTGGGCGGGAGAGGCGCCGGCGCGGTACCGGGTGATCCCGGAGAGGGTCGGCATCCAGGGTCCGCACGACAGGGTAGAGCGCATCACGGCGGTGACCACCGATCCGGTGGACCTTTCCGGGGTTAACGGTTCGGGCAGCATCAAAGTCAACGTATCCGTAGGGGATCCGTATGTGAGATTCTCGGGAACGTCGGAAGTGGTGGTGCAAGTGGGTGGGGGCTAAAGGAGAGATTTTGGCGAAACAACTGTTCGGCACGGACGGGATACGCGGTGTGGCAGGAGAAGCGCCGCTGGATCGCGCCACGGTCTACGCCTTCGGAACGGCTCTGGGCCGGGACCTGGCGGCAGGTGGAGATCCCGAAGTGCTGATCGGAGTGGACACGCGGGAGAGCGGTCCGTGGATCGCGGAGCTGGTGGCCGGGGGGCTGAAGAGCCAGGGTGTGCGGGTGCGCTACGCGGGGGTGATCACGACGCCGGGCGTGGCTTACCTGACGCGGAGCGAGGCCTTCGTGGCGGGTGTAATGATTTCCGCTTCGCACAATCCTTACCAGGACAACGGAATCAAGGTTTTCGGGCACAGCGGTTTCAAGCTTCCGGATGAAGAGGAGCACGAAATCGAGCAGGAGATTTTTCGTCTGCTCGACACCGGCATTGCGCCGCAAGCCGCGAAGCTGAAAGTGGATGAAGCGCCGGCGCGGCGGTACCTGGACTATCTGCTCTCGACGGTGGACACCCGGCTGGATGGGGTCCGGCTGGTGATCGATTGCGGCAACGGCGCCAGTTACCGGCTGGCCCCGGAGTTATTCGCCGAATCGGGGGCGGAGGTGGAAACGATCTGCTGCCAGCCGGACGGGCGCAACATCAACCTGAATTGCGGGGCGCTGCACCTGGGCGCTTTGCAGCAAGCCGTAGTGGCGCGCGGAGCCGATTTCGGAGTCGCCTTCGACGGCGATGCCGATCGCGCCATATTTGTTTCGGCCAGCGGCAAGATCGTGGACGGCGACGGCGTGCTGCTGGCCGCCGGGCGGGCCCTCAAATCGAAGGGGCGCCTGCCGGGCGATGTCGTAGTGTCCACGGTGATGTCCAATCTCGGGCTGGAGAGGGCGCTGAAGGAAGACGGCATCCGCATGGTGCGGACGCCGGTGGGAGACAAGTACGTGCTGGAAGAGATGGTCCGGCTGGGCGCCTCGCTGGGCGGAGAGCAATCGGGGCACGTGATCTTCCGGGAGTACTCGACCACGGGAGACGGGATGCTCACCGCGATCCGGCTGATGGAGATCGCGCGGCGGTCCGGGATGGGGCTGGACGAACTGACGGGCGATCTGAAGGTGTATCCGCAGCGCCTGGTCAATGTGCGCGTGCGCGAAAAGAAGAGCTTGACCGAATTGCCTTCCGTGGCTTCAGAGATACGCCGGGTAGAGGAGGCATTCGGCGGCGCCGGACGGGTGCTGGTACGATTCTCGGGAACGGAACCCTTGGCCCGGGTGATGGTTGAGGGACCGGATCTTGCACAGGTGGAGCAATTCAGCGCCAGCATTGCCGACGCGATTCGCAAAGAGATGGGTGTCTGATCACGACGCCTGCGTGTTGGCGGATGCGAGTTGGCTGTTGGAAGTGCTCCAGATACCGGAGATACTGCTGCCGGAGCCGAGGAACAAAGCTGCCGATGCCAGGGCAACGAAAGCCATGAGCAGCGTGTACTCAATCAAGTCCTGGCCCTGGTCGTCAAGCAAGAACGATACAAGAGTCTGCCTCATAGGGGTTAATGTAACCGGGGGCTGGTGCAACTGGGTAGTCTCCGTTGGTTAACCTTGTGGGGCTATGAGTTTGCTAACCTTGTACTACAGCGATCACCTTAGGCTGCCGTTGCCGCCGGGGCACAAGTTTCCGGCAGAGAAGTACGGGCTGGTGCGGTCGCTGCTGGCCGGGCACCCTGCATTCGATCTGCGTCCGGCACCCGCGGCGAGCGCGGAGGAACTTGCGCTCGCCCACGATCCCGGATACGTACAAGCCATTCTGGATGGGTCGGTGGACCCGCGCATCATGCGCCGGATCGGTTTCCCGTGGTCGGAGGCGCTCGTGCGGCGCAGCCTGGCCAGCGCGGGAGGAACCGTGGCCGCGGCCCGGGACGCGATGGCCACAGGCTTTGGAGGCAACCTGGCGGGCGGCACGCATCACGCGTTTCGAGCCGAGGGCTCCGGCTTCTGCGTGTTCAACGACCTGGCGATCGCGATCCATGTGTTGCGCCACGAACGGCTAGCGGCGCGTGCCGCGGTGGTGGATCTCGATGTCCACCAGGGAGACGGTACGGCGAGTATGTTCGAAGACGATTCCGAGGCGCTGACCCTCTCCATGCACGGGGAGAATAATTTCCCCTTCCGCAAACAGCGCAGCCGGATCGACATCGGACTCCCGGATGGGACCGGCGACCGGCAGTATCTGGAACACCTGCGCGGCGTGTTACCCGAGGTGGCGGCATTTCGCCCCAGTGTGGTGTTTTACCAATCCGGCGTGGACGGAATGGCCGGGGACCGGTTGGGGCGCCTGGCCCTGACGCCGGGAGGCCTGGCGCAGCGCGACCAGATGGTTCTGGACCTGGCCAAGCGGCACGCGATTCCGGTGGTGATCACGATGGGAGGCGGCTATGGCCAGCCGATCGAGCGCACGGCGCAGGCGCACGCGGAATGCTACCGCGTGGCGGCAGCAATATTCGGGGACGGGCGCCGGGAGGCTGCCGGGGCAACCTTTTCCAACAGCGAAACGTCATAAAAAATGGGAGACTGATCCCAAGCCGTCCGCCGGCGCACTGTCGTCTGCGGACACGACCGGCGGGTGTTATCCTCCGAGCGCCCGCCGGTTCGGTTTTCTGAGGAGATTCGCCTCAGATCACAAGACGCACAGGGCCCGCGAGATTTACGCTACCGGTGCCGCCGGAGAACCATGGCCGAGTTCTTGCTGCCGAAGGCGATGCAGTTGGCGACGGCGTGTTCGATCTCCAGCTCGCGGCCGATGTCGGTCACGTAATCGAGGTCGCACTCGGGATCGGGCTCATCGACGTTGATGGTGGGCGGCACCACGCCGTCGCGCATGGCGAGCAGGGTGGCCGCGATGCCCGCCGCTCCGCACGCTCCCTGCGGATGGCCGATCAGGCTCTTGAGCGACGACCCGGCCAGCTTGTAGGCATGGCCGTCGAAGGCCAGCTTTACGGCGCGGGTTTCGATGCGGTCGTTGAGCTCGGTCGACGTGCCGTGATAGTTGATGTACTGGATATCGCCCTTGCCGATCCCGGCCTCTTCCATGGCCAGGCCGATGGCGCGCGCCGGCTCTTCCCCGCACTCCTCCAGGCGTACGCGATGGTAGGCTTCGCAGGTGGAACCGTAGCCGGCGATCTCGCCATAGATCTGCGCGCCGCGCTCCCGGGCCTGCTCCATTTCTTCCAGGACGAAGAACCACGCGCCCTCCGCGATCACGAAGCCGTCGCGGTCGCGCGAGAATGGGCGCGAAGCGCGCTCCGGCGCGTGGTTCCAACGCGTCGACATAATGCGCATGAGCTGGAATCCGCGCAGGATCAGCGGCGCGATAGGGGAATCCACGCCGCCGGCGATCATGGTCTTGAGCACGCCGGCCTGGATGGTGCGATAGGCGTAGCCCATGGCGTCGGTGGAGCTGGTGCAGCCGGTGGAAACGATGTGGCTGAGGCCGCGAAAGCCGAACCGCATCGAAACCTCGCTGGCCAGGGTGCCGATGGTGCTGGTGGGTATGGTGTAGACGCTGCACTGCTTGGAACGTCCCTCGTAGTACAGCCGGTATTGCTCTTCGGTGAAATCCTGGCTGCCGCCGCCCGATCCGACGATTACGCCGATGCCGCGGAGCTCGTCGCGGGTCAAGCCGCGCACGTCGAGCCGGGCGTCGCAGAGCGCTTCGGCGACTGCGGCGGCGGCCAAGGGCACGGCGCGCGACACGTGAGGGCGGTCTTTGACCTCGACGTATTTTTTCTCGTCAAACTCGTCGGGAACCTCGCCGGCTACCTGGACCTGGTAGGCTGACGGGTCGAAGCGCGTGATTCTGCGCACGCCGCTGACACCGTTGCGTGTGGCTTCCCAAAAGCTCTCGCGGCCAATTCCGTTCGGACTGACCGCGCCAATACCTGTGATGGCTACGCGCCGCATGAAAGTTCTTTTGCCTTCAATCTTTCCGCCAGTATAGGCTGAAAATGATGGATGATATCACGCAGAACCAGCCTCCGGGCGCACTGGTGACTTTCCTGGCCGGGCTGCAGGCGGGGATGATGGCCCTGATCGTCATGCTGGGCTGGCTCGGCGTGAGCGCCTGGTGGCAGCGCCACACCTTCTGGACCGCTGCCAACCAGATGGCCACCGTCTTTCACGGCGGCGATGCCATCGTGCCCGGCTTCGGGCGGAACACGCCGAGCGGACTCGCGGTATACGTGCTGAGCTACTGCCTGCTGGGCGGCGCGTTTGCGCTCGCGGCGCCGCGGCGCCTGACGCCGGCGGGGATGATGCTCGGCGGAGTGCTGCTGGCGGTGGGATGGTACTGGCTGTGGTTCCGGATGCTGGGGCAGCGCGTGATGCCGCTGGTCTGGCTGTTGCACGCGGAGCGGCCCATGGCGTTCGGCCACGTACTGTACGGAGTCATGCTGGCGCGCTTCCCGGTGTATCTGCCCGCGGAACGCCAGCCCACGCCGCCGCCCGATGGCAGCGGCTCGTAAAGAGCTCATGCCAGTTCCAGTTCGATCTTCTTTCCGGCGGGATCGAGCCTGGTGATGCGGAAGCTGCGGATCTGTCCGCTGCGCGCGGCCTCGCCCATACCTTCCCCGCCTTTCCATCGGGCCTGCAACATAGAGCTCAGAGACGAGAGATCCACTCTGTTTTCACCCGGCTTTTCTTCCTCGGCCTTGGCTTCGGCGGAGAGGAGGCAGAGGCCGTGAATGCCCTCACCCAGTTCCACCCTGGCGCGTCCGCCGCCGACATCCGTCATGCGGCCGGTGACCACGTCGCCGGGCTTGTGCTCGGCGATGTACTCATCGAGGCTGGTGGGCACGAGCTGCTTCATGCCGAGCCGCAGGCGGCGCTTGGCGGTGTCCACCTCGAGCACCTGTGCCTTGACCACTTCGCCCACCCTTAGCACATCCTGCGGGTGATTGATGCGCTTCTCGGCACTGATATCGCCGACGTGAATCATTCCCTCGACGCCTTCAGCGATCTGGACGAATGCGCCGAATTTCTGCATGCTGGTGATGGGGCCTTCGATCACCGCGCCCTGCACCAGCCTGCCCGCCGCTTCCACCCAGGGGTCGCCGAGCGCCTGTTTGAGGCCAAGCGAAATGCGGCGTTCGCCCGCGTTCACGCCCAGGATCACGACTTCCACCACGTCGCCCGGCTTGACCACGTCCGCGGGCTTGCGCATCTTCTTGGACCACGACATCTCCGAGAGGTGAATCAGGCCTTCGACGCCCTTTTCCAGCTCCACGAACGCGCCGAAATCGGCCACGCGCGTCACAGTGCCTTTCACGCGGTCGCCGGGCTTGTATTTCTCGCCGGCCAGCTCCCAGGGATGCGGCTGAAGCTGCTTGAGCCCGAGCGAAATTCGCTTCTTGGCCGGGTCCACCTTGAGGACGCGCGCTTCGACGCGATCGCCCATCTTGAGCACGTCCGAGGGTTTATTCACGCGCGCCCACGAAATATCCGCCACGTGCAGGAGCGCATCGACGCCGCCGATGTCCACGAAGGCGCCGTAGTCGGTCAGGCTACGGACGGTGCCCTGCACCGTCTCGCCTTCTTTCACTTCGGTGTACCGTTTCTCTTTGGCGGCGCGCTCTTCATCTTCGAGCACCGCCCGCCGGTCCACGACCACGTCTTCGTCGGCGGTGTCCAGCTTGATGACGCGGCAGCGGATCTCCTGGCCGATCAACTTCTCCATTTCGGCCGCGTCGCGCGCGCCGCTGCGCGAGGCGGGCATGAATGCCCGCACGCCCACGTCCACGCTGAGTCCGCCCTTGACCACGGCGGTCACGGTGCCGGCAATGGGCGCCTTGTCGGCGAACGCGCGCTCCAGCGAGGTCCAATCCTTGGGCCGCTCCACCTTGAGTTTCGAGAGCTCGTAGTAGCCTTCGGGGTCGCGGCCCTTGATCGAAACGGCTACCTTGTCGCCGCGCTGGATGGTTTCGCCAGCGGAGGTAAAGGCTGCCAGCGGCAGAATGCCTTCGATCTTGAAGCCGATATCGAGAAACACGTTCTCGCCGTCGATGGCGATCACGGTGCCTTCCAGGGCCTTGCGCCCCTCATCGGTCTCGGTCCTGTGCGAATGCGACTGTTCGTACTCGGTGAGAATATCGGCGAAGGACTCGCCGGGCTCGTTGGTGGTTTGGGAATCCGGACCGGTAGACGGGTCCTCATCCAGCATGCTTGGGTTGGACATGAGACGTTACTTAATCATTGTGGCATAATCCGGGTGGGATATCTTGCGTGTCAGACAGCCCGCTCTCCGGCTGGTATCGGCTCATCCGGCCCCAGGATCTCATCTGGATTCCGCTGTTTGTTGCGCTGGCGTTGGCCAGCGAAATTCTGGATGCGTGGGTGCTGGTGCCGCTCTCGCTGCTGTTCCTGGTACAGGTGATGGAATCCAAGATTCCCGCCCTGTCCCGCACCGCCGGCCGGGTGATCTGGATCCTCCTGAAGCTGAGCCTGGTCTATGTGCTGATCGGGTTCACCAACGGCATCGACAGCAACTATTGGGTGCTGCTGATGCTGCCGGTGGTATCGGCGGCGACCGTGTTCGGGCTCCTGGGCGCGCTGATCTTCACCGCACTCACCGGGGCGGCGTACCTTTCGTTCCTTCTCTTCCTCGGGGAGCGGTTCATCCTGGAAAACCCGGTGGTGGTGTTTTACCGCGTGGCTTGCCTGTTCATGATGGGCAATCTTGCCAACACGCTGGCCGCGGCTCTACGCGAGCAGAGCGAACAGCACCGCCGTACCGCGGAGAACCTTCAGGAGGCCAACCGCCAGGTGATGGCGGCGCAGGAGGCAGTGCGGCGGTCCGACCGGCTGGCGGCCCTGGGACAGCTTTCGGCAGGACTGGCCCACGAGCTTCGCAATCCGCTCGGCACCATCCGCGCCTCAGCCGAGATGCTGTCCCAGCGGGTGAGTGCAGAGAACGAGGTGGCGCGGGAGGTGGCCGGGTTCATCGCCACCGAAGTGGACCGGACCAATTCACTGGTGACGCGCTTTCTGCAATTCGCGCGGCCGCTGGAGCTGCGCCCGGAGAAGGCGGATCTTTCGCAGATGCTCGACCGCGCGATCGCCATCGCCGAGCGCGAAGTGGATGGAGTGGCGATCTACCGCAACTACGCCCCGGAGATCCGGCCGTTCGCATTCGATGCGGAGCTGATGGAACACGTGTTTTACAACCTGATCGTAAACGCGGCACAGGCCTCGCCAAAGGGCGGCGCGGTGACCGTCAAGTCGCGCTCCAACGGAGACATGGCGGAGGTCGCGGTGATCGATCGCGGGTCCGGCATCACGCCGGAGACGATGAAAAACATCTTCAATCCGTTCTTCACCACCAAGGCCAGCGGGGTCGGACTGGGCCTGGCGATCGTCGCGAAGATCGTGGATCAACACGGGGGTAAAATAGCGGTGGAGAGTCGGCCTGGCGAGGGCAGTATTTTCTGCGTGTCGCTGCCCATGTCGGGTCCGCCCCCGGCCCGCCCGGTTGCCAGCCAATGAAAAAACGCATCCTGGTCGTCGAAGACGAAGAAAAGCTGCGGCGCGTGATCGAGCTCCAGCTCACCGGCGGGGGGTTCGATGTGGACAAGGCGCCGACCGCAGAAGAGGGTCTCAAGGTCGTCGACCGCGCCGACATGGTGCTCACGGATCTCAAGCTGCCCAACATGGACGGCCTGGAATTTCTTCACCTGATCCGCCGGCAGAATACGCAGGTTCCGGTGGTCATGATGACCGCCTACGGCAGCGTGGAAACGGCCGTAGAGTCGATGAAGGCCGGCGCCACGGATTTCCTGCTCAAGCCGTTCTCGCTGGATCACCTGATGCAGGTGGTCCACAAGGCGCTGGAGATGCGCGCCCTACGCGACGAGAATCGGGAGCTGAAGGCCGAGCTCGGCCGGCGCTACGAGTTCGACAACATCATCGGCCGCAGCCCGGCCATGCAGGATATTTTCGCCACCATCGAGCGGGTCGGGCCGACGCGTGCCACGGTGCTGTTGACGGGCGAGAGCGGGGTGGGCAAGGACCTGATCGCGCGCGCCATCCATTTCCACTCGCCGCGCAAGGACCGGCCGCTGGTCAAGATCAACTGCACCGCGATCCCCGAAAACCTGATGGAGAGCGAACTGTTTGGCTACGAAAAGGGTGCTTTCACGGGAGCGCAGACCAGCAAGCCCGGCAAGTTCGAGCAGGCCGACACCGGGACGGTGTTCCTGGACGAGATCGGCGACGTGCCGGCGGCGATCCAGGTGAAGCTGCTGCGCATCCTGCAGGAGCGCGAATTCGAGCGGCTGGGCAGCAACGTCACACGGCATATCGATGTCCGGCTGGTGGCCGCAACCAACCAGGACCTGCGCGCGGCGCTGGAGCAGGGCACGTTTCGCGAAGATCTCTACTACAGGCTGAACGTGGTGCCGATCAACATCCCACCGCTGCGCGAGCGCAAGCAGGATATCCCGGCGCTGGCGAACCACTTTATCCGCAAACTGGCGCCCGATACGGGAACGCGCGTGGAGGGCGTCACCGATGCCGCCATGGACAAGCTGATGTCGTATCACTGGCCGGGCAACGTACGCGAGCTGGAGAACGTGATCGAGCGCAGCCTGGTAATGGCCGCGGGCACCCAGCTCGACGCGGCCGATATCCGGCTGGAGAGCGCTCCGCGCCCGCGGGCGCAGTCGGGCGACGCGCACTTCCTGCCGGAGGGGCTGACGCTCGATCAGTACGAGCAGGACATCATCCGCGAAGCCCTGCGCCGGGCAGACGGCAACAAAAGCCAGGCGGCGCGTCTGCTCGGTCTCACGCGAAACGCGCTACGGTATCGGCTCACCCAGATGGGTCTGGAGAGCTGATCTAAAAAGCCAGCCGCACCGCCAGTTCGGCCTGTTGCAGATTGCTGGCGGCAAGTATCCTGCCGAAATTCGACGAGACCGCGGACGTAGTGTTTCCTCCCGTCAGATTCTGGGTTCCGAACAGGTTAAAGACCTGGCCTTTCAGCTCGAGGCGCCGCTGCTCCCTGACAAAGAACGCGCGAGAGACCAGAATGTCGAAGCTGTTGAAGCGGCTGCTGTCGATCTGCGAAGCGGGTATCGCCAACAGGCCCAGCGTCGCCCGATACGCGTTCACCGCGGAGAGGAAGCTGCCGTTATTACGGTTTCCCTGGTTGCGCGACGTGCCAGGCACATATTGCGCGAGCCCGTCGACGTCCGTGGTCGACGTGAAGGCGCTAAACGGCAGCGCCGAACGCAACTGCCAGATCGCCCCCAGGGTGAATTTCCACGGCAGCAACACCGAGCCGCTCGCGACGAGAGCGTTCCGCCGATCGATCCCGGCCGGACCCCAGTCGAGATTGTAACTGGCGGGGTTGGTCACCTGCGCCTGCGGATTGTCGTCGCGCGCGGAAGCAAGCGTGTACGAAACCAGGAACTGATACCGCCGAGCGAACCGCTTCTCCGCTCGCACGTACATCCCCCGATACTCCGATTGCGAGATCGACTCGTGATCCAAGATACGCGCGAATGGAGGGAAGGGACGCAGGCCGTTGATCGGGTAGTTTACATCCACTGTCCTCCAATCGCGGAGGGTGTGCATGTAGATGCCATCCACGTGGATGGAGAAGTCGCGAGTCAGCAGGCGCGAATAGCCCACCGTGAACTGCTGCGAGTACGGGTTGGCAAAATTGCGGTCCAACACGGTTACGGTTGGAGCCGCGGTGGAACAGAACGCTGTCGGGCTCTGGTTGCCGTAAGGGTTCGGATAAGGAGGATTCTTGATCAGCACGTTGCACTGCGAAAAATTGCGGTTTTCCGGAAAATTCAGCAGCGTCTGAATGTTGTTGTAGTAAATGCCGAAGCCGGCGCGAATCACGTTGTTCCCGGTGCCGCGTACGTTCCATGCCAGGCCGAATCTCGGGCCGAAGTTGTGCGGCTTGCCGCGCTGGCTGGGATCGCCGAGAAACGGGATCGTCTGCGGAAAAGAGCTCGGGTTCAGAGATTCGTTGAAAGAACCGATCTCCCGGTCCCAGCGCAGCCCGAGGTTCAGCGTCAGATCCCGATGGACTCGCCAGTCGTCCTGAAAATAAGCCGAGTACTGCGAGATCGGCACCGACGTGTATTGGGGAGGCAGGGCGGCGGTGAATTGCGTCGGATTCTTCAGGTTGGCACTGGTGGCCGAGTCGTTCGGATTGAAAACCTGGTCGGTGGTGAACGTCCAGGTGCCTTGGTAATTGATTACCGTGTCGTCGGCGAACGGCACATGACTGTAGTCGAATCCGAACTTCAGCACGTGGCTGCGCTTGATCAGCGTAAAGTCATCTTTACCCTCCCACCGCGTCTCCACACCGAGCTCGCCGTATCCTTGCCCGTATCGAAAACTGGGGAAGCTGTATACGGGCTGCAGCAGCGCAAGGCGCGAGGCAGGGAAATTGCCGATGTCGGTATAAATGGGCTGTCCCGAAGGGCCCAGTTGATACGACGAGTACGCATACTGGAAACGAATCTCGTTCACCATTGCGGGCGATGGCGTCCACGTGTGTCCGACCACCACGGAATGGCGCGGGATGAGTCCGTCGTAGCAGTTGGACTCGGCGCTCCCGCCGCAGCCTTGCCAAGTTTGCAGGTTCCATTCCTGCGAATACCGGCCGAACAGATGCTGGTTGTTGCTGATCTGGTAATCCGTCCGGACGTTGAACATCTGATCGTGGCTCGGCTGAGGGAATACGCCCTGGACAGCGGAATAATATTGCGCTGCGCTAGGGGTGACGAAAATCGTAAATGAACTGTCGGTCTGCGTACGCTCATAAGCTACGTAGAAATGGAGCCGGTTCTTGACGATGGGGCCGCCCACATCGCCGCCAAACTGGTTACGGCGGAACGGAGCCTTGCCGATTCCCTCCTGCTGCTCCGCGGCCTTCTGAAACGCGTTGTCGCGGTTCAGTGCCTGGTTGCGCCAGTACTCGAACGCTTCGCCGTGGAACTGGTTGGTGCCGCTCTTGGTCACCATGTTCACCACTCCGCCCATGGCCCAGCCCTGCTCGGCTTTCCATTGGTTGGTGTTAATCTTGAATTCCTGCACCGAGCCTTCGGGGAAATTCTGCCGCGGCTCGCCCTGCTCGGCCCAGGTGTTGGTCACGCCATCCACCGTAAAGCCGTTGGCGTAGAAGCGGTCGCCGCCGCCGATCTGTACATTGTTATAGAAGGTCCGCGACGCATCCTGGGTGGTGCCGGGCATGAGCAAGGCGAGGTTGAGGTATTGCCGCGTGTTGATCGGCAACGTATCGATCTGGAAATTGGTGACCACGCCCGAGACATCCCCCTTGGTCGTGTCGACGGGAGGGACCTCGGCCGTCACCGTGACCGCCTCCTGCACACTGCCCACGGTCAGCGGGACGTCCTTCTCCAGGTGGGTTCCGATATTGAGGACGATTCCGGTGAGGCTCTCGACCTTGAATCCGGTGGCAGTGACGCGCAGCGAATACCGGCCCGGCGGGACGGCGGAGAAGCGGTAGCGCGCGTCGGCATCGCAGACTACGGTACGCGCCACGCCAGAGTCCTCGTTGGTCAAGGTCACTGAGGCGGAAGCCACCGGCGAGCCGCTGGGATCCCTTACGACGCCGGTGACATCCGCGTCGCCGGTCTGCGCCCAGACCGCTACCGCCGCGAAGGCGCACAAAAATACTGCAATTCGCACCTTATCGAAAAGCATGGTCCTCTCCCTCGTGAAGTTTTCAGGATTCTATCATGAAGGGCAAAGGTATTGAAGTAAACTGCTCCGTCAAGCCGGCCGCATACAATCGAACTATGTGGAAACTAGCGGCTCTTATATTCTGCCTGTCCGCCGGTCTGCCGGCGGAAGTTCATCCCATGACCCTGAGCCAAGCGGTGGCGCTCGCCCTCAAACAGAACCCCGAAATCGAGCTGGCGCGGCTCGACGAGGAGAGTGCGCGCCACGCGGTGCGCCTGGCGCGGGATCCGTTCCTGCCGCACGTGACGGCAGGCAGCGGGCTGGCCTACACCAACGGATTTCCCATGAGTATCGAAGGCTCGGCGCCGGCGATCGTTCAGGCGCGCGCCAGCCAATACCTGTTCAACCGGCCGCAGAGCTACACCATCGCGCAGGCGAAAGAAATGGCGCGCGGCGCGGGCTTTGACGTCGGCAACAAGCGCGACGAGATCGCCTATCGTACGGCTTCGCTGTACCTCGACGCCGAGCGCTCGGCGCGCATCGGCGAGCTGGCTCGGAAGGAGGCCGAGAGCCTGCAGAAGGTGCTGGAGACGGTGCAGGCGCAGGTTGCCGAGGGCCGCGCACTGCCGCTCGCGGAGAAGCAGGCGGCATTCACGGTGGCCCGGGCACGCCAGATCGCCGAGCAGCTCGAGATCGAGCAGGCCGCGGCCGAAACCTCGCTCGCCGTGGCGGTCGGCTTCAGCGCGGCAGACCGGATTCACCCGGTGGCGGAGGAGCGCGCGGCACCCGCGCTGCCGGCTTCCGAGGAGGCCGCAATCGAGGCGGCGCTCGAATCCAGCAACGACATCCGCAAACTGCAATCTCAGATCGCGGCCAAGGGCCTGGAAATCCGCGGCGAGAAGGCCGCGCGCCTGCCGCGCGCCGACCTGGTGGCGCAATACGGCCTGTTCTCGAAATTCAACAACTACGATCAGTACTTTGCCAAATTTCAGCGCAACAACGGTGAGATCGGCGTATCTTTCCAGGTGCCGCTCTTCACACCCGGCGTGTCATCGCAGCTCGCACAATCGGCGACCGAGGTCTCGCACCTACGGTTGGAGCTGGCCAACGCGCGAAATCGCATCAGCGCCGACCTGCAGCAATCGTTTCGGGACGTGAAGAAGGCGCAGACCTCAGCCGAGGTCGCGCGGCTGGACCTGGAAGTCACCCGCGAGCAGCTTAGCGTCAACCTGGCACTGATGCAGGAGGGACGGGCGACCCTGCGGCAGGTGGAGGAATCACGCATCGCCGAAAGCGACAAGTGGATCGCGTTCTACGACGCGCAGTATGCGCTGGAGAAGGCGCGCTGGGCCGTGTTGCGGCTCACCGGCCAGTTGGTGGCGTCGATCGAGAGCCAACCGTAAAACACCCCAAGCACGCTTAAGCCACTAGTCCGCCTTGCTGCGGTAGAACTCCTGGAGGACATAGAAGGCCTTCTTCTTATCGCCGCGAAGGCTGACTAGGCCCTTGCGATTGAAGAAATCCTGAATATTCGGAAGGGGGCGTCGCGGACTGCGGAAGTCCATCAGCACCCAAGGCGTGGTGCCGCGCAGGAACGGGATCTTGTTCAGCATCGCTACCTGCCGCTGGTAGATTCCCTCCTGGTATTCTTCGCTCCACCGCGTCAATGGGTCGCCGTGCATCCCGAACAGCGCGTCGGCGCCGAATTCGCTCATGATCAGCGGCTTGTCGTAGATCGATTTCCATTCGCTGCGATCCAGCTTTTCCGGGAGACCGTCGTACCAGCCGATGTACTCGTTGCAGCCGAGCACGTCCACGTCGGCGCCGAATGGATCGTCGATCACCGCCACGCGATTCTGCCCCGCGCCCGCCTCTTCGTGGTGCATCATGGCGGCGGTGACCAGCCGCGTGGAATCCAGCGTCCGCACGTGGCGCGCCAGCCGGCGCAGGAAATCGTTGCGGGTGTCGGTGATGGGCGTCTCATTGGCCACCGACCAGAGAACGATGGCCGCGCGGTTGCGGTCGCGCGCGATACTCTCCGCCACCTGGTTGGCCGCGTTGGCGTAGGTGGCCGGGTCCTGCCACTGGATCATCCAATAGATGGGGGATTCCGACCAGACCATCAGTCCCATCCGTTCGGCTTCACGCACCATGTTCTCGTTGTGCGGATAGTGGGCCAGGCGTACGAAGTTGCAGCCCATTTCCTTGGCCCATCCGAGGAGGGTGCGCGCGTCGTCCAGGCTGTACGCCCGGCCGCCGCGGTAGGGCGCTTCTTCGTGAATCGAGATGCCGCGCAGGAAGAGGCTTCTGCCGTTGAGCAGGATCTCGGTTCCTCTGACCTCGATGGTGCGGAATCCGATGCGGTCGCGTACGGTGTCGTTCTCCGACGCAACTATGACGTCGTAGAGTTTGGGATTGGCTGGCGACCACAGAGTGAGCTTCGCGGGCACGGTGAACTCTGCGTAGCCCTTGTCGTCGGTGGTCACGGTGGTGGAGATGCCGGCCTCCGGAATACGGATCGCGACCTGCTGCCGGGGACGCGCGCCGTTCAGCTTCACCCATCCGGCGATGGTGTCGGCCGAGCCCTTTTTCAACTGAACCAGGTAGTCCTCGACGAAAGTCTCCGGCACTTCGACGAGCAGGACGTCGCGAGTCAGACCGCCGTAGTTCCACCAGTCGGTATTCAGCGTCGGGACGCCTTCGAGGTGGCGCTTGTTGTCCACCTTCACAACCAGCGAGTTGCCGGTGGTCCTGACTTTTCCGGTGATCTCGAACGAGAAGGGGGTGAACCCGCCGGTGTGGGTGCCGAGCCTTTCGCCGTTCAGGAAGACGATAGCCTCGTAGTTGGCGGCGCCAAAGTACAGGAAGGCGCGCGCGCCGGGCCTGGGAGCGAAGTCGAACTTCTGCCGGTACCAAACGGTGCCTTCGTAGAAGAATAGGCTCTCACGCTGCGAGTTCCAGTCGCCGGGCACGTCGAGTAGCGGCGCGGTGTCGAAATCGTAC
>Ga0335080_10001439_pt1 | contig 23268 bp, 22 predicted proteins | sample Lox_Sample_34_FD_206720 | JGI IMG/M metagenome (GOLD analysis project Ga0335080, IMG submission 206720) | Soil microbial communities from Loxahatchee National Wildlife Refuge, Florida, United States - Lox_Sample_3.4 | ecosystem: Environmental > Terrestrial > Soil > Wetlands | place: USA...
CTCGCCCGAAAGGCCCGCGGCCTGGCGGATGAACATCTCCTTCAGCGGCGGCGTGCGGTCGACCAGGCCGAGACCGATGTCGCGCACGGTGCGCAGGAGCGTCGACTTGTTGGAGAACAGCATGTTGAGCGAATTGGTGGCGAGCCCCATCGCCATGGTGTCGAACCGCCGCCAGCGCTGATAGCGCTCGAGCACGTCGGTCTGACCGAGATCGATGCCGAGCCGCGCCGCATCGACCACGACCTCGGCAAGGGCTGCGACATCCTTCAGGCCCATATTGAGGCCCTGGCCTGCGATCGGGTGGATCACATGCGCGGCGTCGCCGACCAGCGCAAGCCGTTCCGCTATGAAAGAGCGCGCCACGAAGTAGGACAGCGGGAAGGCGCGCGGCTTGTCGAGCGCCTTGAGCTCGCCGAGATGCAGGCCGAAGCGCCGTTCGAGCTCGCCGTGGAATTCGTCTTCGCTCAAGGCGACGATGCGCTGGGCTTCGCCGCGCGTCTCGGTCCACACCAGCGAGGAGCGTTTTCCCGTGAGCGGCAGGATCGCAAAGGGCCCGGCGGGCAGGAAATGCTCTTCCGCACGGCCACAATGGTCGCGCTCGTGGCCGACGGTGACGACGATGCCGGATTGATCGTAATCCCAGCCATGGGTCGCAATGCCGGCGCGCTGGCGCAAGTTCGAGCGCGCGCCGTCGGCCGCAACTAACAGGCTCGCCTCGATCGCGCTGCCGTCGGCGAGCTTGACGTCGACAGATTCGGGATGGGAGTCGTATGACGCGACCGCGGTCGCCCTCAGCTCGACGCCATTGGCCTCGGCATGGCTCGCCAGCGAGTCGATCAGAAAGCGGTTCTCGACCATGTGGGCGAAGGGTTCGCCCGGCTCGACATTGCCCGCGAAAGTGAGAAACACCGGACGGGTTGCGTCCTCGAGCCGGGAATCGGTGATCACCATGTCGAGGATCGGCTGCGCCGTGTCAGCGATCTCGCCCCAGACCCCCAATGTCTCGAACAGCCGCCGGCAGGCAGCAACGATGGCGGTGGCGCGCGGATCGCGGCTTGGCCGGGTCGAAAGCGCCGGATCGGCAACAATCACGGCAACATCGCCACCAAGACCCTGGCGCAGCGCCAGCGCCAGCGCCAGTCCCGCAAAGGCGCCGCCGCCGATGACTATGCTTCGCTGTGCCGACATGAACCCTGCTTACGCTTTACTCTTGCGAGCCCATTATAGCTGGGGGAAACAGGTGGTGAAACAAGGCCGAATCGTCATTCCGGGATGGTGCGTCAGCACCAGCCCCGGAATCTCGAGATTCCGGGTTGGATGCTGGCGCATCGCCCCGGAATGACGGAGAACATGAAAGCCATACGATGTCCAAAAGCCTGATCGACCTGATCTCCATCCTCGATCTCGAACCTCTCGAGGTGAACCTGTTCCGCGGCAACAGCCCGAAGACCAGCTGGCAGCGGGTCTTCGGCGGACAGGTGATCGGGCAGGCGATGGTCGCGGCCTGCCGCACCGTCGAGGGCAGGCTTCCCCACTCCATCCATTGCTATTTCATCCTGCCCGGCGATCCGCAAATTCCGATCATCTACCAGGTCGAGCGGTTGCGTGACGGCAAGAGCTACACCACGCGGCGCGTCACCGCGATCCAGCACGGCAACGCGATCTTCTCGATCATGGTGTCGTTCCATGCCGAGGAGCAGGGCTCGTTCGATCACCAGGAGAAGATGCCGGACGTGCCGCCGCCGGAGAAGCTCACCGCGGAGGAGGTTGCCAAGCAGCCGATGTTTCGCGAGATGCCGGAGTTCATCCGCCGCTATTATGAGTCCGATCGGCCGATCGAATTGCGTCCGGTCGAGCTCGGCCGCTATTTCGGCCAAAAGATCGACGACGGCCGCATCCACGTCTGGATCAAGACGGCCGCGAAACTGCCAGACGATCCGGCGCTGCATCTGTGCGCACTCGCCTACGCTTCGGACTTTTCCCTTCTCGACGCCGTCATGGCGCGTTACGGCCGGACCTTGTTCGACAAGCGGATGATGCCGGCGAGCCTCGATCACGCGATGTGGTTTCATCGCCCGTTTCGCGCCGATGAATGGCTGCTCTACGTGCAGGATTCGCCGAGCGCGCAAGGCGGCAGAGGCCTGACGCGAGGGCTGATCTTCAAGGTCGACGGCACGCTGGTTGCCTCGGTTGCGCAGGAAGGCTCCGTGCGCGAACGCAGATAGGTCGATCGCTCAATCCGTGGCGTAGGCGGTCCGCTCGACCAGCTCGGTTTGCGACAACTGCCAGCCGATCAGCCAGCGCGACACCCACGGAGTCGGAATGATGAGGGAGCTCAAGAGCGCGGCGACGGTGTAGCGCCAGAGATACTGCAGACCCGTTCCCTTGAACACTATCTGCCGGTGGGTGCCCTGGATGTTGCGGCAGATCCATCGTATTTGCGCGGGAAGGACCCACGCCCAGCCGATGATGGTGATAATGGAAAGAGTCAGTAACAGGCTGAAGCCGAAATAAGCCCAGAACGAGCCCGAGAAGCTCAGGCCGAGCGGCTGGCCCTTGGACGCGAGGTTCGCGATGAACCAGCGGAGAAACAGCCAGTAGAGTACGATTTGCGCGGTGCCCAGCAGATTGCTGATCCCCTTGGCTCCGGCCAGGCTGATCAGAACGACAATAATCGCAAGCACGATAAAGCCGAAATACCAGGGCACCAGGGCCAGGGCGTTTCCTTCGAAAGACATGCTGGGCCGGCCGGGGACCCGAACGCAGCTCACCAGCCACTTGATGTACCAGACAATGGCCCAAGGTGCCGGGATGACGCTAATGAGACCGAGGAAGAGGACGATGCCGCGCCAGACGAAGTCCCAGATGCCGAAATCGATGGATAGTGCCCCGCCGCCGTAGCCGCTTGTCACCGCGCTGCCGGATTGCGCGACCGGGGGTAGGCCCCCGCGCAAGGCGGCAAGCAGGCCCGGAATCTCGCCGGCCTTCTGCCAGCCGGCCATGCCCTCGGTCCAAACCAGCGTATCCGCCGCGATCGCACCGCGCGCGATGAAGTCGCGAAACTGAGCCTCGGGATAGGGGCCCTGCTGCTTGCCGTCGGCAGCAAAATACCAGTTCGCCATCCCGCTTACCCCAAGCCTCCATTCCAGCCCATCATCGTCGAGCTGAGCGGCCAACGGAACCGGATTTAGCGGAGGAGACGACAGGCTGTACAGTGCGGCAAGGGAACTAGGGCCGAAACTTTCGGTTCGACATTGCAACTTTTTTGTTCCATTTGCCTAGGAAGCTGCCAGATTTTGGTTGCCACCAACGATTCATGGCCTCACCGCAAGACCGCGGCCGGCCGCCAACCAATCCCAAGGGAAACCCAAGGCCCAACCCATGAAACTCGTCGTCGCCATCATCAAACCTTTCAAGCTTGACGAGGTGCGCCAGGCACTGACCGCCATCGGCGTGCACGGCATGACCGTCACCGAGGTCAAGGGCTACGGGCGCCAGAAGGGCCACACCGAGGTCTACCGCGGTGCCGAATACGTGGTGAATTTCCTGCCGAAATTGCGCATCGAGGTCGCCGTCGCCTCGGATCTGGTCGACAAGGCGGTCGAGGCCATTTCTTCGAATGCGCGCACGGGCCAGATTGGTGACGGCAAGATCTTCGTGACTCCGATCGATCAGGCGCTGCGGATCCGAACCGGCGAGACCGATAGCGACGCGCTGTAAGGTCGCGTTTCGTCATCATGGCACCGCGACGGCTGCCCAGCCGGTGAGCAACTTTTTGTCGGGAGCTGGGCATGCCATCGATTTCACCATATGTGACTACTTTTTAGGCGCGACCGAATAGCGCAGTGCAAGAGCCTGTGCGGCAAGGCCGAAAACACCCGCGTTCATAATCCGTTAGGAACCCGCCGCCGATCTGGCACGGCATTTGATTCTATGGGCCCGGCTGTGGCCGCGTAGTGTGAAGTTCTCTCCGCGTGGCGAAACTCAGTCGAGAACGCGCCCGGTTTCCAGGACCGGGCCAAAGCGGGGACGGACCCATGAAAATTGTTATGGCGATCATCAAGCCATTCAAACTTGAGGAAGTCCGTGACGCCCTGACCGCCATTGGCGTTCACGGTCTCACGGTGACGGAAGTCAAAGGATATGGCCGGCAGAAGGGCCACACGGAAATCTATCGCGGCGCCGAATATGCGGTGAGTTTCCTTCCCAAGATCAAGATCGAGGTGGCTGTCGCCTCCGATCAGGTCGACAAGACCATCGACGCGATCACATCCGCGGCCAAGACCGGTCAGATTGGCGACGGCAAGATCTTCGTCATCAATCTCGATCACGCGGTGCGTATCCGCACCGGCGAAGCCGATGCAGCGGCCCTCTGATTTCGCGCTCACCCTTACCAATCAGGAGTAAAACAAATGACGTTCAAGCGTCCCTACGGCGCGGGATTGGCGGCCCTCGCATTCGGTCTTTTCGCCGCGACCGCTGCCTATGCGGAGCCAACTGTCAACAAGGGCGACAACGCCTGGATGCTGACATCGACGGTGCTCGTGCTGTTGATGACCATCCCGGGCCTGGCGCTGTTCTATGGCGGTCTCGTTCGTTCCAAGAACATGCTTTCAGTGCTGATGCAGGTCTTCTACACCGTGTGCATCGTCACCGTGATCTGGGCACTCTACGGCTATAGCCTGGCTTTCACGGGCGGCTCCGACTTCATCGGCGGCTTCTCCAAGGCGTTCCTTGCCGGCGTAACGCCGGACTCGAAGGCCGCGACCTTCTCGGTCGATGCCAACATCTCCGAGCTCGTCTACGTCTGCTTCCAGATGACATTTGCGGCGATCACGCCTTGCCTGATCGTGGGTTCGTTCGCCGAGCGTACCAAGTTCTCTGCCGTGGCGCTGTTCATCCCGCTCTGGGTCACGGTGATCTACTTCCCGATCGCGCACATGGTCTGGTACTGGGCCGGTCCGGACGCGATCTCGGATGCGGTGAAGGCGCTGGCGGCAGCGGGCGACGCGGCGGCCAAGGCTGCGGCGCAAGCCAAGCTCGACGAAGTCAACGCCGATGCCGGCTGGATCTTCAAGAAGGGCGCCATCGACTTCGCCGGCGGCACCGTCGTCCACATCAACTCCGGCATCGCCGGCTTTGTCGGCTGTCTTCTGGTCGGCAAGCGCACCGGCTACGGCAAGGAGCTGATGGCTCCGCATTCGCTGACCATGACCATGATCGGCGCTTCGCTGCTCTGGGTGGGCTGGTTCGGCTTCAACGCCGGATCGAACCTGGAAGCCACCGGCGGCGCAGCCCTCGCCATGACCAACTCCTTCGTCGCCACCGCAGCCGCCGCGCTGTCCTGGATGTTCGCGGAGTGGATCGTCAAGGGTCATCCTTCCGTGCTCGGCGCGCTCTCGGGCGCGGTCGCGGGTCTCGTCGCGGTGACGCCGGCGGCCGGCTACTCCGGTCCGATGGGCGCGATCGTGCTCGGTCTCGTGGTCGGCGTGGTCTGCCTGTTCTTCTGCACCGTGGTGAAGAACGCGCTCGGCTATGACGACGCGCTCGACGTGTTCGGCGTGCACTGCATCGGCGGCATCGTCGGCGCGCTCGGCACCGGCATCCTGGTGAACCCGGCGCTCGGCGGCACCGGCATCATGGACTACACCACCGGCAAGATCGCCGACTACGACTTCGCCGCGCAGATGGTCTCCCAGACCTGGGGCGTCTGCACCACGCTGGTCTGGTCGGGAATCGGATCTGCGATCCTCTACAAGGTCGTCGACGTGATCGTCGGCCTGCGCGCCAATGTCGAGACCGAACGCGAAGGCCTCGACATCACCGAGCACACCGAGCGCGCCTACAACATGTGAGGTTCCTCCCGGGGCGCGACCACGAGTATCGGTCGCGTCCACAACTTCGGTTTGGGCACATACCCGGCAATGCCCCGACCGTTGAGGGGCTCCAGCGCAAGCTGGGGCCCCTTTCTTTTTTTGCGGACAAGAGGGATTGCCAAGACGTGGCCCGACAACCGACACTGACGGCAAACAGACCGGGAGGACGCCATGAAACTGGAAGGCGGATGCTATTGCGGAGCCGTGCGCTATGAGGCCGAGGGCGAGCCGATGATGAAAGCCCAGTGCCACTGCCGCGAGTGCCAATACTTCACCGGCGGCGCGCCCAACATGTTCATCGCAATGCCGCCCGATGGCTTCCGATACACCAAGGGCGCACCCAAGCCGTTCGCCCGCCGCGACCTCGAGAAGCCGGTCACGCGAGAGTTCTGTGCCGAATGCGGCACCCATATGGTGACCCGTCCGCAGAGGCCATTGATCGTGCTCAAGGTCGGCACGCTCGATAAACCGAAAGAGTTCACGCCGCAGGTCGCGATCTACACCTGCGACAAGCAGGCGTTCCACCATGTGCCCGAGGACATGCCGGCGTTCGAGCGGCTGCCGCAGAGGCGGTAGCGCGACGCGCGCGGCACGATGGCGGCACGCGAATTGTGTGGCGAAGCCAGTTCCGACGAGGAGTCAGTCTTTAACTTGTGGGCTCGGATAAATCGTCCCGATTTGCTCTCTGATAGGGGGTTGAAGCTTTTCGAAAAGCATATGCCAATTAATGGACTCCATTACATCAAGACTGCTCCCAAGCCAGAGTTTTTCGAATTCTGCCTGAAAGGCGTCAGCGCTGCACGGATCTAGGTTTTCTTTCTCGCTTTGAAGCGCGGATGACGCCATGGCCGGTCCTCAGAAGCCGGCCGGGACTGAATGAGGGGGGAACGGTAGGTCAACCGCTTCCCTGCAATCCCCTTCAGCGCTTTTTCGGTGCGATCCTGATCGTCAATGCCGACCGCGATGCGATTCGAATAGCGGAAATCAAACTCTGAAAGGTAACGATGCAGGTGCTTTTCCTTGCAATGCTGATAAACGCCTTTCATGCCGCGTTTGAAGATCGAATAAGTAGCCTTCAACCGTGTCCTTGTCTGAGGGATCGACCCGAGGTCTCATATCGCGCGACGTCCCGTTGAATGACGGGCGTGCGCGCGACGATCGTCGATGCACGAGCGCTTCGGCAAGCGCCTCGGAGACGACCTCACCCATCGAGCGGCCTTCGCTCTCGTGAAGCGCCTCAACTTCCCTGAGAACGCGGTCGTCGATGTCGAAGGTGGTTCGCATCGCTATGGTTGCTCAGGCGCGATCAAATTCACTGTCGGGAAATAGCTGCGATAGCGCCGCGTGTCGCGGGTCAATAGCGGCAGTTGCTCGACCTGAGCATGCGCGCCGATGAAGAGATCGGGAAGAACGCCGGAACGAGTACCGCCGGCGTCCCGATATTTTGTGAAAGCTTTTCCCGCAAAAAACAGCGCCGCTCTTGGTATCGGTGTCATCGTAATGCCGGCTTCTGCCAGAACCTCGTCAAAAGCCTCGACGGCTTGAAACCGAATCGACGTCTCGGTATAGATCACATCATTAATCAGCAGCGGTCCGAATAACGCAGCTTCCTCTAGCTGCCTGAGCGACCATTCCCACCAAGGCGAAGTTCTGGCGAACACGTCGAGCAACACGTTCGAGTCCACCAGGGTCACGTCTCACTCCCCGCGGGTCATCGCCATGATCTCGTCGGTGGACGGACCAGGTCCGGCAATGCCAACCAGCTTGGCGAAACGACTGGGTTGCCGCGTGCCGTCCGCCTTTTCGAAGACGATGCTTCCATCTTCGGCGAGCCGGAAGGTGACCTGGCTGCCGGGCCCAATTCCGAGATGATCCCGCACCGGCTTCGGGATGGTCACTTGGCCTTTGCTGGTAACCCTGGTTGCCAATTTCATTCTCCTTGGTATTACCCAACGAATATATGGTAATACCAAAGAGATTGTCGAGGTGCCTCGATGGTTAATCGCGTCTTAACCTCGCCGTATCTATGGTGATTTGTCCGCTTTCACCGGTCGCTTCCGCGACCTGTGACATCCAAGAGTGCTGGCGTCCTGACCTATGGCAATGACCGCTCCATCCCGCGCGCCAGAGAGCGCCGGCCACAAGGACAGCGAACGCTCGCCCTTTGCGCGGACGACCGAGCTCTTGGCCCCCTATAAGCCCGGTAAGCCATTGATTGCACTGTCATTGGGCGAACCGCAGCATGCGGTACCCGGCTTTGTCGGGCCGGTGCTGGCCGAGCACATCGCCGAGTTCGGCCGCTACCCGCTGGCGAAGGGCATCGAGCCGTTCCGGAAAGCCGCCGCCGCCTGGCTGTCGACCCGCTTCAGACTGCCACGGCCGGTCGATCCCGAGAGCGAGCTTCTGGTCTTGAACGGCAGCCGCGAGGGCCTGTTCTTCGCGGCCCTGACGGCGGCAAGCCATGTCGGCGAACGGAGGGGCCGGCCGGCGATCCTGATGCCGAATCCGTTTTATCCGGCCTATGGCGCCGGTGCCCGCGCCGCGCAATGCGAGCAGATTTATCTGCCGACTACGCCGCAAAATGGCTTTCTGCCCGACCTCGACGCGCTCGACGACGCAACGCTCGCGCGCACGGTCGCGTTCTACATCGCCTCCCCCGCCAACCCGCAAGGATCTGTCGCTTCGCCCGCTTATTTCAGTCGCCTGAAGAAGCTTGCCGATCGCTTCGGCTTCGTGATCCTCAGCGACGAGTGCTATTCGGAGATCTACACGCGCGAAGCACCGGGCAGCATGCTGGAATGTGCGGGACCCGACTTCGGCAATGTCGTTGTGTTCCAGTCGCTGTCGAAGCGCTCCAACCTGCCGGGCATGCGCGTCGGTTTCGCCGCCGGCGACAGGAGATTTCTCGCCGCCTTTCACGAACTGCGCAATGTCGCGGCCCCGCAGGTCCCCGTGCCGCTGCAGCATGTTGCGGCTGCAGCCTATGGCGACGAGGCGCATGTCGAGGACAATCGCAGGCTCTATCGCATCAAGTTCGATCTTGCGGATCAGATTCTTGGGTCTCGCTACGGTTACCGTCGACCCGCGGGCGGCTTCTGCGTCTGGCTCGATGTTTCAAAGCACGGCGGCGACGAGGCGGCCACGATAAAGCTTTATCGCGACGCCGGAGTGCGCGTGATCCCGGGCAGCTATCTGGCGCGACTGCAGGGGGACGGTTTCAATCCCGGCGCGGGCTATATCCGTCTCGCGCTGGTGTCGGACAGCGAATCGACCGCCGAGGCATTGCATCGGCTGGTCGAGGTTTTGGATTAGTCGCGGGGCGCGCAGGCGATGGCGGCGATGGAACGTGTCATTCCCCTGGTCGGCCATCTGCCGATATCGATCCGCGACGCGCTCGTGCGGCGGTTACGCGAATTGATGGGGCTCGGCCTGATCGCGGTCGCGATGGTTGCGACCGCAGCCCTTGCGACATGGTCGGTGCAGGATCCAAGCTTCAGCCACGCCACCTCGCGCGCCATCAAGAACATGGTCGGCTATCCCGGCGCGATTTTTTCAGATCTGCTGATGCAGATCCTGGGGCTCGGCGCGATCATGGTGGTGCTGCCGATCGCGGTGTGGGGCTGGCGCATGGTCACTCACCGAAATTTCGACCGCGAGCCCTTGCGGCTCGGGTGCTGGCTGCTCTGCATGGTGATTGCGGCCGGCGTTGCGAGCTGCTGGCCGCGCAGCGCGTCGTGGCCGTTGCCGACCGGTCTCGGCGGTGTGATCGGCGACGCCCTGGTGCGCGCTCCCGCCGTCGTGTTCGGCCCGCCCGGCTTTGCCTATCGACTGATCCTCGGGGTCGTGCTGTCCGCCGCAATGATTGCGACCTTCCTGATCGCCGGTGGCCTGGGCTCGCGCCCGCTCGACGAGGACGACCTTCCGGAGATCAAGGATGAAGACGCGCCCTTCGAGCAAGAGGAGGAGGATGGCGCCTCCGTCAAGCTCGGTTGGGCGTTTCACGCGCTGATGAGCGCAAAGGCGCGGCTCACCTGGTTCCTGATCGCGGCCTATCGCTCGCTGGTGTCGAGCGGAGCGCGCCCGCGCGCCCAAGCGTTCGAGCGTCAGGAGCCCAATCTCGGCGGCCGCAACGCCCCCTCGATCGCCCCGCAGGAGGCCGAAGAAGACGAGGAGGAAGAGGACGAAGAAGACGAGGCGCCCGCCCGCGCCCCACGCAAGAAGCCGGCCGCCCGGTCGCCTGCGCGCAAATCGTCGGAAAGATTCGATCTGCCGCCGGTGTCGATGCTGGCCGCGCCCAAGGCTTCGGACCGCCAGCCGCTCTCCAGGAGCGAGCTTGAAAACAATTCGCGCGCGCTCGAAGGCGTGCTGCAGGATTTTGGCGTGCGCGGCGAGATCGTCAAAGCTCATCCGGGACCCGTGGTCACGCTCTACGAGCTCGAGCCCGCGCCCGGCATCAAGTCCTCGCGCGTCATCGGCCTGGCCGACGACATCGCGCGCTCGATGAGCGCGCTGTCGGCGCGTGTGGCCGTCGTGCCCGGCCGCAACGCGATCGGCATCGAGCTGCCGAACGCGCATCGCGAAAAGGTCTATTTGCGCGAAATCCTGACTGCGAAAGAGGCCGGCGAATCGGTGGCGAAACTGCCGCTCTGCCTCGGCAAGAACATCGGCGGCGAGTCCATCATCGTCGACCTCGCGCGCATGCCGCATCTGTTGATCGCGGGCACCACCGGCTCGGGCAAATCCGTCGCGATCAACACCATGATCCTGAGCCTGGTGTACCGGCTGCGCCCGGATCAGTGCCGGCTGATCATGGTCGATCCGAAGATGCTCGAACTGTCGGTCTATGACGGCATCCCGCATCTTCTGACCCCCGTCGTCACCGATCCCAAGAAGGCTGTCGTCGCCCTCAAATGGGCGGTGCGCGAGATGGAGGAACGCTACAAGCGCATGGCCAAGCTCGGCGTGCGCAATATCGACGGCTACAACGCCCGTCTCACGGAAGCGAAGTCCAGGGGCGAGGAGCTGACGCGCACGGTGCATACCGGTTTCGACAAGGAGAGCGGCAAAGCGATCTACGAGGAAGAGAAGCTCGATCTCGAGCCGCTGCCCTATATCGTCATCATCGTCGACGAAATGGCCGACCTGATGATGGTCGCGGGCAAGGACATCGAAGGCGCGGTGCAGCGGCTGGCGCAAATGGCGCGCGCCGCAGGCTTGCACGTGATCCTCGCCACGCAGCGGCCGTCGGTCGATGTCATCACCGGCACCATCAAGGCGAACTTTCCGACCCGCATCTCGTTCCAGGTCACCTCGAAGATCGACAGCCGCACGATTCTCGGCGAGATGGGCGCCGAGCAGCTGCTCGGACAGGGCGACATGCTCTATATGGCGGGCGGCGGACGCATCAGCCGTGTGCACGGCCCGTTCGTCTCGGACGAAGAGGTGGAGAAGGTGGTGCGCCATCTGAAAGCGCAGGGCGCCCCTGAATATCTCGAGGCGGTCACCGCGGAAGACCCGACCGACGAGGACGGCGCGGCGTTCGATCAGACCGGCATGGGCGCCGACGGCGGCGGCGATTTGTTCGCTCAGGCGGTTGCCATCGTCAAGCGCGACCGCAAGGCCTCCACGAGCTATATCCAGCGCCGGCTGCAAATCGGTTATAACCGCGCTGCGTCGCTGATGGAGCGGATGGAACTGGAAGGCATCGTCGGACAGGCCAACCACGCCGGAAAACGCGAAATTCTGGTCGCCGAGGAAGAAGACGGCTTTTGAAGGCAAAGGGTCGGGGCAGGGCGAGGCCGGAGGCGGGCTGACATTTTCACGGAAAAACGATATCTCCCGGCCCGGACGGCGCGATACACTGTGCAAGGCAACTCAGGATTTTGTGTTGAATAGAGATTGGAAATTCCGACCGACGGGCTCATTGGCGCTTGCCGGCACGCGCTACGCGCTGACGTTGGCGCTCGCCGCTTCCGTGGCGGGCGTAGCACCGTTCGCCCTGGCGCAGACAGCGCCCGTACCCGTGCCAAAGCCGGCGCCAAAAGGCCGCGACAACACGCAGCTGAGCGCTTCAGAGACACAAAAGCGTCCGCCGCTGACGACCGGTTCGTCATCGGCCCCGCCGCCGGAGCCTTTCATCCCGGATCCGCGCCGCAATGTGCCGACCAATATCTTTGCCTCCTTCGACGCCAATCAGAAGGCGCAAGCCGCCAAGGTCAGCAACTACCTCTCCTCGCTGCAGACCCTGGTCGGCAATTTCGTGCAGGTTGGACCCGACGGCACCAAGACCAAGGGCGATTTCTACATTCAGAAGCCGGGCAAGGTGCGCTTCGCCTATGACCCGCCGACGCCGATCGATATCGTCGCCGACGGATCCTCGCTTGTGGTTCGCGACCGCAACCTCGCCACCCAGGACATCTATCCGCTGTCGCAGACTCCGTTGCGATTTCTGCTCTCGGACCGCATCGATCTGTTGAAGGATACCAATGTGGTGAACGTAACGGCGGATGATCTCTTCGTCACCGTCACGATCGAGGAGAAGCAGGCGCTGATCGGCACGAGCCGGCTGATGTTGATGGTCGGCGCCAAGGACGGGCAGCTGAAGCAATGGACCGTGACCGACCCGCAGGGCTATGACACCACGGTCGCGGTCTACAATCTCGATGCCACCAAGAAGGTCGATCCAAGCCTGTTCAAGATCGACTTCACCAATTACGCGATCCCGCCGGGCTAGGCTCCGCCGCGCAGCCGTCTTTGCGAGCGACAGCCAGGCAATCCGGAATTTCCTGTTCGCTGAATTGCTTCGTCGCTTGCGCTCCGCGCAATGACGATCATAAAAGCCTCGATGCGGCTCTCCCTGACGACCTGGAACATCAATTCGGTGCGGCTGCGCATCGACCTCGTCGCCAAATTCATCAAGGCGGTGCGGCCGGACGTCTTGTGCCTGCAGGAGACCAAATGCATCGACGACGCCTTTCCGAGGAAGCGCTTCAAGCGGCTCGGCTATGAGCACATCGCGCTCAACGGGCAAAAAGGCTATCATGGGGTTGCGGTGATATCGCGGCTTCCGTTCGAGAGCACCGACATCCGCGGCTTTTGCGAGAAGGGCGATTCGCGCCACATCTCGGTCGCATTCGGCGAGAAGGCGGAGCTCGCAAAGCCGGTCGTGCTGCACAATCTCTACGTTCCGGCCGGTGGCGACGTTCCCGACCCCGTTCTCAATGCGAAATTCGATCACAAGCTGAAATTCCTCGACGAGCTGAGGAGCTTCGAGCCGCTGCATCCGCGCGGCGAAGACCGTCATATCCTGGTCGGCGACCTCAACGTGGCGCCGCATGAGAACGACGTGTGGTCGCACCGGCAGCTCCTGAAAGTGGTCTCGCACACGCCGATCGAATGCGAGAAGCTGCTCGCGGCGCAAGCGCGGGGCGAATGGTTCGACGTCGCGCGCGAGCGGATTCCGCTGTCTGAGAAGGTCTATACGTGGTGGAGCTATCGCGCGGCCGACTGGACGATCGGCGACCGCGGCCGGCGGCTCGACCATATCTGGGTCTCGCGCGCGCTGAAGGATCAGGTCAGCGATTTCAGGATCTTGCGCGATGCGCGCGGCTGGGAGCGGCCATCCGACCACGTGCCCGTCACGGTGACGCTGGAGGTGTGACGCGGTCGTCGTCTACTTGCTCCTCCCTCGCCTCGCCCCGCGTGCGGAGAGAGGCCGGAACGCATGCAGCAAAGCGGAATGCGATCCGGGTGAGGGGGGAGTCACCGCGTAGCCGCTGTCAGTTGTTTTCGCGGATCGAGCCCCTCACCCCAAGCTCTCCCCGTAAGAACGGGGAGAGGGGGGTTGCAGTGTCAGGTGTTGAGCTTCGCGCCGGCCATCAGGATGTCGCTGGCGATCTGGCTCGTGCGGTTGGCGAACTCGTCGCGCAGCCGCCGCGCCGCGGCCGGATCGCTCTCCAGCACGCGCGAAAACAGGCTGCGCGCGATGCGGATGACGGTGGATTGCTCGAGCGCCACCGCGTTCGACGGCCGCTTCATCGCGACCACCAGCGCGAGTTCGCCGATCAGCGTGGCAGGACCGGCGATGGTTTCGGCGCCGGCACCGTCGTCGATGCGAAACGCGCCGTGCTGCACGACAAATCCGCAGTCGGCCTCGTCGCCCAGAAAGAAGAGAGCATCGCCCCGCGCGACATTGCGCTGTTCGGAGCCGATCGCAAGCATCCGCAAGGCCTCGCTGCCCAACAACCGCAAGGTCGGGACACGCTCCAACAGCACCACATCGTCTTCGATCGACATTCTTGGCCGGTCAGCTGAATTGCGGATTCAGGCCGATTCGCGACCGCGAACCCTATCACGGCACCAGCTTGTAGCCACCGGCCTCCGTGACCAGGATTTCCGGATTGGCGGCGTCCTTTTCGATCTTCTGGCGCAGGCGATAGATGTGGGTTTCGAGCGTGTGCGTGGTGACGCCGGAATTGTAGCCCCACACCTCCTGCAGCAGCGTCTCGCGCGAGACCGGAAGCTGGCCTGCGCGGTAGAGGAAGCGCAGGATCGCGGTTTCCTTCTCGGTCAGCCGGACCTTTCGGGCGTTGGCGGCGGTCAGCATCTTCGAGCCCGGCCGAAAGCTGTAGGGACCGACCGAGAACACTGCGTCTTCGCTCGCTTCGTGCTGGCGAAGCTGGGCGCGAATCCGCGCGAGCAACACCGCGAAACGGAACGGCTTTGCCACATAATCATTGGCGCCGGATTCGAGCCCGAGAATGGTATCGGAGTCCGTGTCGTGTCCGGTCAGCATGATGATCGGTGCCTTGAAGCCGCCTTTGCGAAGCGAGCGCACGACCTCGCGGCCATCGGTGTCGGGCAGGCCGACATCCATCAACACGAGATCGGGCGAATTGGCTTTTGCGGCACTGGCCCCCTTGGCGCCGGTATCGACGGCGGAGGCCTCGAACTCGTCGTGCAGCGACAGTTGCTCCACCAGCGTATCGCGCAGATCGGTGTCGTCATCCACGATCAGGATCTTGCGGGCGTTGGCCATGGGGTACAATCCTAGTTGCGCGGCGGGGTGCGAGCAGGGCGCCTTCGGCCGGAGGTTGGTTTTAGTCTATTTTCGACAAGAAGTAGGGAATCGTTACCGATTCACAAGCTTTCGACAGTCTAGCTCAGAATTGCCGGGCATTTCGATGAATGTCCTGTAATGAGGCCCAAGATTGGCGGGCACCGGGGCGCGCATGAAAAAGAAAGTCAGGTCAACGGCTTACAACATGAGCTCCCGCGATCGCCCGGTTTCCTTGATCAGGATTCGGGCCAAAGCCGGAAATTCCCGCCTGGGCTGGCTGACGCTTGCCGGCCAATCCATCCCGGTGGCGCTTGGACGCACGGGCATTTTGGCCAACAAGCGCGAGGGCGACGGGGGAACTCCGAAGGGCAGCTACCATCCACGCAAATTATGGTGGCGGGCCGATCGGCACCCGCGTCCGCGCACGTTCTTGCCCGCCCGTGCGATTCGCGCTGAAGATGCCTGGTGCGAGGATCCGCGGAACCGTCATTACAACCGGCCGATCCGGATGGAACGCGATCAGGGCGGAGACCGGCTCGCGCGCGCCGACCACCTCTACGATTTCATCGTCGAGATCGACCACAACACCTCGCCGCGCGTTGCAGGGCGTGGCAGCGCGGTGTTCTTGCATCTGGCGCGCGATAATTTCGGACCGACCGCAGGCTGCGTCTCGATGACGAAACAGGCGATGCGGCGGTTGCTGCGGCGTCTCGGCCGCGACACGAAAATCGTGATCGGGTGAGGGGATATCATGCTCGACAAGGACCGTATCGTGCAGGCTGCGCGCATGCTGCAACAGCACTGGCGCGCCGGCACAAAGCTTGCCGCGCTCGATCCGTCGCTGCGTCCGCGCGACCGCCTCGAGGGCTATGCCATCCAGGCCGAGCTTGCGCGCGCGTCCGACCTGTTCGGCTGGAAGATCGCCGCGACCAGCGAGGCCGGCCAGAAGCATATCAATGTCAGGGGTCCCATGGCGGGACGCATCCTGCGCGAGACCGTCATCGCCGACGGCGGCGCGGCAGCGATGCATGGCAACGAGATGCGGGTCGCCGAGCCGGAATTTTGCTTCCGCATGGCGCGGGATTTGCCGCCACGGCCTTCGCCCTACGGCGTGCAGGAGGTGCTCGATGCTGTTGCCACGCTGCATCCGGCAATCGAGATTCCGGATTCGCGATTTGCCGATTTTGTCAGCGCGGGCGAGGCACAGCTGATCGCCGACAACGCCTGCGCGCACCAGTTCGTGCTGGGCGCGGCAACGTCGGCGGATTGGCGAGCGCGCGATCTCATCGAGGAAAGGCCGGTCATCAGCTTGCGCGGCAAGGACCATGTCGGGCACGGCAAGAACGTGCTCGGCGATCCCCGCGTTGCACTGGCCTGGCTCGCAAATGAATTGCGCGAGCTCAAGCTGACCTTGAGGGCAGGGGAGGTGGTGACGACAGGCACCTGCCATCCGCCGCTTGCGATCCAGGCGGGCGATCATGTCGCGGCAGATTTCGGCGTGCTCGGGAAAGTGTCGGTGGGATTTGAGTAAACGCCGCCAACTCCGCCGTCGTCCTGGCGAAAGCCAGGACCCATAACCACAGGCTTCAGTTTGGCGGTAGTTACTACCAGCCTGCCTATTCCAGAGATCACGCGGTATGGGTCCCGGATCGCGCTCGGCTTCGCCTCGCTTGTCCGGGACGACGATTAGTGACGCTGCCCGAAAATCGCCGAACCGACGCGGACATGGGTGGCGCCGAACCGGATCGCGATCGCAAAGTCGGCACTCATGCCCATCGACAGATTTTTCAAGCCGTTGCGCGCGGCGATCTTTGCCGTCAGCGCGAAATGCGGCGCCGGCGCCTCGTTGACCGGGGGGATGCACATCAGCCCGGTAATCGCAAGACCATAGGTGTCGCGGCAACTCGCGATGAAGGCATCCGCCTCCTGCGGCGCGACGCCGGCCTTTTGCGGCTCTTCGCCGGTGTTGAGCTGCACGAACAATTGCGGCCGTCTTTTCTGGGATTCGATTTCCTTGGCTAACGCCTGGCAAATGCTCGGTCGGTCCACCGAATGGATGGCGTCGAACAGCGCGACCGCCTCCCTTGCCTTGTTGGATTGCAACGGCCCGATCAGGTGCAGCGCAAGTCCCGGGTAAGCCCGCATCAACGCTGGCCACTTGGCCTTGGCTTCCTGCACGCGATTTTCGCCGAACACGCGCTGTCCGCTTGCGATGATCGGCGAAATCGCCGCTGCCTCGAACGTCTTGGAGACGGCGATCAGCGTGACCTCTGCGCGATCCCGCCCGGCGTCCTTGCAGGCGCGCGCGATCTCCGCTTCCACCGCGGCGAGCCCGTGTGGTGAATGCGAAGTTACGGCGGTGGGACCTTCGGGCGTCATGGCAGCTCTGGCCGGTGTTTTTACGGAGTTAGGTCCAATTTTACCCAGTTCAAGAAAAGCTTCTTGAACCATTCCGACTACCTTCGGTGCGGGGGTAGGGGAAGAACCATGTCGCGCTTCAGTTTCAACCGCAAAAGAGTCAGACTCAAGCAGGTTTTGGGGATCCGCGCGCGGTTAGCGCTGCTGGCGGTGATCCTGGTGGCGCCATTGATGCTGGAGCGGGCCCGCTCGCTGGAGGATGCCCGCGCCAAGGAGATTGCGCTCGCGACCGCCGAATTCTCCAATCTTGCGCGGCACAGTGCTGACGCGCAACGCGAGGTCATTTCCTCGGTCGAGACCGTGTTGAAGTCGGCGGCCTATATCCGCGCTTCCGCCGGCGGCGTCGGCAAGAGCTGCGATATCCTGCGCGCCAGCCTGCCGAGCAATCTGCCCTGGATCCGCACCATCATGATCACCGGCGGCGACGGGCGGATCCAGTGTTCGACCAACAACATGTTTATCGGCCTCGACCTTTCCGACCGCGCCTATTTCATCAAGGCGCAGGAGGGCAAGGATTTTGTGTTCTCCGATTATCTGCTCGCAAAACCCACCAACAGGCCGATAGTGATGGCCGCCTATCCGGTATCAGCCATCGACGGCGAAGCCAAAGCCGTCGTGCTGGCCAGCGTCAATCTCGACTGGATGTCGAAGATCATGAGCAATTTTGCCGGCCGGCCCGGCATCTCGGCTGCCTTGATCGACTCGAACGGGGTGGTGCTAGCGGCTCCGGCCGATCAGTCCGCCAGGATCGGCAAGCCGCTCGACAGCGTACCGGCGTTGTCGTCGATCGCCAGGAAAGCGCTGACGTCCGACCAGGACGACGGCTCGCTGTCATTTGTCGCCGCCGATGGATCGCGCCGCGCACTCAGCTTCGCGCGGGTCGCGGGCACGGGCGCCCGGCTGATCGCCGCGATCGACGAGGACAAGGTGACGGCGGCGATCAACCGCGAGATCCGGACCGCCTACCTGCAGCTCGGCTTCGTCTGCCTCTTTATCCTTCTCGGCGGTTTCATCGCCGCTGAAAAGCTCATCATCCAGCCGATCCGGATGATGGCGGCGACGGCCAACCGCTTCGGTCAGGGCGACCGCTCCGCGCGCGCAGTACCCAGCCGCCTGCCGTCCGAGTTCGTGCCGCTGGCGCGTGCCTTCAATGCGATGGCGGCCATGCTCAGCCAGCGCGAACGCGAATTGCTCGCAAGCAACGACCGCCTGACCGTGATGGCCTCGATCGACATGCTGTCGGGTCTCGCCAACCGGCGCGGCTTCCAGAGCCGGCTCGATTTCGAGTGGATGAGGTCGCAGCAACATGACTGCGACCTCTCGCTCTTGATGATCGACGTCGACCATTTCAAGCTCTTCAACGACACCTACGGCCACCCTGAAGGCGATCTTTGCCTCGCCAGGCTCGGCGAAATCCTGTCCGGCATCGCCGCCGAAACCGCGGGATTTGCCAGCCGCTATGGCGGCGAGGAGTTTTGTCTCTTGCTGCCCGACACGTCAGCCGTCCGCGCCCGCGAGATCGGCGAGACGGTGCGGGCGTCCGTCCAGGCCATGGCGATGCCGCACCGGACCTCAAGCTATCAATGCGTCACCGTCAGTGTCGGCGTCGCCTCGACCCGCCCGAACATTGCGCTGCACCCGGTCGATCTGATCGAGGCCGCGGATGCCGCCCTCTATGGCGCCAAACATCGCGGCCGCAACGCCGTGGTCGAGCATGGCTTTGCGCGAGCAACCGTCACGGTCGATGGTATCGCGGTCGCAAGTTGAAGGAGGCCCGTGTCATCCTCGCCGGCGCATGATCCGGAAAAGTGTGCAGCGCTTTTCCGAAAAGCTCATGCGCCAACAATAAACCAAGGCGCGATGGCGATTTGACCTGAATTCATCGCCCTTTAGTCGGCCCTGAGCTCGGCTGTCCGGACCACCTTGCCCCACTTCTCGGTCTCGTCGGCGATATGTTTTGCGAAATCGGACGGTGAGCCGGTAAACACCGTCGCGCCAAGCTCGGCAAATCGCGCCCTCAATTTCGGATCCGCAAGCCCCGCATTGATCTCCTGGTTGAGCCGGTCGACGATCTCGGCGGGCGTTTTCCTCGGCGCGCAGACGCCGAACCAGCCCGTCGCCACATATCCCGGCACGGACTCGCCCACGGTCGGAATCTCCGGCAGCACCTTGGAGCGCATCGCCGACGTCACGGCGAGGCCGCGAAGCTTGCCGGCTTTGACATATTCGATCGACGACGACAGCGGGCTGAACATCATCTGCACCTGGCCCGCCAGCAAGTCCGTCAAGGCTGGCGGCGAACCGCGATAGGCTACATGCACCATGTCGACGCCGGCCATGATCTTGAACAGCTCGCCGGCCATGTGCGGGCCTGTGCCGTAGCCGGGCGAAGCCATGTTGAGCTTGCCCGGATTGGCCTTGGCGTAGGCAATGAATTCGCCGACCGTCTTCGCGGGAAAGGACGGGTGCACCTCCATGCCGTAGTTCTCGTGGCTGACGCCGGCAACCGGCGTCATGTCGCGAGCAAAATCGTATTTGAGCTTTTGATAGAGCGTCGTGTTGACAGCATTCTGCAGGCCCGCCATCAAGAGCGTGTAGCCATCCGCCGGCGCGTCAACCACCGTTTCGGTTGCGATATTGCCGCCGGCGCCGGGCCGGTTCTCGACAATGAATTGTTGGCCAAGCCCGTCGGATAGCCATTGCGCCACCAGCCGCGCGGCAATGTCGGGCGCCCCGCCGGCGGAGAAACCGACGAGCATGCGCACCGGCCGCGCCGGATAGGCCTGCGCGTTGGCCAGGCGCGAAACGGCCGGCATGCCGAGCGCGATCGTCGCGAGAGACAGGAACTGGCGGCGAGGAAGCTTCATGCAATCCCGCATCGGCCGTCGTCATTCTCAGGGCCCGTGCGATCATAGCACGACAATGGCGCGGCTCAACGACACGTCGGCCTTGATCCGGGGCGGCAGGCAGTTCAAAGCAACGATAGAAAATGGTCTGCGATCTTGCCGCGGGTAGTTACCCAGATATCCCTGCGATCTGCGCATTTCTTCGCGATTTCATCGTAGGCCCACGCGCCGGCCGGACGGCCGTAGCAATGGGTGTGGCAGAGCACATCGAGGATCACGACGTCGTGGGTCGCCGCGAGCAGATGATTGAGCGCTTCGTCGAACATGTCGACGAATTGCCGAGGCGTCCGTCCCCATCGCATCGAGTGGGAAAGATCATTGAGCTCGATCGTCAGAGGCACCGCAACAAGATCGCCTTCCGGATATTTCTGCAGGTAGGGCAGATCATCGTCGAGCGCATCCCCCTGCCACTTGTAGCCATATCGAACCAGGCGCCGGAACGTGGCGTCGCCTGCGGTCGCACGCGGGCTGATCCATCCCGTCGGTTGCGCTCCGATGACCTTGGTGAGCCCCGCGGTCGCACGACGCATATAGTCTTCGTCTTCCTCCGGCGTCAGCGACGCGGGAACGAGATCCTGGGCATATCCATGCGTGACGATCTCGTGGCCTGCCTTGGCGACGGAGCGCACCTGCTCCGGGTCGCGTTCGGACAGCACCCCCGAAACATAGACATTCGCCGCAATGGCCGCCCGATCCAGGATTCTCATCAGGCGTCGAATGCCCGCATTGGCGCCGTACCGGCCGTAGGAGTCCGCGTTCAGGTCGAACACTCCGGGACGCAACGGATTGCCCATCGGACCGATCGCCGAAGCCCCTTTCTCCGTCCACGCCTCGTAGGCGACATTGAAGACAACCGCCACATGGCGGTCTCCCGGCCAGCGCAAGGTCGGCGGTGCACGACGGATTTCAGGCCTGCTATCCCCGGACATGGTCAGCTCCTGTTTGCTTCTCCTAGGCGCGCGCGTCATTTCGCGTTTTCGCGGACCGCTCGACGATGCAATGAATTCGCGTCCGCCGCTCGCTTGCCTCGCCCCGGCGAAAATCGATGCTATCGATTCCGGTCCGGCCAAGAAAGCCGGCTCGGTTGCTTGCAAAGACGAATGTCCACGTCGCTCAACAGTGCCGGTTCACGTCAGCGATTCGCCGACCTGCACGACCAGCCACGAACAATTTCACTAATTAGATCAATAAGTTGCAAAATTTCTTTTTCTCGCGGAAGATTTTGCTTCCGTTTTGCAGAAATTCTGTTTATCATTATACCGTCCCGCCTCCGAACGGAGGGGCGCTTCGCGATCGTCACGAGTGCAGGAAGCGGGATGCGATGGACGTGACAGCGCGTGCGACGAGCGCGGCAGGTCGCGGACGGCGAAGGCGTGTGGTCCTGGCACCCCTGGGCTGGTGCCAAGTGTGCGGGTGATGATCCGCGCGCGACGGTGACTAAAAGGTCATGGACACCGGGGAGAGCCCGCAGATAAGCCGTTAACACCATTGCGCAGGGAATGCCGGTGCAACGGCTGGACCTGTGGTGAGTACGCTCGTGTGCTCTTTCTCATTGCACGCGAGGCCGCGGGTGTTGGCTGAAACACCCGGTGTTCCCTGCGCCCTCTCGCTATTTGGAGGGTCCTGTTTCGCAAGGCTCGGGCGCAATCAGTGCCGCGAGAACGAGGCTTCATGTGTTTCGTCATTGCGAGCCAACGGGTCCGCGCAAAGAGCGGCCCGATGACAGGCTCCGCGAAGCAATCCAGAGTGTCTCCGCGGGTAAGAACCTGGATTGCTTCGTCGCTTACGCTCCTCGCAGTGACGACGCCAGAAGCGCCCGCCTATCCCACCGCGCGCTCGTGGACGAGCTCGGCTTCGTTGACCACCCGGTTGCGGCCTCGTTTCTTGGCCTGATAGAGCGCACGATCGCAGCGGTCGATCAAATCATCCATGGATTCGCCGAACTGGAACTGACCGACGCCGATCGAGACGGTAATGCCGGGCAGGGATTCGCCGGTCGAGCGCCGGACCATCTTACGCTCGGAGATCGAGCGGCGGATTCTTTCGGCGGTCGCGGTGCAAGCGGCAAGATCGGCGCCGGGAAGCACGGCAATCAGCTCTTCGCCGCCATAACGCGCCGGCAGATCGACCTCCCTCACGCGCTCACGCAGCGCCTGCGCCACCAGCCGCAGCACCTGGTCGCCGACACCGTGACCGAAACTGTCGTTGAATTGCTTGAAGTGATCGATATCGATCAGCAACGCGCTGAGAGGCTGGCCCTTTTCCATCGCGCTGGTCTGGGCGTCGCGAAAAAACTCTTCCAGCGCACGACGGTTGGCGAGCCCGGTCAGGATATCGGTCTTCGCCCGCTCTTCGGATTTGGTGAGCGACTCGCGGATCAGGTCCAGCTCGCGCGATTTTTCGGCGAAGCTGGCCTCGAGCTTTTCGGCGCGTGTCGTGGCCTTGGCGAGCTCGTTCATCAGCGTTTCGACCAGGATCTTGGGGTCGACATCGGCGGCGCGTTGACCGGCGACTTCGTTGATCGCCTGCATCTGCGAGCGGTTTTCGGAAATCGCCGTCGTCAGATAGTCGCGGGCGGACTCCATCACCCCGTGCAACTGCTGCGAGACGTTATAGGCAACCGCATCGTCGAATCCCTTCGATCCGACGTAGGTCGCAAACAGCTCGCGATTGGTCGCGGTATCGAAACGCCGCCTGTTGCCGATCAGGATGTCGATGGTGCGCTTGAGTTCGGGAGGCGCCCCCAATGCATATTTGAACCAGACGTGGAAATTGTTGGGGGTCGGCGGCACGCGCTGTGCCGCGATGACCTGCATGGCCTTTTCGGCCACGTCAGTCGCGAACTCGTAGTCCAGCTGTTCGAATGCGTCGGCCAAGATCCTGGGCCTATTTCGTTCCCGGTTCGTGGTTTTCTTGTTATTGGTCGCCTCAAGCTCTCATGAAATGGTTAAGTGCCTCTCAAAACCGCCCGCGGCGGAATGCCGAGTATTCAGGGGTGGCCGGCCGGGCC